>Ga0302326_10032594_pt1 | contig 10376 bp, 10 predicted proteins | sample Palsa_T0_3_FD_202264 | JGI IMG/M metagenome (GOLD analysis project Ga0302326, IMG submission 202264) | Peat permafrost microbial communities from Stordalen Mire near Abisko, Sweden - Palsa_T0_3 | ecosystem: Environmental > Terrestrial > Soil > Palsa > Peat permafrost | place: Sweden: Abisko... | reverse complement strand
AGAGGATGTTTGCCACCAGCGTCTTGGGTCCGGTCGCGCTTACGCAGGCGCTGCTGCCGTCGATGCGCGCAGCGGGCGAAGGGCGCATCCTGCTGATATCCAGCGCGGCAGGCGTACGCGGTCAGCCCGCTACCGCGCCCTATTCGGCGGCCAAGGGCGCCATGGAGCGCTGGGGTGAGTCGATGGCGGTCGAGATCGCGCCGTTCGGTCTCGGTGTCACCGTGTTGGTGGCCGGCACCTACGACACCGCGATCATCACCGATGCGGGCACGATCGACGATCGCGACTTCGGCGGTCCCTATGCCCGCCTGCACAACACGATGAACAGCCGCGGGCGGTTTGCGATGCGTCTCGCCAGGCCACCCGAGCGATTCACCGACGGACTGCTCAAGGCACTCGAAGATCGCGGATCGTTCCACCGACATGGCGTCGGACCGGATGCGTCGATGTTGTTGGTATCCAGCCGGATTCTTCCCGCCATCGGCATGCACCACATGTCGCGTGTGGTGCTCGGCATACCCAAGCAGGGCTCGATGCGGGACGGGGCGTGGCCGTTGACGACCGCTCAGAAGGCAATGGTGTTCGCGACGAAAGTCATTCCGCAGCCACTCTTGCAACGCCTCGCGACGATGGCGGCCAAGCGCCGCCAGGGAACTGAAGGGAACTGAGGAACAAGCATGGAACAGCTTTTCGACGACCTGGACGACTTCGGCGCTTTCGACGACGCGATTTCCGGCGACGTGCGCGACCCGTACACCGAGCTGGCGCGACTGCGCCGCGAGGAACCGGTGCAGCGACTCGACATCTCGGGAGCGCTGCCACACGATGAGTCCCTGCCGATGTTCATCGTGTATCGCCACGAGGATGTCCAGCAGATGCTGCGCGACAACGAGACGTTTTCCTCGGCGGCCGTCATTGCGGCGTTCGGCCCGGTGCTCGGCGAGGGCGTAATGCTCGGCATGGACGAACCGATCCACGGTCGGCTGCGTTCACTGGTGTCGAAAGCGTTCTCCCAGAAGGCTTTGGCGAAGTGGCAGGACGAGCTGGTCGGCCGGGTGGCGAACGGTCTGATCGACAATTTCGCGGCCAACGGCAAGGCGGACCTGGTCAAGGAATTCACCTTCGACTACCCCAGCCAGATCATCGCGGGGCTGCTGGGCTTGCCGGAAAAGGACTACCCGCAGTTCCAGCGCTGGTCGATCTCGCTGCTGAGCTGGCTGATGAACCCCGAACGCGGGCTGGCGGCCTCGGCCGCTCTCTGCGACTACTTCGAGCCGATCCTGGAGGCCCGCCGCGCCGAGCCGAAGGACGATTTGATCAGCGCGCTCGGTGCCGCCGAGATCGAGGGGGAGAAGCTCACCAACGAGGAGATCTTCTCGTTCCTGCGGCTGCTGCTGCCCGCCGGCGTCGAGACGACCTACCGGTCGCTGGGCAGCCTGCTGCTCGGACTGCTGTCCGACCCGGAGCAGTTGGACGCGATCCGCGCGGACCGCTCGCTGATTCCGCAGGCGATCGAGGAGGGCGTGCGGTGGGAGCCGCCGCTACTGACCATCACCCGGGTGACGACCCGCGACACCGAACTCGGCGGGGTCAAGATTCCGGCCGGCTGCACGGTGATGCCGATGCTGGGCGCGGCGAACCGGCAAGAGGACCGTTACGAGGATCCCGACTCCTTCAACATCCACCGGCAGGCCAAGGCCAACCTGGGCTGGGGACACGGCGTCCACGTCTGCCTCGGTATGCACCTGGCGCGGCTGGAAATGCGCACCGCCATCAACCTCCTACTGGACCGGCTGCCCAACCTGAGACTCGATCCCGACGCCGGCGACCCGCACGTCCGCGGACAGGTGTTCCGGTCGCCGACCTCGGTGCCGGTGCTGTTCGACCCGCAGTAGATCAGCGATAAGGCCTTTACATTGGCAGGGGCCGCCGTAATGTCGTAGCTGAGCGTTCGCTCAACTTTCCGCTCAGGAGGGACGACGCGATTGACCGGGCCACTGCGTGACATCCGGGAGTTCATGGGCGATGCGGACGCCTACCGGGACGAGCTGCATCGACGCTGGACGGGGCTGCTGAGCTACCGCTACATCGGACGCAATCATTCGTCGATGAACATCGGCGACAGCGACGACACCGTCGTCATCCGTCGCGACATGCGCAACGAGGCGGGCGGAATCATGGTGGCGCCGTTGGCCATCGCGTCGCCCGAGGGTTGCCAGACCGACATGGTCGCCGTACCCAACCCGGTGATCGCCTCGGTGCAGATCGTCGATCCCGGCTACGACGTGAAGAGGGTGGAGATCCTCGAGTCCGGCAACGTTCACCAGGGCCGGATGATGGGCTACGGGCGATGCAAGATCGTCGACGCCGACAACCCCGACCGAGTCATCGCCTTCAACGAGGGCCAGGGCGCGATCATCGGTATCCCGCCCGAAGGCCTTGGCAAGATGGATGTTTCGGGCACCGAGCTGGTGATCGAGGATTCGCCCGACCTGCCGCCGATGTGGCAGGCGTTCGGCGCGTCAAGACGGACCGACGGCCACTGGCAGCTACCCGCCCTCAGCGCGGAGCTGGCATCTCCGGACGCGGCGCTGCACATCGGGCCGCAGCACGTGGTGCTCGAAACCGCCGCGATCGATCTGGCCGCCGACGCGGCCGGAACTCGCAAGCTGCAGGTGGTGAGTTGGCACGTGATGTTCATGTCGCGCGGCAAGGTCGGGCCGTTCCGGGTGGACGGCGCCGCGCACGTCGGCGGTTCGGGCAAGGTGGGTGTGCGCATGTTGCTGCACGACGAGGGCAACGCCGACAAGGCGGTGACCTCGGCCGCAGCGGTCTTCGAGATCGTCGGCTAGTTCAAGGAGTGAATAATGGCTAATGCCAGGGATGCTCGTCAGTGGGCGCGCAACTCATTGCATGGCATCGGCGACTCGCTGTACACCCCGTTCAGCGGGCGCGACGGCGACGACATCGACTGGGACGCGTACCGCACCCTGGTCCGGCACTGTGTGGGTACCCTCGGCCATCCGATGCTCTGGGTAACAAGCGGTCTATCGGAATTTTGGTCGCTGACCATCGCAGAGCGAAAGAAGCTGCTGGAAGTCGCCATTGAGGAGGCCCGCGGTATCGACCCGGACGTCATCGTCCAATCGTGTACCGCGGCGATGTCGGCCAAGGACTGCCTGGAGCTCACCCAGCATGCCCAGGACGTGGGCGCCGACATTGTCTACATTCAGACCCCGATGATGGAATTGCACGGTGGCGAAGGGGCTTTGAACTACTTCAAATACATCGCTGACCGCACCGACATCGCTCTGGGAATGTTCAACTCGCCCAGCTCGGGATACGTGCTGTCCGCTCAAGAGAGCGCGCGCATAGTCGAGGAGATCCCCGCGGTGTGCGCCACCAAAGAGGGATCATTCCGACCGCATCAGAGCCGCTTCCTGCACGAGCTGGCACCGGATCTGGTGATCTGGGAGTGCGATACGACGGTGTACCGGGCCGGCTGGCTGAAATCGGGCATCGTCGGCCCCGGGCAGCTGGGTACCGCTGGCTACCTCTTCGAGACGCCGAAGAAACGCGCCCTGTCGGAGTATTGGGACTTGGTCTGGAACGAGAAGTTGGTCGAGGCAATGGATTACGCGCAGGAGTCGGGTCTCGACCAGTTCGAGCTGGACATGCGAGGCTGGTTCACCCGGTATCCCGGCCGGCCCGACTACTTCACCCATTGGGGTGGTGCGTTCAAATACGCCGCGTCGGTGATCGGACTGCCGGTCGGCTCGTACCCGGAATCCCGCCCGCCGCAGGCCAAGTTGCCCGAGCAGGCGCGTATCGACATCCGTGCCGCTTATTGCCGATTCGGGCTCATCGGCGAATAGTCCGAAAATAACCGTGATACAGGAGGACTCGTTATGACCGACGCCAAACCACTTGCCGGCATCCGCATCTTGGAAGTCGCGGCGTGGACGTTCGTCCCCGCGGCCGGCGCGGTGCTGGCCGAGTGGGGCGCCGACGTGATCAAGGTCGAGCCACGTGAAGGCGGCGATCCGCAGCGTGGGCTGGTCACCATGGGCCTCATTCCCGGCGGTCCGACTGCCGTCAACTACATGATCGAAATGCCTAACCGCGGAAAGAAATCCATCGGCATCGACCTGACCACACCGGGCGGTCAGGAGGTTGTCTATGAGCTGGCGAAAACCAGTGATGTGTTCCTCACCAGTTATCTGCCCGGTCGTCGTAGACACTTCGGCATCGAGGTCGAGCAGATTCGCGCCGTGAACCCCGACATCATCTATGTTCGCGGATCCGGTTATGGGCCGCAGGGTCCCGACGCTGACCGGCCCGGCTATGACGGCGTGTCCTTCTGGTCACGCGGCGGGATCGCCGATGCGCTGACTCGCGAGCTTCCTGAGCCGGTGATGCAGACCCCGGCATTCGGCGACCTGATGGGTGGGCTGACCATCGCCGGCGGGATCGCCGCCGCGCTGTACAAACGCAAGTCGACCGGTGAGACCTCAATCGTGGACGTCTCGCTGCTCGGCCTCGCGGCGTGGGCGATGACCCCGCAGGTGACCGCCGCGATGCTCTACGGCGGCGATCCGATCCCGACGTTCACCCACCGCGACATGCCCAACCCGCTGGTGGGCAACTACAAAACCAAGGACGACCGCTACATCACGCTGATGATGTTGCAGGGCGACAAGTTCTACCCCGAGTTCATGACGGTCATCGGCCGTACCGACCTGATCACTGACGAACGCTTCGCCGACGGCCACAACCGCTTTATGAACCGCGGCGAGCTCATCGACATCATGGATGAGGAATTCGCGTCAAAGACCGTCGACCAGTGGCGCGAGATCCTCAAGCCCTTGTCGGGTGCCTGGGCCGTCCTGCAGAAGACCAGTGAGCTGCACGAAGATCCCGCCGTCATCGCCAACGGTTACATCCCGACGGTGAGCGCGATGAACGGCAAGCCCTACATCCTCCCGACCAACCCGGTCCAATTCGACGGGCATCACGTCCAGCCGACCGGTGCACCCGAACACGGTCAGCACACCGAGGAGATACTGCTGGAAGCCGGGGTGGACTGGGACAAAATCGAGCAGTACAAGCAGGACGGGTCGATTCTGTAAGCGCCGACCCGTCCCGGCTGCTGGATCGGATGGTTCGGCTTTCCCCCGCAAGCGGGAGGTGCCCCCACCTCAGGGCGTGCCGCCCTGCATCGTCGCCGTACTAGGCGCTGCGGCGGATTCCGCGCGTCCGGCTGATGTCCCGCTTGAGCAGCAGTTCGCGCTCGGTCTCCGACAGGCCGCCCCAAATTCCGTACGGCTCACCGACGTCCAGGGCATGCGTACGGCACTGGGCCATCACTGGGCAGGTGCGGCACATCTCCTTGGCCCGACGTTCCCGCTGCAGACGGGCCCGACCGCGCTCACCGTCTGGGTGGAAAAACACTGACGAATCCACCCCGCGGCAAAGGCCGTGTAATTGCCATTCCCAAATGTCGGCATTGGGACCCGGTAGTTGCTCTGGTTGCGGCATTGATGTCCCTCTCTTCAGGCCAGTTCGCGATCACGTACGTCGTCAACTGAATCGAGCGGGTCGTCGGTGACTACTCGTCGACATAAACGTAGAGGTGCTAGTGAATTTCCGTCAACAGGCTGTAATCTGCCGAATGCTGAAGTGCGGCTTGGGAATTTACCCCGAGTTCATGGACGCGATGAGTCCACCTAGTCGAGGAGTGCATGTTGACCCCCTGCTATGTGGAAATGTCGCAGCTCGCGGCCGAATTATGCCGCATGCACAACAAATATGATCATCGACGGATTTAATACCGGTGTAACTCAGAAACCATGAAGTTTTAACGGGTAGCCCGCCGTGATACATATCTCTCGCCGCTCCTCTGTCGAGTCAGAGCTTGCCGCCGTCGCGTTCGGCGACCAGCCAGGACGCTGGCCGTTACCTGCCGCCATAACACCGCATCAGCAGTGGTTACGTGCGGTCGGCGCCGCGGGACAGGGCCGCTACGGCACTGCCTACGCCGACCTTGCGGCGCTGCGCGGAGCCGCACCGTCGGACCGGCTTTCCTCGCTGGCTCATAGCGCACACGCGTCGTTTCTGCGCCAGCTGGGCTGGCACAGCCTTGCCCGCGGTTGGGACGGTCGCGCATGGGCGCTCGCCGGTGACGACCCTGAGGCGGCCGGCGATGCGTTGATCGGGCTCGCGGCCGACGCGCTGGGTGTCGGGCGGCTGGTCGCCGCGGCGGCATTGCTGCAGCGGGCGGACCCGTTCGTCGCGCAGGCGCCACCACGGCTGGCGATACGGAAGGCCTGGGTCGCCGCTGAGCTGGCGATGTTTGCCGGTGATGGTGGCGTCGCGGTCCGTAACGCGGAGGTGGCGGTCGAGTTGGCTGCGACCACGCTCGACGGCTCGGCGCGGCACCGGGCCAAGAGCCAAGTGGTGCTGGCCGCGGCGCTGTGCAGTTCCGGCGTGCTCGACCGGGGGCGCGATGTTGCCGACGCGGCGCTGGAGCTCACCGGCCAATTGGGGCTGGTACCGCTGCGCTGGGCGGTGGCCTGCTTACTCGTCGACCTCGGCACGGAAACCCCGACCCGGATCGCGGAATTGCGAGACCTCCGCGACGACTGCGCCCGCCTCGTAGAGCACTGGGGCGGAGCCTGGCGGACGCTCTAAGCATTGCTGGGTCACTATGGTCGTAATGGAGTCCCATCGAATCGGGCAATGGCCGGTTCGTAACGCTGGAGATGTTGCCGTCGATGACAACACAGGAGGACCGTCTCGACGCTGTTGTTGCCGATGCGGTGGCAGGCGATCGAGACGCGCTTCGAGAGGTACTGGAGACGATCCGGCCGATCGTGGTCCGATACTGCCGCGCACGAGTCGGCGCGTTTGAGCGCAGCGGTCTGTCGGCCGATGATGTGGCACAGGAGGTTTGCTTGGCCGCCGTCATGGCGCTGCCGCGCTATCGCGATCGCGGCCGCCCGTTCTTGGCTTTCGTGTACGGCATCGCCGCGCACAAGGTGGCCGACGCGTACCGTGCCGTCGGCCGCGATCTTTCCTACGCCATGGAGACCGTTCCGGAACGCCGATCGGCCGAGCCCGGTCCCGAGCAGGCGGCGATCGACGCCGACTCCGTCACCAGGATGAGCGAGTTGCTCGAGATCTTGCCGGACAAGCAACGCGAGATCCTGATCCTGCGTGTGGTCGTCGGTCTTAGCGCCGAGCAGACCGCCGAGGCCGTCGGTAGCACGGCCGGAGCGGTGCGAGTTGCCCAACACCGCGCGTTGGCGCGGCTGAAATCCGCGATCGCCGCGGCAGGACGAGACTATGTCTGACCCGTTTGTCACACCTTTTGATCAGCCCGATCCGGATGCGGTCGCGCGCAGCGAGCGGTTCGTCGACGCCTTGGCCAAACGCGAGCCGGTCGATTTCGTCGACGTCGGCGGCGCCGGCGACACCGGGGACCGGGCGCTGGCCGGGCTGCTGGAGGACTGGCGCGACGAGCTGAGGATTCTGGGTCCCCGCAGGGTGTGTCCGGAGCAGGACGCGGTCGCGGTGCTGAACCGTGGGCTGGCGGCGCGCCGACGCGCCCGGCGCCGGACAGCCCTGGTCAGCGCGTTGGCTGCGGCCGTTCTCGGTGTCGCGGGATTCGGGATGCTGTTCGGGGAGCCCGCGTCTGTGCACGACGACCAGATCGCCGTGTCCGCCGAGACCGACCTGGACCAGGTTCAGCAAATGATCGCCCTCGGCCAATGGGATCAGGCTCAGAACAAACTTGCCGCGGTCGGCGCTCACGTGCAGACGGTCAAGGACAACGGCCGCAAGCAGGGGCTCATCGACAAGGTGAACCAGCTGAACGCGAAGGTCGCCAGCCGCGACCGTAATGCGACGATGCCGCCCAACGCGCTGCCGGGCACGGCCCCGGTGGTCAGCGCAACAGCCACCGTGGCGGTGATCCCGCCGGGCGATCCGGTAATCACGGTTGCGCCCAACCCGTTTGGCGGCTAAGCGGACTCAGTCGTCGAGAAGAGGGAGGCGCTCAGCGGCGCCCGTGAAAGCCCTCGGTGTCCGTGGTGGCCTCGTTGAGCGAGGCGTCGGCGTATCCGCGGCAGTAATCCCAGGTCACGTAGGCATCAGGCTCGGGGTCGTAGGCCGGCTCGTGCGGGCGCACGGTGCCGTCGACCAGCAGCTGAAGTAGGTTGGCGCGCAGCATGTCCCAGTCGTGATAGTGGTCCTGCTGACACTCGTCGCAACACACCACCAGGCCGCGAATACCTTTGTGCGCCAACAAGGCCTCGTACACCGCGAGATCGGCCAGATCGGCCTCGACTGCCATCCGCTCCTGGGCGTCCAGCGGTTGACCGGGCTCCACCGCGTCCAACGCCGCCGACGGATCGCAGGGGTCGTCGGCAAACGGGTCGGGCGGCAAACCGGGCGGAAGGTGGTCGCGCACGGCTCCACATTACGCAGCAGGGCGGGCATCACGCCAGCGCTACCCCGCCGCCCAGCTCCCATGTCGCCACCTCGCGGGGCCTTCTCCGGCGCGCGTCATCGGCGGCCGAAGCTCCATGTTCCGCTTCGCCCCCTCGCCGCTGTCGCGGCGGGGGAACCCCCACCTCGCGCGGCTCGCGGCGCGCATCGTCAGCGGTGGTCCGGCGAGCCGATAGGATGGCATTCTCACTCCGCGCGCATATGGGAGGCCCCGGCAATGTCATCTGGCTTGTCCCGTCTCGAAGGCAGCGGCGACCTGATTGTCACGTCGTATCCCCGGGTGGGTGGTTTCCCGGACGATCCGGTACCGACAGGCGGTGACGACCCGCAGAAGATCGCGATGCTGGGACTGACGTTCGACGACGTCCTGCTGCTGCCGGCTGCGTCCGATGTGGTGCCGGCCCACGCCGACACGTCCAGCCGGCTCACCAAGAAGATCCGTTTGAAGGTGCCGCTGGTCAGCTCGGCGATGGACACCGTCACCGAGTCTCGGATGGCGATCGCGATGGCCCGCTCCGGCGGCATCGGCGTGCTGCACCGCAATCTGCCGATCTCCGAGCAGGCCGGACAGGTCGAAACCGTGAAGCGCTCTGAGGCCGGCATGGTCACCAACCCGGTGACCTGCCACCCGGAGAACACATTGGCCGAGGTAGACGCCATGTGTGCCCGGTTCCGGATCTCCGGGCTACCGGTCATCGACGGTGCCGGCCAGCTGGTGGGCATCATCACCAACCGCGACATGCGCTTCGAGGTCGACCAGTCCAAGCACGTCGGCGAGGTGATGACCAAGGCTCCGCTGATTACCGCTCAGGAGGGCGTCAGCGCGGACGCGGCGCTGGGCCTGCTGCGCCGGCACAAGATCGAGAAGCTGCCGATCGTCGACGGCCACGGGCGGCTGACCGGCCTGATCACTGTCAAAGACTTCGTCAAGACCGAACAGCATCCGCTGGCGACCAAGGACAGCGACGGCCGATTGCTGGTCGGTGCCGCGGTCGGGGTCGGCGACGACGCCTGGGTGCGGGCGATGACGCTGGCCGACGCCGGCGCCGACCTGCTGGTGGTCGACACGGCGCACGCCCACAATCGGGTGGTGCTCGACATGGTCGCCCAGCTAAAGGCTGAGGTCGGCGATCGGGTCGAGATCGTCGGCGGCAATGTCGCGACCAGGTCGGCGGCCGCCGCGCTGGTGGAGGCCGGCGCCGACGCGGTCAAAGTCGGTGTTGGTCCCGGGTCGATCTGCACCACCCGCGTGGTGGCCGGCGTCGGGGCGCCACAGATCACTGCGATTCTGGAAGCGGTCGCGGTCTGCGGCCCGGCCGGTGTGCCGGTGATCGCCGACGGCGGACTGCAGTACTCCGGCGACATCGCCAAGGCGCTGGCCGCGGGCGCGTCCACGACGATGCTGGGATCGCTGCTGGCCGGTACCGCCGAGGCACCCGGCGACCTGATCTTCGTCAACGGCAAGCAGTACAAGAGTTACCGCGGCATGGGATCGCTGGGCGCCATGCAGGGTAGGGGAGAAGCCAAGTCCTACTCCAAGGACCGCTATTTCCAGGACGACGTGCTTTCCGAAGACAAGCTCGTGCCCGAGGGCATCGAAGGCCGGGTGCCCTTCCGCGGGCCGCTGTCGTCGGTGATCCATCAGCTCACCGGCGGATTGCGCGCCGCGATGGGCTACACCGGCGCCGACACGATCGAAGGTTTGCAGCGGGCGCAATTCGTCCGGATCACCGCGGCGGGCTTGAAGGAAAGCCATCCGCACGACATCACGATGACCGCCGAAGCGCCCAACTACTACGCCCGGTGAACTGATCGAAGGACCACTCATGCGTGACATGGTTGAGATCGGCATGGGCAGAACAGCCCGG
>Ga0302326_10032593_pt1 | contig 10376 bp, 8 predicted proteins | sample Palsa_T0_3_FD_202264 | JGI IMG/M metagenome (GOLD analysis project Ga0302326, IMG submission 202264) | Peat permafrost microbial communities from Stordalen Mire near Abisko, Sweden - Palsa_T0_3 | ecosystem: Environmental > Terrestrial > Soil > Palsa > Peat permafrost | place: Sweden: Abisko... | reverse complement strand
TCCGCTGCCGAGTTACCGGCCATGTCCGGCGCGCTCGGCGCGCAAGAGGAAGTCGCCGTGGTGCTGCGCGCGCGTCTCAATTCCGGCCTGCGGCAAATCGCGTTTTTCGTGCTGCCGTCGGTGGTGGCGTTTTTGTTTCTCGGCGACGTCATCGTCGCCGCCATTTATCGCTCCGGCCGCTTCACGCAAGCCGACGTGCTGTATGTCTGGGGCATTCTCGCCGGCGCCACCGTAGGTCTGCTAGCCTCGACTCTCGGCCGCTTGTACGCGTCGACGTACTACGCGCTGCGCGATACGCGCACGCCGCTGAAGTTTGCGGTCTTGCGCGTAGTGCTGACCACCATCCTTGGTTATCTCTTCGCGCTGCCGCTTCCGCATCTGCTCGGCATCGCGCCACGCTGGGGCGTAGCAGGGCTGACCATCTCCGCGGGTATTTCCTCGTGGGTGGAATTTACGCTGCTGCGCCGCGCGCTGAATAAGCGCCTCGGCCAAAGCGGCCTCCCCGCGGAGTTCCTGGCGAAACTCTGGGCCGCCGCATTACTCGCCGCCGCCGCCGCATGGGGCGTACATCGCGCGCTAGGCCCGCGTTCGCCAATCCCGCTCGCCCTCGTGGTGTTGGGAATGTACGGCGCAATTTATTTTGCCGCGACGCTGCTCCTGAAACTGCCGGAAGCGCAATCCGTATTTCGCCGCGCTCGCATTTCCGTTGGAGGCGTCTAGTGTCCAAACTGTTGAGACGGAGCGTTGCGCGTTTAATCCTTCGAGGTGGGCAAACCCGCCGCCGCCCAGGCGCCGTAGCCGCCGTCCATGGACTCGACATTGGCATAGCCCATCTTCTGGATGTTGTCCGCGGCCAGCGCGGAGCGGAAACCGCCGCCGCAGTACAAAATTACTTTCGTGCTGTCGTCGGGAATCAGTTTCTCGATATCGCGTTCAATGATCCCCTTGCTGAGGTGAATCGCGTCGGTAACATGCCCGTTGGCCCATTCGCTTTCTTCGCGGACATCCACCAGCAGAAATTTTTCTCCAGCCTCGCGCCGCTTCTTTACATCGCCAACGTTCGTTTCTTTCACGCGGCTTTTCGCGTCGGCGACAATCTTCAGAAATTTATCGGAATGCTGTTTAGCGGTGGCGGCCATAGTGTTCTCCTCGAAAAGGCGGGGAAACACAGAATAGCACAGCGGGCAGGCGGATATCGCGAAGCGCCCCGCTCAAAGAAATCTTCGTCGTGGAGCCGCCTGAGGGGCTTGTGTGGATGGTACGACGCAAGCGCCTTGCGGCGAGGGGAGTTAGCCGCGGCCGGAGCGGAAGCGACTGGATTCGCGGACGCGGGTGCGCACACCTTCAATGACTGGCGGAATGGGCCCGTGCGCTGCCCCGCGAATCTCGAAAATCATCAGCGCGGCTTCGCCGGGAGCGTCGATGCTGCTGGTGATGCCCACGCGATGAACACGGCCCGGCGCATGCGTCCTCACTGAGGGGATGAGTCCTTTTTCAAACTATCACGCGAGACGTAGGATGCGCGGAAATCGGGAAACGCCGTTTCCATGCGCGGACTGTCCGCAGGGGCAGCATAACGCCGCGAGAACGAAAAGCTGGAGCAGGGAAAAGGATTCGCGCAGAGGAAGGGCCTGTGAATTACGCGCGATCCGCTATTCCATGTCGCGCCAGTTGGGCCCGGAGCCAATCTCCACCAGGAGCGGCACCGCAAGCGTGTACACCTGTTCCATTTCCCTGCGGACCAGCTTTTCCAGTTCTTCCTGTTCGTCGGGAGGCGCTTCAAACAGCAATTCGTCGTGGACCTGCAGGATCATGCGCGACGCGAATTTTTCTTTGCGCAGGTGCGCGTCGATGCGAATCATGGCCAGCTTGATTAGGTCCGCGGCCGTGCCTTGCAGCGGGGAATTGAGCGCCGCGCGTTCGGCGAAATTGCGCAGTTGCACTTGCGGAGAATTAATTTCCGGAATGGGGCGGATGCGGCCGAACAGCGTTTTGGCCACACCGGTCTTGCGCGTCTCGACCAGCACGTTGTCGAGATACGTTTTTACGCCTTTGTAGCGCGTGAAATAGGCGGAGATGAACTGCGCGGCTTCTTTCTGCGGGACGTTAATTTGTTGCGCGAGCCCGAACGCCGAAAGGCCGTAGATAATTCCGAAATTGATGGCTTTGGCGGCGCGGCGATGCTCGGCGGTCTGTCCGAGTGGACCGATGCCGAAGACTTCCTGCGCGGTGCGCGCGTGAATATCTTCGCCATTCCGAAAAGCGTCGATCAGGACCGGATCTTGGGAAAAATGCGCCATAACCCGCAGTTCGATCTGCGAATAGTCGGCGGAGACCAAAATTTTCCCTTTATCGGCCACAAAGGCGGCGCGAATCTGCCGCCCCAACTCGGTGCGGATGGGAATATTTTGCAAATTGGGATCGGAGGAGCTGAGGCGGCCCGTCGCGGCGTTTGTCTGCGAGAAGCTGGTATGCAGGCGTTTGGTTTCCGGATGAATCAGCTTGGGCAGGGCGTCGACGTAGGTGGATTTGAGCTTGGCGATTTCGCGATACTCGATGACTTTCGCGGGAAGCGGATGCTTTTCCGAAAGCTCTTCGAGAATTTCTACCGCCGTCGAACGGCCTTTGGCGCGGCCGCGCTTCACCGCGGGAGCAAGATGTAGTTTGTCGAACAGAATTTCGCCGAGTTGCGACGGCGAATTGACGTTGAACTCCGTCCCGGCCAGTTCCCAGATGTCTTTTTCGAGGCGGCGCACCTCGCGCTCCATGGATTCGGACATAACAGCCAACGCTCTGGGGTCGACGCCGATACCGACGCGCTCGATGTCCGCGAGAACGGCGGCCAGCGGCAGATCGATGTCTTCGTACACGCGGGTGAGTTCCTGTTGTTTGGCGGCTTCCCGTAACACCGGCGCGAGGCGTTGCAGATAGTCCGCGCGCTCGCCTGCGCCGCCGCCGAGCATGCTGTTCCACTGGCGCATCACCACGTCGGCGAAATTGTGGTTTCCCGTGGTGGGACGCAGCAGGTAGGAATAGATTTGCGTGGCGTCACGCAGATTTTCCGCGCGGCCCGCCAACAATTGAAACAGTTTCGCATCGTGCACGATCTTCGGGCGAGTGCGGTCTTCCAGCAGCGGCCTCAGAGCGCGCATGGCTTCGCCCGCGGCATCGATCCAGACGGCGCGCCCTTCTCCGGGCTTCGTGGAAACTTCGATCCCGGAAATACGCGTGCCAAAACCTTCCGACTCGCGTTTCCCCGCTTCGAGATTCAGCCAAATGGCCACTTCCTGCTTGGCGGGAATTTTCTCGAGATACGCGCGAAACTCCGCGGCGTTGGCGAATTGTGCGTAGTCGCTTTCCAGCCGCGGACCATCCGCCGCCGGGGCGGAGGAGGCCACCGCTTCCGAACCCAGTTCGCGCAGCAGCGAATTGAAGCCCAGCTCACGGTAGATGCCGCTGAGCGCTCCGGGGTCAGGCGGCCGGCGAGCCAGCTTTTCGAGTTCGAGCTTGACCGGCACTTCGGTGGCGATTTTCGCCAATTGCTTGGACATCAACACCTGTTCGCGCTGTTGCTGCAGGGCCTCGCGATAGCGCTTGTTGGGCACTTCGTCCGCATGATCCAGTGCGTTTTCCACCGTGCCGTATTTCTGAATCAGCTCGGCGGCGCCCTTTTCGCCGATGCCTTTGGCGCCCGGAATATTGTCAATGTTGTCGCCGAGCAGGGCCATGTAATCGACCACCTGCGCGGCAGTGACGCCCAGCAACTCCTGCACTTTCGCTTCGTCGACGAGCACGTCGCTCTTTGCGCCGCCGGTCCCGGTGCGCAGAACGCGCACATTGCCGTCGACGAGCTGCATCATGTCTTTATCGTTGGTCACAATGAGCACGTCGAGCCTGGCTTTGGATGCTTGCTGCGCCAGGCCGCCGATCAAATCGTCGGCTTCAAAGCCGTCTTTTTCGAGAATCGGCAGATGGAGCGCTGCGCAGAGTTTGCGCACGTAGGGAATCTGCTGCGAAAGCTCGTCGGGCATCGGCGCGCGATGCGCTTTGTATTGTTCAAAAAGCTTGTCGCGAAAGGTGGGGGCCTTGGTGTCGAATACGATGGCGATGTAGTCCGGCGAATAATCCTTGATCAAGCGGCGCAGGATATTGGAAAAAAGAAAGGGCACTTTGGTAGGCAAGCCGCCGGGCGCATTCATGCGCACCATGGGCGCGTAAAAGGCGCGGTAAATATGCGCCATAGCATCGACCAGAAAGATTTTTTTCGCTGCGGAGGGCATTGATCGAGTATAGCGCAGTGAATCCGTGCACGCGTTTCCCTGAGCCGAGAATGGTTTGAACGCGCGCGGGAACCACGAGGGGCCGCTAGGAATTCCAAGCGGTGCGCGCGAGCTGCTTTTTGCGCGATTCCCACTCCGCGCCGATTAGAATGCGCGGCGAGACTTCCAGCACGCGCGTGGTCAGCATAAAGACGCTGGCGGCGTTCCACGGCCGTCCATCGCGCGTGCGATAGTCGCGCGCGTTCAGGGCGTCGGCCATGCTACGAAACGAAACGTCCTGCACCAGCATTTCCGCGAGAAAGCGCAACGTGCGCATTTCGAGGGGATCGTCTTCGAGGTGCTGGCAGTCCGCGGAAATGCGCAGACCGAACGGGACTTGCTCGGAGCCAGCTTCCATGGCTTGCCCCGCCAGTTCTACGCTTGCGCTGGAGTCCGGCGGGTCGGTAACTTCCACCTCGCGTTCCCACTCGAGCGCGACCAAACCCCACCCCGCGTCATGCATTTTCGAGAGGTACAGTGAAGTCGGCAGCACGCTGACTTTTTCGCGAATCCGATCGATTTTCTTCATGGCGAACCCTCCGGGACTGCTCTTGGTTGCGGGGAATCGGCACACCAAGACGTACCGAGGTTGCTCTCAGAGCAATTCCGTTTCCTTATACCGAAAAATATAAGCGATAGAAACGCGGCAAGTTAGCGCATCGGAAGAAGCAGCGGCGGCGCAGGAAATGTCCGATGGTGGGATGGGCTGTCCGGGAGGCGGACAGTCGGCAAGCACTACTCTAATGGAATACCCAAAGAGACTGAAGCTTAGTTGGCGCTGGCCGCCAAGCGGGGCGGCTGAATCACAATCAGCAGGCGCGTGCCGCGTTCCAGATGCACGTTGTTGCGGGTGGACATCAGCACCGTGCCATCGGAGCCTTCCGAAAGCGGGGTATACACGCGGATATCGGGAGCCCCAAGCGCGCCTTTGCTATCCGAAGTAAGCAATCCGTGCCTGGTAAACGCGCCCTGGGTCAGCGGCAATTCCAGCGCGGGCGGATGGAGCATGGAGACGTGCGCATCGGCAGGCTCGTGCGAAACGGCCATCACATTTTTCGCGGAAACATCGGTCTCCATGGTGGCATCGGCCGGCAACGCACGGGCCACAGCGGCGTCTCGAACGGACGCATCGGCATCGGGATCTTCACTGCCGGCGGCGGCTTCCGAAACCGGCGGCGGATTGGCGCCGACGGCCATCGCCTGAATCCCGGCATTCATCACGGCTTCCTGGCCGTTCTTCAGGACGGCTTTATCAAATTGGAGGAACAGCGCAGCGCGATCCGGACCATGCGTGGAGATGGACCTGCGCACCACATGCCCCACAATCAGCGTGCCGCGCGGGAAAATGATGCTGCGGCCGTAGCGCACCGTCTCGGTGGTCTCGGCGGTGAATTTGTCGCCACTCTTGCTGCGACGCGCGTCCAGCGTTTCGACAAGTCGCGCGTTAAAAGCGGTCCCGACACTGAGCGGGCAGACCACGGCGGAATCGGCGTCGTCGTGATTGGTGTCCGCAGGTGACGGGCTTACTGTCACCGTCGTGCCGGCGGGGGCCGGTTGCTGCGCGGCGGCAGCGGTAACCAAGAGCGCCGCGGCAGCCATCGTAATCACGGAAAGTCTCCAAGAAGTTTTCATCGCGGCCTCCTTTGCGGCAGCGTCCCAGCCTGAAGTTCGAAGCGGGAAGCTGGGCGGATTCCCACGTTTGAAACTTTTGCACGACGGGAACCATTCTACATCCCGTTTATTATCAATGCTGTAGGGAGATTGCTGTATTTGCTTGGCAGAAAATACGAAGTCCCAGTACTACTATTTTACGTGCCCAGCCGCGTTGCCGGCCAGGCATCTAAAGCACTTAGGGGTGGAAAGGTCGCCGACCCGCTACTTGCGATACCGCGCGAACGTGCGGGCCCAACTACGAAATAATCCCCAAGGGCCGCGCTACAGCCGCCAGCGTATCGGCCGCCTGCAAAAGCTGTTCCCGCTTGTGTGCCGCGCTGACGATGGCCCGCAGCCTTGCCTTGCCCTCCGCCACCGTGGGGTAGCCGACCGCGGGCGCAAACACCCCGGCATCAAACAGTTTCCGCGAGAACTCAAACGCTTTCGCCGCATCTCCCACATGGATGGGAATAATCGGCGTCTCGCTGACCTTGAACTGGAACCCGCGCTTTCTCAACTCACGCTTGAACATTTTCGTATTGGCCCACAGCTTTTTAACCAGCCGCTCGCCCTCCGGCGAATCGAGCAGCGTGAAGGCCGCCGCGCACGCCGCCACCGTGGCCGGCGGATGGGACGTGGAAAATAAAAAGGGCCGCGCACGCAAATAAAGAAAATCGATCAGTTCGCGCGAGCCGCACACGTAACCGCCCATCGAGCCGATGGCTTTGCTCAGCGTGCCCACTTGAATGTGTACCCGGCCGTGGCAACCGAGATGGTCCACCGTGCCGCGTCCGCCGCGGCCCAGCACGCCGGAGGAATGCGCGTCATCGACCATCAAGATGCAACCGTAGCGTTCGGCAAGGTCGCAGAGCGCGGGCAAGGGGGCGATGTCGCCGTCCATGGAAAAAACGCCGTCCGTGATAATCAGCTTTTTACCGGGGAAATTCGCATGTTCCTGCAGGATGCGCTGGCAATCGGCCACATCCTTGTGCTTGAAGACCTTGATGGTGGCTTTCGAGAGCCGCGCGCCATCGATAATCGAGGCGTGATTCAGCTCGTCGGAGATAATCAGGTCTTCTTTGCCCAGCACCGCCGAAACCGTGCCCGCGTTGGCCGTAAAGCCGGACTGAAACACCACGCAGGCTTCCACATTTTTGAAGCGCGCGATCTGCTCCTCGAGCGCCATGTGCGACTGCATCGTGCCGGCGATGGTGCGCACCGCGCCGGCGCCCACGCCCAGGCGCTTCACCGCGTCTACCGAGGCTTTGCGCAGCGCTTTGTGCGTGGTCAGCCCGAGATAATTGTTCGACGCCAGGTTGATTACCTCGCGGCCGTCGAACGTGCACACCGCCTTCTGCTCGCCTTCCAGCACCCGCAAGCGCGGCGCCGTTCCTTTGGCGCGCAAATCCTGCAGCGCATCGCTGATGTGTTGCAGCGGGTTGCCCTTCGTCGTTACTGTCGTCGCGGTCGTCGTCGCGGTTCCTGCGTCGCTCATAACATTCTCCCTACTCTTTCATTTCGTTAGCGATTTGCGTGCGTTCCGCTATTGATGCGTTCGGATGCAGCAAAATCTTGCCCGCCCAACCATGCTGTAGTTTCGCAAACGCGTCTTCAAATTTCTCGAGCGGCGCCTGTTCGCCAAACAACGGCTCCAGGTTCAGCCGCCCAGCCTTCAGCAGCGCCGTCATTTGTACCCACGTTTCATACATGCGCCGCCCGTAGATACCCTGTACCGTGGCACCCTTGAAAATCACGTCTTTCACCAAATCCAGCGGCACGTTCTCCGTCGGAATCCCCAGCAGCGAAGCGCGTCCGCCGGCCCGCAGCGCGGAAAATCCCTGCTGGATGGCCGTTGCGTTGCCGGACATTTCCAGCAGCGCGTCCACACCGGTTCCGCCCGTGTCGCGCAGAATTCTCGCCACCGCGCCCTCGTTCGCTGGGTCAATCGCTACATCCGCGCCCATCTGCAGAGCCATGGCCCGCCGCTGCGGGTTGGTTTCCGTCGCGAACACGGTCGAGCTTCCACAAGCTTTGGCCACGGCGATCGCCATTAACCCAATCGGCCCGGAGCCCGTGACCAGCACCGTCTGCCCCGCGATGGGCCCCGCCAGCACTGCATGCACAGCGTTACCTAGCGGGTCCAGGATCGCGCCATAGCGCTCGGGAATCGCTGCGTCCAGCTTCCATATATTGGACGCGGGAATCTTCACCAGTTCCGCGAACGCGCCGTCCTGGTCGATCCCGATAATCTTCAAATTCTGGCAAATGTGCGCTTCGCCCAGCCGGCACTGGCGGCAATGGCCGCAGTTGACATGCATCTCCGCGCTGACAAAATCACCGGGCTTAACGGCGGTAACTTCCTCACCCACCTGCTCGACCACGCCGCAAAACTCATGCCCCAGCGTCACCGGCGGTTTGATCCGCCCCTGCGACCAGCGGTCCCAGCCATAAATGTGCAAATCCGTCCCACAGATGGACGCCGCCGAAACCCGCACTAGCACATCGCGCGCTCCCACCGCAGGCACCGGCACCTCGGCAATCTCGAGGCCCTTCGCCGCCCGCACCTTGCGCAGCGCGTTCATTGTCCCCGTCGTCATGCAGCAAATCTCCAGTCTTATCTCACTCTATCACGCGCCTTGCCCCGCCACCGGGCGCCGCCCTGCGGCGAGCGGTGGCGATGCTGGCCGTCCACTCGCCAGCATCTCTTTTTAGAGAAACACTACATTATTTATAATGAGTAAGGTGGGAAAGAAAATGCGGGGTGAAGCATGAAGCGAAGATGGAATCTAAGTCCTAATCGCCCTCGATGGCGCGCGCGGCGAAGGCGTAAAGCAGCCACCCCAACTCATACGGCCAGCACTCATGCAGCACATGCAAAGTTCGCGGCACCGGCGCGCGCGACCCCAGCTTCAACATGGCCTTCGCCTCATCCAGGTACCGCCGGGTCTTCGTCGGCCGGATGCACCGCCACACCGTCTGCGACGCCGCATCCCGCATATCGAGGTGCAATTCGTTGGCCCCATAAATCCACTCGAGGCCAAGATAAATCTCGCGCGTAGAATCGCGCCCACCCGCATCCATCAACGCGAACAGCGCCAGCGGCGCCATGGCATGTTGGTGCACCGAATACACCGGATACTTCCCCACCGCCGCGCCAGACTTGGCGTCGTAGTGCCACCACCACTGCCCCAGCGGCCCCTGCTCCTTGCAAATATTGTCGGCGCAGGCATTGGAAATGTTCAGGGCTTCGCCAAACTGAAATGCCCGGCTGGCCCACGCAAATGCGTAAATCGGATACACCTGATCCGCAAAGCTCCCCAGCCTTCCGCGCAACAATCCTTTTACTCCACCGCCGAGTCCCGCCGTCGGCGCCTGGTGGCCAAACGCCCCCGCCGGCCCGCGATTTTCTTTCAGCAGCGCATACAGCCGCGAAGCCAGCGGCGTCAGCCGTTCGCGCAACTCCGGACGCGCGTGCACCGCGTGCGCCAGCCCGGAAAAAATCCACGAAAGCTCCATGGTGCGCCGTTCGCGCCCATCCGCAAATTTCTCCAGCGCCGGCTCCAAATCGTGCCGCGACAGGAACTCCGCGATGCGCTCCGGCGCCACCAGCGCGCATAGCCATAGCAGCAAACCCAAATCGCCGGCGCTCTTCACCCAGGCGGTCTCGCGCAGCAAGCCATCGAACGCCAGCATAATGCCGATCGGCGACGCCGTTCCGGCGTGCTCCATACGGTGCAAGCCCATCAATGTGATCAGCGTATAGCGATGCGAAATCCCGTCCTGGACCATCCCGCGTGCGCTGATGGCGCTCTGGGACTGACCGCTCTCGCTCTGGCCGAGTTCGCTCTGAATCAGGCGCGCGCAGAAAAGCTGCTTCTGCGCATCGAACATGGGAACGAGGCCCGCGGCGGCCGAGGCGATCAACGCCTGAATGTCGCGGTTATTCTGATGTGCAGTGCGCGCAGGCGAAGGCGTCGTTGGCGTTGAGGCAGTTGCTGGCGTGGTGATAGTCATCGTTCGCGGAACTCTTTCAACGGCGCGCAGTTTAGAATCCGGGCACTTGCAAAATTTCACGGAGTTTGCGCGCTTGCAAAATCCAAATGCGCCCGGGAAATCCGGCGCCGGCAAGAACTAGCGCCGGCAAAAATTACCGCCCGTGAAATTAACGCTTGGTGGCGGCTTCGCTTTTCAGCACCAAGGAGACTTCGTCCACGATGTCGCTCATCGCGGAACGGTGCTGATCTTCCGGCTCGCCGGTGCGGGAACGGTGCGCCAGCCTTAGTTTTCTCTTGGCGTCCGCCACATCGTCGAGCAGCACCAAGCGGCCCTGCTCGGAAAGGTACTGATCCACAAAGCCGATCTTGCCTTTGAAAATGCTGTAGACCGGGACGCCTAGCGCGGCTG
>Ga0302326_10032591_pt1 | contig 10377 bp, 9 predicted proteins | sample Palsa_T0_3_FD_202264 | JGI IMG/M metagenome (GOLD analysis project Ga0302326, IMG submission 202264) | Peat permafrost microbial communities from Stordalen Mire near Abisko, Sweden - Palsa_T0_3 | ecosystem: Environmental > Terrestrial > Soil > Palsa > Peat permafrost | place: Sweden: Abisko... | reverse complement strand
GTGGGCGGAACACCCCCATTTATTGCGCGCGGCCAGGGATCGCGCATCTATGACGTCGATGGCAACGAATACATCGACTACGTCCTGTCCTGGGGCCCGCTTATCCTGGGCCACTGCTTTCCGCCGGTGATGGACGCGTTGCGCGAGGTTCTTGCGATCGGAACCAGTTTCGGCTCGCCAACCGAGCGGGAAGTGGAGCTCGCCGAGCTGATTCGCGAGTGCGTGCCTTCCATCGAGATGGCGCGCCTGGTCAATTCCGGGACCGAGGCCAGCATGAGCGCCCTGCGCGTGGCGCGAGGATTCACGGGCCGCGACCTTACCATCAAGTTCGAAGGCTGCTATCACGGCCACGTGGATTCGCTGCTGGTGAAGGCCGGATCGGGAATGGCGACGCTGGGCATCGCAGACACCGCAGGCGTACCGGAAGCGTTCGCGGCCACTACCATCGCGCTGCCGTTCAATTCCAGCGCGGCAGTGGATTCGGCATTCCGCGAGCACGCCGGCAAGATCGCGGCGGTGATCGTCGAGCCGGTGGTTGGCAACATGGGTTGCGTGCCTCCGCTCGCGGGGTATCTGGAAGCTCTGCGCGAAATCACCGCGCGGCATGGAGCGCTCCTGATTTTCGATGAAGTCATGACGGGGTTTCGATTAGCGCTGGGCGGAGCACAAGAGCGCTTCGGCATCCGGCCCGACTTGACGACGCTGGGAAAGATTCTGGGAGGCGGAATGCCGCTGGCGGCCTACGGCGGGCGCGCCGACATCATGAGCAAAGTCGCGCCGACTGGGCCGATCTATCAGGCGGGCACGCTGTCCGGCAATCCCATGGCGGTAAGCGCCGGGATCGCCATGCTGCGGTACTTGAAGTCGCATCCCGAGGTTTATGAAATCGTCGAGGATAGAGCCGCCCAACTGACTGCGAACGCGCCCGCCGGGATCACCGTAAACCGGGTGGGATCGATGTTTACGTTCTTCTTCACGCCGGGCCCGGTCACCGATTGGGAATCCGCTAAGAAGGCGGATACAGGCCGGTTTCGCCAATTCTTCCACTGGATGCTGGATCGCGGGATTTATCTGGCGCCGTCGCAGTTCGAAGCCGGATTTGTATCCGCCGCGCACACGGAGCAAGAAGTCGCGCGGACGGTGGAGGCCGCCCGCCAGTTCTTCGCGGCCGCGGAGGCGGGGTAAAATGGAGTATCTATGTCCGACACCACAGCGAACCCGGCTCACATAGGCCTGGACCTCGTTAGTTTTGATTTGCCGGCTTGGAAGAAAGCCATCGGCGGCATTTGCGCAGTGCTGTTGGCGATTCTCTTCTTTGCGTCCGGAGCTTGGAAGCTGACCGATCCTTTCCGCTGGTCCCAGATGCTGGAAGAATTCCACGTCTCCGGCGCTCTCGCCTTACCTGGCGCGCTCGCACTGGGCATCGGGGAAATGGTGGGCGCGGTTCTCATCCTGGTCCCGCGATTTCGCCGCTGGGGAGCTTTGCTTCTCGGCTTGCTGTTGGTCGTCTTCATGATCTACATCGGAGCGAACTACGGCACGTTAGTCGGCAAGGACTGCAGTTGTTTCCCATTGGTGAAGCGCGCGGTCAACCCGGCATTCTTCCTGGAAGACGGAGCGATGCTCTTGATGGCGGTGCTGGCCGGATGGTGGGCGCGGAGCTCGGAGAACCTCCGGGGCGCGCTGGTGATACTGGGCGCGGTGGTGGTCTTTGCCGGCGTTTCATTCGGCGTGAATTCGGCGCGAGAGTCAGGCCTGAAAGCGCCCGACTCTATCACTGTGGACGGGAAGCTGGTGTCGCTTTCGCAGGGGAATGCGTTCCTGTTTTTCTACGATCCCACGTGCACGCATTGCGAGGCTGCGGCGCGGAAAATGGCGAAGCTGAATTGGAAGGATACCAAGGTTGTGGCCGTTCCAATCGATACGCCGCAATTTGCCGCTTCATTCCTGCATGACACGGGATTCAAGGCCGGGACTTCGAACGATCTCGAGTTGTTGCGCGGGACGTTCAAGTTCGCCACGGCGCCCTACGGCGTGGCGTTGGTTCGGGGCCACCAAAAGGCGGTCATCGATGTCGGTGTGTTCGAAACGGACGGCCAGCCAGCGGCGACGCTGCGGGGCCTGGGTTTCGTGGAATAACACGTAGGGGAGCTCCCTCCAATGCCGGGTGGGCGTCCGCTCCCTCACGGTCGCGGCTCGGTAACTGCCGGCTCGGTAGCCGTGCCGGGAGGTTCCTCCGGGGTTGACAGGGCCTGGGTCGCGGCCTCCAGGAGTTCAGAAGCAAGCCAGGTGAAATCGGTGCCCGGGTACATGCGGCGAAGCTGAAATCGCCACTTCTTTTGGAATGAGGCCACCCGCCGCGCCTGCTGTCTCGGGGGGAGGCTTCCCAATCCGGCGAGTTCGATCAGCGTGTTCACCAGGACGCCTTCGGCGCGGATCAGCACGTAGAGGCACTTGCGGCTCTTGCTCCACTTCTGCACGGACTGCAGGATTGCGCTGGCGCGGCTGGGTTCGTACAAGCCCGCCAGTTCGTTCACGCCTTCCGATAGCAGCCTCGTCTTGGCTGCCTCCAGCACGCCGCCGAACGCCGGCCGAACCGTGCGGAAGAACGCGGCCAACGTGGGCGGATTCAAAACGTCGTAGCTGAGCTCGGTCCGCATCTTTCCGCGAAAAGGGCGGCTGGCTTGATACACCAGCATCGGATAGGCCGTCTTTACGTTAGCGAAGCTCCGCATGTTTTCGAAGTAGTGCGCCGGAATCCGTTCCCGCAGGATGGCTTGAATGGCGGCTGAAACCCGGGCGAAGGCGGGAAAAAACTCCGGGCTGCGTTCGGAGGGAGCAGCCAGCCATGCCAGGCCGGGCCTGGGAAAGTCGATTCCAGAGTGGATTGCCTGCATTCGGTACCCAAACGCGGACCTTCTGGTTGGAGTGTACCTGGTGTTTCAAAATTTCCGGGTCGTCCGCGCGCTGGAGCGGAGTGGCCGAGTTCAGGAACCGTTAGGAAAAGCTGGAGAAAACGTCCGCGGTTTTTTTTCTCACCGGCTGTGACTTTCGGGCGCGGCGATGGACCACATCTCGGCCCGCTCGGGGACCGGCGCGGTCCGCTCCAGCGGCGCAAGGCCAAAGCGCGCCGAGAAGTGAAAGGTGCTGCCTTTGCCGGGATCGCTTGCCACCCATAGACTTCCGTGCATCAACTCCACCAGGTGCAGGGAGATGCTCAGGCCCAAGCCCGTGCCTCCGTACTTGCGAGTCATCGATTCGTCGGCCTGCGCGAACTGCTGGAAGATAAGGCGCTGCTTATCTTTCGGAATGCCGATGCCGGTGTCGCTCACGGCAAAATGAAGCTGAACTTCGTGCGTGCTGCGCGACTCCACTCCGGCGTGCACCGAGACGCCGCCTTCGGGCGTGAATTTGAGAGCATTCCCCAGCAGGTTGACAAGGATCTGGCGCAGGCGCGCTCCATCGCCGATCACCTGGCGGGGAACGCCGGAGGCGATCTCGCAGGTCAACGCCAAACCCTTCTGCGCGGCCTGGATTTCAAAAACGCGGGCGGTTTCCGAAATTACCTTGCGGACGTCGAACGGGATATTCTCCAGCTCCACTTGCCGGGCGTCGATCTTTGAAAAGTCCAGGACGTCGTTGAGCAGGCCGAGCAATGAATTGGCGGAGTTGCGCGAGGTCTCCAGCAGATCGCGCTGCTCGGCGGAAAGCTGGGTGTCGAGAACCAGTTCCGTCATTGCGATGATCCCGTTCATCGGCGTCCGCAGCTCATGGCTCATATTCGCCAGGAAATTACTCTTGGCTTCGTTGGCTGCCTCGGCCATTTTCTTAGCGGATTCCAGCAGCCGGCGGTCTTCGATCGCTTTGCGATATTGGGCGCTGAGATGGTTTCCTTGCACCAGCAATATCGCCAGGCAAACGAGATTGATGAACGCCATTCCATAGCCTTGCCCGCCTCCGGAGCCTTGACCGCCCAGGTAGAGATCCACCACGATGGTTGGAGCCAGCAACGGCAGGACATGGCAGTACAAATACAATGGGCGCGGCGTGAGAGACAGGAGCCCTCCGAAGCTGATTGCCAGAACGCAGAGGGTCAGAAGCAGCGTGTTCCAATTTGCGAACCCATAGCAGATGTAGCTGTAGCAGCTGAGCAGTCCCCAAGCGCCGGAGAAACAAAGCAAGCATGCGCAGAACGCTGCTCGCCAGCGGCGGGGGTTGCGAGGATAGATCTCATTCTTGCGGAGGATGAGAAACAGGCGCGCCAGGTAGGCGGCCATGGTGGCGCCCGCGAAGAGTATCAAAGCCAGCGCGTGGCCCGAGGAATAGCTGCCCGCCAAAAGCGCAAACTGCGCCAGACCCAGACCGGCCCATATGCCGGCCAACGAACGACGCGCGATATCGGCGTCTTGCTGAAGGCTCAGGGCGTCACACTGAGCCAATTCTTCGTTACTGTCTGACACTCCACGCTTCTATCGGCTGATGGAACAAAAAGCATAAGTGGCCAAGAACCTCTAGGGCGTGGGCGGCGATCCCCTACGGCTTTTTGTGCGTATGCGTATCACAGTCAGTAGCTTGTTTCTGCGTCGTGCTTGCCGGCTCGTTCAGGCAACCAGTATGCATTACGTGGCCGTGGCCGAAAAAAAACCACCTCTTCTTGTTCTTGGAAGAATTAGTGTCCGTTCGTCCTTGAGAGACAGCGGTGCTGCGATGGCTGGAAGATGAAACAGCTGAGTGTCCGGTGCTGTGGGATCCAGATGACGAGCTTCCACCACCGGAGTGTCCGCCTCCCGAGCTTCCGCCTCCCGAGCTTCCACCAGCGGAGTGGGCCAACGCCATGGATGGCGATAAGAGCACAACTGCGCCAATTAACAACATGGCCGCAAGATGTTTGGTACCAGCACTGGCGATGAGAGGCATGTGTTCCTCCCCAGCACTTTCCGCGTAGCACCTAGTTGGCGGTCACTTGGGCGCTTCGTTCCTCGCCTTCCGCGATGGTGAGGTCGGCGCCCTGGGCCTGGCAAGCAGCGAAATCGTCAGGATTGTAGATCTCGCAGGGAGCTTGATCCAGCCAACCCACCAGCAGATATTTGCCGGGCGGGAGCCCTTGCAGGGAGAAATTGCCGTACTCGTCCGCTTGCGTGGTTTGGTAGGCTTGCACGCGGCCAATCGGAGGATCGGGAATCAGCGCGATGGTCGCGCCGCTGGCAACCACTTTGGGATCGGCGGTCACGGCCCGGCCCATTACCTGGCCGCCGCGCGCCCCGAGAACCACGTCCAAGGTCTGCGGAGCCTCACCCGACGAACCCTCCAGACCCTGGTCGAGCCGCTCGGCATTAGCCACGCGCACGGATTTCAGGTAGGAGTCGCCGGGGCCATTGGTGACGTACAGATCGTAAGTCTCATCCGGCACAAATGGAATGGTGAACTCGCCATTTTCGGAAACTTGCGCGCGCGTGGGCGATGTGAGGGGCCGGCGCGGCTGCAGCGAAACGCCCAGCCCCGGGGGGAGCGGCGCTGGCGTATTGGCGTCGTCTCCTTCGACGCGGATCTTGCCGGTCCACATGCTTTCGGCGCCGACCACAACGTTGACATCGGCTACGTCGGAGTCACCGACATTGAGCGGAGTGCGGCCCGTCAGCGTGACGCCGCCCTCGACGCCCGAGGCAACCAGCAAATACGGTCCAGCGGTGACGCCCTGGATGTCGAAGTCCTGATCCGGCTTGATGCTGACGTTAATCGGTGCGCTGACGGAAGCCGTGTTGTCAGAATCGTTCCAACGCAGCGTGACGTTCGGGCTTGAAACGACGCCGCCCTGGAGTGCGCCGATCACGCGCCCGCGGACATGCACGGTGTGCACTAAGGTGAGGAAAATATCAATGCCGGCGACTTCCGCGCCGGGTGCGATCTTCACCGGAACCGCTTCGGACATCTTTTGAGCCTCGGGGAAAAAGGTGACCGCGTAGCTTAAGTCGGGCAGGGGATTGCCATTCGCGTCCGTGCGCTCCAGTTTTTCGGCGCCGGATGGCTTGGGAGGCGCTTGATACAAGGCCGCGACGTAATACGAGCCCGGTTCCAGGCCATGCACGCGATATTCGCCGCGATCGTCGGTGCGCGCGCTTGCGGCTGCGGCGTAGCCGTGACGTCCGCGATCGTAGTAGGAGCGATAGAGTTGAATGGCTGTGTTAACAGCGGGCTCGGCGTCGTCGAATTTCACCTTGCCGCTGACAACTCCCGAGGACGTCAGGGTAAACACAAACGAATCGATGGTCTGGCCCGATTGAACGGTGAAGATCGGCGGCATTTTGTAGGAGCCGATGTGGCCGGCCGACAGCGGGAGATAGCCGTCGCGCTGGACCGTGATTGTGTAACGCCCGGTGGCTACTTTGGGAAATGAGAAGCCGCCGCTTTCATTGGTGGTTTGATAGGTTGAGCTGGCTTTCGGGTCAGTAGGCTTCAGCACCACTTGCGCGCGGCGCAGCGGCTGTCCCGTGGCTCCGCTCAGCACGGTTCCTTGGATGACGCCCGGAGCCTGCGCCTCCGGGGGTGCCGTGGTTGGCGGGGCAGATATGGCCGGCGGATCTTGGCCCAAAGCGGCAACCAGGCAGCAAAGTACTAGCAGGCAAAGCTTCATTATGCGCGGCCAGAGGTCCACTTACTTATGATGACGCATGCGGTGGCAATGGCGTTGGGGTGAACTACTTCAACCCCAGCGTGCGGCGGAAATCGACGCCAGCGATGATCGGGATGCCCCTGTACGCCTCGAGGCCGAGCAGATGGTGGTCGTTCGACACGATCAAGTCAGCTTTCCCATCAACCGCGCACTCCAGGATGCGGTTATCGTCCGGGTCGGCCGACACTGCGCGGATCGTCGTTCGCGGGGCAATCACGCCGCGGCCGGCTACGTCAGCGACGCGGCGTATGAGCTTTTGAATGCGCTCCTCGTGCCAACTGAAATCGTCGCGCAGTACCCTTGCCATCTCCCGGATGATCGCCGGCGAGACGAGAAGCGAATAGCGCCGATCGCGCGCAGCACTCCAGAGCACGGCGTTGCGCCCCTTCGGATAGTGGAACGCGGAGATGTAAACGTTCGTATCGAGGACAGCTTTAAGGCGTTCGGCGCCTGGCGCGGGACTCATGGATGATACGCGTGACATCGCGCTCTTTTATGGGGACCTTTTTCGCGCGTTCTCTGCCATAAGCCATGAGTTCCGCATCTAAAGCCTCGCCCTGTTCTCGGCTGAGCGGGCGCCGCTTCGCCTCTTTGATAATCCGCATCACCGTCTCCATGGGATAGTCTTCGCGGGACGTTTCCTTGGGAACGATCGTGATCGCTCGCCCGGAGACCCGGAACTCGACCGGCTGGCCAGCACGAAGCCCGGCCTTCCGTCGGACGGCCTCAGGTACAACAATGGGCGTGGCGGGGGTTTTGGCCATAATAATACGTCCAGGAAAGCTTCTCGGTTCCAGTGTACGGGCCTCGCCCGTTTTCGTCAAACTAGCGCTTTGACAACTAGCGCGTTGCAACGAGCGCTTCGGAAATAGCCCCGATCGCCGCCGCGCATTGTTCGCGGGAGACATCATAGTGCGTCACCGCGCGCATCTGCCGTGCATTGATCCCGTTCATCAGCACGCCGCGGGCTTTGAGTGCCGCAGTTAACTCCGTGGTCGCAAGGCCGGTGCCAGTGATGTCGAAGATCACGATGTTGGTTTGTACGCGCGCCGGGTCAATCTGGATTCCAGGGAGTTTCGCCACCTCTCCGGCAAGGAATCGCGCGTTGACGTGATCTTCGCCCAGCCGGTGCGGCATTTCTTCCAGCGCGATGAGGCCCGCCGCCGCCAGCACGCCCGCCTGGCGCATCCCACCGCCTAAGCGCTTGCGATACCCGCGCGCGCGATCGATCGCTTCGGCCGTTCCCACCAGCATGGAGCCGACGGGCGCACCAAGCCCCTTCGACAAACAGAACATCACCGAATCGGCCGGCCCCGCGAGATCGCGCACAGGCCGGTTCAAATGACAAGCCGCGTTAAAGATGCGTGCGCCGTCCAGGTGCACCTTCAGGCCCCGCTCGTGCGCGTTCGCGCAGATGTCTTCGAAGACATCCATGGGATAAACCGCTCCCCCCGCCATGTTGTGCGTGTTTTCGATCTCGATCAGCGTGGTGGGTGCGCAATGCGAACTCGTCGGACGAATTGCGGCTTCGATGTCTTTCCAGTGCAGAATTCCGTCGCTCGCCGCCACGGGTCGGACCAGGCAGCCGGAAAACCACGCGAGCATCGAGAGCTCCCAATCGAGCAGATGCGCGCGCGATTCGCAGATGACTTCCTGGCCGTGATCGGTGTGCATTTTGACCGCAATGGTATTGCCCATGGTGCCGGTGGGCACGAAAAGGCCAGCCTCTTTGCCCATGATCTCGGCCGCGCGCTGCTCCAGGCGATTGACGGTTGGGTCTTCGCGATAAACGTCATCGCCGACTTCGGCTTCCGCCATGGCGCGCCGCATGGCTGGCGTGGGACGCGTAACGGTGTCGCTTCTCAGATCGATCATATGATTTGCATTTAGGTGACAAATTCCGCGAAAACTTCGTTCGAAAAAATCACTCCGCGATCGGTGAGCCGCAGCCGCTCGCGGTCACGGGCCAGCAAGCCGTCCGCGATGAAACGCTGGATGGGCTGCTCGAACTTGCGCCACTCCTCTGGTTCAAGGAGAACGCCTTGCGTCAGGCGCAGGCCGACAAAGAAGCGTTCTTCGCCGGGATTGGCAGGCGTTTTGACGGTGCACGCGGATGCGCCACTCTGGATCTTGGCGACGTACTCGCTGGGCGATTCGATGTTCTGGCTGCGCACCGCGCCGTCAAACGAGTGCGCGTCCGCGCCAAACCCGGCGTACGGTTCCAAACGCCAGTATTTCAAGTTGTGCAGCGACTCGAAACCGCGCCGCGCGAAGTTCGAAATTTCGTAGCGCTCGATTCCCATGCGGGCCAGCTCCGCGACCGCGGTCTCATACAGCTCCACGGTAAGTTCTTCGCCGGGGACGTCCGGCGCGCCATAGCGCTTTCCGTTGAGCAGCACTTCCGACCCGAGACGGCTGTCTTCATCGATCTCGAGCATGTAGATCGAGACGTGCGGCGGCGCCAGCCGTTCAATCCACTCGAGCGATTCTTGCCATGACGCGCGTGTTTGGCCGGGAAGGCCGGCGATCAAATCGATATTGATGTTCCCAAGGCCGGCAGCGCGCAGCATGGCCACTTCTCGCTCCACGATTTCCGCGGTGTGCTTGCGGCCGGTCCGCGCCAATTCGCGCTGCACGAAGGATTGCACTCCCAGGCTGACTCGATTGATGCCGGCACGTGCCCACGCTGCCGCGCGCTCGCTTGCGACCGTGCCGGGCGCGACTTCGATGGTCGCTTCCTGCCAGTGCGTTCGATCCGGGATCGACGAAAAAATTCGATCGAGATCACCCGTCGCCATGCCGCTCGGCGTTCCGCCACCCAGATAGATGGTTTCAGGTCGCCAGCTCCAGGTGTGCGCGGCAAGCTCGCTAACTAGCGCATCGATATATCCCGGCTCCAACTCGCGCGGGAAGACTCCGGACGCGAAGTTGCAGTAGGTGCATTTCTGCGCGCAGAACGGATAGGAAATGTAGACGCCGGGCATTTACAGCGAGACTTCGGCTCCGAGTTGTTTCGTAATCGCGTCCTGGATCAACTCGGTCAGCGTCTGACCGCTCGGCCGCAAAACGAAGTCGTTTGCGACGCTATCCCAATCCAGTTTGTAGCTCTTGGAGTGCGCCGAAACCCAAATCTGATGGACCGGCGCGTTGGGGCTGATCACAAATTTGCCGGGCGGATCTTCGAACTCGATGGCCAGCGCGCCACTGTTGAAATCAGCTTCAAACTCGGCCTCGTCGGAAGCGGCCGTGAGCCGGCGATACAGCGCCTGGAGCGATTGCTCGGCCCGGTTCTTGAATTCCTGATCGTCCATGAAATCTTGGCCCGAACCTTGATTCTAGCTGAAATGATTCACTAGAGACTTTAGGCTAGGTTGGCGCATCTGTTACCCTTGGAACGTTGCGCATGATGGAGTCCGCCTGTCTTCGGCACACTGAGATCCCGCATAACTCGGCGCTATTTTCCGATTTTCAGTACCACTTCGACAAGGTCGCGCGGTTCTATGCACACGATCCGTACGATAGCCGGAGCTACGCCGCTGCTGCGAAGCAGATCGCTTATCCCGACGATCGCCGAGCAGCACTGGTAGCCGCGTTGCGCGCGAGCAACGGTGAAAGCGCATCGCTCGATTTATTGGCCCAGCCCGGAACATTGGCGGTAGTGACCGGCCAGCAGGTCGGGCTGTTTTCGGGACCCGCTTACACCATTT
>Ga0302326_10032589_pt1 | contig 10377 bp, 5 predicted proteins | sample Palsa_T0_3_FD_202264 | JGI IMG/M metagenome (GOLD analysis project Ga0302326, IMG submission 202264) | Peat permafrost microbial communities from Stordalen Mire near Abisko, Sweden - Palsa_T0_3 | ecosystem: Environmental > Terrestrial > Soil > Palsa > Peat permafrost | place: Sweden: Abisko... | reverse complement strand
GTTCGTAGATGGTCTGGAAGTTGCGACCCAACTGGGTGATGAACTCCTGGCAGGCCACCGAACCCGAGCCGCCCCAGAAGTCACCGGCGGCCAGCACATCGCGCACGATGGACTGGTGCTCGGCCTCTAAGGAGGCGGCCTGGGAACGGATCATCGCGCCGTGGGCGTCCACGTCGCCGAACTGGTAGCTGATTGACATAGCGGTTCTCCTAAAAGTTTTTGGTGGTGGGCTAGCTGGACAGGATCTGCTGCGAGGCCTGCTCTTGGCTCTCGTAGTGGTTGGCGTCGCGGATCAGGCCGTCGCGCACGCCGTGCAGCATGTTGACGATGTTGCGGAAGGCCTGGTTCATCTGGCCCATGGTGTCGTAGGAGGTGGACTGAGCGGTCCCGCTCCAGCCGGCACCGGCGATGTTCTGGCTCGACGCCCACATCTTGCGGGCCTCGTCCTCCACTGTCTGGGCGTGGGTGTCAAACCGGCCCGCCATCGACCGCATCTCGTGCGGGTCAGTCAAAAAACGTGTAGGCATATCTTTCCCCTTATTCCGATGTTGTTGCAGACAATACGTTGTGTGGCAAGCAAACCCGTGTATTACCCGCCGGCGGGCGAGCGGGGCATCACCTTGGCGGCGACTCGGGAACCCATGCTGCTCATACCGCGTCCGGCGAGCGCACCCATCAACCCCTGTGAGAACGGGCTGCTGGGCAGTCCGTGCATCAGGCTGGGCGCCGCCACGCTGGTGGCGGGCAGCGCTGGGGCCGCGCGAGCCATGTCGGCGCCGGGGACGCCGGTGTGCCACCCGTGCGGTACCGACAGCCCACCGGCATGCATCGCCGAGGCCATTGACGCCTGGATGCCCGACCCCCACTTCGACAGCTGGCCGCCGACGCCGGCCAACACGGCCTCGGCTTTGCCGTCGAGCATCGTGCCGACTTTGCCCAGCAGCGAATCGCTCATGCTGGCCAGCGTTCCGGTACTCGCGGCGGCGCCGGCGCCCCCGCCGCCCGAGCTCATGAACATACGAGCGGGCATGCTGCCCAACATCCCCATGTAGTAGGTGACCTGCACCGGCAGCAGCGCCGCCGTGGGGTCCGCGGCTATCCCAGTAGCCAGCGAGGAGAGGTAGGTCAACAAATCCGCGGAGCCCAAAGCCGTAGGGGTGTCGGTCGACACGCCGAAGAGTTGGGCAAAGTCCCCGAGCAGCGCCTCGATCACCGTGTTGGCCGAGGTGCTGCTGCTTGCCGTGGACGCGGCCGCACTGGCCAGCGAGCCGCTGGCCACCTGCGGCGCCGCGGCTTGCGCGGGCAGGGCGGTGGCCACCTGGGAATTCTGCTGATAAGTGTCCATGGTCAGCGCGTCCTGGATCCACATCGACAGGTAATCGGCTTCGTTGTTGGCGATCGCGCCGGTGTTCTGGCCGAGGAAGTTGTTGGCCACCAACGTGGCTAACTCCGCGCGGTTGGCCGTGATCAGCGCCGGCGGCACTATCGACGCGTACGCGGTCTGGTAGGCGGCGGCGGCTAGCTTGGCCTGGGCCCCGGTCTGAGTGGCGGTGGCGGCGGTGCCTTGCAGCCACGCGACATACGGGGTGGCTGCCGCGGCGAACCGCGCCGATGACGGTCCCAGCCACGCGCCGGTGGTCAGATTGGTGATCGCGGTCTGGTACTGAGTGGCGGTGGACTCCAGGTCGCCAGCCAACCCGTCCCAGGCTGCGGCCGCCTCCAACAACGGTCCCGATCCCGCGCCGGAATACATCAGCGCGGAGCTGATCTCGGGTGGTACCAGTGAAAAGCTCATCGTCCCGAAACCCGCTAGCCGGCTTGAATTACGTTGGCCGCCTCGGCGAGCGCGTAGGCGCCGGCGCCGGAGCGCAACGCGGCGACCAACTGCTCGTGCACCGCTGCGGCTTGAGCGGCGATCTGCTGGTAAGCCGCGCCGTGCTGACCGAACTGAACTGCCGTCATCGTCGAGACGAGGTCCGAGGCCGCCGGGGCTAAGCCCGTGGTCGGTGCGGCAGCGGCCGCATTGCGGGCCACCATCGCATCCCCGATACCGGACAGACTGCCCGCGGCCCCCGCCAACACGTCTGGCTGTGTAGTAACGAACACTTCCAACTCCCTCCAACGATCCCGCCGCACTAAAGTTGAACAGTACTTCAACCCGGGCGTTTGGATAGATCTCCCCTAGAGCGACTGCCATAGGTGATGGCGGTGAAATCCTATGCTTTTTTTGCCTTCGGCGATACTCGAATCGGTGAATCCATGGCAGCGCGAAACGACTCGTTAACGTGCATGCTTTTTCACAGCTATTTATAAGGTTTGTTACCGACCGGCGAAGGCCCGTCATCGATCTGGAGAACGTCGCGTCGTGCGTGAGCGTCGAAGTCGGGGACTGTATCGTTGCCGCGTGACCGGGCAGCCGCCAAAGCTCTACATCTTTCCGCATGCGGGCGGATCGGCAGAGTTTTACGTTCCCTTTGCCAAAGCGTTTGCCAGCGATATCAAGCGCATCGCTGTTCGCTATCCAGGACGCGGCGGTAATCATGACCTCGGGTCTTTCACCAGTATTCCCGATCTCGCCGACATGGTCTGCCAGATGCTCAAGCCACCGGAGAATCCCGACGACAAAGTGGCCTTCTTCGGCCACAGCATGGGCGGGCTGTTGGCGTTCGAGGTCGCGCGGCGGTTCGAAGCGGAGGGCAGCCCCATTGCCGCCCTGTTCGTGTCCGCCTGCGCGGCGCCGGGCCGAGTCGGCTACGAGCACATTCCCGAGTCGGACCGCGGGCTGCTCGAGGCGGTGAGCGCGATGACCGGCGTCAATCCGGAGTTCTTGGAAAACGAGGAATTTGCGGCCAGCATCCTGCCGACGCTGCGCGGCCTCAAGGCGATCTCGAAATACGATTGCCCGCCCGAGGAGAGACTGTCGTGCCCGATCTCGGCGTTTCTGGGCGACGACGACGAGGTCGCCACATACGAGAAGGTGTTGCCCTGGTCGGAGCGCACGACGTCGGAGTTCAGTGTGCGAGTTTTCCCCGGGCACCATTTTTATCTTAGCGACCATATAAATGAGCTGGTTGGCGAGATCGAGGGCAAGATCTTGTCCTCGTGTTGAGGTTGAGCTATCGCCTGGATAAAACGGTTGTCGCCAGTTGTTGTCAAAGTGTCCACATATTCGACAACCGCAAACCGCGATGACATTCGTACGTGAAACTTTACGCGGCCGATAAATTGGACAACGCCGCCAATAATTCGGACAGGCTGGCTGCTTGGTATCGGCACGGTGCATCCGGCGGCGGCGTCCACGCCGACTGAGCTGGGCATCTTTGTGAAAAGTGAATAACAACACACCGCGTCAACGGCGCGCCGGAAGCCAGCAAACCGCCTCTTGGATGGAGGTTTCTGGGATTCGGGCGGTGATCCATCGTGTCGGCCCGTCGCAGAGTGGTCGCGTCGGCGGCGCGGGACCGCTACCGAGGCGGCAAACCCCGCCGCTACCACGGAAAAGTGTCCGCGGCGGCCTTAACTAATCTCGGTTATGCGATTTAACTGACCGTCCGGTAAGATAGACGTTGCACGACTGGTGAGTGGACGCTTCCAGGAGTGACCCTCATAGCAAACCTACGGTCCCAGCAATGACGCAGGCAAGAACGGAGATTTTGTTTGTCGCACGTATTACATTCTTGGGTTTTTGATCCGAGATGTGCGATAAGCCTGTTAATCTCCTGCATCACAAGCGCCCTTGTCGTTGGTGTTTGGGGCTCTAGAACTAAAGGGGTGGTGTCCCGATGGCAGTAACTGATGCCTCAATTCCGGCGGTGCTGCGGGATTGGGCCCTGCAGCAACCGGATGCACCGGCCTACACGTACATCGATTACGAGGTCGATCCCGCCGGCTATCAGCAAAAGCTGACCTGGTCTGAGCTCTACGGCCGCGTACAGACGCTTGCCGCCGAGATCGCGCCCTCCGGAACACCCGGAGACCGTGCGGCCATCCTCGCCCCGCAGGGTCTGGAATACGTCGTCGCCTTCTACGCCGCGTTGGAGGCCGGGTTCGTCGCGGTCCCGCTGCCCGTCCCGCAGTTCGGCGCTCACGACGAGCGTGCCTCGGCGGCCCTGCAGGACTGCGCGCCCGCGGTGTTGCTAACGACGTCGGCCGTCGTCGACGACGTCGTCGGCTGTGCCCGTGGGCTTCCCGGCAAGCTGCCGGCGGTGGTCGAGGTGGACAGTCTTGACCTCGATGCCGCGCCGAACTTCCGGGCTCCGGCGGCGCCGCGGACCAAAACCGCCGTGCTGCAGTACACCTCCGGCTCGACGCGTTCGCCTGCGGCCGTCGTGGTTACCCACAAGAACATCCTGGCCAACTGCCAGCAGGTGCGGGAGGACTACTTCGAGGCCGAGGGAGCGGTTCCGCCGTCGGACACCACGCTGCTGTCGTGGCTGCCGGTTTATCACGACATGGGTCTGCTGCTGGGCATCACCGGCGCGCTGACCATGGGCCTGCACTCGGTGCTGATGAGCCCGATGGCGTTTTTGCAGCGGCCCGCCCGCTGGGTCCAGCAGATGGCCAGCAACACCCGCGTCTTCACCGCGGTGCCGAACTTCGCGTTCGAGCTGGCGGCGCGCCGGACCACCGACGAAGACATGGCCGGACTCGACCTGTCCAACGTGCACACCATCTTGTCCGGCAGCGAGCGAGTACACGCGGCCACGATCCGGCGCTTCATCGACCGGTTCGCGGAGTTCGGTTTCCCGGCCAGCTCGCTGAAGCCGTCCTACGGCCTGGCCGAGGCGATGGTGTATGTGAACTCATCGGGCCCGAACCGGCCCCCCACGGTCGCCACGTTCGACTACGAGAAGCTGTCGGCCGGACACGCCGAGGCCTGTGATACCGCCGGCGGAGTCGAACTGGTCGGCGTCGGCATCCCGCGCGCTTCCACGATCCGCATCGTCGACCCGGAAAACCGCGTCGAGAATCCTGCCGGCATGGTCGGTGAGATCTGGTTGCACGGTGACAACATCGCCAGCGGCTACTGGCGCAAACCGCAACAAACGCAGCGGACCTTCGGCGGCCAGCTTGTCGACCCATCGTCCGGCACGCCGCTGGGGCCGTGGCTTCGGACTGGGGACCTCGGCGTCATCTACGAGGGTGAGTTGTTCATCATCGGCCGCATCAAGGACCTGCTGATCGTGGACGGGCGCAATCACTACCCCGACGACATCGAGGCGACGACACAGGAGATCAGCGGCGGCCGCGTCGCGGCGATCTCCATCGAGGATGACCGCACCGAGCGGTTGATCGTCATCGCGGAGATGAAGGAGCGGGGCTCCGAACAGGAGTTGCAAGACCGACTTCGCGCCGTGCGGCAGCAGGTGACGTCCGCGATTTCGAAGTCGCACGGGCTGCGGGTGGCCGATCTCGTGCTGGTGCCGCCTGGCTCAATCCCCATCACCACCAGCGGCAAGATCCGCCGTTCCTCCTGTGTTGAGGTCTACCAGCAGGACGAGTTCAGCCGTTTGGATTCCACCGCGTGACGCCCGTCGGCTGTGCCGACAGGCCCACATAGTGGGATCCAGACGGCTTTACACCGCAGCGGGGGTAAAGCCAATGTCATCAACCGAGATTCTTATACCCGCTGCGCAGGGGGGGCCCGTCCAGCAACAGTCAACTGAAGGTAACATCGTTCACTTCGGCTGGGCGGTACGTTGTGGGCGCGACGAAGCGAACCGACTGGATACGCCCGGATGACATTGGTGGGCGAGGCCGCGGTTCTCGCACACGGTGTATTTCTTCAACAACTTTCCGACAGACCGGGGGGAGCGCGATGACTGCTGCACCGTCGGACCGTCGCGCGATCATCACCGAGGCGTTGCGGAAGATCGATGACCTCACAGCGCGGCTGCAAATCGCCGAAGAAGGTGACGCTGAACCGATCGCCGTGGTGGGAATCGGTTGCCGACTTCCGGGCGGGGTGGAATCTCCCGCCCAGTACTGGCGGCTGCTGCAAGACGGGGCCAGTGGCATCGTTGACGTCCCCTCCGGGCGCTGGGACGCCGACGCCTTCTACTCGGACGACCACAGCGTCCCGGGGACGATCTGCAGCCGAGAGGGCGGTTTCCTCACGTCGTGGCAGCCCGCTGAGTTCGACGCCGAGTTCTTCGGGATCTCCCCGCGGGAGGCCGCGGCGATGGACCCGCAGCAACGGCTCTTGCTCGAAGTCACCTGGGAGGCATTGGAAAACGCGGGCATCACCGCGCCGATGATTCGCGGTACCCAGACCTCCGTCTACGTGGGCATGACCACCTACGACTACACCCTGACCCTGGCCGGACGGCTGCCTCCCGAGGAGGTCGACCCGCACGTTCCGTTCGGAAACGCCGCGAACTTCGCCGCCGGACGGTTGTCCTACTTCCTGGGCGCACACGGCCCGGCGGTGGTGCTCGACACCGCGTGCTCGTCATCGCTGGTCACCGTCCATCTGGCCTGCCAGAGCCTGCGGCGACGGGAAAGCGACCAGGCGCTGGTCGCCGGTGTGAACCTGATGCTGAGCCCGGAAAACAGCATCGCCACCTCGCGGTGGGGAATGTTGGCGCCCGATGGGCGTTGTAAGACGTTTGACGCCGGTGCGGACGGCTACGTCCGCAGCGAGGGTTGCGGCGTCGTGGTGCTCAAGCGGCTCAGCGATGCGGTGCGCGACGGAGATTCAGTGCTGGCAGTGGTACGCGGTTCGGCGGTCAACCAGGACGGTCCCAGCAGCGGGCAGACGGTGCCCAGCGGGCCGGCTCAGCAGGCAGTGGTGCGTGCGGCGTTGGCGGCGGCGCGACTCGAGCCTTCGGATATCGACTACGTCGAGGCGCATGGCACCGGCACCGCGTTGGGTGATCCGATCGAATTGGGAGCGCTGCACCAGGTCTTCGGCGAGCGGAATGGCTCGGCGCCGCTGGTGCTGGGTTCGGTGAAGACCAACCTGGGTCACTTGGAGTCGGCCGCCGGCATCGCCGGCTTCATCAAGACCGTGCTCACCGTGCAGCACGGTCACATTCCTCCGCATCTGCACTTCACCGAACTGACCCCGAACGCTGTCGAAGGCGCTTCGCGGTTCACCATCGCCGCCGACGGCATGTCCTGGCCTGCGGTAGGTCGGGCGCGGCGAGCCGGGGTGTCCTCCTTCGGGGTCAGCGGCACCAACGCTCACGTCGTCGTTGAGCAAGCCCCAGCGCCAGAATCATCGAAAAGCTCTGCGCCACAACCGGAACCGGTGATCAGCACCCTGGTGATCTCGGGGAAAACCCCGGCGCGGATCGCGTCGATGGCCGCCCGACTGGCCGACTGGATGACCGTTGAGGGCGCCGCGGTTCCGTTGGTCGATATCGCCCACACGGTCAACCATCACCGCACCCAACACAAGACCTTCGCCACCGTGTGCGCCCGTGACCGTGCCCACGCGGTCGCCGGGCTGCAGGCATTAGCGGCAGGCCAGTCGGCCATCGGTCTGGTCGGTCCCCACGAGGGGCTATGCAAGCCGGGCACCGTCTTCGTGTATTCGGGCCAGGGCTCGCAGTGGGCCGGGATGGGCCGGCAGTTGTTGGCTGACGAGCCGGCATTCGCCGCCGCGGTCGACGAGTTGGAGCCGCTGTTCGTCAAGCACATGAGATTCTCTCTGCAGCAGGTGTTGACCGAGGGCCAGCGGGTGACCGGAGATGCGCGCGTCCAGCCGGTGTTGATGGGTCTGCAGTTGGCGTTGACCGCGTTGTGGCGCTCCTACGGGGTGGAACCCGATGCGGTGATTGGGCATTCGATGGGCGAGGTGACCGCGGCTGTGGTGTCCGGGGCGCTGACCCCCGACGAGGGCCTGCGGGTGATCGGGATCCGATCGCGGCTGATGTCGCAGCTGGCCGGCCAGGGCGCGGTGGCACTGCTGGAGATGGACGCCGAGGCGACCGAGAAGCTGCTTGTCGACTATCCCGAGGTGACGACGGCCGGGTATCTGTCGCCGCGCCAAACCGTGGTGGCCGGGTCTGTGGCACAGGTCGACGCGGTGATCGTCGCCGTGAGCGCGCAGGAGCGCTTCGCGCGGCGAGTCAACATGGAAGTGGCATCGCACACCGCGCTGATGGATCCGATCTTGCCCGAATTGCGTTCGGCGCTGGCGGATTTGACGCCGAAGGCGGCGACGATACCGTTCATCTCCACGGTCGCCGACGCGGCGAGCGCCCCGACCCTGGACGCGGAGTATTGGATCGCCAATGTGCGTGAGCCGGTGCGGCTACACCAGGCCATCACCACCGCCGCCGAGCAGCACGCCACGTTCATCGAAATCAGTCCGCATCCCACGTTGACCCACGCCGTCACCGAAACGCTGGAATCCGTTCACCACCACAGCATTGCGACGTTGTCGCGCAAGGGCGATGACACGGTGAGCTTCCACAGCAACCTCAACGCCACCCACATCATCCGTCCGCGCACGCTGCCTCACCCACCGGGACCGCATCCAGTTCTGCCGGGCACGCCCTGGCATCACACCCAACACTGGATCAGCGCCGAGCAATACGTGAAGACCGCCGAGTCGGCGCCGAGGGCCGGGACCCTGCTCGGTCAGCACATCCCGGTTGCCGCCACGCCGCCCACGCATCTGTGGCAGGCCCGCCTGACGCCCACCACCAAGCCCTATCCGGGGTCCCACCACAACAACGGCGTGGAGATAATCCCGATATCGGTTCTGCTGCAGACGCTTTCGACGGCCGCAGCCGAGTGCGGCGCATCGACACTGTCCGACGTCCGATTCGAGTACCCGATCGTCGTCGACGAACCCCGGGTCGTCCAGGTGGTCGCCGACGGTGCGTCGGTCACCGTGTCGTCGAGTGCTGCGGGCTTGCTCTCCCAAGGCCCCGCGCAGCATTGGGTCCGGCACGTCACCGCTCGAATCGCCGGAACGTCGGATGACCCGTCAGACCCCGGAATCGCCGGCGTGGGCGCTACCGACACCGAGTTCGTCGACGAGTCGGTGACCTCGTTGTGGAAGACCTGGGGCAGTGAAGGACGCCCGTTCGGCTGGTCGATCGGCTCCTGCCGGTCGACCGGCGGCGAATTGCACGCCGATGTGGTGCTGTCCCAGGCCTCGGCAGTCGGGCTGCTCGACGCCGCCATCCATATCGGCCGCCTGTTGGACAGTCCCAACCCGCGGCTGATGGTGCCGGCTGCGGTCACCAGTGTGCGGTTCGGCGCCGATCTCGCCGATCCGCACGGCCGTGTCGAGGTACATCGGCGCGGCGGCAACGACGAAGAGCTGATCGTCGACATCTCGGTGACCGCACCGGACGGCACTAGCTGCGTCGATGTGCGCGGCCTGCGCTACGCGGCGGTGGACTCGAGTGCGGCTGCCGGCGGCAGCGACGATCCCGCCGCAATGGTGCACGCGATCGACTGGCAGCCCTTGTCGCCGGACGAGGGTCACGACGACTCACACCGCCTGCCCGGTGGACCGGGCACGATCGCGGTGCTCGGCGACGACAGGATTGCGGGCACGCTGCGTGACGGACTGGCCCAGACCGGCTACCCGTCGGCCGCGGCGGCCGCGGCGCGGTACGTCGTCTATGTGGCCGGATCCCGCCCCGGCGAGGCCCACGCCGACTGCGCGGTGCGCGTGTCCATGGAACTAGCAGACCTGGTCCGGGGGCTGGCCGAGCGGGACGACGATCACCCGGTCACGCTGTGGATCGTCACTCGCGGTGTGCGCGAAGGCAGTTCCGACGCCGCGATTGCGCAGAGTCCGGTGTGGGGAACCGCCGGGGTCATCCGGGCCGAGCAGCCTCAGTTGTGGGGCGGCCTGGTCGACCTGCCGGACGGGGCGGACATCGGCGCCCACCTACCGGCGCTATCCACGATCCTGCGGACGCCGTCGAAGTCGATTCTGGCGCTGCGCGACGGAGAGTTCACGGCGCCGGGCCTGGTACCGGTGGCCGGTGCGCCGGAGCGCGGGCCGCTGCGGTGCCGCCCGGATGCGGCATACCTGATCACCGGCGGCATGGGTGCGCTCGGTCTGCTGATGGCCGGCTGGCTGGCCGACCACGGCGCGCGTCGGGTGATACTCGCCGGCCGGACCGCGTTGCCGCCCCGACGCGACTGGGACAGCGACGCCAACGACGCCGACACCACGCAGAAGATCAACGCCATCCGGGCGCTGGAGAGGCGCGGTGTCGCCGTCGAAGCCGTGGCCCTCGACATCGGTTCGCTCGAGGCGGTGCAGGCGCTGCTGGCCAAACGCGACGCCGAAGGGGCCGTGCCGATACGCGGCGTCATCCACGGTGCCGGTATCACCGACGCCCAACTGTTCACCGAGCTGGAGGAAAGCCGCCTGCGGCGCACCATCTGGCCGAAGATCGC
>Ga0302326_10032586_pt1 | contig 10378 bp, 3 predicted proteins | sample Palsa_T0_3_FD_202264 | JGI IMG/M metagenome (GOLD analysis project Ga0302326, IMG submission 202264) | Peat permafrost microbial communities from Stordalen Mire near Abisko, Sweden - Palsa_T0_3 | ecosystem: Environmental > Terrestrial > Soil > Palsa > Peat permafrost | place: Sweden: Abisko... | reverse complement strand
CGTTCGGAGTGGAAGTCGTGACCAAATTCGCCACCATGCGCGCGGGGAGCGTTCCCAAGACCAGCGAACCGGAGCCGCTGATCGCGCCATTGTAAGCGATGAGCGGATATTCTCCCACGCCCAAACCGACGCCGGAAATGTTCACGACATCCGTGCCGTTCAAGGTCAGCGCCCCGGCGTTGATCACTGGACCAGCAGTGCTGCCGAAGCTTCCAAGACTGAAGGTCACCGTGGCGCCAGTAGCGCTGCCGAGAGTGAGCGAAGAAGTATTGAGAGTCTGCCCTGCGGCGGTCAGGTCCACGCCAAGGGTGGCGCCATCAGCCACCGAGAACGCGCCGCCGCCGGTCTGCGCGGCGCTGACGTTCAGGACGCCGGCGCTGACCATGGTCGCGCCGCCGTAGGCATTCGCCGCGGTGAGCGTGACCGTGCCGGAGCCCGTCTTGGTCAAGGGGCTAAGGGCGCCGCCGAGCACGGCGCTGACCGTGCCGCTTTGCACCGCGTAACCGCTGCCGTTGAGCGCGCCCCCGCCAACGGAATCGACGATGCTGCCGCTGGTCAGAGTCACGGCCCGAGCGGTGCTGCTGAAGCCCGCGAGATCCAGTGTGCCGCCGTTCACGTTCAAGGCTCCGCCCGAGGCCAGTCCATTGGCGGCGCCGAGGGCCAGCGCGCCGCCAGTGATGTTGGCTATTCCGGCCGCGGGAAGCGCGTCCGCGGCGCCAAGAATAAGCGTTCCCGCCTCCACATTCGTGCCGCCGGCGTAAGTGTTCACCCCTGAGAGTGTGACGGTTCCGGCAGTCGTCTTGGTGAGCGCGCTGCCGGCGCCGCCCAGCGCGACGCTCACTCCCCCGCTTTCCACGGTGTAACTGGTCCCCGTGAGCGTGGCCGCGGCGCCGCTGTCCACGATGCTGCCGCTCGCCAACGTCACCGTGCCGGCCACGCTGCTGAACCCCGCCAGGTCCAATATGCCCCCATTGATATTCACCGCTCCGCTCGTCAACGCCCCGCCGTCGAAGGTCAGCGTGTGGGACGTCGGAAGCGCATTGGCAATGCCCAGCGCCAGCGTGCCCTGGTTAATGTTCGTGCCTCCATCATAGGTGCTTAGTGTAGTGGCGGCGCCGCCGCCGAGCGTCAGCGTGCCGGCGCCGGTTTTGGTCAGCGCGAGGTCATTCGCGGGAGTCACTGCCGTAGTGTCCGCCGTGCCGCTGCCGAGATAGCTCTGGTAAGCGTCCGCCACGGCGTTATTGATCGTCAGCGTCGAAGTCTGCGTGATATTGCCGCCAACCACACGGTTTGTCGTGCCCAAAGTGCCCACTGTGAGCGCACTTACCGTCTGGTTGCTGGCCCCGGTCGTGTCGCCCAAGTGGAGCACACCGCCATTGTTCAACTCCACCGGGTCGCTGATTGAAAGGCGATTGTTGCCGCCCGTCAGCGTCAGGTTGTAGTTCTGGATAAGCGTCAGCCCGGTATATGTATTGCCTCCGGTGAAGGTCCCGCTGCCACCCGAAGAGAGGGTGAGGGAAACCCCGCCAACTCCCGGCCCATCCTGGATGACTCCGCCAAAGATGCTGCCTGCTCCGGTAAGACTCAAAGTGACGGCAGTGGTGGCGCTGCTGTTGGTCACGAGATTCAGGCCGCTGCCGGCGCTCAATAGCGTGGAAAGGGTCTGGCCGAAACCGGCCAGATTCAGCGTGCCGCTGGCGTTCGTCCCGGCGTCGCCGAGAATGACGCTCCCAGCTGTCGGGAGAGCGTTGGCGATGCCCAACTGGATCGTCCCGGCCAGGACGCGCGTCGTTCCCGTATAGGTATTGGCGACCGTCAGGTCGAGCACTCCCGTCCCCGTCTTGGTCAGGCCGATCACCGTCGACCCATCGTTGGCGATGATCGAACCAATGTTCAGATTCGCGGCGCCATTTTGACTGACGATCAGGTCCTGGCCGTTGCCGCTGGTCAGCGTCCCGGTCGTGATCGTGCCCGCCGCGGTGGCCGCGCTGCTGACCAGGATGCCGCCGGAACTGATGATGTTCGTGCCCGTCGGCAGCGTCACGGTCCACGCCGTGCTATTGGCAAATTCGATGGAGTTCGGCGTGATCACGCTGGTGAATGTCGGCGAGGAAGTCACCTGCACATTTTGGGCGGCGTAGTTCGCCGCCGTGTTGCCGCCGGTCGTGGTCGTGTAGTAGTTGGTAAAAGCGACGATGTTCGTGCCGTTGTTCGTCGCCCAGTTCTGCCCTCCCACCGTGGCCCAGCCGCCGAGGATGCCATTCGTATTGGCCGTGCTGGTGGTGAATCCGTTCGTCGCACTTTCGAGCGTCGTCGGCAGAATGAAATTGATCGTGCCGCCGGTATTGCGCGTGATGGCGCCAAGAGAGATCAACAACGAACTGCCCGAGGCATTGTTCAAGTCACTGATCGACGAAGCGCCGACATTGAGCGTGAGTCCGCCAAAGCTCTGGCTGTTCGTGGTGCTGGCACTCCCGATCACATCGAGCGTCTCGCCACCGAGCACGAGAGCCGACGAACCGGCGATGAGGTTGGTCGCCGGCGCTCCCGGTTGGCTGAAACCCAGCGTCAGCGTTCCACCTGTCAGGGTCGTCGCTCCCGTGTAGCTAGAGGCGTGGTCGAGCGTCAGCGACCCGGCGAGCACGGTCAACCCGCCGGACCCACTGATCGAGTTGCCCAATATCCCACCGTAGTTGTCCGTCCGATCCAGGACCAGCGTGCCGTTGTCGATCACGGCGCCGGCGCCCAGCGATCCCGTGACGCCACCGGCGCCGATTTGCAGCGTTCCCGCGTTGATCGTCGTCGAGCCGGTGTAAGTATTGTCACCCGTGAGCACCCATGCGCCGACCCCGCTCTTGACGAGGCTGGTGGAGTTGCCCGCCGACTGGTCGCCAATGACCGGCGCAAAGGTATTGGCTCCCGTGTTGCTACCGGTCAGCGTCAGAGTGTGCGCCGCCGTATTGACCAGGACGATGCTGCCGGTCGCGGCGAAGCTCAAGGTGTCGGCCGCGGCCGCCGAGGAATTAATGGTGGCGCTATTGCCATTCGCGTCGCCAATGGTGAAGAGCCGGTTCGTGCTCGCCGCAGATGTCCCGGTGTATTGCAACGCGCCTCCGCCAAAGACCAGATCCCCCGCCGAGCCGCCCGCCGATCCCTGGCCGATGCCGCTTGGCGTGTTGATCCCGGCGATGATGCTGGAAGTCAAAATGCCCGCGTCAATATTCGTGACGCCGGTGTAGGTATTCGCGGCGGTCAGGCTCACTGCGCCCGCCGTGCTTTTGTCGAGTCCGACCGCGCCCGCGAGAATGGCGCTGACCGTGCCGCTCTGGACGCCGAAGGTTGAAGCGCTGGTGAGCGTTCCTGTCGTGCCGGTGATGCTGCCGCCAGCAAGGGTAACACCGTTGACGCTCTGCGCGAAGGTCGTGATCCCGAGCGCGCCACCGTTCACCACCACGCTGGAAGCGCTGTTCAGGACATTGGCCAGGCCAAGGGTCACGGCGCCGCTATTCACGGTCGTCGTGCCGGTGTAGGTGCTGGCCGCGGTCTTGAGTGTGAGCGTGCCGGTTCCACTATAGGTCAGCGAAGAGGCATTCGCGCCGTCGTTGGCAATCGGGACGGAGATCGTGACCGCGGTCGGCCCCAGGATGTCCAGTTCGTTCCTCGATCCGATTTGAATGCCGCCCGTCGTGCTGGTAATGGTCAATGCGCCGCTGCCGGTATTCAGAAAACCGTTGAGCGTGAGCGTGTCCGCCCCCAGCGCGGTGGTAGCGGCTGCTCCGGTGTATTGCAGTGTGTTGGCGGTGCGCGCGCCCGAGAGCGTTTCCGCGGCCGCATACGTGTAGTTGCTGGTCGCGACGGTGACGTTCGCGAGGGCGGCGGTTGCCGCCGTGGCGCCCGTGTAGGCCACGATGTCGCCGCCGCTGATGGTGGCATACTGGGTTGACGTGCCCGTGCCCACCGTGGCCCAGGGACCGAGGATGCCATTCACCACCGAGTTCGTCGTGGTGGCCACCACTCCGCTGGCGAGCGGCGCCACGCTAAAATCGAGGATCCCGCCCACCGTCTCCGTGATGGCTCCGAGACCCACCGTCAAACTTGTCGCGGAGTTTTGGGTCAAGTTGATGACATCGGCCCCGGAGCCCACCGTCAGGCTGCCGAAGCTCTGGCTGTTCGTCGCGGAGGCGTTTCCTTTGAGCGTGAGCGCGCCGCCTCCCGTAAGAGCGAGACTCGCCGGGCTGCTGATGCTGATGATGTTGCTCGCCGGCGCTCCCGCCTGGCTGAAATCCAGCGTCAGCGTTCCCCCCGAGACCGTGGTCGTTCCCGTGTAGGTGTTGGCCGCGGTAAGAACAAGGTTGCCCGCGCCCGTTTTATCAAGCCCAGACGTTCCCGCGATCACCGCGGAAATGGTGGCCGTTTCGTTAACGACGTCGATCACAGGGCTGCCTGAGGGGACCGAGAGCGTGAGAACGCCGCCCGAGCCCGTGGCCAGTGTCGTGCTGTATGTGGCGCCCTGGTCGCCAAACAACAGGTCGCCGATGGTCTGATTGCCATCGAGCGTGATCGTGACATTTTCCGTCAGCAGATTCTCGCTGAAGTCCGCGGTATTGCCCGCGCCATTCGGCACGACGCCCCCCGTCCATGTGCCCGTCTGACCCCAGCTCGCGGAGCCAGAGGTGATCGCGCTTTTCAGCGTGTAGGTGACGCCCTGCGCCTGTGCCCTCTGCGAATAGAACGCGGCCACGGAAAGCCCAGCCAGCGCCCATGCCGCAGCGCCAATCATCCGCCGGGCAGACCACCTGCGAGAAATCGGGCGGGACGAAGATCGCGAGCGGGCGTGAGAAGAGAATAGGGGACGTTTTTTCATGGATGGACTGGCAGCCGGGTTTCCCGGCGGATGATTGGATGGGCGCCATGGCGTGCCGTGCGGGCACGAAAGTTCCCTGGCGCGGCGCCAAAGGCGCGCGGGCCCCCACCGACGATGCCGCCGGGGGAAATGGCGAATGACGGTGTGGCCGATCTGGATTATCCCGCTCTGCGCATGCAGTTGCGGATTCGCCGGAACGCGTGAGTCGCGTATCCAGCCGTCAATCCTCGGGCGCCGGTCGACCGGCCGCTTTTCGAATGACGGGAGCGGAATTACGATGGGTTTCCGCGGTTGTAAAGCTTTTCTATACTAATTTAATATATTTACCGGACCACGTCCCGCGGCGCCCTGCGCCACGGACCACCCTGACCGCCTCAGCCGCGCTTTGATCCTGCCAAGGATGGGCGACAGCCCTTCCATCAAACACGTTTGCCTTCCTCTGTGCGGCGGGATGCGGCGGTCTCGCTGAGACCGCTTCATCTTTCCGCAAGGCCGCCAGCGAATGCGCCGGCCATCAAGTCGGCCAATGACCGATCCCGGTCAGCGCGCGATCTCAAGATCCCGCGCTGCCTGCGATTTCAAGAAAGATTCCGTCGCCCGGTCTCGCAATTCCAGCAGCCGTTCGCCGGCGGCCCGCAAGGTCTCTTCCCGCTTGGCGAAATGGAAGCGGATGAATCGCGACTCGGGTTCGTGAAAGAAACTGGAGCCCGGCACCGCGGCGACGCCCACTTCGCGAGCCAGCCAGTGGGCGAACAGGACATCGTTTTGACCGAATTCCGACACATCGACGAGCACATAATAAGCGCCCTGAGGTTCGGAGAATCGCAGCCCGGCCGCCCGAAGATACCCCAGAAATACCTCCCTGCGTGTGGTGTATTCCAGAATGAGGCCGGCGTAGTAAGAATCCGGGAAACGGAGAGCCGTCACGGCCGCTTCCTGGAGCGGATGCGGGGCGCCCACGGTCAGGAAATCATGCACCTTGCGCGCCTGGTTGATGATCGCTGGCGCGGCGAGCACAAAGCCGAGGCGCCACCCCGTGATCGCGTAAGTTTTAGAGAGCGATCCCACGGTGATTGTCCTTTCAAAAAGACCCGGCAGCGCGGCGGCATACGCATGGGCGTGAGGATGATAGACGATGTGTTCATACACCTCGTCCGTGATCACGAAAGCGTTCGCCTCCGTGGCCAGCTCTCCGATCAATAGCAACTCCTCACGGGTAAAGACCTTGCCAGTGGGATTGCCAGGATTGCAAACGATGATCGCGCGGGGTTTTTGCGCGAAGGCGCGGCGGAGATCCTCGGGATCGAAATGAAAATCCGGCGCCTGCAAAGGCACATCGATCGGACGCGCCCCGGCGAGGATTGCGTCCGCGCCGTAGTTCTCATAAAAAGGCGAGAAGATGATGACAGAGTCGCCCGGATTGCAGACCGTCATAATTGCCACGAGCATCGCCTCCGTTCCGCCACAAGTGACCACAAGATGAGCGTCCGGATCGATGTCGAGGCCCATGAACCGCGACTGCTTTTCAGCCAGTGCCCGGCGGAAATTTGAGGAGCCCCAGGTGACCGAATACTGGTGAAAATCGCCCTTGAGCGCCTTTTCGGCCGCCTCCTTGAGCGCTTCGGGCGGATCATAATCCGGGAATCCTTGCGAGAGATTGATCGCGCCATGCTGCAACGCCACGCGGGTCATTTCCCGGATCACGGATTCGGTAAAGGCGCTCAAGCGAAGGGCAGTGGGAGGCATCTTATTTGTGGGGCTGAATGACGATCTTTATGGCCAAGCGACGATGAGTCCACTTTTTAAGTAGAGTATCCAGTCCCTGTATGCGTCTGCGTCTCGTCCTGACGGAGACGCACGCCGGAGCGGCGCCCGCGCTACTGCGCATGAACCGTTACCTTCTCGAGCTTGCCCGTGAAATGGTTCGGCGTGGTGTATTCTCCCACCCCCTTGCTATCATCGCTGCCCACGGTCAGGCCCTTGCGGGGCTGCGCGTCGATCAATCCTGGCGCCTGGCCTGCGCCCGCCGCCTGCCCGTCCACACTCAGTGTGACTTTGCCATCGGCGGCGAGTTGCGCGCCCACCGTATGCGCTCCCGGCGCGAGCGGTTGCGCGGCGCTCACCGTGGTCAATTGCCGCTTGCTGCGGACGGCGAAGGAGAGTTTGCCCTCGTGGAGATAGAGCGCGTAGCCATTGCCCGGCCCACCTTGCGCCACGACGACCCCTTCGGGCGCGCCCGCCTCGATCTGCGCGCTGATCTCGAGGGCCCGGCCAGCCACTTGCGGAGCCACATTCGGCGCGAGCGAATCGCCCGTTTTCCAGGGTCCCTGCGGCGTGGCCGCGGTCGCCGCCGAACCGCCCGGCTCCCGGCCGGCCACTTTGCCCGCACCGCCGCCCGGCGCCCACTTCGCCGCGATATTATCCTTGTTCCAATCGTTCCAGGCGGCCGCGAGTTCTTTCACTTTCTCCGGTTCCTGGCCGGCGAGGTTGGTCTTTTCGCCGATGTCCTTCGCCAGGTTGTAGAGCTGCGCGCCATCGGGCGTGGTGGCGACGCTCTTTTCCGCGGCTTCCGCGCCCCCGCCCGGCGCTTTCACTAGTTTCCAATCGCCCTTGCGGATGGCCATCTGCGGCCCAAACCGCCAGTACAAAGCCTCGTGCGGCGCCCCCTTGTTCTCGCCGGTGACATACGGGAGCAGGTTCACCCCATCCAGCTTCCACTCCGGTGGCGCGATCACGCCCGCCGCGGCCAGCGCGGTCGGCAGGATATCGAGTTGAATCACCGGGCGGTCATCAACCTGCCCGGCCGGGATGTGGCCCGTCCAGCGGATGGCCCACGGCACGCGGATGCCGCCCTCCCACGTCTGCGCCTTAAAGCCGCGCAGCGGTCCGTTGCCCGAAGTGGTTTGCCGCGTCGGCCCGCCATTGTCGCTGATGAAAAAGACGAGCGTATTGTCCTCCTGCCCCGTCTCCTTCACTTTGGCCAGCACGGCGCCGACGGCGTCGTCCATCGCCGAGAGCATGGCGGCGAACGTTTGGCGCTTCTTCTCGTCGATATTCGAGAAACGGCTCAAGTATTTCTCTGTCGACTCGAGCGGCGCGTGCACGGCGTTGAAGGCGAGGTAGCACAGCCACGGTTCCGCCGTGTGCTTGTCGATGAAGTTCACGGCCTCGGCGCCGAACGCGTCGGTCGTGTAGCCGATATTGTTCACCGGTTGCGTGCCGCGCAGGATCGGATTGTGCGCGTCGCCCGCGGCGTCGAGGTAATCGTGCGCCCCGCCAAGGAAGCCGAAGTACTCGTCGAAGCCGCGCTTCAGCGGATGGTACTGCGGCAGGTAACCGAGGTGCGATTTGCCAATCCAACTCGTCCTGTAACCCGCGGCCTTGAGCCGGTCGCCCAGCGTTTTTTCCTCGAGCGAGAGACCGAAGTTCGGCGACGACGCCTCCGCGGGGCCGGGATTGAACTCGTGTCCAAAACGCTGCTGATAGCGCCCAGTCATCAGCGCGGCGCGTGTGGGGCTGCAATACGGCCCGCTCACGTAACCGCTCGTAAAGCGCACGCCGCTCTTCGCGAGCGCATCAATATTCGGCGTGGGAATTTCCCGCGTAAACTCCTGCATGCTGGTTTCCCCGTAGCCCAGATCATCCGCGACGATGACGAGGATGTTCGGCTTTTTCACGTCCGCCGCCAGCGTGGCGACAGGGAAAATGGCGGTTGTAAAAACCGCAAACGCGGCGGCTGGTGAGAGGATGCGATGGGGAATTGGGAACATGACGGGGTTTAATCGGCGACATTGTCCGCGCCTGCGGTCCTTGGTCGGTATCAAAGTTCAGCTTCAGTTGAAACTGATATCCGCTCGGGGCGCGAAACTCGCCTCCCCGAGCGTTTCGCTAGTTCTCTACTATTCGAATATACTTCAGCAAGCGCATTCCATCCGGTCTCCGCTCTCCAGTCTCGCGCACGCCTTCCGTTCGCGCTTTGAGCTTGCCATCAACGCGCCACAGCCTGTCCATCCCTGCCAATGAGCATTCTTGTCTTGTCCTGCAGCCTCAACCCGGAGAGCAACAGCCGGCTCCTCGCGAAGGCCTTTTCCGTAGCGTGCGTGGAAAAAGGCGCCGTCACGGAATATGCCGATTTGCGGAATTTTCCTCTGCCCTTGTGCGATGGAGCGGATGCGTATTCCCATGAGAATGTCGCCAAGGTGACCGCATTGATCGAGGCGGCCCAGGGCATCGTGATTGCCACACCGATTTACAATTACGACGCGAATGCCGCGGTCAAAAACCTCCTCGAGCTGACCGGCAGTTCCTGGGAAGCAAAGACGGTCGCTTTCCTCTGCGCGGCGGGCGGGCAAAACAGTTACATGTCCATCATGGGACTGGCCAACAGCCTGATGCTCGATTTCCGCTGTGTCATCGTTCCTCGCTTCGTCTATGCCACCAATTCCGCTTTCGACGGCGGCGGCGTGTCCGATCCGAAGGTGCGGGAGCGCATTGCGCGGCTGGCGGACGAATTGATCGCGCTCTCGTCCGCGTATCGATCTCCGGCGGATTGACTGACCCTCTCGCGTCTCCAAATGGCGCTGGTGTGACAAATCGCGGTCTGGCCTCCGCCGCGCCGTGAATCTCGTTGAACTTCGAAATCTCTCGTGGAGTATTTCCGCTCCATGTCTCATCCCTTGACTCCCACCTTCCCGTCCAGCCGGATCTCCCGCCGTTCCATTCTGCGCGCCTGCGCCCTGGCCGCGGGTTCTCTCGCGCTGCCCCGCTTTGCCATCACCAGCGCATTGGCCGCCAATTCGCCCGAGCCTCACCCTGCCGCGGCCCCAGCCACTCAACCCCCTCCGATCCGCTCCGAGACGATCGCCGAAAGGCTGTCTCTGATCTCGGGCGCGGGCGGAAACATTGCCACGCTCAATGGCGACGACGGCGTGCTCGTCATCGACAGCGGCCTCGCGTCGGTCATCGCGGGCACCGCGGCGGAGATCTCCAAAGCAGCGCCGGGGCCGCTCGCGCTGCTCGTAAATACGCACTGGCACTTTGACCACGCGGGCGGCAATGAGCGCCTCGCCCGCGCGGGCGCCCGCATCATCGCGCACGAAAACTGCCGCAAACGTCTCGCCGTGGACCAGCACAATGAGTTCTTCGACAAAACGTGGCCGGCATCTCCCGCAATCGCCCTGCCCGTCGTCACATTTTCCACGGAGACGCACATCCATCTCAACGGCGAAGACATTCGCCTCGTGCCCGTCCCGCCCGCGCACACCGACTCCGACGTGCTCGTGCGCTTTGAAAAAGCCAATGTCGTCCACGCTGGCGACATCTTTTTCCGGGGCATGTTCCCGTTCATCGATTACTCGAGCCTCGGCTGGATCGGCGGCATGGCGGCGGCCGCGAAACAGGCGCTGGCGCTAACGGATGCGAAGACGCGCGTCATCCCGGGCCACGGCCCCCTTGGCACGCAGGACGATCTGAAGTCCTACGTCACATTCCTGGAGACCGTTCACGAACGCCTCG
>Ga0302326_10032583_pt1 | contig 10378 bp, 8 predicted proteins | sample Palsa_T0_3_FD_202264 | JGI IMG/M metagenome (GOLD analysis project Ga0302326, IMG submission 202264) | Peat permafrost microbial communities from Stordalen Mire near Abisko, Sweden - Palsa_T0_3 | ecosystem: Environmental > Terrestrial > Soil > Palsa > Peat permafrost | place: Sweden: Abisko... | reverse complement strand
CGGTCGCAATGCCTACATCGGCCCAGCGACGCCACTTCGGGTCGTCGATTTTGCCGCGCCATTCGATGGATACCGCGCGAACGATCATGCCGAACAGGATTGCCAACAATGGCAGGTAGAGCGAAGAAAAGACGGTGGCGTACATGCCCGGAAAGGCGGCGAACATCGCCCCGCCGGCAGTGAGCAGCCACACCTCGTTGCCGTCCCACACCGGACCAATGGTGTTGAGCACCGCCCTGCGGCGTGGCTCCCGCTCGCCGCTGCCCATCCGGGCTATCGGCTCCATCAGCATGCCGACGCCGAAATCGAAGCCCTCAAGAATGAGAAATCCGAGAAACAACACCGCCAGAAGACCGAACCACACGTCGTGCAGCGCCATCGAAGGCTCCTTCCTGCCGGCTAGGCAGCCATCAGTAGGCGAATGACAACGGCGCGACGTCGTCGGCACCGGGCGGTGCCGCCGGGGCAGGCTCCGCGTCGTGTTCCAGTGGCCCCTCAACGACATAGCGCTTCAACAGCCAAAACCAGACGACGGCAAGAACCGCGTAGATCAGCGTGAATGTCACGAGGGAGATGACCACCAACGCAGGCGCATGGCGGGACACACCGTCGGCAACCACTAAGTGGATCTGCGGGTCGCCGGTCGGGTTAGGCGCGACGATCCACGGCTGGCGACCCATCTCGGTGAAGACCCAGCCGGCACTGCTGGCCAGAATGGGAGTGGGCAGCGTCAGCAGCGCGAAGTAGGACAGCCACCGCTGACGAGGGACACGCCCGCCACGAGTCAGCCACAGTGCAGCGAGGGCGAACAACACTGGGATGAGCAGGAATCCGATCATCGCGCGGAACGACCAGTAGGTGACGAAAAGGTTCGGTCGGTAGTCTCCCGCACCGAATCGCTGTTGGTCGGCACGCTGGATGTCACGCACACCCTGCAGCGTCACGTCATGAAACCGGCCTTTGGCCAAAAACGGTAGGACGTAAGGTACTTCGATGACGCGGGTGAGGCTGTCGCAGTTGTTCTGCCTGCCGACAGTCAAGATGGAGAACTCGGGATCTGTTTGGGTATCGCACAACGATTCAGCAGAAGCCATCTTCATCGGCTGCTGATGAAACATCAGTTTGCCCTGAGCGTCTCCGCTGAAGAACAGTGCCAGGGTCGCTGCCAGCGCGACCCAACATCCCAAGATGGTGGCTGGACGGTAGATGCTGTGACCATCGCTGCCATCTGGTCGGCTGTGCGAGCGGACCATCCACCAAGTGCTCACCGCCGCAACGAAAATGCCGCCGGTCAGCAACGAGGCGCTGACGGTGTGCCCGAACGCAGCCAGACCGGTGTTGTTCGTGAAGAGCGCCGAGATGCTATTGAGCTCCGCGCGCTTGGTCGTGGGGTTGTAGTGGGCGCCGACCGGGTGCTGCATGAACGAGTTCGCCGCGATGATGAAGAACGCGGACGCGTTCACGGCAACGGCGACAATCCAGATGCAGGCGAGGTGGACCGGGCGCGGGAGTCGGCTCCAACCGAAGATCCACAGCCCGAGGAAGGTGGATTCGAAGAAGAACGCGGCCAAGCCCTCCATGGCCAGCGGAGCGCCGAACACGTCGCCGACGAAACGTGAATACTCACTCCAATTCATCCCGAACTGGAATTCCTGGACGATGCCGGTGGCAACGCCGAGCGCGAAGTTGATCAGAAACAGCTTGCCGAAGAACTTGGTCAGTCGATACCACGCAACGTTGTCGGTGCGCACCCACACGGTTTGCATGACGGCGATCAACGGTGCCAGACCGATGGTGAGCGGGACAAAGATGAAGTGGTAGACGGTGGTGATGCCGAACTGCCACCGTGACACGTCGACAACATTCATGGTTCCAGCTCCCGCTAACCGAACTCAACACCACGACGCACTTGTAGTAGATAGCCGTTCATATGGAACGTATCCCCTCGATCAGCGTTCTGCCAGGGTCAAACGCCTCATTCGCCGTGCTCCCTTCCTGGGCTCCGTGGGTGGCCAGCGCTCACTGAGACAACGATTAATGGGGTTCATTTTCGTTTAGGACTCCCATTAGGTGGTCAGGCGGCCGTACTGCGCGATATCGGCTGGCTGCGGCGGGTATCCAGCCGATGACGGTCAGATACAGCCCGACCAGGGCGACGATCGCCGTACACACCTGCCACCAAGGCGCGACGCCAACGGCGTTGTTCCCCATAGACAGATACGCGTGAGGGAAGGCCATCAGCGCCAGGCCCTTGAAGGCGGTCAGCCATCCCAGTAGCGACACGATGGTCGCCGCAACTCCGCGCCAGTAGGGGTGCAGGACGATGACGATGAGGCCCATCGGCAGCACGAATGCCCCGGTGACCCATGGCCAGACAGAGTCTGCGTCGAATTGCGCTAGCAGTGTGCGCATGGAGGAGGCACGGGCCACCATCGTGAGCGCCGCAACGATGAGGTAGGGCCCGAGTATGCGGGCGAACAGGCCTGTGCGAGCTTGGATCTGCGGTGACGAACTCATGGACGTACTCCCTTCGGCGGAGTCATCGGACAGCGACGAGACCGGTGTTGACATCGTTGGGATGCTGAAATCCCATGGGTTATTCCATCCGCTTATGCGGCCCAGCGATAGGGCCTGACGTCCCGCCCGTGTAGGGGCGTAGGTCACTCGCTGCGGGATTGCGTCGAGGCACGGCAAGGCGGGCATCAGCGCCCGTTCAATAGCCGCTTACGACCGGCGTCGCGGATCGCGTGCTCGGGATTTCTAGGGACTTTTGGCAGCGGTTTGAGCGTCTGTCGGCACTGGGTGCGGCTGCGGCAATGACTGACAATGAGCCGATGTCAGTGCTGAAATCCGACGAACTGAACCTGATCGACGAATACTGGCGTGCGGCCAACTACCTGTCGGTGGGCCAGATCTACTTGCTGGACAACCCGCTCCTGCAGGAGCCGTTGCAAGCCGAGCACGTCAAACCCCGATTGCTTGGACACTGGGGCACCACGCCAGGGCTCAACCTGATCTATACGCACCTCAATCGGATCATCCGGACGCGTGATGCGAACGTCATCTACATCACGGGCCCGGGCCACGGCGGGCCGGGCCTGGTCGCCAACGCGTACCTAGAGGGAACCTACAGCGAGGTGTACACCGGGATCGGCGAGGATTCCGAAGGTATGCGGAAGTTGTTCCGCCAGTTCTCCTTTCCTGGTGGCATCCCCAGCCACGTAGCCCCGGAGACGCCGGGCTCCATCCACGAGGGGGGTGAACTCGGTTACGCTGTGGTTCACGCCTACGGCGCGGCATTCGACAATCCGGATCTGGTGGTGGCCTGTGTCATTGGCGACGGTGAAGCCGAAACGGGTCCGATGGCCGCCAGCTGGCACTCGAATAAGTTTCTCAACCCGGTGACGGATGGGGCAGTCCTGCCGATCCTCCATCTGAACGGATACAAGATCGCCAACCCGACCGTGTTGGCGAGAATTCCCGCAGCGGAACTGGATTCACTTCTTCGCGGGTACGGCTATCTGCCGATCACGGTAGAAGGCGATGACCCGACAGTTGTGCATCAACGTCTAGCGGGCGCGCTTGACGATGCTTTCGATCAGATCGCGGCCATCCAGAAAGCCGCGCGGGGTGACGGAGTCACTCATCGGCCAACGTGGCCAATGATCGTATTGCGAACTCCCAAAGGATGGACGGGTCCGGCGATCGTCGACGGGGAGCAGGTCGAGGGAACGTGGCGCTCGCACCAGGTTCCGCTCACGGAGACGCGTACCAACTCCAAGCACCGAAACCAGTTGGAAGAGTGGATGCGCGGCTACCACCCGGAAAAGCTCTTCAATCAAGACGGAGCACTGCGCGCCGATCTGCGAGCGATGGCGCCCATCGGCAACCGCAGGATGAGCGCGAACCCGCACGCCAACGGCGGCCTTCTGGTGCATGACCTCGACATTCCGGACTTTCGCAACTACGCGGTGACTGTCACCGAACCGGCCACTGAAACAGCCGAAGCGACAAAGGTCCTCGGCACTTTTCTGCGCGACATCATCGCCCGCAACGGTGACCGGTTCCGGCTAATGGGACCCGACGAGACCGCGTCCAATCGCTTGTCCCCCGTCTTCGAGACCACTGATCGCGCGTGGATGGCTGAAACCACTGTTGGCGACGATCATCTCGCCACCGATGGCCGAGTGATGGAGGTACTCTCGGAGCACCTCTGCCAAGGGTGGTTGGAGGGCTACCTGCTGACCGGTCGCCATGGTCTCTTCAACTGTTACGAGGCCTTCGTTCACATCGTCGACTCAATGGTCAACCAGCACATCAAGTGGCTCGCCAGCAGTTCGCAACTTCCTTGGCGCCAACCTATCGCCTCGCTCAACTACCTGCTCACCTCGCACGTCTGGCGCCAAGACCACAACGGCGCCTCGCATCAGGACCCGGGTTTCATCGACCATGTCGCAAACAAGAGACCCGAGGTAGTGCGTGTGTACCTACCCCCGGACGCGAACACTCTTCTTTCGGTGGCCGACCACTGTCTGCGCAGTCGCAACTACGTCAATGTCGTTGTCGCGGGCAAGCAGCCGGCGCTGACGTACCTGAGCATGGACGACGCAGTCAAGCACTGCACGCGCGGTCTCGGTATTTGGGAATGGGCGAGCAACGCCGCCGGCGAGCCCGATGTCGTCCTTGCCTGCGCAGGAGACATTCCGACGCTGGAAACACTGGCTGCCGGGGACATTTTGCGTCGCGAACTGCCGAATCTGCACGTCCGAGTAATCAACGTCGTGGACATCATGCGGCTCCTACCTGATTCGGAGCATCCGCATGGTTTGCCCGACAGGGAATTTGACTCGCTTTTTGGAACGACCACACCCGTCATATTCGCGTACCACGGATACCCATGGCTGATCCACCGGTTGACCTACCGCCGGACTGCCCATGACCATTTCCATGTACGAGGATTCAAGGAGCGGGGCACCACGACAACACCTTTCGACATGGTGATGCTCAACGACCTCGACCGGTTTCACCTTGTCATAGATGTCATCGACCGCGTCGACGCGCTGGGCAACCGTGCCACCGAGCTTCGACAGCGGATGGTCGACGCCCGGCTAGACGCTCGTCGCTACACAAGGGAATACGGCGAGGACGACCCAGCCATTGCGAACTGGGCCTGGGACCAAAGTTTCACGCCGCCAGCCTGACCGGTGATCAGACGGGGCCCGCGGCCTCGTGAAGCACGGAGTTTGACGAGAAAGCCGGCCTCGCGAGCGGGCCCGATGGCATCCGAATCGGGGACCTATGGCCCTGCCGCCGCCAGGCGTCTCGGAGAACCCTGAAGACAGGTAAAAGATCGGGAGGTCGACAAATGCCAACTACCGCGGTGGAAACCGACGTCATCGAAGATGCGGTGCGGACCGCATGCCGCGCGCCGTCACTACACAACAGCCAGCCCTGGCAGTGGGTGTTCAACCGCGGACAACTGCGGCTATTCCTCGATCCAAGTCGGATACTGGACACCGACCACTCCGCACGAGAAGCGCTGATCAGTTGCGGCGCCGCGCTCGACCATCTGCGGGTGGCGATGGCCGCGGCCGGGTGGCAGTCGCACATCGACCGATTCCCCAATCCCCACAGTCCCAATCACCTTGCGTCGATTGAATTCACCCCGACGGGATTCGTGACCGAACGAGATCGCAAGCTCGCCAGCGCCATCGGAGCACGCCACACCGACCGCCTGCCGTTCAGCTCAGTAACAGCATGGCACTCCATCGAAGGAATACTGGCCAGCAACGCGAACCGACAAGCCGTACATCTGGAAATCATCGCCGACGAATTGCACCCGCGGCTCGAGGAGGCGGCCCAAATCGCGGAGTCGTTACGGCTCTACGACACTCCGTACCACAACGAACTGCACTGGTGGACGGCACCGTTCGCGCCATCGGAAGGAATCCCCTACAGTGCCCTCGTCTCGGCAGCCGAGGGTGACCGCGTCGGAGTCGGACGGATATTTCCCGTCCCTCGTCGACCCGAAAGACGCCTCGAAATTCCCGAAGACCACGCCAAGGTCCTGCTGCTGTCCACCGACGACGACACTCGCGCCGATGCGTTGGCTGTCGGCGAAGCGCTTTCGGCAACATTGTTGGAATGCACCATGGCCGGCCTGGCGACGTGCCCGGTCACGCACCTCACCGAGCTCGCCGTCACCCGCGAACTCATCCGGTCGTTCATTGACTATGACGCCGTACCGCAAGTCCTCATCCGTGTGGGCGTGGTGCCCGTCGCCGAGAAGGCGCCGCCGCCCACACCGCGGCGTCCACTCTCAGCAGTTCTACGACTCAAGGCTTGAGGGGAATAGCAATGCGCGATTCGACCACACCGCAATTGCCGATCGTCGTCGGCATCGACGGCTCGCAGGCAGCGATCCAGGCCGCGGAATGGGCTGTCGAGGAAGCTGTCAGCCGAGAGGTCCCGCTGCGATTAGTCGAAGTGATCTCGCAGCAGGCCGCGCCGGCGCCGGTTGCGTCCGTAGGCAATGTCCGGATGGAGATTGAATACGCGCAGACCGCGCTGAGGATAGCTGCCGCTGCGGTGCGCGCCTGGGCGCAGCGCTATCCCAACGTGGAGTTCCACGCGCTGGCCACCCGAACCGGTAACGGCGATTTAGTTGACGAGAGTGGCCGCCGGATACAACTCGCCGTGATTAGCGGCGCTGAAGTCGACCAAATCACGAGTCTCGTTGGGCCACATAGCCACCCCACCCTCGGACACGCGGATTGCTCGGTTCTGGTTGTCCGACACTAGCAGCGACGACAAGCGGAATACCCCGGCGGCTGAAGTCAAACCTGAGTCTCACTGAGCCATAACGACATCAGCTGAAGACTGATCCGTCCAGATATTCGACGATGTCACCGTGTCTCGGTGATCTTCAGCGGCTCAGTGACTGGGCAGCTCGCCAAGCCGCCAGCCAGTAGACATAAATTTTTGTCGCGTAAATCGTTGTGGTGAAGGAGATTACGGCATCAGAAGGCAGTTTCTGCGAAGCAGGCGACGAAGCTTTGGCGGACACCGCGATCGGGGCGTCCCAACCGCCGGCGTCTCAACTAGTAAGCCGGCATCAAACACGCGACGGTTCAAAGAGAGCATCAAATCGACTGTCCGGCAACACACACTCCGGCATCACAGCCGCCGAGCACGCTGCCCGATGCGGGCACATTCACTAACCCGTGACCTGCCACATCAACTGAATCTGGAACAAAACACCCCGACTCCAAACTGGGTGGACTCAGTGTTGGGATCGCTTCCTTCCGGCAAATGAGCTTTCACGAAACGGAACCGGAGTGACTCCCCCATCGAGGCAGTCTCCGGCGGCGATTCTGTGCGTGGGCCTGACGGGATGTAGCGATAGGGGTCTAACGGCCCTAGAGCGTATTGAGCCGTGGGCTATGCCCTGCGTGAAAATGTGATGAAACTATTATGTGGTGTGACCAGCCTGGTAAATCCCGAGGCGAGCTTTACCCAACTGCGCCAGGCGCTTCCTCCAGACGTTCAATTGATAACAACGACCAACTTTGACGACGTGAGCGATCAGGACCTTGAGGGCGTAGAAGCGATCGCGACCGCACTGGCGCCGGTGACGGACGAGCTCATGGGCAAGCTGCCGAAGCTACGCATCATTCAGGCGTGCAGTCACGGCTTTGATCATATCGACATTCAGTCGGCGAGACGTCGTGGAATTCCCGTATGTAATGTTGGCTCGAGTGGCGCGGAAGACTTCGACGTTGCGGAACTGGCAATGCTTTTTATGTTGGCACTCTCGCGCCGTCTGGTGGAAGCAAACCAGGGCTTGAGGCAGGGCGAGTGGAATCAGCCGCACTTACTAAGCCATCTTGGGCTCACTGAACTTCATGGCAAAACGCTAGGTGTTGTCGGGCTCGGTGAGATCGGTACCGATCTGGCCTTCAAGGCTCGAGGAGAAGCAGATTGCCGGCGCTGCCGTGGACGTCTTCGACGTCGAGCCGCCGCCTCCTGATCATCCCTGGCTGGGTGCACCTCGGCTATACGTGACCCCTCACCTAGGGGGTACATCGCGCGAAGCCATCCTGCGTATCGGACAGGCCGGGATAGACAATGTGCTGCGTTTGATAGGTGGCGAACCGCTGCGCGACATTGTCAACGCCGGAGCTTAGATATATTTTTAGTAGTCACGGGTGCTACGGAATCGCGTTGGGCTTCAACATGTTCCACGATATTCATCGGGATCGATACGCACGAGTGCGCCAAAGCTAGACCCGGCGTACCGCAGTTGGCGCGGCGCGCAGGGTCACTTCCACGGAACACCGCAGCAAAGACAAAATGCGCCCCCCGCCAGGCTGATACCGTTCGTTTTACGTCCGGAAGTATCCCGGACGGGCACCCACTCGTGTCGCGGTGATCTCTAGAGCGTTCCAGAACTTGGCGTTGGACAGCGGTCACGCATCGTCGAGCGCGGGGAAGAGTAGTTCCTGTACGAGCAGCTGCAGCGCCGCGGCTACCGGAATCGCAACCAGCGCACCCACAATCCCGAGGAGCGCCGCCCCGATCAGGACGGCGACTACGGTGACGACCCCAGGCACCTTGACGACGCGCCCAATGACCTTGGGGACCAACAGGTAGTCCTCGAACCACCGGAACACGATGTAGAAGGCGATGGTGGCGATGCTGACCGGCATGGAGACAGTAAGCGCTGCCAGGGCGACCACGAACCCGGCGACGGTGGAACCGTAGGGAACGAGGTCCAAGATCGCGACGAAAGCACCGAGCAGCAAAGGGTACGGGACGTCGAAGATGATGCACCAGATAAAGGTGGCCACCCCCGCGATGACCGAGGTCATGACGTTGCCCATAACGTAGGCACCGACCTTGGAGAAGACCTCATCGCCGAGGAGGATCGCACGCGGCCGTCGGGAGCGCGGCGCCAACCGGTACAGGGTCGCGCGGAGGCGGGGCAGGTCGGCCAGGAAGTAGACGGTTAAGACCACCACGATCCCGAGGTCGGCCAAGGCACCGAACATCGCTGATCCGGCTTTGACAAGTCCGGCAACTGCCGGGCCGCCCGAGCTGTTGATCGCGTCGGTGATCCGTTTCTGCAGATGGAAACGGTCGTAGAGCCGGCCGATCACCGACGAGTGATCTTGAGCCTGCTGGAGGTAATGCGGTGCCTGCGCAATGAATTCGCGTGCCTGCTCGGCAAGCGGGGGAATCGCCGCCGCAACAGACCCCGCAAGAAGGGTGAACGTCAGCACCACCACCACAGTGACCGCCGCCCATCGGGGGAGTCTCCGGTTGACCAGCCACGATGCCGCGGGCTCGAGTCCCAGTGCGAAGAAAAACGCCACACCGATCAAGACCAGCACCGAGGACATCGACGCGAGGACACGCACCGCGCCGTACGTGACGGCCACGCCCACCGACGCGACCAACCCCACATAGAACGGAGAGCCCCGATCAAATGGCAGCCCCCGCGGGCCGAGCGGGTGCTCGTCGGAACGCATTTGTGCGGCAACGAGTTCGGCTTCCGCGATCGGCCCTTTGTCTTCGCTGCGCCTTTGACCTGTCAGATGGTGATGACCCGCACCGGCGAGGTCGTGGTCAGGCTCGTCACTGCGCCCGGTGTCGACCACTGCGTCCTACCCCCTTCATCGGGTGGAAGTGTGGGCCGTCACGCGACCGCTGGCGACGGCGGCGGATCACTTGCCACCCGTTGGTGCCTGTCGACGGTGGGTGCGCAGCCGGACCCCGACCCGTTTGCATTCCGCTGAGCTCATTACATTCGCTCCAATCGGGCAAAGGACCTATTTCTGCGAAGTATCCCGCGAGCCGCCTTCATCAACGAACTCGGACTCGGTTTTAAAGTCGGGTGTGTTGCCGGCCGTTCGAGCACGCCCAAGTCGCGGGGGCTGTTTGGCCGGACACCATTGCCGGGCGCGGAGTCGTCGGCACCGGCATCAGCAGTGTTCCTCGCCGACGACGCCGCCGCGGCTCGTCTAGGCTGCGTCGCGGGTGAAGCCTGAGTGCGATGCGGTAGCTGACATGCATTTCTACTCGATAGGGTGGGAAGACTGTCCGTACTACGTGCGGCCATCGCCGCATTATCTGCAGCTGATAGGGCGTCTTCTGCGTGATCCCCAAGGAGGACGATCAACATCCCTTGGGGTACGGACGAGAGGCCTACTTCTGGGCACTGATCGCGGCCACCGCCGTGTTCGTCGCTGCTGCGGCGTTCTCCTTGCGCGAGGGCATCAATGAGCTGATCCACCCCAGCGTCACCTCATCGTTCGCGGTGGTCTATGTCGTGTTTGCGATCTCCGCCGTCATTGATCTGATTCCTATCGTCAATCCC
>Ga0302326_10032582_pt1 | contig 10378 bp, 9 predicted proteins | sample Palsa_T0_3_FD_202264 | JGI IMG/M metagenome (GOLD analysis project Ga0302326, IMG submission 202264) | Peat permafrost microbial communities from Stordalen Mire near Abisko, Sweden - Palsa_T0_3 | ecosystem: Environmental > Terrestrial > Soil > Palsa > Peat permafrost | place: Sweden: Abisko... | reverse complement strand
GCATACTTTGCCGCATTGGGATCGGCTTCTGCTGCCTGGACGACAGTGCGTGCCCTCTCGAGGGCTTCGTTGGGCTGGGGTGTAGATGCGCAGCCCGCTATCGCCAGCGCGATTCCTACCCCGGTCAAAAATTTGGTATTCATAACTATCCTTATTGGTTGCCTGATGAAGTGCGGTTTGTTTCCTGTCGCAGCGTCGACATGCTGGCATCAAATTCAGCCGCGGCCTTGGCCGCGCGGTCTTTCTGCGCCGTTGCCTCCGCCACTTTCGCGTCTATAGTCGCTTGATCCGCCAGTGCGATCGCGGGCTTCGGGCGGCGATCCGCATTCGCCTTCTCAGCCAGTGCGAGTTTGTCGCGCGCGGAGGCAAGTTCGACTGGTGCCGCCTGGGGCGCGCCCGACTGCTCTGCCCGTTCGACGGCGGCTTTCGCAACTGCGATGGTTTCATCGGCAACGGGATTATTGGCATGTGCTGCCATTGCAACGAAGCTCAGCGCGATCGCAGCCCCGGTTAAAGTCAAAAATCGTGTGTCCATGCGTGAGATACCTTTGTGATCCAACTGATTGATTGCGGCCGCGTCACTGCAACTGCGTTGTCGCTCAAGTGCGCGCAACAAAACGGTGCCTAAGGTCGCATCCCATTCCCAAGAGAGGTGTGGCGAGCCCAAACCTGAATAACGTGCGTGGGTGCCCTTGCTGAACCGATGCCGAAGAGAATGACGCTAGAAGCGTAATCGGAGACCGCCTAGCGCACGCAGTGTGGGCTCTGCTGAGGATTCAGGCGTAGGCCGCGAGATCAATCGCTCGTAGGACGGCGGCGCGATGCAGACGGTGGTAGAATGTGCGGTAGCGAACACACGGTTATTGGCAATGTCGGTAGCCTTTCGCTCAAAGCAAGCGTTTCTCAGTGTCCCTGCCTCAACAATTTGTCCTTCACTACAGTTCCAAGCGTGCCCCTCACCGCCCACTTTAAAAAAAACCGTCTCCTCTCATCCCTGCCGACAACGGAATGGAAGCGCTGGAGTGAGTCCTTCGAAACGGTTGAGATGCCGCTCGGACAGGTGCTCTACGAGCCTGGCGTCGCGCTCAACTACGTGTATTTCCCCCTCACTTCAATCGTATCGCTCCTGTATGTAATGGAAAACGGCGCGTCCGCAGAAATTGCCGTGGTCGGCAATGAAGGAATTGTCGGAGTTTCTCTATTCATGGGCGGCGAATCGACCCCAAGCCGCGCGGTGGTGCAAAGTGCGGGTTCAGGCTGTCGGCTGAAGGCGCAACTCATGAAGGATGAGTTCAACAGAGCCGGCCCGGTGATGCATTTGCTGTTGCGATATACACAAGCCCTGATTACGCAAATGTCGCAGACCGCGGTGTGCAATCGCCATCACTCCCTCGATCAGCAGCTGTGTCGATGGTTGTTGTTGAGCCTGGATCGACTGGAAGGTGATGAACTTGTCATGACGCAGGAACTGATAGCCAATATGCTCGGGGTGAGGCGCGAAGGCGTTACTGAAGGCGCCCTTGGCCTGCAGAAATTGGGCCTGATCAAGTATGCGCGCGGGCATATCACGGTATTGGACCGGCCCGGACTCGAGAAGCGCACCTGTGAGTGTTACGCGGTCGTCAAGCGCGAGTACGACCGATTGCTTCCGGGGGAACTCGCGACTTAGCGCCATCTCTGTGCGGTGGCAGACGGTGAGCGACGCGCTCCTGCCCTAGGCTCTCGGTACCCGATGGGAGAGAGTCGCCATTGCCCTTGGTCACGAACACCTTGATCGATACGCTTCCGCGTAGCGCCAGAAACCGTTTGCTCTCGATTTGCGAGTCGGTTGATCTGGTCTCCGGCCACGTCGTGTCGGGAAGCGATACGCACACGCGGCACGTCTATTTTCCCACCGGCAGCATCCTCTCGTTAATGACATCCAGCAAAGATTCTCCCGTGCTCGAGGTCGGCATGGTGGGAAGCGAAGGCATGTTGGGCTTGCAGATAGTCCTGGCAGCAGGCAGCGTGCCACTGCAGGCGAGCGTCCGCGGTCCTGGAACGGCCTGGCGCGTCGCCACCGAGCCATTCAACCGAGAGCTGGCCGGCAGCCGCGCGCTTCGGCAGAGCCTTAATTGCTACTTACAAGTGGTCCTCTTGCAGCTCACATCAGAGGCGCGATGTGTGCGTTTTCATCGAATAAACCAACGACTGGCGCGCTGGCTGCTGATGACTCACGATCGTACGCACGCCGATTCCTTCAGGGTGACTCAAGCGCTCGTCGCCCATTTGCTGGGTGTGCGCCGCGTCGGGATCGCAAAGGCGGCTGGAGCATTCCAACGCAGGGGAATTATCAAGTATGCGCGCGGCATGCTGACCATTGTCGATCGCAAAGCGCTGGAAGCGGAATCCTGCGGCTGCTATGAATCCGCGCGGAAGACCTACACGCGCTTCATGTCCTAGCCGATTTGAACCATTGCGATGCAGGCGCTCGCGAGCCGAGTAAAAGGGCCGCTCTTTTAGGCTAATCGCGCCCTAGGCACGCGAACTATCAAGTAATTTAACGCTGTTAACGTTACCGAGAACAGTAAATTACGTGAACCTCGCCATTTTCCGCGGCAATCTTCCACTGCGCGGCTGCACCGCCAAAACACACGACCTTCGAATGGGGGTTGTCACCCCTTTTAAGAGAATTGCCCTAGTAGGTATTGATGGCCGGACGGTGGAGAGAGACGCGAAATGCCATTGGGTTAATGCTGTTAGCGACCGGCGCAATGAGCATGGCAAGTGCGGAAACGACGGCAACGCCTGATCAAATTGATGAGATCCGCGTGACCGCCGAACGGCTGGGACTCATGGGCAGCGCGAGCACCGCCAGCGAAGGCATTGTCGTCGACGACGAACTGGCTTTGACACCGGCGTTTCGGGCGGGCCAGTTGTTGGAAACGGTGCCCGGACTACAGGTCACCAGTCATAGCGGCGAAGGCAAGGCCAATCAATATCTGTTGCGAGGCTACAATCTTGACCACGGCACGGACTTAGCCACCTTTGTGGATGGCATGCCGGTCAACGAACCCACCCACGCGCACGGCCAGGGCTACACCGATCTCAATTTTCTCATTCCGGAACTGGCCACCAACGTCACTTACACGAAGGGACCTTACTACGCTGATGAAGGCGATTTCGCGTCGGTCGGGTCGGTGCACATCAATTACCTCGACACGCTTGCAACGCAGGTGTCCTATACGGAGGGTACGCTTGGGTACGAGCGCTTTTTCGGTGGTGGATCGGTAGGTCTCGGCGACGGCCGGCTATTGGGCGCTCTGGAATGGCAGCACTACAATGGACCCTGGGTCAATCCCGACGAGCTGCACAAAATCAACGCCGTGTTGCGGTACAGCGCCGGCGATAAAACCGACGGCTACAGCCTGACGGCGATGTATTACCACGGCGAGTGGAATGCGACCACGGATCAACCGGAACGCGCCATCGAGGAAGGATTGATCAGCCGCTACGGCTCATTGGATCCGAGCGACGGCGGCATGGCCCAACGAGCCAGTTTGACTGCGCAGCTGTTCAAGCCGATCGCCGGCGGCGAACTGAACACCGGCGCCTATGTCTTCGGCAATCGCTTGACGCTGTGGAACGATTTCACCCACTTCCTTATCGATCCTGTGCATGGGGATCAGGAGGAGCAACACGAAGATCGTACGGTGATAGGCGGCCACATCGACTATGAGCGCACAGCACCGATCTTTGGCCTGCAAAACGATGTCACGGTTGGCCTCGCCACACGCAGCGACTTCAACGATGTCTCACGCTTACCGACCGAGGATCGCGTCGTGATTCCCGTGGCGGACGATCCTCTGAATTTCAGCGAAACTGATACCGTGCGCTTGAGCAGTTTTTCCGCCTATGCACAATCAAGCACTCATTGGACTGATTGGTTTCGTTCCGTTTTGGGCTACCGGTATGACACGCAATACGGCTCCGACAGGGGAACGAATCCAGGCACTGCGAGTGATCACTTGCTCGCGCCCAAGGGCAGCCTGATATTCAGGCCCGTCGAGATAACGGAGCTGTACTTGAGCGCGGGCCGCGGTTTTCACAGCGATGATCTGCGCGGTGTGACGGCGGCGCAGGATGCACACATCGCCGGCGCGCCGCTAATTGCCCGGCAAAGCGGCGAGGAAATCGGCGTGCGCCAACAAATCACTCCAGCCTTCACCATGACCTTGGCGTTTTATAGATTGAGCGCGCAGTCCGAAACCACCTATGACCCTGACGCCGGAGTCGACACCGCAGGTCCAGGCAGTCGGCGCCGCGGCTATGAAGTCAATCTCACCTATCAGGCTTTGCAATGGCTGGAGTTCTACGGTAGTTACTCCGGCAACCGCGCGCGCTATGTGACCCCCTATGATGATGGCACCGGACATGTCGGCGAATACCTGCCTAATGCGCCCTTCGCCACCGGATCCTTCAATGTCTATGTCAAGAATATGGGTCCCTGGAGTGGCAGTCTCGGCTATCGATATTTGAGTTCCTACCCCCTTTCCTCCGATGATTCGGTCCAGGGACATGGCTACGGCATATGGAGCGGCGATGCGCACTACCTGCTCGGCAAAGGTTGGAGCGTGGGTGTGGGGATTTACAATCTTCTCAATAAGAAGGCCGACGCTGCGGAGTTTTGGTACATAGACCGTTTGCCGGGCGAGCCGGCCGCCGGCGTTGCCGACGTTCATGTCCATCCGCTGGAGGGAACTTCGGGCCGGTTTACGATAGCAAAGTCTTTCTAAGTCCGATTCTCAGTCCCGCCGCTTGCGCTCCGGAGTTCCGCCATCCTCAGGAGGCCGTACCAGCCAGGGCGTGTTGAAGACAATGCGCCACGCGGCGCCCACGCCGGCTCTTTTGACCATCGACGCCAATGCTTGAAAATCCTGAACGGTCGCGGCTGATCCTGCGATCAACACGCCAATCGAATTGTATTTAGGCTCGGCAGCGACGCCATTGACAAACGGAAACAGCAAATGCGTCTTGCCGCCGTGGCTGACAACGCGCGTCAGTGTCTCATCGATGTCCGCCGGATCGAACGGCTTTGAATCGCTCATATCCATCTCAAGACCCCGCGAAGCGCCGCTTCTGCTTACCGCCCGCCAAGGGCAGCTGGCTTTCGTCAATAATCTGGCCGCCCTTCATCACGAATACAATGGACTTGGCGTTATTGATGTCCGCCGCCGGATTCTTGCTCAGCATCACAAGATCGGCGAGTTTTCCCTTGTCCACGGAGCCAAGCTGGTCCGCCTTGCCGAGAAAAACCGCGCCATTGTAAGTGGCAATGCGCAGGGTATCGAGCGGCGAAATACCCGCCGCCACCAATAGCTCCAGTTCGCGTTGCGTGGCCGGCCCGCTGCTTTGGTCCGTGCCGCAGGCCACGACGCCGCCGGCCGCATGAATCTTGCGGACGTTTTCCTCAGCGATCGGGGTCATGATTTTCATCCACCATGTCCAGGGTCGTGCCTGCCACTCAGCCCGGGTCTTGGTCTTCAGCTGCTCGCGCTCCGCGGCGCTGAGCGCCGCCGCGTATAGCGGTTGGTCGAGATACTCAGGATGCTCAGCCAACCGGCTGTAATTCTCGCCGATGGTAAGTGTGCTCGCGAAGGGTATTTTCTTGGCGCCCATCAATTTTACAAATGACTCGCTCACGGGGCCTTGAATCACGGGATGCGCAAGCGTGTCGACGCCCGCATAAATGGCCTCGAGCGACCGCAGCTCACTTGAAACGTGCACGGTTGTGCGAATTCCGTGTTGATTGTAGTAACGCGTAATCTGCTCCAATAGCGCCACTGGCATCAAAGGGATCATTGGCCTCGAGCCCCAGCCCTCCTCCTCCAGCGTAAGTTTCAGGATGTCCGGTTGTTGTTCCTCGATATGCTTATCCAGCAGCGCTTTATCCTTCTCGAAGTCGCTGATACGCACCGCAATTCTGTCGCCATGACTTCCAGGATAAGTGATCAGATTTCCCGTCGCAAAGATGCGGGGCGAGAGAATCTTGCCCGCGCGCTCGTCGGCTCGCAACGGCAATATGTGTTCGGCGCGGTTGCCGGCGTCATATACGGTTGTGACGCCGGAATATAGGAAACTCGCCAGCGCTGCCACGCCCTCCTCGCGATTGGCCGGACCCAGCGGCGCATCTACTTTTCCGCTGACATCGAAGCCGCCGCGCAAGTGAATGTGCACGTCGATCAGGCCGGGGATCAAGAATTTGCCGTCGCCGGCGATGCGGCGCCCCTTAAGCCCGTGCGCAATCGCGCTGGGTGTGACCGCGGCAATCCGCTCGCCTTCAATCATCACTGTCATATCAGGTTGCGGTTCGTGGATGCCGTCAATCAGCGTGACGTGTTCGATCACCCAGTTATCGGCGCGCGCCGTAAACGATGCCAGCTGCGCGAGCGCGCACGCCGCGAGTACAAATCCGTGCCTCATCGAAGCTTGCCTTTTGTCAGTGATCATGGCGGTGATGTTCGTCCGGATAGTGTGGGTGCACATGGCGCAACGGCGCATGCGTGTGGGTATGCACGTGCGGCTCGGCGCCTGCTTGCCCGGCATGAACATGCTGATGGTGCGAGTCGTGGACGTGCAGATGGGTGTGGGTCAGCAGCGCATGCGTGTGTTCGTGCTCGTGGCGCTCGGTGAGGTGCAGCCACAGGCCGACCATCATCAGAACCCCGGCGGAAACCAGTTGAATCGTCACTGGCTCGCTGAAGAAGACAACCGCGATCAAGGCGCCCACGAAAGGTGCGATAGAAAAGTAAGCGCCCGTTCGGGCGGTTCCGAGATATCTTAAGGCAATCACGAATAAAACGAGACTAAGGCCGTACCCGCCCAGCCCGACCGCGCCCGCGCCTAGTATGGCTGCTGCGCCCGGCGTGGCACGCCCCAACGCAGCCGCAATCGCAACATTGACCGAACCGGCCACCAATCCTTTCAGCATGGCGATTTGCGTGACATCGTTCAATGCGACTTTACGCGTGAAATTGTTGTCGAGCGCCCATGCAAGGCATGCAGCGGCTATCGCTGCCGGCCCAATGGCATTGCTCCAGACGAGCCTGCCATTGACACTCAATAACAATGCACCGGCGGTGATCGCCAGGACGCCCAGTGCAACTCGCCGATCGAAATTCTCGCGAAATACAAACCACGCGATCAGAACGGAAAAAACCCCCTCGAGGTTCAGCAACAGCGAGGCGCTCGATGCTGCCGTGGCGCTCAGCCCATACATCATGAGCACTGGAGCAATGATGCCGCCTGCGGTGATCGCCGCAGCCAGCCACCAGCGATCCGCGCCAAGGAAGACATCGGCGCGGCGCGGGCGTAGAAAATAGCGCAGCGTCTTTAAAGCTCCCAGGCCGATACCTGAACCCAAATAGAGCAGTCCGGCCAACATCCACGGATCGATGCCGTGAACCAACCTCTTGGCCAGCGGTGTGCTGGCGCCGAACAGCACACCGGCCGATATTGCGCTGAGCACACCCGGATTAACGCTCATCGGTCGAATACTGAGCCTCCCGTACTTCCCGGCTATTTCAAGCCGAACACGTACAGCACCCGGTCCGCGCTGATCGCAACATATTGCCGACCGTCGATTCCGTAGCTCATAGGGTTTGCATTGATAAACGAACCCGTCTGCATGTGCCAGAGTGAGCGGCCGCTCGACGCGTCGAGCGCGATAAAGTCGCCCTCGATTGTCCCGGTGAAAACCAATCCGCCCGCCGTCGACAGCACGCCCGAGCTTGCCGGCGAAAGCAGCGGAAAGCTCCAGCGCAAATCGCCGGTAACCGCATCCATCGCACGCACTTCGCCGGAGGCATCGATATCGGGCGTTTCGTTCTCCCCGCCGCCGGGAAAGTAACGGCCCGGCCGATACTCCATGGACCGCTTGAAGTAGGTCGCGGCGCGCTTGCGCACCGGTACGTAGATCCAGCGCCGCGCGGGATCATACGAAGGACTGAACCAGATCGTTGCGCCGTTCGCGTTCGGCCAGACGAACGAGCCCTTCTCGCTCGGCTCGGTATCCGGGAGCACGATGGGCCGACCCTTGGCATCGAGTCCTTTGGCCCAAGTCTGCTTGCCGTATGCCTGCCCTGTTAAGTATTCCCCGGTGACCCGATCGAGCACGTAATAGAAGCCGTTGCGGTTCGCGTTCACGATCAGATGGCGCGCGCGCCCATTCACGGCGGTATCGATCAAGACCGGCACGTGGCCTGCGTCCCAGTCGTGTGTGTCGTGGGGCGTAAACTGAAAGTGCCAGCGCAGCTTTCCGCTGTCGCTGTCGAGCGCAATAAACGTATCCGTGTAGAGATTGTCGCCCGGCCGCGCGTCACCATTCCAATCGGGGCTGGGATTACCGACGCCCCAGTAAATGAGCTTGAGCTTAGGATCGTAGGCGCCGGTGACCCAGGTCGGTCCGCCGCCGGACTTCGTGCTGTCGCCTCCCCAGGTTTTGAATGCCGCCTTGTCCTCCGGTCCCGGTATGGTCCAAAAGCGCCATACCCGCTGACCGCTTTTGGCATCGTAGGCATCGAGAAATCCGCGAATACCGGCCTCGCCGCCGGCCACGCCGGCGATCACTTTGCCATCGATGGCCAGCGGTGCTCCGGTCATTCCATAACCCAACGAGTAATCGACTACCTTGGTGGCCCAGCGCTGGCTGCCGGTCTTGAGATCGAGCGCAACCAGATAGCAATCCAGCGTTGCAACGTAAAGCGTGTCGCCGAGCACGGCGGCCCCGCGGTTCGCCGCGGCGAATTGCATGAGATGAAAGTCCGCCGGCATCGGCCGGCTCCAGGTCCACAGCGGTCGGCCAGTGCGCGCGTCGAGCGCGGTCGCGGAATTGGGGCCTGTTAGAAACATGATGCCATCGACGACGAGCGGAGAAGTCTCATTGTTGGTGTCGGGCATCTGATACGCCCATTGCACCTTGAGATCCTTGACGTTAGCCACATTCAATTCGGACAGCGGCGAGAAACGTTGTCCAGAATAGTCGCGCGAGTAGGTCATCCAGTTCTGCGGCTCTTGGTCGGCCTGGATGATGCGCTCGAAAGGAACCTCGGCTCGCGCCCCCGCCCCTAACGCGCAAAGGATGCAGAAGCTCGCCAGCCAGTATGCAAGTCGGATCACGGGTTGGCCTTGGGCGCCATCAAATACGCCACCAGATCCTGGATATCCAACGGCGGCAGATCCTTGAATGAAGGCATGAGCGTCTGGCCCTTGAGCCGTTCCTGGGATTTAAGTTGATCTTTTTCGAAGCTGCGAAGATTTCCGGAAGCGTCTTTCAGTTGAATGCTGAAATTATCTTCGTTGACACGAATTCCTTCGGTGGCCTCTCCCGATCTGGTGATTACCCTAACCATCAGGAACTCGGCCGGCAGGCGCGCGGCAGGATCGAGCAACACCTCACGAACGTAGGCTGCGCTTCTGCGATCGCCGAGGTCCGTGAGCTCGGGTCCAAGCCCTGTCCCGCGGCCAGCGAGGATATGGCAGGACGCGCAGCCGTTGCCGGCGAAAACGCGCGCGCCATGCGCCGGGTCGCCGCTTACCGCAGTCGCTTCGGACTGCCCGAGCGAGCGCACAAAGGCCACCAGCGCTCTGACTTCGACGTCGGTCAGGAACGCGCCGGCGGGCATCTCCGGCGGAATGCCCGTTTCGATCAAGTCACACAGCGCGGCCTCGTCCGGCGCGCGCGCGATGTGAGCCCGGCGCAGATTGGGACCTCGTCCACCGCTTGCGTCCATGCCATGACACACGGCACAGTTGCTCTCGAACGCTTGCCGGCCTTGCTCGATCTCCTGCTCATGCGATAGGGCCGCCGATTGCCCCGCGAATGGCTTGAGCGCATCGCAGGCGCCCCGCGCGAGCCCGGACGCCAGCGACAGCGCAAGTGCAAGAGCAACACCCCAGGCGGACGTGTATGAAAACATGAGCGCCCTCATGGCGTGCTCGACGAACGGACGATTCGTTAGTATACGCAACGCGCCGCTCCAATTACACGCAGATCGAATTAGGGGAATCTATATGATCCGCAGCGTCGTAATTGCCACATGCCTATCAGCACCGATCGCGGCGACCGCCACAGCCGCCACCGTCGCCGTACCCAAAAAATCGGCGCCCGAGAGCATTACGATTGCACCGAACGGCGATTTGATTCTCGGCAGTTCAGCAAGCGCGAAAATCTATCGCGCCAAGAAAGGCTCGAACAATGCTGAGGTATTCGTGGATGCGAGCGCCGAAGGCGCTGTTTACTTTCTCGGCGTACTTGCTGACGCGCCGACGAACACGTTATGGGCCTGCCAAATTTATTCGTCGCCGCCCGGGGGCTCTGAGCACAGCGATTGGTACATAA
>Ga0302326_10032579_pt1 | contig 10378 bp, 7 predicted proteins | sample Palsa_T0_3_FD_202264 | JGI IMG/M metagenome (GOLD analysis project Ga0302326, IMG submission 202264) | Peat permafrost microbial communities from Stordalen Mire near Abisko, Sweden - Palsa_T0_3 | ecosystem: Environmental > Terrestrial > Soil > Palsa > Peat permafrost | place: Sweden: Abisko... | reverse complement strand
GCGCCGGCGCCTAGCGTTTGCGTTGCGGCCCACGCCAGGTACGCGGAATCGGCGCCGCCGGAAAAGGCTACGATCACCCGGCGCATGGGTTTCAGGAGATCGAACAGGCGCGTCTGTTTGGCTTCTAGCGCGGCCTGCGTGATTGGTTCGGCTATTTGCATAGGCTCGACTCGCAGGCCATGGGCCCGCGCCACTATCTTACTGTACGGGCAGGGTCCCCTGGCCGTCGTCGTTCGGCGCCACGTCTGCGTCCGGGAGCACAGAGGCGGCGGCGACCTTATCGCCCTCTTCGAGCGAAACCAGCTTCACGCCCTGCGTGGAACGGCCCGCCTGGCGGATGGTGGACGATTCGATGCGGATGATCTTGCCGTTGTGGGTGACGATCATCAGGTCGGAATCTTCCTTGACCGAAAGGATGGCCACCACGCTGCCAGTCTTGCTGGTGGTCTTCATATTGATGACGCCCTTGCCGCCGCGGGCGGTGAGGCGGTAGTTTTCGAGCGGCGTGCGTTTGCCGAAACCGTTCTCTGAGATGGAGAGAATCAGGCCGTCTTTTTCGACCACCACCATGCCGATGAGGTAATCGCCCTCGGCGAGGTCCATGGCGCGAACGCCGCGCGCCTGACGGCCCATGTGCCGAACCTGGCTTTCGGCGAAGCGGATCGCCTGGCCCAAATGGGAGCCGAGGAAGATGTAGTTATCGCCGTGCGTGATCTTGGCGCCGATCAGCTCGTCGCCATCGTCGAGAGACACGGCGATGATGCCGCGCGACAAGGGATTATCGAATTCGGTGAGCTCGCTTTTCTTGATGACGCCGTGCCTGGTAACCATAACGATGAACTCGGAAGGCACGAAATCTTTCACGGGCAGAAACGCCTTGGCGGTTTCATCGGGCTGCAGGCTGATCAGATTGGAAATGTGCTTGCCCTTGCCGATGGTTGAGGCATCGGGGATTTCGTAGGCCTTGAGCCAGTAGACGCGGCCGCGCGTGGTGAAGATCAGCAAGTAACTGTGGGTGGACATCACGATGAGGTGATCCACCACGTCTTCGGCGCGCGTGCCCATGCCGATGCGGCCCTTGCCGCCGCGCGTCTGGCGGCGGTAGGTATCGACGGTAGTGCGCTTAAGGTAGCCGCCGCGGGTGACGGTGATCGCCACATCTTCGACAGCTACCAGATCCTCGAGGTTGATCTCGCCGGTATCTTCGATGATCTCGGTGCGCCGCGGGTCGCCGAAATCCTTCTGGACTTCCTTGAGCTCGCTGACGATCAGGTTGCGCAGGATCTTATCGGAACCGAGGATTTCGAGATACTCGGCGATACGGCGCTGGATCTCGGCCAGTTCGTCGAGAATCTTCTGGCGCTCCATACCGGTGAGGCGCTGGAGCTGCAATTCGATGATGGCCTGCGCCTGCTTCTCGCTGAACTCGAAACGGGCGATGAGAGAATCGCGGGCTTCACGAGGGGCTCCGGAGGCGCGAATGAGCCGGATGACTTCGTCGATGTTATCGAGCGCTTTCTGGAAGCCGAGCAACAGATGCTCGCGGTCGCGGGCGCGGCGCAGCTCATACTCGGTGCGGCGGCGGACCACTTCGATGCGGTGGTCGATGAAGAACTTGAGGCAATCCATCAGGCCCAGCTCGCGCGGCTGGCCGTTGACGATGGAAAGCATGATGATGCCGAAGCCCGTTTGAAGCTGGGTGTGCTTGTAGAGGTTGTTGAGCACGACGTCGGCCTGCTCGCCGCGCTTCAGCTCGATGACGATGCGCATGCCGTCGCGGTCGCTGTGATCGAAGACATCGGAGATGCCCTCGATGCGCTTCTCATTGACCATGGCGGCGATTTGCTCAAGCAGTTTCGACTTGTTGACCTGATATGGGATCTCGGTGACGACGATCTGTTCGCGGTCTTTGCCGGTTTTCTCAACGGCGGCGCGGGCGCGGATCTTAAGATGGCCGCGGCCGGTGGTGTAGGCTTCGAAGATTCCGTTGCGCCCGAGGATGAAGCCGCCGGTGGGAAAATCGGGGCCGGGCACCATTTCGAGGATGGTGGCGAGCGTCGCTTTGGGGTTCTGGATGAGGTGGATGGTAGCGTTGACGATGTCGTTGAGGTTGTGCGGCGGAATGTTGGTGGCCATGCCGACGGCGATGCCGGAGGAACCGTTCAAGAGCAGGTTGGGCACGCGCGCGGGCAGGACTTCGGGCTCGACTTCGCTATCGTCGTAGTTCGGTTTGAAGTCGACGGTTTCCTTATCAAGATCTTCGAGCAGAGTGGCGGCGATGCGGGAGAGACGGGCCTCGGTGTAACGGTCGGCCGCGGGCGGGTCGCCATCCACGGAGCCGAAGTTGCCCTGGCCTTCGACCAGCGGGTAACGCAAGGAGAATGGCTGGGCGAGGCGCACCAAGGCGTCATAAACGGCGAGGTTGCCGTGGGGGTGATATTTACCCATGACTTCGCCGACGATGCGGGCGCACTTGCGCGTGGGCCGGTTGGGCTGGAGGCCCATCTGATGCATGGTATAGAGGATGCGGCGGTGCACCGGCTTGAGGCCGTCGCGGATATCGGGAAGTGCGCGGCCCACGATCACGCTCATGGCGTAAGCGAGGTACGAACTGCGCATTTCGTCTTCGATATTGGTGGGAATTATGTTCTTATTGCCGCCATCGGAGCCAGGCGAACCGGGGAGCGGAAGCTGGCCTTGGGGTGGTTGTTCCTGATCTGCCATGTCGAGGTTAAGTACCAGTATAGCAAGGTTTTAGGGCTGGGCGGTTGTTTCTCGAATCGCCATAATCGGCTGCCACCCGGGGGCCTATCGCCGGCTTCCAGGCGCCCGTTCCACGAGTCGCGGCGGAGTTGTGGTACGCTGTGTACCGTGACAATTCGGACCATCTTGGGCCACCGCGCACTCATGTCGAGGCGCTTTGCGCTCAGACTGAACCTCGCGAAGAAGGTGGCACTGGCGGCGACCGCAGCCAGTGCTCTAGCGGCGCCTGTCATGGTTGGCATCGTGGATGCGCCTGCTATCCGAGCTCAATCGCCACAGGTCGTGGCGCAATCCCACCCTGGGGCCACGCCGAAATTTGAGGTTGCGTCGGTGAAGCGGGCTCCTCCGCCGGCGGACGGGGGAATATCGGTAAGCCTAAGTGGCGGGCCGGGAACCCACAACCCCGGGCAACTCACTTACACCAATGTGACTCTTGAAACCGTAATCAAAGTGGCGCACGGCATTATGGGGCCCGCCTTTGATCCAGCGCGTCAGGACGATCGGATTTCGGGACCCGGCTGGCTCACTACTGAGAGATACAACATTGTAGCGAAGATTCCCGCTGACACTACGAAGGATGATTTCAAGCTGATGTTGCAGAATCTGCTGGCGGAGCGATTCAAGCTCATTATGCATCGGGAAACGAAAGACGCTTCGGGGTACGCGCTGGTTATCGCCAAGAATGGGCTGAAGATGAAGGAATCGACAGATGAGGCCAATCCCCAGAGTGGCGGCCCTCCCCCAAAGTTTGACGTCGACCAGGATGGCTTTCGCATTTTTCCTCCAGGGCGCTCGGGGGTGACGTCGAACGTGGCGAACGGCATCACTCGATTGACGGCGAGCAAGGTGTCGATGGGAGAGTGGGCTTCTACTTTGAAGGCTCTATCGGGGGCGCCGGTAGCAGACGAGACTGGATTGCACGGGAAGTTTGATTTTCGGCTGGAATTCGTGCGCGACCCGGCTGTTCCAGGGAGGGGAGGGAGAGTAATGCAGACTCCAGTTGATGGTGACGCCGAGCCCGGACCGACCCTGGCCGATGCCGTTCAAAAGCAACTCGGGCTAAGGCTGGAGCCGAAAAAGGTATCCTCCGATACGCTTGTTATCGACCACTTGGAAAAGGCGCCGACCGAAAACTAGTATAGCGTTTCGATAAAACATATCGATAACGCTCTGTTTGCGATACGAGCATCATCCGATGAGGAGGTTGAAGCCAAAATCGAAAGGAAGCATTGGCCGCCGATGAACGCAGATAACACCGATGAGAAGTGTGCTTTAGTTATCTGCGTTCATCTGCGGCCCAAAAGGACTTTCCGTCTGGGCTGGAGGCGCTAGAGAGAGTCGAGCGGTGCACCTGTCTATCATCTCCGGGCGTGGTCTGTATCTGAACCTAAGGGACCGATTGACGCGAACAACACCGCTGAGCTGAATGTTTCGTACCCGTGTTCATGGACTTGATCAATACCGTGATTATGCGTTGGTTGAAAGGCTACATCGCGCGACAAGCAACCTGATCCCGGGCCGAACGGGGGAGGCCTTCTGACAGGATGAATCCTTCGAGCGTCGTGGGGATGAGGCGGAACTGGACCGCATCGGTCACTATGTGGAGTACAACCCGGTCAGCGCCGGCCTGACAGCGAATCCACACGCTGGCATCGGTCGGGCGCGCGGTGGTTGGCAGGCGAAAGCGCCTGGCGAAAGCGCCTGCTCCACAAGATTGTCGTGCGAGTATTCTTGTTACGATGCTCTTCGAGGTCCCGGGCTTTGCAAGCGGTTCGGCCGGATCGTGGCGCTCCCGGACGTCAGCTTCCAGGTGCGCGCGGGCGAAGTGCTTGGACTCATCGGCCCCAACGGCGCCGGTAAATCCACGCTGTTCAAGTGTCTGGGCGGCGTGCTGCCGTCCGATAGCGGCACGGTGCGCAGCGGCGGCCGGCTGGCCGGAACGCGCGCGCGCCCGTCGCTGCTGTTCTATGTACCCGACGGCATCGCCCCACGAAATTCCGGTGCTGGACGCTTACAACAATCCAGTTTCGACGGTCAGAAACTGCTCAGACCGGCGTACGTAACTGTGATCTACAAAGGAGTGATGGTTCACCATCACAAGGAGCTGATGGGTCCTATGATCTACCGGCAAGTGGCTCATTACGCCCAGCATGGCGCCGAAGAGGCGCTGATGTTGCAGGACCACAACGGGGATCTGGTGCGCTACCGGAACATTTGGATCCGCCGGCCGGCGAGTTATGACCAGCCGGAGTTACAAAAGTAACTGCCGCCTAGGCCTCGCTTGGGTACATGGTTTCAGAAGTTCGCCAACGTATCGAAACACCGCTTGCTGACGCGCGCGGCTCTGATCGGAGCCGGTAGTACTTAGCTAACTCGGACTGTTAGTGAATCGTCCGCGTCTTCCGGTTCATATAATCCATCAAGAGATACTGCCCCAGCGTATAAGGCGTGGTGAAATACGCCTTGCCGCGGCAGATCTCCGTCACCTTCTGGACGAAATTCACCAGCCCGTAATCGCTCGCCAGCATGAACGTATTGATCAGAATCCCCTGCTTCTTGCAGCGATTGACTTCTTCCAGCGTCCGGCTGATCACCAGCGGATCGAGTCCGAAGGCGTTCTTATACACCCGCCCGTCCTCAAGCGTCAGGCAACTCGGCTTGCCGTCGGTGATCATCACGATCTGGCGCATGTCCTTGCGCTCCTGACTCAACAGCCGTTGCGCCAGGATCAACCCGTCGCGCGTGTTGGTGTAATAGGGACCCACCTGCACGCGCGCCAACTGGCTGATTTGCAGCTCTTCGGCGCTATCGTGGAACAGCACGCACCGCAGGCTGTCGCCCGGATACTGGGTCTTAATCAGGTGCGCCAAAGCCATTGCCACCTTCTTCGCGGGCGTGAAGCGGTCCTCGCCATACAAGATCATGCTGTGGCTACAATCGAGCATCAGCACCGTCGCGCAGGAGCTCTGGTATTCGCACTGGTGCACGCGCAGGTCGGAATAATCCATATCGAGCGGCACCTTCGCGCCCTCGCGCCGGATCGCCGAGAACAGCGTCTCGCTCACATCGAGGTTCAACATGTCGCCGAACTCGTACGGCTTCGACGCCCCGGAGGTTTCGATGCCCGTGGCCAGATCGCGCGTATCGTGGCGTCCGAAGCTCGATTTCCCCAGCGACCCCAGGAGGTCCTTCAAAGTCTTGAAGCCCAGAAAATCGAGCGACTTGTCTGTCACCTCGAACTTTACCTTTGAGTCTCTGCCGTTGCCCACGCCGGCCGAGGGCGCTTGCGGCTGGCCGGGCTCTTCAATGGTGATCTGCCCTTCATTGGCCATCTTCTGCACCAGGTTTTCGAGCAGCTTATCCATCTGTTCGGGCGACATGGCCTGAAGCCGCTCCATCATCTCCTGCAGACGGTCGTCGTCGAACAGCCGCCCCTGTTCCAGCGCCTGCTGGATGGCCTGCTTGAGATCTTCCAGTGTGCGCTCGTTCCACTGGCTGAACGGCGAGTACTGCGTATTGAAGCCGCTTTCCAGCAGAAAATCCGAAAGCGCCTGCAACAGCTCTTCCGCGCCGATGCCGAGGTCTTCTTCGGTGTACTTGGAATAGTGGATGTATTTCATGGAGAAAAACTTTCGACGCAGAGACGCTGAGACGCGGAGGAAAACGCAGAGAAAACTCCTAAATGTCTTCTCCCTCCGATCTCTGCGCCTCTGCGTCTCTGCGTCAAATCACCGTCACTAGTTGTACTGCCTTCTGAAGTTTGGCCGCTCGCCCTTACTCTCTTTCTCTTTCTCGTCCCGCTCCCGCGGCTCCCTCCGCTTCTCCTCTGCCCCGAATCCCCGCTCTTCGTTGCGGCTGATCCGCCGGTGCGCGTGCAGCCCCTCCAGCACGAACTCCGCCGCGGCGGCCCGCACCGCGTCCGGTTCATTCGTGCTCAGGCCCAGATTCTTCACCTTTTCCATTAGCCCCTGGATGCCGTTGAGCTGCTGCACCATGGTGGCGGAATCCACGTTCTCATCCAGCTTTAACGAACCGCCCAGGTCGAACCACTGCACAATTTGCGCTACGTTCGCGCCCTCGAAATAATGCGTGTAGACCTTACCTACAGCCGTGCGGATCAATTCCCGCGCCACCGCATCGCCGCCTTTGAGCTCGCCTTCGTATTCCAGCTCGAGCTTTCCGGTGATCGCGGGCAGCGCCGAATACAGGTCGAGCACGCGCGGAACGGCGATGCCTTCGTGCACTCTGAGCGCGCGCCGCTCGGCGTTAGACACCACATTCTCAAGCGCCGATATCGGCAGACGCTGCGATACGCCCGAACGCTTGTCGATGCGTTTATCCTCGCGCGCCAGGAACGCAATGTGCTCCACCACTTCCTTCATGTAATCCGGCACGCGCACTTCAACCGGCGAGGGCCGCTTGAGCCACGATTCCTGGCCGGTGATGGCGATGCCCTCTTCGATGGTCGCCGGATAATGCGTGCGGATCTCGCTGCCGATGCGGTCCTTCAGCGGCGTGATAATCTTGCCGCGCGCGGTGTAATCCTCGGGGTTCGCCGTGAACACCAACATCAAGTCGAGCGGCATACGCACCGGGTAGCCCTTAATCTGCACGTCGCCTTCCTGCATGATGTTGAACAGGCCCACCTGAATTTTCCCCGCCAGGTCGGGCAGCTCGTTGATGGCGAAAATGCCGCGGTTGGCGCGCGGCAGCAGCCCGTAATGCATGGTCAATTCGTTGGAAATATCCTGCCCGCGCCGCGCCGCTTTGATCGGATCGATATCGCCGATCATATCCGCGATAGTCACATCCGGCGTCGCCAGTTTTTCGACGTAGCGCCGATCGCGATGCAGCCACGCGATGGGCGTCGCGGCATCCTGTTCGGCGATAAGGTCGCGGCAGCGGCTACAGACCGGCCGGTAAGGATTGTCGTGAATCTCGCAGCCTTCCACGTAGGGCGTCCATTCGTCCAAGAGCGTGGTGAGCATGCGGATCAACCGCGTTTTGGCCTGCCCGCGCAGGCCGAGAAGAATGAAATTATGGCGTGAAAGGATGGCATTCACCATCTGCGGTACAACCGTATCTTCATAGCCCACGATTCCCGGAAACAGCTCTTCGCCGCGCTGAATGCGGCAGATTAAATTATTGCGGAGCTCGTCCTTCACGGACCGCTGGCCGAGTTTGGCTTCCGGGAAAGAGCTTTGGCGAAGAGCGCCGAGAGTACGGGGCAAATCTGGAGTGGCTATGGGCAACGAATTCCCCCTTCTGTCCGCGATTGTATCAGACGCAGCGAACCGGCCATGCACCATTCGCTACAATGGCTGCTGTGGAAACAACCGAGAAGAGCGTGGGCCGCGGTCTGTGGGGCCGCTACGGCGAGATTACCCGCGATGTGAAACGCGGATTCGTCGCGGAGTGGACGGTCACCATCATTTTGCTGCTTTTCGCCACCACCACGCTGGTTCAGGCCTTTGTGATTCCGAGCGCATCCATGGAAGATTCGCTGCTGATCGGCGATCATGTGCTGGTGGATAAGCTTGTTTTCGCGCCTCCGGGCAAGCTTTCCCGGCATGTGCTGCCGTACCGTGAAGTCCGCCGCGGCGACATCATCGTATTTCGCTATCCGCTCAATATCAAAGAGGATTACGTGAAGCGCGCCATCGGCGTCCCCGGCGACCACATCCGGCTGGTCAATAAGCAACTCGTCCTCAACGGCCACGAGGTGAACGAGCCATACGTCAAGCACCTGACGAGCTACATCGATAGCTACCGCGACAATTTTCCTTCGAACCCTAACCAGCCAGTCGGCCCGAGCGTCGCCGACATGCTGGAGAACCACGTGGTGAACGGCGAGCTGGTGGTGCCTCCCGGCTTCATTTTCGCGATGGGCGACAACCGCGACGATTCGTCCGACAGCCGTTACTGGGGCTTCGTACCGCGTGAAAACATCGAAGGCACGCCGCTGGTGATTTACTGGTCGTTCGAAGCGCCGACGGCCGATCTGACCAACGGCAACATCGGCATCGACCACATCATCGACGTGGTCACCCATTTCTTCACCAAGACCCGCTGGTCGCGCACTTTCCGACTGATCCACGGATACCCGTTGAAGTAGGGAGGCGGCCCGCTTCCAGCGCCGATCCCGGCTGGAGCGTCGACTAGTTCTCCGGCCGCGAGATTCGGCGCCACCGAAGAACCGCTTGCCGATGCGCGCGGCTCCGATCAGAGGCACGACCGTGAGGGAGTGATCTTCCGCAAAAGCGGAAAAACGAGGCGGTCACGGTGAAGATGAGATCTTGAAGGATTGATACCGCATACGGTACCATGTAGTTGTGGGTGCGGGAAATCGTTTCTGTTCCGGCGAAGCGTCCAATCAAGCCGGTCTACATAAGGCGCTTTGTGGCGCTTATCGATGCCGTCAGGGAGGTCGAGAAACAATGAGCCCAAGGAAGAAACGATATCTTGACGCGTACCAGTTCACGGTCCGCCCGCTGTCGAAGGACGAAGGAGGCGGCTATCTGTTGGAGTATCCGGATATTCCAGGGTGTATGTCCGATGGCGAGACGGTTGAGGAGGCGATCGCAAATGGCAGGGAAGCCTTGCGCGATTGCATCGAAGTCTTCAGGGAGTCCGGTCGAAAGTTGCCTAAGCCCAGGGTCGAGGCTGCGCAGTGGCGTCAGCGCCTGCCGCGGACGCTCTACCTGAAGCTGACGAAGCAGGCGGAGAGTGAGGGCGTCAGTATCAATAGTCTGGTGACGGCGATCATCGCCGAAGCTATTGGATCGAAGCGGGCGGAAAGACGCCGCGCGCCATAGCGGCGGCTAGCCATCGTGCGCCAGGTTTTAATTGAAGCGTCTCTCGCGGAGTTATGCCATCGTAAGAGGCCGTCAAGACCCGGCAGGCGGATTGACAATCCGCCGCAGATTGACAATCTGCCCCACAAAAGGCTGCGCGGCCGCTAGCCAATCCTCGTCCGCAGCTCCGCCGCCAGCTTCTCTCGCATCTCCGGCTCCAGTTTCTTTCCGCCCGCCGTTACGTAAAAGACGTCGATGGCTTTATGCGCCTCCGTATCTACCAGCACCACCTCGATATTCGCGCCGCTGCTTGAGATCGCCGACGCCAAATCGTAAAGCAGGCCCGGCCGGTCCTCGGCCACAATCTCGATCAGCGTCGCCGCATCGCTGGCATCCGGATTGAACGAGACTGCCGCGGGAATGCGCGCTTTGCGGCTGGGCGGTTGCGGCTTCGGGCGGTTCTTCAGCAGCTCGCGAACATCCTTCTTGCCTGTCACCACGCGCTCAGTCACGGCGCGCAGGCGGTCCACTTCACTCGGGTTGAGATCGAGCGTGCGGTTCGGGTCGGCGAAGAGGAACGTGTCGAGCACCAATCCGCGGCGGTTGGAAAATGCCTCGGCGCGCAGAATGTTCATGCCGAACCCCGCCAGCGTTCCGGCTACGGACGCGAACAGGCCGGGACGGTCGGCCGCCACCAGCGTCAACTGCCATGCCGATTCCAGCTTGCGGACTTCCATGGCGACTCCGCGCTGAAGCCGCAGCGCATCAAGAGTCAGGTGATGGTCTATCTCCGCCTCGCTGTGTGTGCGCAGATAGCGCTG
>Ga0302326_10032578_pt1 | contig 10379 bp, 6 predicted proteins | sample Palsa_T0_3_FD_202264 | JGI IMG/M metagenome (GOLD analysis project Ga0302326, IMG submission 202264) | Peat permafrost microbial communities from Stordalen Mire near Abisko, Sweden - Palsa_T0_3 | ecosystem: Environmental > Terrestrial > Soil > Palsa > Peat permafrost | place: Sweden: Abisko... | reverse complement strand
GACGCTCCCGCGCTGTGCGTCGACTGCCACGATGTGAAGGACGCTGGCCTTGTGAAGGCGCACCAGGGACAGCCCTTCGCCACGGCTGACTGCCTGACCTGTCACAGTCCGCATCAGTCGAAGTCCCCCAAGCTGATGCAGACTTTTCTGCACGATCCTTTCGCGTCGAAGCAGTGCGATATCTGCCACCAGCCAGCCAAGGATGGCAAAGTTGTCCTGACCCAGGCCAGCGCCAAGGACTTGTGCGTTACCTGCCACGCCGACAAGGCCGAGCAGATCGCGAAGGCGAAGGTGCAGCATCCAGGCGCGGCGGGCGATTGCACCGACTGCCACAACCCGCACGCCGGTCGCTCACCGGGGTTCCCCAAGCCAGACGCAGTTTCAGTGTGCCTGGCCTGTCATACAGACCAGGCTGAGCAGGGCAAGAAGCAGCACGTGCACCAGCCCGCCTTCGAGCAGGGCTGCGCCACCTGCCACGATCCGCACGGCAACGATAACGAGCATTTGCTGCGAGCCAAGGCGCCGAACCCGCTTTGCCTAGAGTGCCACGGCCCCGACGCCAGGCCGCAGAAGCTGGAGGGCGAACACCTGGTAACCATCTTCGGCGGCAAAGTGAAACTACCGGAAAACTATTTCGCCAAGGTGCCGGTTCTGCCGCTGGAATACGGCCTGGGCCATCCCGTGGAACGGCACCCGGTTTCAGATCTGGTGGATCCCAAGGATCGGACTCATGTCCTGATTCCCTTGAATTGCCTGACCTGCCATCAGCCGCATTCCTCCGCGCAGCCCGATCTGCTGGTGAAGGATCAAGCCAATAACATGGATTTTTGCCATAGCTGTCACAAGGGTCTGATCGGTCCCAAACAACAGCTCGGCCCCGCGCCGGGGGCCAGTCCTGCACCAGGAATTCCAAAAGGAGTGCAATAGCTATGCCTGAGATTCCCGAAAAGTCGATACGCGAAAAGTTGATCCGCAAAAAATCGATAGGCAAGATGCTCTATGCCGCGGCGGTGACGATACTCCTGGCCGCCACTTGGGTTTCTCCGGCATCGGCTGATCAAAAGAAAGCGGCGGCGCCGGCCAAGCCGCCAGAGGCGCCGAAAATCGATATTTCCAACATCGTTTGGCCCCAGCCGCCGGCCATCGCACGGCTCCGCTACCTGGATTACTTTTCCGCTCAGAAGAAGGAGCCGGAGAAAGAGAAACCCGAGGTCCAGAAGAAATCATGGATGGACCGCATGGCCGGCGTCAACCCGGCTGATGCCGCCCAGCGCGCCGGCACCAAGCCCCGTTACCAGCTCGGAACTCCCTACGGGCTCGCAGTCGACTCCAAGGGATTGTTGTACGTGGCTGATACCAAGGTGGGAGCAGTTTTTATCTTCAACCCCGAGAGCAAAGAAACCGGGTTTATCAAACACGGCGTGGACGCCAAATTCGGACGCATTTTCGGCCTGGTCATCGACGATGGCGACCGGCTTTTCGTCTCCGACGGTCAGTACAATCACGTGCTGGTGTTCAATCCTGAGCATAAACTCGAAGGCCAGTTCGGCGAAGGCGTGATGAGCGACCCGGCGGGCCTCGCCGTCGATGAAGAGAACCGTTTTCTTTATGTGGCGAATACGGGAACCGACCAGGTGCTGGTCTACGATGCCGATACTTTCAAGCTGCTGCGCAAGATCGGGACCGCAGGCAAGAACCGCACTCTGACCGACCCCGGCGATTTTGCCGCGCCCACCAACGTGGCCGTGGATAAAGACGGCAACCTCTACGTCGCCGACACGCTGAACGACCGGGTGGAAGTGTTTGACGCGGAGGGCGCATTCATCCGCACATTCGGCAAGAATGGCGACGGGCCCGGAGAGTTCACGCGTCCCAAGGGCATTGCCATTGATTGCGACGGCCACGTGTGGGTCGCAGACGCCAACTTGAACCGGCTGCAGGTCTTCACTCCGGAGGGCGATTTGCGACTGATCGTGGGCGCATTCGGATGGCTGCCCGGTCAGTTCCAGGCGCTGGCCGGCGTGACTATCGACAAGCAGAACCGGGTCTTCACCAGCGAGCAGTATCTGGGGCGGGTGCAGATGTTCCGCTACGTCACAAACGCGGAAGCGCAGGTCGAATACGATCGCCGCCTGGCCGAGGTGGCGAAGAGGGCGGCACAGAAGCCGACTCCGCCCCCAGCGCCGATCAGCGAGAAGAAGCCTGTGGACAACGCGCCCCCGCCTTCGAACCCAACACCAGCACCGAGTCCCGAGTAGCGAGTCCCGAGTGCCGGGACGAAGACTCATGGGGTTCCGCCTAACCTGTCCCCAACGCCACTAGAATCTGTGCGCCAAATCACCCCTCGAACCCAGCCAGAAGTTGCGTTATTTCACCAGTTCCGCTGGGGGAGAAGTCTCTAAAACCCACGGTGCGCCGACTGTTTGAATTCGCAACACTTCTCCTGCGGCGCGCAACCCCTTCTGTGGCAGGAGTTTACAGTCCGGTCAGAAGATTGGAGACTTTTAACACTTAGGTGATGGCCGTGCACATTCACAGTTAGCAAGAAGTACCACTCGAACAAAGGCCTTTATTCTGAGGAGGTTTTAGACCATGAAACGCGTAATGCTAGTGGTCCTCTTCGCCCTGCTGGCAGTAGCCATGGCATCGGCGCAGACATTCGTACCCACCACAGACGTGTTGGGTGCACACAATAACGGGGGACGCGGCTGCGCGGGCTGCCACGCTCCCCACAGTGGCGGACGCGGCGCGGGCGGCTCTACGGTCGCCGGCGGCGGCGTTACCAGCCTGGGCGGCAACGAAGGCGATTATCACCTTTGGGGCCAGGACGTATCGCTGATCACCCAGGAAACCCTGCAATTCGGCGGCGGCTTTGACAACGGCGGCGCCGGCTACACGGTCAACTTTGTTGCCGGTCAGTGGACACCCTCGTCTCTGCCAGCAATCTCGGGCATCGCTTCCTGCCTGAGCTGCCATGATGGCAACGTCTCGAAGGGCGCCATGATGTTGAATCAGTCCTACGAGCAAGCGGCTGGCCTGCTGCCGAACGGCAACGGAAAATACGCCACCACAAACGCGCTCTATGGCTCCACGCCGATTCCGACCCTGCTCGGTAACGACGGTGGCACGCCCGGCGATTACCTCAACGATCACCCGGTTGGACCGGCGGCGAATTATAACGGCCTGAGCTATCCTGAGCCGCTGTCGTACTACGGTCTGACCTATGTCGCTCAGCTGAGCAACCCGTACGCGCCGATTGCCTGGACGGCGACCGGAACGTATGCCACGTTCCTCCAGAACTACGGCGCGCCCGCCATCAACGGGATGGTGATCGATGCCACGAACCAGGTGCCGTACGTAGTTTGCACCACCTGCCACAACCAGCACCAGATGAACGTCTACAACGCATCGGCCACCGGCTTGGGCGCTATCAACGGCGCGGCTGGAACGTATGCCACGTACTTCTTCGTCAACGCTCCTTATAACCCGGGCGCAAAGTGGACACCGACCGCAGCGCCTTCCACCACGCAGTTCTGCCGTCAATGCCACTTCGGCGTCGCCAATGAGGCTTTTGGTGTCACCGGCGTGACCACTGCCTACTAGTTGGTTTTTGCCTGAGGGGAGAAAGTATCTCTCCCCTCAGTTTTTAAGACCTGGTCATTTGGTTAGTGCAGTCTCCAGTTTCCGGTGAAACCGGAAACTAGAAACCGGAAACTGAAAAACTGCAGTCACCAAATCACCAAGTGAATGGACCGGAGAGGGGCGCCGCTGAAGTTCTGCCCCGGGGAGTGAGAATCAAATGAAAAGCAAGAACTACAAACTGCAGATTCTGACCTTGACGATAGCCGCGCTGGCGGTCTCTCCGGCGCTGGCGCAGGTCGCCTCCCACAAACCGACAGCACTGAAGCCGATGGTGGCGTCGAGCGCCGCGTCCGCAGCCGCGCCGTCAGCCAGCGTGCCCCTGAGCCCGGTTCAGCCGGTCACCAACCGGCCGGTGGTGCGCATCGATGGCGCCGAGCTGACCGACCGCGACTTGTTGCGCGAGATGCTGATCATCTTCCCTTACGCGCGCCAGCACAACGGCTTTCCCAAGGCTGAGGAACCCAAGATCCGCATGGGCGCACTGAAGATGATTGAGTTCGAGGAGTTGGTGTATCAGGAAGCGGAACGAAGAGGGTTGACGGTGCCGCCGGCGACGCTGCAGAAAGCGCAAAGCGAATTCCGTGCCCAGTTTCCCAATCAGGAAGCGTTCGATGGGTTTTTGAAGACGGAAATGCAGGGCTCGAAGCTGGTGTTGCGCAAGCAAATCCGGCGATCGCTGCTGGTTGACCTGTTCCTGAAGACGGAAGTGACGGACAAAGCGCAGGTAACGCTGGCGGAAACGCGCGCTTATTACGACATGCACCCGGACGTCTTTCGCTATAGCGAGAACTTCACGATCCAGACCATTTCGATTCTGCCCTCGGATAAAGCCAGCGACGAAGTGAAGAAGCAATCCCGCAAGGCGGCGGAGGAAGCGTGCCAGAAGGCCAAGGCGACCAGGAGCTACCAGGAGTTCGGCTTGCTGGCGGAAAAAGTTTCGCAAGATGACTTCCACGTGAATCTGGGCGACCACAAAACGGTCGACGGCGACAAGTTGCCACCGGAGGTCGTGAAGGCAGCGCAAGCCATGCAGCCAGGACAAGTGAGCGATCTGCTGCAACTGGGAAACTTCTACACCTGCTTCCGGCTGAACGCGCATACGCTCCCCGGCAAGCGGACGTTTGCTGAGGTGAAAGATGCTCTGCGCCAAAGCTTGCAGAGAGAAAAATACGAGCGCCTGCGCGCCGGGCTGGACCAGAAGCTGCGGCAGAACGCGAAGGTCGAAGAACTCTGATTGAAGAACTCTAAGGGGTCGAAGCTGTGCTGTGGGGAATTAGAAATCGATGGTTGGCCGGGCTGGCGCTGATGGTGACGCTGATACTGGGGACGTTGGCAATCCCGCCGGTGGCGGCGCAGGCAGCGCTCGGCGACCTGCATGTTGCCGCGAGCGGGCAACTGACCACGTTATACAACGATAGCTTCGGCAATCTGGAAGGATCGGATGCGCATTCTCTGGGCTTCGCGGGCCGAGGCGTAATCAGCGGCGATTACTATAATCCCAATTTCCTTTCTTTCACGCTGCTCCCTTATTACGGCCGCTCGCAGGACAACTCCGATATGCAGTCGATCAGCGACGCCAGCGGTTACACTGGGACATTGAATATTTTCAAGGGCAGCCGCTTTCCCGGCGTCGTAACCTTCGACCAGACCTGGAACAGTACGGGAACATTTGGGATTCCCGACGTGACCGGACTGGCTACGAAGATTAACAGCCACGGATTGAACGTGGTGTGGAGCGCGCTGTTGCCCGACCTGCCGACGCTCTCGGTTGGTTACGGCCAGACGGGGGGCACGAATTCCTTGTTGGGCAGCGACGAGTCGACGGCATCTTCAACCAGGAATTTCAACGTCGCAAGCACCTATAACCTCGGCGGTTTCTACCTGACCGGCGGGTTCATCCATTTGAATACGGATGTAGATATCAGCGGCCTCGAAGACGGGGACTCGGAGACGGCGCGCGGCTCATCGAACCAATACCGCCTCACCGGCCAGGGCCGGATTCCCTACCGAACCAGCAGCGCATCGTTGAGCCTCAGCCGGGTCAGCTACAGCGACGACGACACCCTCGGGGGCACGAATTACGGCACCACCGACACCGTCAACGGGAATGTGAACCTGGCAATCCCCAGGGCGCCGGTGCAGGTGACCACGACTTATACCGATAACCTTCTCGGCAGCATCGAGCAGCAAATGGTGAACAACGGAGAAGTGCCACTGGCTGGTCTGAACAGTCCCGAATCGCGCTCCGTATCGGTGGAGGCCAGCACCTTTGTGAATGTATTGCCTCGTACGCTCCTGGGTGCGTACGTGTCACGCACTCAGCAGTACTTCGACGGACAAAATTTTGGAGTAACGCAGGCGGGCGTGAACCTAAGCTACAACTTCCTGCACACGCTGAAGGGATTGATGTTCTACGGCGGCTTGGTGGAGAGCGCGACTCAGCAAGGCAACACTAGGATCGGGGCGATCGGCAACGTCAGTTACAACAAGTACCTGGGCAAGTGGGAAATTAACGGCTTCGTGCGCTACGACCAGGACGTTGAAACGCTCCTGGCGATGTACACGACCTCCACCTTGAATTATGGAGGCACGCTCAAGCGCGAGCTTCCTCATGACGTGCGCTGGGTGGCGGTAGCCAACCTGGTCCGCAGCGTTTTTGAACAACAGCCCGGGAACGCCAGCCACGGTGAGAGCTTCACCACCATGCTGATTTCGAGCCGGGCATCGATCTCGGGCATTTATACGAAATCAGACGGGACTTCGATTCTGACCGCGACTGGGCTGGCGCCGACTCCCGTGCCAACCTCGGTGCTGGCCCCGGGCAACTCTATCCTGTACAACGGCGCGAGTTACGGCGTCAACCTCAGCGTCTTTCCCGTGAAGCACATGAGCATCAGCACAGCGTGGGCGAAGTCGCTGAGCAATACCGCGAGCCCGTCGCTGCTTTCCAATAGCGGAAACACCAACTACTACGGTCTGGCCACGTATGAGTACCGGAAGCTGCTGTTCCAGGGGGGATTCACGAAGTTTAACCAGAACATCAGCACTTCCGGCACCCCGCCCACGATGTTAACGTCCTACTCATTCGGGATTTCCAGATGGTTCAAAGGATTCTAGCCCGCAAGTGGGGAGCAAACCTGAGCTGGTCGGTGATTGCCTGCTCCGTCCTGTTGCTCATCACTCCTTTTCTGGTCACCTCGGCGTGGGCCGCCAAGAAAAGCGATCCTCCGGGCGTACCGGGCCCCCCCGACTTGCTCCTGGAAGGCGGGCGCAAGCTGACCTTCGAAGGCAGCTTCGGCTCCGAAAAAGAAGTGCTGGGAAAGCAAAAATTCTGGACCCGGGTTCTGAATGTCGTAGCCGGAGAACCCGAATACCGGATGGTGGTCCGTCCCTATAGCATCGCAGTCGATTCCCACGGGCGGGCGATCGTGACCGACCCCGGCGCGGCCGGGGTGCACATTTTCGACTTCGCGCGCCACAAATACAAGTTCATCGAACGCAGAGAAAACGAGCGCAGGGAAAAAGAAAAAGATGCAATGCTCGCGCCACAATGCGTGGCCCTGGATGCTCAGGACAATATTTATGTTACTGACTCCGAGTCGGGCAAAATCTTTGTCTTTGACCCGAGCGGCAAATACCGGCGAGTGATCGGCAGTTTAAAAGGCGGGGAGGGTTACTTCAAACGGCCCACAGGGATCGCCGTGGATTCCGCGGCGCAGCGGATTTATGTGACCGATACGCTGCGCGACCAGATTTACGTGCTGGATATGCAGGGCCAGGTGCTGCAAACCATCGGCAAGCACGGCAACGGCAGCGGCGAATTCTACTACCCAACCGAACTCCACCTCGACAACAACAACCTGCTGGTCGTGGACGCCATGAACTTTCGCGTGCAGTGGTTTGGCCGCGATGGCAATGCGCAGGGATCGATGGGCCAGATTGGCGACTCTCCGGGCCAGATGTTCCGGCCCAAGGGCGTCGCCGTGGATTCGGAAGATCACTTGTACATTGTGGATGGGCTTTCCGGGATGGTGCAGGTTTTCGATCGCGAAGGCCGCCTGTTGTATTTTTTTGGAAAAAGAGGAGTACGACTCGGCGAGTTCCAGTTGCCCGCAGGTTTGTTCATCGACCACGACGACCGCGTGTTTGTTGTGGATTCTTTCAATCGGCGAGTGCAGGTATTCCACTATCACGGACTCGCGAAGCCGGCGCCGGGGGCAGGCCAGTGAGGAGCCTCGCGATTGTCGGCCTTTTGCTTTTCGCCACGGCAACTCTTCTGGGGCAGACGCCACAGGAGGACGTGCTGGGCATTCACAATCTTGGACCGGGCAGCCAGTCGCCGGCGACCGGGGCACTGCCCGCCTGCCAGTTCTGCCACGCTCCGCATTCCGGCCTAAACAGCACCAGCCTTCCCAACCTGCCGCTGTGGAGCCAGAAGCTTTCTACGGAATCGAATTACATCCTTTATTCCAGTCCGACATTGGTGAATACGGAACTGGAGCCTGCGCTGGGCTCGGCCAGCAATCTCTGCCTTAGCTGTCACGATGGCACTGTGGCGCCCGGAACGAACGTGCCTTATGGCAATCTTCAGATGAGCGGCGCTATGAACAGCCAGGATTTATTCATCGGCACGCTGCAGGGTATCCATCCCTTTAATTTCAAGCTTCCGCTGAATTGCGCGAACGACAACCTGCTGTCGAATCTATGCAGCGGCAGCACCGGCAACCCGGCTGTGCCCCTGGTGAACGGCAACGTGCAGTGCAACAGCTGTCATAATCCGCACGCGCAGTTTGTCGACCCGGTGCAAGGGGATTTTCTGGTGATGAGCAACGCGAACTCGGCCCTGTGCCTGTCCTGCCATGTGAGCCAGCCCTCCGACATTAGCGCGATCCGCGTGCGAACGGCGAGCGCGGCTCCAGCGACTGCCGGTGCGGGCGGAGGTACAGGGAGTGCTACAGGAATCAGCCACTCCGCGGGCGGGCAATATAATCCCTTTACGGCCTGGCGCGAGAGCGTTCACGCGACCGCCGCACACAAATTATCCAGGAACTCTAAGGTGGGACCGTACACCACGGTGAATCAGAATGCCTGCCAGTCCTGCCACACGTCGCACAATGCTCCGGGCGGTGCGCAGTTGCTAAACGGGCCGATTCCAGCAATTCCGAACATGGACGCGGCCACGCAGAACTGCATCACATGCCACAACGGCGGCACTAACCTTTCCCCTGCAATCCCCAATGTGTACGCCGAGTTTGCCAAGGGTGGCCATCCTTTTCCAGCAGGGAGGAACGGGCACAGCGAGCAGGAAGGCCTGGTGCTCAATAACGACCGGCACGCCACCTGCGTCGATTGCCACAACCCGCACGCCTCGCAGCCGACTGGTTCTTTCGCGACGACTGCAATTCGTCCCTCACAGAGCGGCACAGTCGGCGTCAGCGCGACGGATGGCACCACTGAGGTGAATCCCGCCGTCGATCAATATGAGATTTGTCTGCGTTGTCACGGGCCCAGTACGGGCAAGCAGATTCTGGCCGCTTACGGCTATTCGCCGGTACGCGCGACGACTGGCGGCGACCCATTAAATCTTCTGCCGCAGTTCGGGATGGCGGCGAGGTCGAGTCACCCGGTGATGCATGAGAGTAAGAGTGGACTGCCACAACCCAGCTTACTCAAGTCCATGTGGAACCTGGACGGCCGCACCCAGGGGCGGCCGATCAGCGCGCGCATTCTATGCACGGACTGCCACAACAGCGACGATAATCGGGAATTTGGCGGCACCGGACCCAACGGACCTCACGGTTCGCAGTTCTCGCACATTCTGGAACGGCGCTACGAGTTCAGCCAGGTAGCGCCCGGCCTCCCGCCGGCTGCTGGTCCGGGAAGCACAATCCTGAATCTTCTTCCCGCGGTCCTGGATTCCGGCGCCGGCGGACCTTACTCCTTGTGTGCCAAGTGTCACGACCTGAACAACATTGTTTCCAACGCCAGCTTCAGCAAGCACGCGCTGCACATCAACGCCGGATTCTCCTGCTCGGTGTGTCACACTTCTCATGGCATGGGCGCAAATTCATCGAATGTCTTGGGCGAACGCATGGTCAATTTCGACTTAAAGGTTGTGGGCGAGAACGGCACTTCGAGTTCACCCACCCCTATTTCCTACAATCGCGGCACCAATACGTGCACTCTCACCTGCCACAATTACAGTCACAACGCTGACGGCACGGTGACGCCGGCGGTTAACCGCAAGCCGCTCACACCCAAACGTTGAGATGATTTCCGGAAGCTCAACTGCGGACAGACGTGCAGCGGCAGAACCGCTGCGGTTCTTCTTGTTCTGGGTGACCAGTTCTGGGTAGCGAGGTCTGGGCAAACGTGTCTGTGTAACCAGCGGGCTAGCTCTTGCGTTTCGCCCGCACGTCGGCCATCAGTTTCTGCACTGCGGCTTTGCGCTCTGGGGTCAGCTGCGGATTCGACCTCAGTAACTCCTCCCAGGCCGCGAGCGCTCCCTGCGGGTCCCGTTTCCCCTGCCATTTGATCATGCCTAGGTTGAACAGCGAGTTGGCATCCTTGGGGCTATAGTGCAGTGCAAGCTGGAGCTGGCTGACTGCCACGTCCACATCCCCGGCGTAGAACATGCACGAAGCCATCTCGGTGCGGATGGCGACGTTCTTGGGATCAACCTGCAGCGCTTTGTCGTAGTAGCTGGCCGCTTCCTTGAACTGATGGGCAGCCGCCTC
>Ga0302326_10032574_pt1 | contig 10380 bp, 11 predicted proteins | sample Palsa_T0_3_FD_202264 | JGI IMG/M metagenome (GOLD analysis project Ga0302326, IMG submission 202264) | Peat permafrost microbial communities from Stordalen Mire near Abisko, Sweden - Palsa_T0_3 | ecosystem: Environmental > Terrestrial > Soil > Palsa > Peat permafrost | place: Sweden: Abisko... | reverse complement strand
GTCGGGACCGAGGGGCCGCCAGGGAGGATAAATGTGTCTGCGTGGGAATCGACTCCCTCTGCCGCGACCTCTTGGAGGGGCGGCTGTCTTTTGCCCGGTTCGGTGAGCGCAGCCACCCGCTGGCGGAGGCCCGAGGGGCGGTGGGACTCGATGTGCACTTTGGAACACGAAGAGACGAATGATCGGCCACCTCACGGCAGCGCATGCCGTCCCCCTCCTGGAACATCACGACGGAGTCTTTCGGGGCTTTGACCGACAGGGTCGTAGCGGCTGTGGTCGACGCCGACGCGCTCGACGCATTGCGCCAAAAGCGAGACGGATCGTGCCGCCGCAGCGATGTGAGACTCGTGTCGCACGCAATCCGACTTGCGGCGACACTTGCGCTGCTCTTCTTCAGTCTTCCGGCAGAGGCATACGGGTATGTCTTCTCGACGTTCACGGGCGACGATGCAGCGGGGATGAAGCTGTCGATCTACACGTCGTCCGATGCGCTCCACTTCACCCTGCTCTCGGACACGGGGTTCGGCGGCCCGAGCGGCTACTTGCGTGACCCCAGCATCATGAAGCACATCGATGGCAAATATTATGTCGCTTATACCGATCCCCTCACGGACGACTGCTGCGGCGAGGAAAACCATTTCAGCATCGCGTCGAGTGCGGACCTCGTCCATTGGACGAACCTGACGATGGTGAATGCGGGCGTACCCGGCGTCGCCCATACCTGGGCGCCAGAATGGTTCATCGAGGGCAGCACGGTTCACGTCATCGCGAACATCGATACGACGAATACTGACTCGAACTTCAAGCCGTACCTGTACACCGCCGAGGACGCTACCCTGACGTCGTGGACCGCCCCGACCCCGCTGGGCTTCGGCCCGAACTACATTGACACCTTCGTCTTGAAGGTGGGTGCAACGTACCATGCCTTCGCCAAGAACGAGACGACCCGGTATTGCGAGCACGCGACCGCTTCGGCCCTGACTGGCCCCTGGACGTTCGTCGGGACGGGCAACTGGGCGGGTTGGGGTTCGGGTATGGAGGGGCCTGCGGTGGTACAGCTGGACGACGGCACGTGGCGTATTTTCATGGACGGCCAGGGGAGTACGCCGTTCGTGACGGCGACCAGCCCGGACCTTTACCAATGGTCGGCCTGGACCGCGCTGCCCGACGTAGGGAACCTGGTCCGGCACGGAACCGTCATACGGGACACTCCGACCGGCGGAACACCCGACGACGGCGGACTGGTCCCCGAAGGAGCTGCTGACGAAGACAGTGGATCTGGGGACGCAGCCGCGGACGGCGGCGACGGGCGCGCCGCGTCGCCCGACGACGGCGCTGTAGAATCGGGGCCAGGGCCGGCGTCCGACGCCGGGACGGATGGGACAAGCGCCGACACGGGTGGAGCGGTGGCCCCCGCGGACGGCTCGAATTCCGAGGGCGGGGCCATTTCGGAGAACGGCGCCACACCGACCGGCAGCGCAGGCTGCTCCTGCCGAGCAGGGGGGACTCGAGCGCCGCTGCCTTGCAGCTCCGAGAGCCTGGCTGTCTTGGCCGTCCTCGGGGGCGCCCATCTCCGCAGACGCAAGAGGGGCGCCTCGGCTTACCCGGGGAGGATGGCTCGTCCTCGTTCGTGACGATTCACGGTGTAGTCCTGGCGCAACGGACCCCGTAGGCGTACGCGCCTTTGTCCGCCGGGTTGTTTCCGCGCCGGAGCGGCGCGGGGAACAGAGACCACCCACTATTGAAATCGCCACCCCGGACCACTCGCTCGGTAGTCGCCGTGAAATTGGCGCAATCCGTGCACGGATTGACGTAAGTCGCGTACCAGTCCAGGCTCCATTCCCAGAGGCTGCCCGCGAGATCTTGTTGGCCCCACAAACCCGCTCCGAGCGCTGCCGTGCCCACCGGCGCGATGTTCGTCACTCCGGTGCAGGTCCCCGAGCCGCTCGGGTACAGGCATCCGTAAATAGCGTACAGACTCCCCGTTCCCGGAGCGGTCGTGCCCCACGGGTACTCGCGCTGGTCGCTTCCACCCGCCGCCGCGTACCCCCCTTCCGCGTCGCTCGGCAGAAATCCTCCGTCCCAGATACAGAATGCGTACGCCTCGTACCAGTTGACACACGAGATTGGCAGGTTCTCCTGGGTGCCGGCGGACGGCGTCCAGGTCCCATACTGTGACCCAGCTGCGAGGTCCGGCACGAGAAGGCCTTCGCACGCGAGGTTGGCGTCGGTCGGTGCGATGTTGGCGTCGTCCGACGCCATCCACCCCGGCTCGTAGCCCCCTCCCGTCGCGTTCAGGCCCAAGCCACCGTTAAGGTGCGAATGCTTCCCCGACCCCGCCGTCGGCAACCAGCCGGCTCCCCCGTTCCATGCCATGACGAACTGGCGAAAGCGGCCCACCGTCACCAGGTACTTGTCCAGGCGGAAGCTGCTGACCGTCGCGGGATCCGCCTCTCCCAGCGGACCGCCGTCGACGGCCAGGGTCGCACCCCCCCCGTCCGCAGCGTCATCGTAGCTTCGGTAGTACGTCCCACCGGTCACTGCCAGGCTCGTGCAGCAGCTGTCACCTTGCGTTCCGCAGGTGGTCGAGGCGGCGCCGCTCATCTGGCAACTGGGGCCGGCGTTGCCAGCGTCGCCGTTCCAGCCGAGAATGACGTTTACGTCGGAGCAGGACACGAAGACCAGTCCCATAGCGAGACTCGCGACGATGCCGCGCATGGGCACAGGATGACGCATCGGTCGCGCGCATGCGACCCCGACGCCCGTGGCCGCCGAGCCGGGGGCCCTCTCCGCTCACGGACCGACACACCCACACGCACGCCCCACGGCTCGTGGTCCGGACGTTGGCGACTGCGCGGCGCGCTCGCCACCGCCGCAGCGGCCGGTTTGGGGTTGGCCCCCGCGAGCGCGAGAGCGTCGGACGCCACAGGTCCGGTCGCGCTCGAGTGGGTGGCGCCCGACGCGTCCGACGAGTGTCCAGACGCCGTGCACATCGAGCGGGAGGTGGAGCGGCTCCTCGGCGGCGTGAGCACCGGGGACGGTCCGTACCTCCAGGCGCGCGCCGAGGTCCACAGAGGAGAATCGGGGCTCTGGCACGTCGAGCTCCGAACCGCCGGTCCTCAGGGCGCCGGGCTGCGGATGGTCACCGCGGAGTCATGCCGCGCACTCGCGGACGCGACGGCGCTGATTCTCGCGCTCGCGGTCGAGCCCGAGCGGGCCGGTGCGAGTAGCTCGGCCAAGAGCTCCGCCACGCAAGCCCCGGCGCCAACATCCACCCCGAATGCCGCCGCTCCCCCGAAGACCGCGCCCTCGCCCCCATCGACATCCCCGCGCGCCGTCCGCTTTGCGGCCGACGCGTCGGCGATGCTCGACATCGGCACGCTCCCGAGGGCGGCGCCAGGAATGGCCGCGAGGCTGGCGGTGATTCCGGGTCGCCTTCCCTCCTTGCGCCTGGAGATCGGCGCCGGGCTTTTTCTCGACGAGGCGACGACCAGCCCGGCGGCACGAAGTGGTACGTTCTCCCTTCGTACCTTCGATGCGGGCGGATGCGTGCTGAAGTCCGCGCCGAGGCTGGAGATCGGCGCCTGCGCGAGCGTCGAGGTGGCGTGGCTCTCGGCGTCGGGCCTGTACGAAACCGTCACCTCCCGCGGCGAAGCCGAGTGGGTGGTGCTCCGGGCGCGGGCCACGGTCGCCTACTTTTGGTCCTCGGCCTGGGGAGTTCGAGCCGACGCGGGAGGGGGCCTCGGCACGAGCCGGCCGGACTTCACGTCGGCGGGCGCCGAACAAGGCCTCATCCACCGACCCTCTCGTTACACGGGGCAAGGCGCTCTGGGCCTGGAGCTGCGGTTTTGAACACGAACGGACGGATGACCGGCCACATACCGACGGTGTCCACTCAGGCCGCGGGAATTCACGAACGGACGCCTGCGACGGCAGACGGGGCCGTGCCGTGGACATTTGCGGGCGTCTACGAGGTGCACTTCGCGTTCGTCTGGCGAAGTGTGCGCCGCCTCGGTGTGGTCGACGGCGCAGTCGACGACGTGGTCCAGGAAGTGTTTCTCGTGGTGTACCGGCAGCTCTCCGGTTTTCGCGGCGAGTCTTCGATTCGCTCGTGGCTCTTTGCGATCGCGTCCCGCATCGTGCGCGATTCGCGGCGCACGCTGCGCCGCAAGCCCGGCAACCTGGGGGGTCACGGACGGGTGTCCGACGACGTCGACCTTTTCGCGGACACCGCGCCGAACCCGCACGAGACGGCCGCCGCCGGGGAGGCGGTGCGAACGCTTCACGCCGTGCTCGACGCCATGCGCAAGGAGCGACGCGAGGTGTTCATCCTCGCCGAACTCGAACAGATGAGCGTCAAGGACATCGCGGCCGCCTTGCAGACCAACGCGAACACCATTTCATCCCGCCTGCGCGCGTCGCGCGCAGACTTCGATCGGGCAGTCAGCAGGCTGCGAGCGAAAGACGCATGGAGGATCCGATGACGGGGCTCGGGCCAGATTCCAATGCACTTCTCGAGGCGGCGCGCAACGGCGACGAACCGACGCACGCGGACCGCGATCGCGTTCGAGCGGCGATCGAGCTCCGGTTGGCGCTGGGAGCCGGGGCAGGCCTTGGAGCGGCCACGGCCGCGAAGTCGGCGGCTGCCGCCGCGCCCGCTGGGTTGCTCGCCAAGGCCATGGTCACGGCGGGAATCGTCTGCGCCGTCGGCGTGATCACCTGGCGGGTCGCGCGAACGCCGCCGCGCGATGCGGCGCACACGATGTCGTTGGCAACCCCGATCGCACCTGCACCCATCGAGGCCCCCGCCCACGTGACGGAGGCGCTGAATGGCGCCCCAGACGTGCCGGCCCCGGCACCCTCCATTTCGGGACAGCGCAGGGGCCTCCTTTCGAGCGCGCAGGCGCTCCCGATCCAGGGCGCGGTGGCTGCACCTTCCACGCGCAGCGTGGCGGCCACCGGAGATGTGGCGGCCGAGGTCCGTTTACTCGACCAGGCGCACACGGCCATGCGTGCAGGTGACGCGGAGCGCGCACTCGATCTTCTCGAAGACCATGGGCGCCGCTATCCCAGGGGGGCCCTGGGGGAGGAGCGAGATGCGGCACGAATCGCCGCGCTCTGCGCGCTCGGTCGCACCGCCGAGGCTCGAGACGCCACCGATCGGTTCCTGCGCGCGGCTCCGCAGTCGCCTCAGGCGGGGCCCCTTCGTGCGTCGTGCGGCGGCTCTCCGGCGCCTGCGGTTCCCCCATTTTGATCGCGACGCTACCGGAGGGTGGTCGACCGTGAAGAAAAGCGCCGTGACCGATTTGGCATGGGTCGTGGCGTCGATCATGGCGGGTGCCCTCGGATTGGCCTGCGGCGGAAACAGCGGACCGCAAGTTGCCGGCAGCGACGGCGGAGCCGACTCGACGACGCCGGACGCGAGCCCCTCGATCCTCGACGCCGGCCAGGGCCCGGACGCCACGACGACGCTCGATGGGCCCGAGGACTCCGCACCGGACGACTCGGCCTCGACCGGCGAGGGCCTCCGCGACTCCGCCTCGACCGACGCGGAGGTTTCGCCGCCCGAGGCGGGTCTGGACGGCGCCCTCGAGGATGCCGCGATCTGGGCGTGTCCCGCGGCAGCCTGCACCACCTGCGGCGCCGGCGGCAACACGCACAACTTGAACAACAACCCCTGGGCGGGCAGTCTCACTCTCTTCATTTCGTATTCAGCGGACACCCAGACCCAGACCGTGAACAAGGGGTACACGCCGGCCGAGTGGAACGCTGCCGTGAACAGCTTCGACGTCTCGTCGTTCGCGACGCAAGTACGGGCGACCGGGGCCAAGAACATTCTCCTTATGCTGGGTCAGAATACAGGCTACTACTGCTCGCCCAATAGCGTTTACGAGACCTATGCCGGAGTCCAGCCTGGCACACGTGCCTCCACCAGAGACCTTCCCATGGAAATCGCCGACGCCCTGGCACCCATGGGCATCGGCATGTACCTCTACCTTCCGGAAGACGTCGGATGGGGGGACACGAACGCTGCCAAGAATTTCGGCCTCGCTGCGCTGGCGGAAAGCAACTGGGTCGTCGATAGCAACTTCACGCCCAAGTGGAACGCCGTCATCAAGACCTGGGCGGACCGCTACGGGACGAAAGTGCGGGGGTGGTTCTTCGATGGATACGAGCCCGCGTGGGGAGTCACTCAGGCCATGGCCGAGACGTATCGCGACACCTGCCTGGCGGACAATCCTTGCGGTATCGTCACGTTCAACGGCACCAATGGCGATCCGGTGAGTGACACCCAACGTGGCGAGACCGCCATCGACACCTCCACGGGTCTACCGGCCAAAGGATTGCCGACGTCACGATGGGACCCGCATGGCCTGCAAACGATGTGGGACTTCCCACTTCAGGCTGCTTGGGGTCAGGAGAGCGCCGACAACTCGCCCGCCATCTATACGAATGCAAACCTCAAGAGGTTCATGGCCGCGGCAGTCAAGGCTCAGGCGGTCTTTGCTCTCGACTGCCGAACGTCGCTGGCCGGCGAGCTCTCCGTTCCCATTTACAATCAGCTAATCGCAATCCAATAATGAGCCCGCGGTGGCATCAACGCGTATCCGGCGCCCGCCGCTGACCCCTGGTCTCAGGCTTTCGTCGGCGGATTCAGCTCCACCCGGTCGACCTCGAACTCGTGCATGGCCCCGCCCTGCGATACCACCGTGACCGGGACTCTGACGTACAAGTCATTCCCTGCCTTCGGCGACATGACCGGCGCCGTCGCTTACTTCGCCGGTGGGTGGGTGGCCGTATCGGCGACCGTGACCGGTGGCACGCTATCCGCTGCGAACCATACGCTCGACACGCATAGTTTCGCTTCTTGGCGAAGACGTTCGCAGGCGCGCCGGTGCTCGGCGGCCAGAGGTACAAGGTGGTCGAGGCGGCGTCGTAGAACCATTCGTCCGCGGCGGTGAGGAACGCCCTCTTGCCGACCAGGCGGAAGAGGTTTCGGCGGCCTCCGTGATGCGGCGCCACTTCGTAGGGACGGAGAATCTTTGTCGCGAGGCGGCCGGTGCTCGGCCCGCACGTGCACACCGCGTGCGTACTTCCTGGACTCCACCGTGCGACAAGTCCCCATCGTTGTCCGGACGTTCTGGAGCACCGCGCACGATCAGTTCAAGAGAGAGTACTCTGGACAGGTCGGTCTGCCGCCATCCGACCTTCCCGGTGACGTGCAAACGTCCACGGCATTGCGGAACGGTTGCGCGGAGCGCGAACTCCGGTTCGACCGGCCCAGCCACAAACGATGTCCGTGGCGCAAACCATGGAAGAACGCCCGCGAGACCTCTTTCGTCGTCCCAAAGGGAGCCGACGTCGATGTGGTTTGTGTAGCTCAACTCGTACTGGGTGGGCGTCACGGGTCCAAGTTGCTGTGACTCGGCGAACGTCTTGAACTGCTCCCATCGAGCGAGGAACTCCGGCCTGATGCTCTTATAACGGCGGTACTCGTCCTTGCTATGGCGCTTCTGCCAGTTCAAGTGGAAGCGCCCATTCTGCAGTTGGATCATTTCCCCGCCAGCCTCGTCTACGAGCTGAACTCGAGGCACCGGCGGAACCTGCCCGAACGCGAGCTCGATTGTCGTTCGCTGCGTACCGGGGGGGCCGCCGAAGTGCTCGACCACGAAGGGCAGTGGCACTGCGTCGCGCGCGACCGGAAACGAGGGCCGCAACTGCTCCCAGAAGAGCCCAACGTGCACCGCGTGAAATTGTGCCAGCGGGGCAAACTGTACGCCGCACACGACTTCCACGACCGGCGGCGAGCGGAACTCGGCGATCGATGGTATGCTCATGCGTTAGCTCAGCCTAGGCACGATCCCGCCCCGGATGCAAACCGGAAGCGATGCCCACACTGGTAGCCTCTTCTGAGAGCATGCGCCAATTTGACGAGCTGCCTCGGCGAGCGGCGACGCGCGCCGAGGTCCACGACGTTCGCTCGGGCGGCCCGCCGGGCTTGAAGCTCGCCGGCGAGCTGTGCGACAACGTCGAAGCCGCCCCTCCGCCAGAGCGGTTTCCACCCGGTCAGAATCGTTGCCGCGCGCCGTTGCACACGGCACGTCAGGGCTGGCCACGGCGAGTGTCGAAGCCTCCTCGGCGGACACGTTTTCGCGGCCTTGCAAGCCGTCACTCGGGGCTTGCCCGCTTGACTCGGTAGGGTCGGAGGTTCGAAACCTCCGGCGCCTACAAGGAAACCGGTAGTTAGGGGAGCGTCGGATCGGACCAGCCGAAGGACGCGACCGATGCTCTCTCGCTACTCGCCGGGGATGACCGTCGAGTAGTGCGGTCGGTGAGGTGCCCCGAGATTCTCTTGGTGACGAGGCTCTCGGCCTTCGCCGCGCGGGCCACGTCGTTGAACGTCCGACGCATGCCGCGCGGGCTGATGCCCTTGTTAAGACCGATGAGGCGCCCCACGGTGGCGAACACGCCTTCTTCAAGGAAGAGTCGGAGCGAAGACCGCCGTCCTCTCGACGGAAGAGAAGGTCGGAGGCCTGTTGCTCCGGCGCTTGGAGCTGCGTCTCGACGTGCCAGCGGAGCACCTCCATCAGCTTGGGGGGCGCCGTGATGCGCTGGCGCAGCCCGTCTTGGTGGTCTCCATCACTCGTCCCGCAGCGTATGAGAGCGACGCACGAGGATGACCCCTCCGTCCCACCGTACCCGTCTGGCCTGCCCCCCCCGTTGGTTCCGGAGGGGAAAGCGGTCTGCGATCGGGGCCATGGCCCAAGCGCGGAACTCGAGGTCGTGGCGGACGGTCACGGTGTCGCGATGGCGGAGGAGCGGTCTGACGGCCGCAGATTTCGCGTCGCGCGAGGGCTTTCGGTTTCGGCTCTTCGCTTCTGGTCGAGCCGTCTGGGGCGTGGTAAGCGTGCGGAGCACGGGCCCTCAATCGAGCCGATCGAGATCACTGTGCCGACGGGGCGATGGGCTCTTCGATCGAGGTGTCGGTTCGAGACGCAGTCATCCGATGCGAGCCGGGCGCCGACGTCACGTACATCGTGGCGCTCGTGCGCGCGCTCAGCGGTCGGTGAGCGGGTGTTCGCGTTTCGAGCCGAGCAGAGCACGACCTACGAATACAAGCCGGTCACTTCGCGCGTCGCGTGCACGAGCGTCAGAAGCTCGCCTGCTACTGCGGCCAATCGATCGTGACCGCGCCCGCGCCACGTAAGCTCGTGGTCGGCCGCCAGTACGGCTTCGGCTTCGCGGCCTTCCTCATCGTGGAGAAGTGCGCCGACTCGATTCCCATTCACCACATGGAGAAGCGCTTCGCCCGACTCCGCATTCAGCGCGCGTCCAGACGAGCGTGTATGCTATTGACGACGGCGATGTGCCGAATGCCCGTTGGCTGGACTGGGACTACATCCTGCCAAGCAGCTCTCGCTTTTTTGCCTCGAAATCTTCGGTGGTGATCAGGCCCTTGTCTCTGAGTTCCGCGAGCTGTTGTAGTTGCTCGACAACGCCGTGTGCGGGCACCGGCGCCTGCTGCGCGACGCCTTGAGGTTGTCCCCGCCACGACTGGCCCTGCCACTGCTCGTGCTGGGCGGCCGGCTGCTGGTGGGCGTAACTGGGGCGTATCTGCTGCCGGCGGTATTCACGGATCTGAAGGATGAAGGCCCCCATCCACTGCACGTAGGCGAACGCGCCTCGCGGGAAGGCTGTGACGTTCTCGTTCAGCGCGCGGGAGGACCAGCTATTGAAGGCACCCGCCTCTGCTGCCCCCGCCATGACGATCTCTAGCTCTGCTGTCAGAAGGGCCTGCCGGACGTCCACCGCAGTGATGGAATCGATCGGGTAACTCTTCACCTTCTTGCCGAACCACGAGCCGCTCACCACTCCGACACTGCCGACGAGGACTACGTCGTCGGAGACGACGACGTAGCGGTTGTTACCGGCGGCCTCGGCGAGGATGCGCCGACCACCCATGTTTTCGAGAACGAGAGGCCGAGCCCTTTGTCCCATGCTCATTGTGCAGAGTTTCAGTGTCCACGAAGGGGAGCATAGCGGCAAGGAGCTTCGAGAGGGCTTGTTCTCGGCCCAGATCCAGGCGCTCACGATGCTCGCTTTCGAAAGCGGGCGCGGCGGCATCTTCGGGCTTCTTCGGCCGGCCTCTCCATCTGAGTGTATCGCAGTCGACGATCCTCTCGGACCCACCGCGATCCACGGCGGGGGTCCGAGTTTCATTTGATATCCAGGCATCTTCTCGAGGCTGAAAAGTATCCCATCGGCGACTGACGTCCTTCTGCGTCCTGGCGGACTGCGCTACGCGCGTGACTGGAGGTCACGATGGATCGCAGAGGGCGGACGGCAGAGAAGCGCGGGGGCTGGCACCAGTGGACGGAG
>Ga0302326_10032569_pt1 | contig 10381 bp, 5 predicted proteins | sample Palsa_T0_3_FD_202264 | JGI IMG/M metagenome (GOLD analysis project Ga0302326, IMG submission 202264) | Peat permafrost microbial communities from Stordalen Mire near Abisko, Sweden - Palsa_T0_3 | ecosystem: Environmental > Terrestrial > Soil > Palsa > Peat permafrost | place: Sweden: Abisko... | reverse complement strand
CCGGTCTTCCTCCACCGTCTCATCCGACGGCATTGGCTCGGCGCTATGGACCACGTCGCGGATCGAAACCCGGCCCAAATCCACGTCATTCGCAATCCGCAGCAGTTCCTGAATCACCAGCGGCGAGCGCGATAGCGCCTTCCGCACAGCCCGCTCTCCCCGTTCCATACGCTTGGCGATTTCGACTTCACCTTCACGAGTAAGCAACGGAACCGCGCCCATCTCGCGTAGATAAACGCGCACGGGATCGTTCGTTTTCTCACCGGCGCCCGCGGGCAGATCCAGGTCGATAGCCTCTTCTACGTCATCCAGCTTTTCGTTTTTCGGCGCTTCGAGTAATTCGATTCCAGTGCTCTGCAGGACGCCGTCAAGACCCGCGAGTATATCGTCGAGGTCCGCGTTGGCGTCCATGTCTCCGGGCAAGGCTTCGATTACTTCATCGTAGAGAACATAGCCCTTCTCTTTGCCCGTTTGAATGAGCTGATCGACGGCGCTATACTCTTCGGATCTGTAGTTATCGGCCACGACCGAAACAACCCCTCTCCCCAGTTAGTACAACCAGAAACTATGACGCTATTCTACATGGAATCCACCGCACTGGCGGCCCATGAAACGTTAGTGTTTTTCGGGGGCTCAGCGTTTCAATAGCTGCATCAAACGCAGTGCTTCGGTAATGTTCCCAGCGCGCTCCGCTTCGCGGATTTTGATCTTAATCTCGGCCGGTTCCATACGGCTATTGAGTTCGCGCAAAGCTTCGAGGCAGCTCCGTCCATGCTCGATCGTTACCTCAGCATCGCCGCTCTCGGTACCTATCAATGTAGCCGCCAGCATCTTTTGTCCGGCTTCATCAAGGCGTGCATGCAAATCGCCGAAGTGCATGAGCGCTCCCGCATCGTGCATGGCGAAAAGCGCCGCGTAGATTTTGCGCGCAGGCGACTCCTTGATCACCGCCATCGTCTTCAGTTCCGGGACGAACTCTGCGCGCGCTTCATCGCTCGCAATGAGCAGGCTGATCAAAATGCGATCGTTCGCGCCCAATCGTTCGGGTGGTGGCGGAGCCGGCGTACCGCGCTTGTCGGCCGCCATTTTGCGGAAGTTTTCAAGCACCAGCCCCGTATCGATGTGCAGATAAGCGGCAAGATCGTTCGCCACCGCGACGCGTTCCAGCTTGTCCGTCAAACCGTGCACGGCCGGCAGCAGGAACTGGAAGGCTTCCATGCGGCCATCCGCGCTGCGCATGTCGAATCTCTCTCGCGCCCGGTCGGCGAGCCAGTGGAAGTAGCTCTGGGCGCGGCTCAATGCATCCGCGTAAGCTTCAGGTCCATGTTCCTTGCAGAACTCGTCCGGATCCAGCCCGCCTTGCAACTGCAAAATACGAATGTGCATCGATTCGGCGAGGAGCAACGGAATCTTGTCCTCGGCCGCCTTTGACCCCGCGCTGTCAGGATCGAAATTCAACACGATCTTGTGCGAATGCCGCTTGAAATTGGCGATCTGATCGCGCGTCAAAGCCGTGCCGCAACTGGCGATCACCTCGTGGAAACCGGCGGCGTAAACACCGATCACATCCATATAACCTTCCACTAGAATCACGCGGTCGGCTTTGCGAATCGCTTCCTTGGCTCGATGCAGATTGTAGAGAGTGGCTTTCTTCGCATAAATCGCGGTCTGGGGAGAATTGATGTATTTGGCCTTCTCGTTCGGATCGAGCGCGCGTCCGCCGAAGCCAATGATCTTTCCCGTTTCGTTATGGATCGGGAACATCAGCCTGTTGCGAAAGAGTTCATACAGTGAGCCATCGTCTCGCCGCCCCGCCAGGCCTGATACGTCGATGTGTTGCTGCGAAAATCCCTTTGACTCCAGCAGGCGCGCGAGCCCCTTGCCTGAATAGCCCAGCCCAAAATGCTCCACCATTTCGGGCGCAACGCCGCGCTTGGCGAGATACGCTCTAGCCTCCGCTCCCGCTGCACTATGAAGCTGCGACCGAAACTCTTCCTGCGCGATCTCATGCATCGAATAAAGCGCCGCGCGGAGCTTGGTATCGTCATCCGCATACTCGGTTTTCTTCGGAAGCGGGATGCCGTTTCGCTCAGCCAGCAAGTTTCGCGCTTCGAGGAAGCTCACGTGCTCCATCTGCTGAATGAAGGTGAAAATGTCCCCGCCAGCATGGCATCCGTGGCAATAGTAGAACTGCATCGAAGGGGTCACCGTGAACGAGGGCGTCTTCTCGTTATGAAACGGGCACAGCCCTGAAAAACGCGTCCCGACCTTCTTCAGGCGCACGTAATCTTGAATGACACGCACGATGTCGATGGTCGATTTCAGTTGTTGGGCGAAGTCTACGGACAAGGTGTTCCCTTCCATTATCGGACGCCCGAAGCATTTCATCCTTCGCTTACACGTTATTCATCTTTTTGTAAGAGGCCGCGCAGTACAACCAAGCCATGCGTGGTCACTCGCCTGAAAATGCAACACCCGCAATACCGCTTCTGGGCGCCAAATCGAATTTGGTAACCGATTCGCGTGGAGTAATGGATAAGCTCTTGGCCCTCGACCAGTTGCGCGACCTGTATTTCCGGTCGCAGACCGGCTCCGAGCGGAGCTTTCACCATAACCTTCTGCGGGACCTTCAGGTGAGCTGCCACGTGGAAGCGGCCGATTTGGCGCACATTCCAACCACGGGCTCGGTTGTCGCCGTTTCCAACCACCCGTTCGGCATTCTCGAAGGGCCTCTACTCAATACGGTCCTGCCGAAAGTGCGTCCCGATTTCAAAATCATGACCAACCAGCTTCTTTCCTGTTTCAAGGAACTGGAAGAGAGCTGCATCTTTGTCGATCCATTCAACAACAAGAAATCCAGGCTCGCGAATGCGCTTGCGCTGAAGCAGTCGATTGCCTGGCTCAAGGCGGGCCATATGCTCGTCATATTTCCGGCCGGTGAAGTTTCGCATTGGAATTTCCGGCACGGTGAAATTGAAGATCCCGAGTGGAACATCATCGCCGCCCGCCTGGCTCGCATGTCGAAGGCCGTCTCCGTGCCCATGTTTTTCAAGGGCAAGAACAGCGTTCCCTTTCAGCTGCTGGGCATGATGCATCCCACGCTTCGCACCGCGCGGCTGGCTCATGAGCTGTTCAATAAACGCGGCAAGATCGTCGAGATTCGGATCGGCAGCCCGATTGCCTACGAAACCCTCGCGGAAGCGCCCAGCGACGTGGATGCCACCCGCTATCTACGGTGGCGTAGTTATCTTCTGGGCAACCGGGGTGAAAGCGGGATGAAACTTCTTCCACGCTTCATGCCCAAGAAGTTCGGAAAGAAATTCCAGGAACCTGTCGCCCCGGAAATCCATCGCGATTTATTGTCTGCCGAGATAGACAAACTGCCTCTCGATCAGTGCCTGGAAGTCTCCCGGGACTACGCTGTGTACATAGCGGGCGCCGGCCAGATTCCGAATCTGCTTCAGGAGATCGGCCGGCTGCGTGAACTCACATTCCGGCAGGTGGGCGAAGGGACGGGCCGCGCCACCGACCTCGATAGTTTCGATCCCTACTATCGACACTTGGTTTTGTGGAATCGCCAGAAGCAGGAACTGGTCGGGGCCTACCGGGTTGGCGTTGTCAAGGAGATCCTTTCCCGGTTCGGCGTTTCCGGTCTCTACACGAACTCCCTTTTCCATTTCGAGGAGGAATTTTTCGCGCACGCCGGGGAGTCGCTCGAACTCGGCCGCTCCTTCGTCCGCCCTGAGTATCAGAAAAAATATGCTCCCCTACTCATGCTGTGGAAGGGCCTCGGCCAGTACATTACGTTAACGTCGCAAGTTCACACGCTCTTCGGCGCGGTCAGCATCAGCAACGCCTACAATCCCGTCTCCCGCCAGTTGGTGACGCGTTTTCTTGAGGATCAGGAAGCCAATCAGGATCTCGCCCGTCTTGTCAAAGCCCGCCGTCCGTTTCGTCAGAGCAAAGCGGCTGCGGGAGATATCGCCGTGCGGCACTTCTTCCGCGATCTCGATTCGCTTTCAGTGGTAATCGCCGACATGGAGACCGATGGCAAAGGCGTCCCAATCCTGCTCAAGCAATACGTGAAGCTCGGCGGAAAATTGCTGGGGTTCAATGTGGACCCTCACTTCTCCGACGCGCTCGACGGCCTGGTGCTAGTCGATCTGCGCCAGACTGAGCCTGGAATCCTCGAACGCTACATGGGGAAAGCGGGATCCACGCGCTTCCTCGCGCACCATCGCGAAGCCGCCGTTACGGTCTAAACCGTCTTCGCAGCCAAAACAGAACGGCTCCTCCCGCCGCAGCCACGCCGAACGTCGCCGGCTCGGGAACCGGAAGCGAATCCGAAGCGACCGTCGCCGGACTCACCTGCATTCCTTGAACGTACCCGGCGGTCTCGACTCCGCCGTTATCGGACGTCAAAGGAGCGAAAATCGCGTTCTGCAGCGAATAGCCCGGGCCCAATCCAATCGTGAAATAGCCGCTTACGTCCTGAATGACAAATTCCGCTTGTCCTGTTGTCCCGAAGATCGCTTCGGATTCATTTAAGCTCACCGCTACTTGAGCTGAAATAATCCCGGAATTCCCGCCCATGGAATCGGCAACCAGTGTTCCCGTGGAAAGTCCCAGTCGCCAGGAATCCGCGTCGAAGAGAGGCAGAGATACAGTCCCATCCATAGATTGCAAGTTGGCCTGCAATATAATTCCCGAGAAATAAGTCTGGCTCGATCCCGGAATTGACGAAGCGGTGGAGCCGGCTGGCACAGTCCCGACTAATTCCAGGCCAATCGTAGTCGGAAATAGCGCCCCCGGATCGCTCGGGTTAAATCCAGGCATCGAAAATTCAACGGTTAGTTGAGATCCCGGTGAAAGCTGGAGCGTATCCGCGCGCATTACCGCTGTCTCGAACCCGAAAGCCGCCATGAACAGGCAGCAATGAATTAGACTTCGTAGCAAAAAGCCTCTTTTCTTAGCTGTGGAAAGCCTAACATCGTGCAATGTCTTTGTGAATACCTCCGAAGAAATACTACCCAACACGTCATCCTCTCCTTCAGATCCTCTAAAATGACTAAGCCCCATGCGAAGTTCTTCCGTGTCGATCCTGATTCCTCTCTACAACGAGGAGGAATTCATCCAGACTCTGCTGCAACGAGTCGTTGATGCGCCCTACCCACCAGGAGTCGAATTCGAAATCATCGTCGTTAACGACTGTTCAACTGATGGATCGTCAGAAGCCGTCCAAGACTTTATAGGGCGCGTGAACGCACGCATTCGGCTTGTGCACCATGAACACAATCAGGGCAAAGGCGCGGCCATCCGCACCGCGATCGGCCTCGCGCTAGGCGAGTTCAGCCTGATTCAGGACGCCGACCTTGAGTACGACCCCAACGAATACCCTCGTCTTCTACAGCCCCTTCTAGACGGCAAGGCCGACGCCGTCTTCGGTTCGCGCTTTCTCATCTCCGGCGAGCGCCGCGTCCTTTATTTCTGGCATTCGCTCGCCAATCAGATCCTCACGCTGGTCTGCAATATTGCCGCGGATATCAACCTCACCGATATGGAGACCTGTTACAAGGCCTTCCGCACTTCGCTCGTCAAAACAATCCCTCTCCGCAGCAATCGCTTCGGCATTGAACCCGAACTGACCATCAAGCTGGCCCGCCGCCAGGCCCGCATCTACGAAACGCCCATCAGCTACTACGGCCGAACTTATGCCGAAGGAAAGAAGATCGGCCTCAAGGACGCCTTTGACGCGTTCTGGGTAATGTTCAAAGCCCGTTTCACCAGCGAACTCTACTCCGACCCCGGTCTCGACATACTCGACGCTCTCTCCTACGCTCCGAACTTCAATGTCTGGATGGCCGACGTGATCAATCCGTATCTCGGCGAACGGGTCCTCGAAATCGGCGCCGGAATCGGCAACCTCACCCGCCCGTTATCGAACCGCAAGAAGTACTACGCCGCAACGGACATCGGCCCGGAACACCTGGAAGCTCTGCGAAGCCGCTTCGCTCACCGCTCGAACATGGAATTCCGGGAGTGCGATGTCCAGTTGCATGACCACGTATCCCACTTCGCCGGCCGCATCGACACAATCGTTTGCCTCAACGTGCTGGAACATGTTCCCGACCCGGATGCCGCCGCGCGCAACATCTTCGATACCTTGCCTCCGGGCGGACGCGCAATCTTTCTGGTGCCGCAAGGCCCGGAACTCTTCGGCACGCTCGATGTGGTGCTCGGCCACTTTCTTCGCTATTCAAAGTACCAATTGCGTGTGCGGCTGGAATCCGCCGGGTTTGAAGTGGAGCAGATCGTCGAATTCAACCGCGTATCGCGCCCAGGCTGGTTTATCACAGGCAAAATCCTAAAACGTTCCACACTGGCAAGGTTCCCGCTCCGTATCTTCAATAAGCTGGTGTGGCTCTGGCGCAAGATCGACGAAATGCTTCCGTGGGGTGGCGTCTCCATAATCGCAATCGCCCGAAAGAAATAGCGGTTACTGAGTCACAGTTAGGTTCGCCGCCGCACTCTTGACGCCACCCACGGTCACCACCACCGGCTGCACTCCTAACGCGACAGTTGCGGGAACCTGGAAATTGGCTTGTGTCACTCCCACCAGAAACGCCGGAATCCCGAAGAAGGTCAGCGGAGCAGTAACTCCTCCAACAGTGATCGAATAGCTGGCGGTGGGTTGGGGCAGCTGGCTGAGCGGAGTCGTTGCGGGAGGCGCCGCGCCCGTCGCGATGGGAGGGGTTTGCGCGCCGGTGCCGGTCATGTAGAGCGATACGATGCTGCTTCGCGCCGCCGTGGACGCCGGCACCAGCGCCGAGTTTGCTCCTACGTAAATTCCAGGCGCAGTGGCCGACACCGTGAAGGGAAATGTCGCGCTCTGTCCGTTCGAACTTACGGTCAACATCGCACTGCCGGTGGTTACGTTATAGGGGATCTGGACATTGAGTTGTACGGGCGACGCGTAGTAAAAAGGCGCGCTGATGCCGTTGACGCTCGCTGTTGCGCCGCCTAGGGTGGCAGGCAAAGGTAAAGCGCTGGCCACGGCCGTACTCGATGCCAATAGCGTGCCGTAGACGCTCATCTCCATCCCAGGCGCAAAGGTTAACTGCCCCGATGCGCCGTTACTGACGCCGGCGATCTGCGGTCCTGTCGTGGTCTGTGCCGGAAGGAATTGCACCGAGATCGATTGGGTCCAGGTCCTGCCGCTCGGATCCGCACCGCCGAACGTCATCGGGATTGTTGCCGGGACCTTAAGCGAACTGTAGCCCACGGCCGAGTTGATCGTTCCGTTGGGCGGAATGATATTCGTGCCGAAGTAGTCCGTAATCTGTGAAGTAAGGTTTGTCCCGTTGAGATTGAACGACGTTAGAGTTGTTTGACCGCCGTTCGATTCGGCCAGCGTGATCGTAAAATCGAATATGTCCTTAAAGTTATCCGGCGGTGTCTGGTAGACCGGATCGGGACTTACAGTTACACTCACCAGCGAGTTGACCGCGGGCGGCGTCACCGTCCTCCAGTTCGTCACAAGGTTATAGGCATCCACCGAGCCGATTCCCGAAACAAGGTCGTATCCGGGTGTAGCCGTATAGCCAAATGTACCCGTCGTGCAGTTGGGTGTGCCGATTTTGCAGGCGACGATGTTGTTGCCCACCGTAATGTCGTGGAACGCGGTAGGCGAGGTGCTCCACATGCCATACAACGTGGGATTGATATTTCCGAGACCGGGCGTGCTTTGGATGCCCTTCGACACCACATATTGGTTGAGGATAGCAACGACACCCGCAAATGAGGGCGTGGACGCCGAGGTGCCCGAAAAGATATAGGTGGGGTCGCCGTTCAGCACCACGCGGTAGCCATCGTGGTCGGCCGCCGTGAGGGCGATATCGGGAGTATCGCGCGCGCCGTCGTTCGGCACACCGGGCCCCTTCTGCCAGGACGGCTTGGCGAAAATAGCACTGGGGCCGCCCCCGCTGGACCAAAGGCCGGTGGAACCCGATTCGTTCCACACCATTTCGGGAATGTAGCTCTTCACCGAAGACAATGTTGCGGAATTTACCGTAGACCAATAGGAAACGCTCGGTGTCAATAATTCATCGAACTCCGTTCCTCCCACGGCGGTGACTTCCGGAATGCTGGCGGGAAAGTTGGCCGCGAGTCCGTTTACGGCGGCGGTGGAGGTGTGGGAGTCGCAGTTGGCAGGGCCTGAATCCCCCGAAGACGAAAGCCATGTCATGCCCTCAGCATTGGCTTTCAGAGCGTAGATGGAGCGGTAGTAGACGATGCCCCCGTCGCCGGGGTCGCAACTTCCGAAGCTCATCGTCATCACTGGCGCACGGGCGTTGTCGATCGCATCTTGCACCGCATCATAAAGGTTCTTCGCGTAGTCGAAAACGATAGTCGCGTTACGCGCGATCGCCCCTGACCATTCCAGATCGAGATTGGCTTCGCCCTGGGAGACGGAACTGATGCCGGGGTCTGTGGCGCCGGAGGGCAGATGCGCTTCGATAGTATTGAGGGGAAGGCCGAACAGCGTTTGGAACTGTGTGATATCCGCCTGCTTGAAATTGGACGTGCCGATCACCACAAGCCGCTGGCCCGCAGCGTTGAAGCCCATATTGTACAAAGGCGCGACGTCATAAATAGTGGCCCAATCGTCCGGAGCCAGGTAATGAACCCCGCCGCTGTCCGTGTAATCGGCGTGAACCTGGCGCGACCGGCCGCCGGGCTTCGGATTAAAGTCATCCAGGCCGCGAACAAGTTGGATCAGGGTTGAGAACTCAGCTGGCACGGAAATCAAGGTGGAATTAGCGAAGTGATCCTCATTGTCCACTCTGTAGCGATGGATCGTGGTGTGGAACGCCGTTTGAAAGTGGCCGATGGTTCCAGTGCATGCAATCCAGTCACGTCCATTGGCTACATTCAGAACCGCGAGCCCCTGGGCCTTGAGCCACGTCGAGATTCGCGCGATGTCGGCGGCGCTCGCGCCAAAACGCTCCCCAAACTGTTCCGGCGTCAGCCAGTGGTGGAAATTGGGCGACGCGGGGTTCTGCTGGTCGGCGAGCAACGCGTCGAGAGCGGCTTGTTGCGCGGCAGTACGCTTGAGCATCACGGACACGTAGTCCAGGCGCTGTGCGGGATCGGCAAGTCCAACATCATTCGCCGGAATAGCCTTTGGGTGAAGCGTCCCCGGAAGCTTCACAAATTCCTGCGAAAAGCACAGCAGGGGGAAGACAAGCACGACTGCTAGTCTCATAGTTAGTTGGGATGATATCACCAGTCTCCCGTCCTTGGTGGGGCGGACCCCATGGTCCGCGCCGCGATCCCCTGATCGCGCTCTTCCGCCCCACTGATCCGTCCAAGGCGCGTAACTGAGCCGGGAGCGTGAGCGACCGGTTGGTATATCCCCACAGCAAACCGGGCTTGCTTGGAAGCCAGCCAATATGGCATGATCGGGTCATCCATGTTGCGGCTCGATACCAGCTCCGATGTTCCGCTCTACCGCCAACTGTACCAGCATTACTCATCCCAGATCGAACAGGGGCAACTGCAGACCGGCGAAAGGCTGCCAGCCACTCGCGAATTGGCTGGTCAGCTTGGCGTGAACCGAACCACCATTGCGGCCGCCTATGAGCTGCTGGAAGCCGAAGGTTGGATTACCGGCGAGGTGGGGCGGGGAAGCTTCGTCAAGGCGCGGGGCGCCCGTAAAGCCATCTCCTGGAATGAGTTTATGCCTCCCGCGGAACCATCGCGCCGGCTTGGAGCGCATCCGGCCGGACCGTTGATCAGTTTTGCTACATCGCGTCCGTCCGAGCAGTTGTTCCCTCTGGATGCGTTCCGCAAGAGCTGTGAAGAGGTTCTCACCGGACCCGGGCTGGCCGGGATCCTCCAACTCGGCTCGCCTGGCGGATATGAGCCGTTACGGCAGTACTTATTGGAATCCGCGCGTCAGGAAGGCGTCGCCGGCCCGAACGACGATGTGATCGTCACCAATGGCTGCCAGCAGGCGCTGGATTTGCTCTGCCGCGTACTGGTGCGCCCGGGCGATGCAGTGGCGGTCGAAGACCCCGTTTATCCCGGCCTGCGGAATCTGTTCCGGGAAGCCGGTGCGGAGCTGATCGGAATCCCCGTGGGGCAGTCGGAAGCGATTACGCGGCACCGGCCTAAACTGATCGTGGCGACGCCGAATTTCCAGAATCCAACCGGCGCCACGCTTTCCCTCGCCGAGCGCGAAACACTCCTGCGGGTGCCAGACGCGGTGATCATCGAGAACGATATTTACGGCGCGCTGCGATATTCCGGCGAACCGCTGCCGACCCTGAAGCAACTCGACGAAACCGGCGGCACCATTTTGATCCGCAGCTTCTCGAAG
>Ga0302326_10032568_pt1 | contig 10382 bp, 6 predicted proteins | sample Palsa_T0_3_FD_202264 | JGI IMG/M metagenome (GOLD analysis project Ga0302326, IMG submission 202264) | Peat permafrost microbial communities from Stordalen Mire near Abisko, Sweden - Palsa_T0_3 | ecosystem: Environmental > Terrestrial > Soil > Palsa > Peat permafrost | place: Sweden: Abisko... | reverse complement strand
AGTCTTCCCGCCGGTCCCACGGCTGGCGGCGGTGACGCATTCGTCCTGAAGTTCAATGGCTCGCTCTCTAAAATCCTGGCCGCCACTCTGTTGGGCGGCGAGGCGGAGGACTACGGCAACAGCGTGGCGCTCGATCCCTCCGGCAACGTCATCGTTAGCGGGTTTTCGGCTTCGAAATCGTTTCCCGTGCGCGCGCCTTTCCAGGAATCTTTTTCAAACATCTCCGGATTTGTGGCTGGGTTGGATTCCAACTTGTCCCATCTATTATTTTCGACCTACCTCGGTGACACCCAGCCTTTCATGGCGCAGGGTGCGGTTCCTGACGGCAATGGGAATCTATTGGTGGCGGGAGCTACCCAACCTTCCATTCCGGGAGTTACATCCGCGGTCCCCTCTACTGTAATCGTGAACAAGATCGCGCTTCCTCCGGCCCCGGCCGTGCGACTGGATTCGGTGGTGAATTACGCCAGCCGGTTGGCTGTGCCTTTGTCGCCGGGCGAAGCCGTTGAAGTGATCGGCGCGGGTTTTGGACCGGACGCCAAACTGTTGCTGGACGGCAATCCCGTGCCGATCGTATTCGCGAACACCGATCGCATTGTGGCAGTGATACCAACCGACGCGAAGACGTCGGGAAGTGTACAGGTCGCGGTCTCCAACAACGGCGTTAGTTCTAATCCAGTGAACGTTCCCGCGGCTGTGACGTCCCCTGGAATTTATTCTGTAGACAACTCCGGTTTCGGTCAAGGCTACATCCTGAACAGCGACGGGACGCGAAATTCAGAAACGAACCCAGCGGCGGTTGGGTCCGCCATCAGCATTCTGGCAACGGGTGTGGGGCCGCTCTCCCAAGTAGGTGTCTACGCGGTAACCGAACAACCAGTCGCTGTTTTTGTAGACGGATTCTACGCGAACGGCATCTCCGCAGTGACGAAACATATCCCAGGCTTGCCGGGCGAGGTTTACGAGATCAGCGTGACGATAACCGATCCGGCTACGCTGGTGCAGCAGGATCCGGACCTGAAGGGTTTTCAGTATCCGCCGGAAGTCGCAGTAACTCTGTCCGTGGGTACCGCGCAGAGCCAGGCAGGCATCGCTCTTTGGATCAAGCAGTAAAAAACTTTTCTGGTTTCTCGTTCCTGGTTTCTGGTTAGGAATGAAAACCGATGGCCGCGAAATTCAGTAGCAACGTTCGAACCTGTTCGTCGGTGGTTTGCGAAAAATCTTGATACCACGCGCTCACTGCGTGGAATGGCTCAGGCATACTGACGCACACCACTTCGTCGGCATGCCGTGCCAGGCTTTGGCAAGTTTCCGATGCCGCCACAGGAGCGGCTACAACAATCCGAGCCGGTTGCATCTGGCGCAGCGCCTGCACAGCCGCACGCATAGTGGATCCAGTTGCTACACCGTCATCCACGATGATCACCGTGCGGCCGGCCAGATCGGGGAAGGGAAGGTCACCACGGTAGGCGTGCTGTTGCTGTTCGAGCTCCTGCTGTTCCTCGGCCGCAACTGTCGCGATCGCCTGCTCGCTGATCCGGAGCATGCTGATCACCTCAGAGTTCAAAACGCGAACTCCACCGCTGGCCATGGCGCCCATGGCTAATTCCTTCTGGCCCGGCACGCCCAATTTTCTCACCACAAACGCCTCCAGCGGTGCTTTCAACGCCCGAGCCACCTGGTAGGCCACCGGCACGCCTCCCCTCGGCAAACCGAGCACCACTACTTTCGGATCTCGAGCATATCGGGAAAGGTGCGCGGCCAGCTGCATACCAGCATCTTCGCGATCTCGAAAAATCCGGCTCATCGCTCACCGCCAGTGTATCCTAGAGCCTAGAGGCGCATTTTGAATAGGATCGTACTGGCATTTCGCAGCTTTTTTGCAATTCTCTTTACTGGGAAGCTCCCCGTGGAAGTCGCGCAGGCGTTGGGATTCAGCTTGACGAAAACCCAGCCAACCGCTCCCAAGGCCGCTCCCCAGGCGCGTCCGCAGGATGGCGCGGTGCAAATTCTGGGTATCCTCCAGCGTGACTCCCGCCTGATCGATTTTTTGATGGAAGATATTTCGGCGTATTCGGATGAACAGGTAGGCGCCGCGGTGCGCAGCCTGCACGATCAATCGCGCGATTCCCTGAATCGATACCTGCGTCTCGCTCCCGTAATCGATGGCGTGGAGGGCACCTTCACCAAGATCGATTCGAGCGATCCCTCGTCGGTAAAGTTGCTGGGAAATGTTCCGGTCAGCGGCAAAGCCCCAGGCGGCTTGTTGCGGCACAAAGGTTGGCGCGCCGAAAAAATCGACTTGCCGCCCATCGTATCGCTCGCGAGCGCTTCCATCATCGCTCCCGCCGAAATAGAAGTCGAGTAGCAGCGGGATGAACATCGGCATCGACCTCGGCACCACCAATTCGGCCTTAGCCTATGTAGCCGAAGCGAAGGGCTTGCCGGATTATCCCGAGATCCAGGTACTCGAAATTCCTCAGTACGTCGCGCCCGCCCAAATAGAACCACGGCGGACGCTGCCGTCGTTTTTGTACCTGGGAGATCAGACCTATATCGGCGCCTATGCTCGTGAGCAAGGCGCGCTGGTGCCGACCAAATCGGTGCACTCGGCAAAGTCATGGCTCTCGAATCCGGAAGTGGATCGCACCGCGAAAATTCTTCCCTGGGATGCGCAGGAAGGCGGACGCGTCCTATCGCCGGTAGAAGTTTCGAACGCGATCCTTTCGCATATCCGGGACGCCTGGAACCAGGCGCACCCCAATGCACCTCTGTCGGAACAAGACGTAGTGCTCACTGTGCCTGCTTCGTTCGATGAGGAAGCGCGGGAGCTTACGGTGCAGGCGGCGCGCGCTGCGGGAATCGAAAAGCTGACGCTGGTGGAAGAGCCAGCGGCGGCGTTTTATTCCTGGATCGCCAATCATCTGGCTCAATCGCAAAAGAGCCTGTTCGACGGCCAATTAGTGCTGGTATGCGACGTGGGCGGCGGCACCAGCGATTTCACGCTGATTCGCGTGGATCGCGATGGCGATCGCGTGGAGTTCACCCGCACCGCAGTCGGCAAGCATTTGCTGCTGGGCGGCGACAATCTGGATCTCACGCTGGCTTGGCTGGTGGAGTCGAAACTTGGCACGCAGCTTTCCATACGCCAGCGCAGCGGACTTCGGCGGCAATGCGCGGCGGCCAAGGAAAAACTGCTGGCCGATCCGAATCTCAAAAGTGTTGAGATCACGGTGCTGGGTGCGGGATCCTCGCTGGTGGGCGGAACTCTGAAAACCGAGATCCTGCGCGAGGAGGCGCTGGAGCTTACGCTCGACGGGTTTTTGCCCTTTTGCACTATTGATGAAAAACCGGCCGAGGAAAAGCGCAGCCTGTTCCGCGAGCTGGGTCTGCCCTATGTCTCCGATCCCGCAGTGACGCGGCATCTGGCTGCATTTCTGAGTTTGAACGACGACGCCAAGCCGGATGCCATCCTCTTCAACGGCGGCTTTTTTATCCCGGAGATTTGCCGGCAGCGAGTGGCGGACGTGATGGAGCGCTGGTATGGCCGCCGTCCACTGATTCTTGAAAATCGAGATCTGGATTTGGCGGTGGCCGTGGGTGCGGCTTACTACTCCTACGTGAAGGCCACCGGCGCCGGATTGCTGGTGCGTGGCGGCCTTCCGCGCGCCTATTATGTCGGCGTAGGCGATAGCAATGCGGTGTGCCTGGTTCCGCGCGGCGCCGAGGAAGGGCAGACGCTGGAACTGGACAGCCAGGATCTGCACCTGGTGGCAAATAAACCAGTCTCCTTTCGCTTGTATAGTTCACTCGCCCGCGTGGACGACAAAGTCGGCGATACCATCCAAGCCTCCAGCGACCTGCATCTGCACGCCCCGCTCCATGCCGTGATCCGATTTGGAAAATCGGGCGAGCGTCTGGTTCCGGTGAAGCTGCGAGCGCATCTCACTGAGTTGGGAACGCTCGAAGTGTGGGCTGATTCCAAAATTAGCGATCATCACTGGCGCTTGCAGTTCGAATTGCGCAAGACCGCCGCGGCTGCGCCTGGTAAACCCGCCGCCGTGGTGAGTGAGGCTGCCTTGGTTCAGGCCGAAGCGCTGCTGGATGCAACTTTTAAGACCGGCACGCTGGCGCCGGAGGAACTCCCTGGAAAGCTGGAACTAACGCTCGCGCTAGGCCGCAATTCGTGGCCGCTCAGCGCCATTCGTCGCTTGTCGGACCGGATGCTGGAAAACGCCGAGGGCCGCCGCAAGTCGGCTGCACTCGAGCTGCGTTGGCTCAATTTGTGCGGCTTTTGCTTGCGCCCAGGCTTCGGATTTCCAGCCGACGACTATCGGATCGAACAGGCCCGCCGGGTGTACGCCGCCGGTCTTCTGTTTGCGAATCAGGTACAGAACGAAATCGATTGGTGGATTTTTTGGGGCCGCATCGCGGGCGGGTTGAACAAAAACCAGCAGGTGGATATTTTTCAGCGGCTGTCGCCGGCGCTGCTGCCGCGTCCCGGGAAGCGTCCGCGATTGAACAACAGCTTGCTGCGCGAAATGTGGCGGACCGGCGCGAGTCTGGAATTGCTCCCGCTTCAGACCAAGGCCCAGCTTGGCGATGCATTGCTAGCCTTAGTGAAGAAAGGCGAGCTGGTGGAAACTGCATTGTGGTGCCTGGGCCGGCTGGGGGCGCGAAAACTTTTCTACGGCCCCATCAATCAAGTGCTGCAGGTGACGGTGGCCACGCGCTGGGTGGAGGCGCTGGTGAAGATTCCGAAGGCCGGGGACACTCTGGTGGCGATCGGCCGCCGCACGGGCGATTCCACGCGCGACCTTGCTCCCGCCACGCTCGACCTGGTTCGCGGCAAAATCCCCGAAGCGCTGCTTCCCATGCTGGAAGGAGAAGTGGAAGAGGATCTCGCCAAAGTGTTCGGCGAGGAGCTGCCTTCCGGTTTAGTGGCCGCTACTTCCCCGTGAACGAAGACGCCATTATCCGCAAGCTGCGGCGTCACGCACCGCTGATCGGTGACGATTGCGCAGTGGTGCAGGGTCCGCGGAATCAAGACCTGCTCTTTACAACTGACTTCAGCATTGAAGGCGTACATTTCACCCGGGGCGCGCCGGCCGGGCAAATAGGCCGGCGGGCGGTGGCGCGCAGCCTGAGCGATATCGCCGCCATGGGTGGAAGTCCGCTCTACTGCCTGATCTCGCTCGCGCTCGGTCCCTGGACAGATCAGAGCTGGATTGATGGATTCTATCACGGAGTGAACCAACTACTGAGTCAGACTAAAACGCAGCTCGCAGGCGGCGATATATCGCATGCGAACCAGTTGGTGTGCGACGTAATGCTTTGCGGCGCCGTTCGGAAGGGGAAGGCTCTTCGGCGTAGCGGGGCGAAAGTTGACGATATTATTTATGTTTCCGCTCCGCTGGGAGGTTGGCGGCACAAACGCGAGATCGTTCCCCGCTTGGATATCGGCCGCGCGCTGATCGGAAAAGCAACTTCCTGCATGGACATCAGTGACGGACTCGCGCTCGATCTGCATCGGCTTTGCCGCGCTTCTGGCGTCGCGGCTGAGATTGATGCGGTGCCGCTACTGGAACGCGCAACCGTGGAACAGGCGCTCCACGACGGCGAAGACTACGAGTTGGTCTACACAGCGCCTCCCAAGCGTCGCGTGCCAGGAATCCGGATCGGTAGCATAACAAAAGGACATCCCGGCGCATTGCGCTATCTCGGAAAGAAGCTGGCGCCTACAGGCTATGACCACCTCCAACAACGTTCTTGATTTGATCGACGCGTTTCGCCGTTCCAAGACCATGTTCGCCGCAGTCGAACTTGGCATCTTCGACGGCGCCCGGCCGGCGGACTGCAAGGAACTCCCGCGCCTGCTGGACGCCTGCGTTGCGCTTGGGCTGCTGGAGAAACAGGGCGACGTATACATAAATACTGCCGAAGCCGCGCAGTATTTGCGATCCGACAGCCCGGACACGCTGACCGGCTACATCCGCTATTCAAACAGCGCGCTCTATCCGATGTGGGGACATCTGGAAGACGCTGTCCGAGAGGGAACAAATCGCTGGAAACAAAACTTCGGCTGGGACGGTCCAATATTTTCGCACTTCTTTCGCACCGAAGGCGCCATGCGGGAGTTTCAGAAGGGCATGCATGGCTTCGGAAGGCTCAGTTCGCCTGCCGTGGTTGCTGCGTTCGATCTGAGCCGGTTCCGGCGTCTGGTGGATCTTGGAGGAGGTAGCGGCCACTTGGCCGAAGCGGCGCGCGAGCTTTATCCACAGCTTCAAACCGCCGTCTTTGATTTGCCCAGTGTCGCCAAAATATTTCCGGGAACCATCGCGGGCGATTTTTTCACCGATCCGCTACCCGAGGCCGATTTGTACAGCCTGGGACGAATTCTGCATGATTGGTCCGAAGAAAAAATCAGCAGACTGCTGGCTAAGATTCACGCTGCCCTGCCGGAAGGCGGCGGCTTGTTGATCGCCGAGAAATTGCTGCAACCAGATTATGTCTCGGGGCACATGCAATCGCTGAACATGCTGATTGTTACTGAAGGCCGTGAACGATCGGCCGGGCAATATGCAGCGCTATTGCGCGCCGCCGGCTTCTCGAACGTGGATAGCCGGCGAACCGGGACGCCTGTAGACGCCATCCTGGCCGTCAAATGAACGTGGGGCAGGCGTTCTGCTTTCGCCTGCCAACTTTGATTCCGGGTCACCCTTGAGCGGGTCTTCGCCCGGTGTGGAATCCGAGCCAAAACATTGCCCCTAGCCCGATCAGCACGGAGGCGATCGCAATAACCGGTAAGATCGCCACGAAAAGGAAAAAAGCGCCGATGCTGCCGAGCAGCGCAACTGCCAGCATAATCAATAAATATCGCTCTAACATGCTTGGGCTAGTGCAATTGGATTGCCAACGCCTTGGTGGCCCCCGTCGTGCTGTAAAAAGAATGTCATGCGCGAAACCTCGACTCCCGACCGAACAACAAAACACCCGATCTCCACCGGCGCGCGCTGGGCTATCGCAGCCGGAGTACTTGTCCTCATCGCGATTGTCGGCGCAGCCATCGGCGCGCGAGGGATCTCCGGCCGCGCCCGTACTCGCATCATTCAAACGCTGGAGGAAACTTACGCCAGCCGCCTGGAACTGAAGACGCTGGATGTCTCCTTGTTCCCCTCCGTTCATGTCACAGGAACCGGGCTGGTGCTCCGGCAAAAGAACGAGGGCTCGGGCCCCCCACTGATTACGGTGGACCAATTCACCGCGGATACCAGCATCCTGGAACTATTTCACCTGCCGGCCAAAATTCAGCACGTCCGTTTGACTGGATTGCAGGTTCACGTACAGACCGGCCGGCCGAAGAATCCAAGCGGCGAGAAATCGGATTCTAAAAAACCACCGAACTTCGTGATCGGTGAAGTGATCGCGGACGGTGCGCGAGTGGAGACCATTCCGGCGCAGGCGGGCAAAGTACCTTTGGTGTGGGATATCAGAAAGCTCACTCTGCAGGATGGCGGATCCGAGCGGGCCATGTCCTTCGTCGCAACTCTTTTGAACGCACAGCCGCCCGGCGAAATCCAAAGTACCGGCAGCTTCGGTCCCTGGCAAAGGGATCAGCCTGCCGAGACGCCGGTATCGGGCAACTACGTGTTCACGAATGCGGATCTATCGGTGTTTCATGGCATCTCCGGGCGGCTATCGTCGACCGGGGACTATCACGGAGTGCTGGAGCGTATCGAAGTACAAGGAAGAACGGATATTCCTGACTTCGCAGTTTCCGTGGCCGGGAATCCAGTGCACTTAACCACAGACTTCCATGCATTGGTGGATGGCACCAATGGCACCACGCATCTGCAACCGGTTGTGGCGCGATTCGGACATTCCTCAATCACCGCGCAGGGTGTGGTGGATACCACGCCCGGCCAACCAGGCAAGATCGTTTCGCTCGACGTCCGATCCCAGGACAGCCGGCTGGAGGATATGCTCCGAATGGCCGTGAAGGGTAAACCGGCACTCAACGGGGCGGTGGCTTTTCACACCAAGTTGGTACTTCCCCTGGCCGGCCGCGATGTCAGCCAGGAACTGGAACTCGACGGGACATTCGACGCCACCTCGGCGCGATTCTCCAAGCAAGATGAGCAGCAAAAGGTGGATAAATTGAGCAATCGGGCCCGCGGACAGACCGATGACGCCGCCGACGACTCTGTGGCATCGGACTTTCGGGGAAGCTTCCGGCTTCGCGATGGCGTGATGCATTTCACGGATCTAGGGTTTCTTGTGCCTGGCGCCTCCATCTTGCTCAATGGAACATACGGGTTGGCGGACGGGCGTATCGATCTAAGCGGTAACGCGCGTCTCCAGGCCAAACTTTCGCAAACCACCACTGGTTTCAAAAGCTTCCTGCTCAAAGCAGTGGACCCGATTTTTTCGAAAAAAGGCGCAGGCACGGTGCTCCCCATCAAAATCACCGGAACCCGCGACTCTCCCTCATTCGGTTTGAATCTGGGCCGAGCCAAGAAGTAGTGAAGACTGGGCAAGCGCTTTCGCCTGCCAACGCTCAGAGCAAGGGCCCGCGGCCCACCGAAAGTGATGAAGACGCTTGAAAAACCAAATCACCGGTCGCTTACGCTCGCGGCTCGGAATGAGGTCCCCCTTGCCGAGCCGCGACCGTGAGGGAGTCGGTGCCTTTGTTTTTCAATCACCGACCAACGTCTTCAACGGAGCGTGTGTTCAACGCACTCTTCAGACACTTCGTTCGATAATAGAAGCGTACAGCCATGCCAGTCACTGTTCCCCGCAAACGCACTCCCGAAGAACTCCTGCAGCAAGCCCAGGCGGAAGAAACCTACGAACGGCGAGGTAAGTTGAAAGTATTTCTCGGCTACGCCTCCGGGGTGGGAAAATCTTTTCGTATGCTGGATGAAGGCAGACGGCGCCACGAACGTGGTCAGGACGTGGTGGTAGGCGCCATCCAGCCCAAGACCTCGCACGAGACCGATGCGCTGTTGAGCAAGTTGCAAGTTATCCCGCTGCGGAATGTCGACGGTGTGCCGGTGATGGATGTCCCAGCCATTCTCGCGCGGCATCCGGCGGTGTGTCTGGTGGATGGCCTGGCCTACGATAATCCGCCGGGTTCTCCCAATCCCAGCCGCTGGCAGGACGTGGAGCAACTGCTGGAGGCCGGCATCTCGGTTATTTCTTCCGTCAATATTCAGTACATCGACGACTTGCGGAAACGCGTAGAACGTATTACGCACAAGAGTGTAAAGCAGACCATTCCCCTGAGTTTCTTGCATTCGGCCGACGAGCTTGTGGTGGTAGATGCGCCGCCGGAAATGTGCATGACGCGCTCGGGCGATGCGCAATTCGAGGCGGAAGCGTCCAGCGAATCGCAGAAGCTTTCCGAGCTTCGGGAGATTGCTCTGCTGTTGGCCGCCGATGTGGTGGATCGCCAATTGGAAGCCTATCTGCAGCGCAATGGGATTACCCAGACCTTTGGCGCTCAGGAAAGAATCCTGGTGTGCGTTACGCCGCGCGCTAATGCCGCGTCCATGATCGAAAGCGGTCGGCGCAATTCCGAACGTTTTCACGGCGACCTGATTGTGGCTTATGTCGGCCAGCCCGAAATCTCGGCCGACGATCAAGCGGCGCTCGACCGGAATCTCGCCATTGCGCGCGCCGCCCAGGCCAATATCGAACTGCTGGATGGAGAAGATCCCATTGCGACCATTCTCGATTTTGCGCGCGAGCGTGGCATTACACAGATTTTTGTGGGTCACAGCTCCCGTGAGAACTGGTGGCAGCGGCTCATCGGCACCCCGCTGGACCGGCTGATTCGCGGCGCCAACGATATCGATGTGCGCGTGTTCCCCCATTGACCTATGGCAGATCGCCATTCATCCGGAAAATTGAAGATTTACCTCGGCTACGCGGCCGGCGTCGGTAAGACCTACCAGATGCTGGAAGAGGCGCAGGAGATGAAGCGGCAAGGCCGGGACTTTGTCATAGGTTATTTTGAACCCCACGGAAGAAAAGACACCATCGCCAGAACCGAAGGGCTGGAAAGCGTGGCGCGCAGAAGACTGGATTACCGCGGCACCGTTTTCGAAGAGATGGACGCCGACGCGATTCTCGCCCGGCATCCGGCGGTCTGCGTGGTCGACGAATTTCCGCACACCAATGTGCCCGGATCACCTCGGGCCAAGCGCTGGCAGGACGTGCAGGTGTTGCTCGAAGCCGGCATCGATGTACTTACTACCATGAACATCCAGCACCTGGAGAGCCTGAACGACCAGGTGTGGCAGATCACTGGCATACGCGTGCGGGAAACCATTCCGGATTGGGTGATGCAGCAGGCCGATCAGGTGGTGATGGTGGATCTG
>Ga0302326_10032567_pt1 | contig 10382 bp, 7 predicted proteins | sample Palsa_T0_3_FD_202264 | JGI IMG/M metagenome (GOLD analysis project Ga0302326, IMG submission 202264) | Peat permafrost microbial communities from Stordalen Mire near Abisko, Sweden - Palsa_T0_3 | ecosystem: Environmental > Terrestrial > Soil > Palsa > Peat permafrost | place: Sweden: Abisko... | reverse complement strand
CGGCGTGGATACGCTCCCCGTTTTGTATCACATCACGCATGGCCCCAAAGGCTCGTCCGCTGGCCTCCATCAAGGCCGCGAACTGATCCCCATTTGCATGCTTACCTCCAAAGTGATCGATCCCGCTCAGGCCGTTTCGGTCGCGCGGGCAAATGGCCTGAAGGGGAACGTCCTGAAGGCATCGCTGGAATGCTGGGGCGCGCCGCTGGCGTTGGAAGTTTGGCGCGTGGTAGCCGACAATGATCCCAATACGGCAGACCCGAATGATCCTTTCATGAAAAATCACATCGTGAACGCGATGACAGGCGCCTATTACGGACTCTACGCCGCTCCCGTGAACATCGACCCCGCCCAATTTAGCCGCAACGCCAGCGCCTATGTCGCAGCCAGCGCGTCTGAATACGTCGAAGGTGTTCGGGCTGCCAGGCATTGATCTGCGGAGTCGCGGCGATCATGAAGTGCAACAACGATCTTTGGCTGAGCTTCGCCGACGGAGGTGGAAGATGCGGGCTTTTCAACGCACACTGCTGGTGTTGATCCTCACGCCGGTTTGCGGCCACGTAGCCTGGGCCCAGAACAACCAGAACAACGAGACCTTCTCCGCAGGCTCGGGCGGAGCCTACGACGCCAGCGTTTGCAACGATCCGCAAATTCCGATCGAGGCCGCGGAGCAGAAGGCGACGCCCTACCACGATCCCAATTGGAATACCCCGGGAGACCCGCTGGCAGAGGCGCTCAATGCTCTGGCTCAGAAGTATCCCAATTCAAATATCAACCGCGCCGGCGCCTGCGAGCACGCGCCCGGCGTGGTCTTTATGGTGCCCAACAATCTCGTCCCCCAAGTAACTACGCTGATTGCGCAGATAGAGGCCAGCCAACCCGGAGGCGACGTCTACAGCGGCTCGGGCAACAAGACTCCCTCGGGTGAGCCCAGCGGGTCGGGCCCAGTCGGCGGCGGCACAAGTCCGAACGGTGGACCTCCTGTGAACGGTGGAACTGCTACAAATGGAGGCCCCGCAGCGAGTGGGACTCCCTGCGAGCCAAACTACGATATGAGTACGCCCGCAGGCCGGGCTGCGGCGATGCAAAACGCCGCCCAGACTAAACAGGCCTGCGACGAGTACCGCTGCAAGCATAACCCGGAGCTGTCAATCTGCCAGAACATAGGCGTGCCCGGACCGGCCGCACTGGGGCCGCAGCCGAAACCGATTGTGCCCGGACCGGCCGCACCGGCGCCGCAACCGAAGCCGATTGTGCCCGGACCGGCCACACCGGCGCCGCAGCTGATTCCGATTGTGCCCGGACCAGCCGCACCGGCGCCGCAGCTGATTCCGATTGTGCCCGGACCAGCCGGACCGGCGCAGCAGCCACGGGGACCCGGCACACCAGTGCCTGGATCAGTGATGCCAACTTTTGTCCCTTCAACTCCGGCCTCGGTCCCCCCGGCCGCGACACCTCAACCGGCAGCGCCTCCGGCAGTGAATCCGGGACCAGCCCAACAGGTGAACCTTTGGAAAGACGAGTTCAAGTGCGACGGCAAGAACTGTGTGTTCGTCGATGTGAACGGTAACCGCTGGGGCGGTCCGCAGCTCAAGGAGTACGTCGGGGGGTGGTACCAGATTGACCCGACAAAGTTTCTAGTCATTCGCATCCGCACCTCGAACCAGGTCCAGTCGCTCGCCACATTCCGGCTCATCAAGACTTACTCCGGGACCCCTCCTTCGACAATGACCATGCCGTTCGAAATGCTGCACTGAAGACCTGCCTGGCGGGCGCAGCATACTTCGACGCGGCCGCAACGGCCCTCACGAGGGAGGTCGGTCGTCTTTTTCTTCAGGAGTTAAGGAATTCAAAGCCATTACCGGAGCCCGGCATAGCCCGGCAGCGCGCCCAGGGATTCAGCGCTTGCCTTGGTCGTCTTCCCGATAGAACTGCGACACGAGGCCGTGCCGCTCCAGAAAGTCTCCCTCGCGTTCCAACATGGCGATTTTGTAGATCGCGGAGGCCAGCGTGTACCGGCTGGCGTTGAGCCTGTCCGTGTTCACACACTCCATTAGCTCGTCGTTCCTGGTATTGAGTACCCTCGAGGTTGGGGTCCGGACATCCATCTTGCTTCTGAACTTGTTGAATTCGTCGTCCGGCGAATCCCAAACGCTTGGCGGCATCGCGCCCGGGATGCCCCAGGCATCCGCGTCAGCCCGGCATTGCGCGAGTGGCGGAACATGTACGACTCCTTGCCGTCCGGCCGTCGGGATAACCAGCAGCAAAAGCAGCGGCATCGGCAATCTTGATTTTTTCATCGCCATGATTGCTCCCTGCCGCCGATTCTACCACTCATGAAAGCCGTATTCCGGCAGCGCGCCAGGTCCTGAGAAACGCATAATAAAAGGGCGCCCCTTACAGTTGTATGGTGGCGCAAGGACGGTCTGCCGTGAGATTGACGGAGCGCCCTAACCGAGCTTTTCTTCGATGTTTTTCGCGATCTTATGGGCGATATCGTCTTTTACGATGCTGAAGAACGAATCGACGAGGCCGCTGACCGGCAAGAGGACGGCCGAAGCCACGGTGGGGATGCCGGGAGCCGGCAAAACCGAATGAAGCAAGAATTGTGCGCCGTACACCAGTTCAAGGAGAAGCCAGCAGAAGCATCCAGCGAGAAGAGGGAGAATAGGAATCAAAATAGGCCATTTCTTGACAACTGCGGCAAAAGTAAGGATGAGCAGAAATACGGCCATGGAGCCTTGGAAAAGGCCGTGCCCGAAGGCGCTTTCCACCGTGAACAGCAGAGCATCCGGCAATCCCAATACACCCTGCCATACTTCCTGCGCGAACGCCCAATGAATTTCCCCATCAGCGCCAGTGGAATATTTGGGATAAGCGGAATAGGACGAATCGTAAAAGCCCGGCCCATAAAGATCCCTCAATGTCCCAGACGTTTGGGCGCAAGTACGGCTCATCTCGCCGGAATACACCGAGGCGTTGAAGTTGGTCAACTGAAGCGCAATCTGATGGTAGGGCTCCTCCCAATCATGGAATTTAGCCAGGAACTTCTGGCACTCGCTCTGGTGCTCGGCATTGGCCAATGCTTCCGCCGCGGGGTCTACCGCCGGAATGGGTGGAAGGGTTGCGATGGTGGAGTCGCCGAGAGCCAAAGCTCTACCGCCTGCTTGCAAGCGGTCCCCGAGGGTGACGGGCTCGGGAGGCGGCGTCGGGGCTATATTGCGAAGAGCACGCATCTGGGCGAGGATTCGGTCGTCGTGGACACGAACATTGAATGGAGCGGTGAGGCTCCAGACGCTCAGGCTGTGCGGATCGCCCCATCGGCCGTAGAAATCATGGGCCATAGTGAAGGGATCCAAACCCACGAGGCTGCTGGTGAGAGTTCGATCCAGCGCCATGAGTTCATTGTCGAAATCAAAAAAATAACCCAGCCCATGTTCGACACCGAAGACCACAATCCACAAGATCAGAAAACCTTTAACAGCTCCCAAGTGTCTTGAGGATTCAGGCTTGCCTGACTTTTGACCGCGCGCCGGGTCAGACGGAGAGTGCGGGTGCGGGGCTGGAGGCGAGGAACTCATATCTCCATTTTCGCCTGAAAGGCAGTGCGCTCCCGGAATGGCGCCGGTGATAAAACTCTAATCCGGATTTTCCGATTGGGACCCCGGATCACGCATACTACACTCCGACTGACGTCAACACAACGAATTTGCCACCAGGGTAGTGGGTCAGTTTGAGTTCGGGATGCGCCCGGAAAATCGGGCCACTGAGTACTGTCTTAATTTATTGCACCAACAGACTCTGTCATTCTGAGCGCAAGCGAAGAATCTCTCCGGTCCGTTCACAGTGCGGACAAACTCACCCACCACCCCGCCACAAGCGAAGCAGCGGCCCATTGAGACCACCGGGATTATCGGAAAATGACCTACTACCTCGGCGCGATACAGCTTTACGAGCATGAGATAATGGTTTATGAACTCCGCGAATCCCGTCCCTGCATCCAAACCAAGCGACGTATTTCTGTCTGCTTCGCGGTGCGCTTCACTCCGCCCTCTTCGTCGCTCCTGCAGAAGACGCCTCCATTGTTTTCATAGTCTTGCGCGCTCTTTGACCTCTACGCAAAACCGCCATCTTTATTTTCAACAACTTACACGCTCTTGTGCATCGCCAGGAGATTTCAACCCCATTATTTTCACTCGCTTCCGGCCTCTTGCGCAAAAACACCCGGGTGGGGGGTACCCCATTCCCGGCGGAAATTTTTACCTCCGGGACTGCCGGGAGGGGGATACATGTTTCGTTACAGAACTTGAGATCCGCTGCGTCGGCCTTCGGGGTGGCGCTACAATTGCTAACGTGAAAAAAATTCATTGCACAAATCGTGCCGAGTGGCAGCTTCAGCCTGGAAAGCCCGCTGATCGCCTGTCCTCCCATTACCGGCTCGACTGCGACTTCGGAACTCCGGTCATAGCCATCTGGGGCAACGAGGAGAGCGAGCCGATTTATCTCTGCCCAGAACACGCCAGGGAATTTAGGCATCCTTCTAATGTCGGGACGAATGCCCATAGCGTCGCCGGACAATTAGCCGGCAATAAAAGAGAAACTTCAGCCGAAGCCGGGGAAGTCGCGGTTTTGAAGAGAGCACTTTATCCCCCAATCAATCAAAAAATCGGCGAGGTTCCCGCTCGGCCGCTTCCAGAAGCGCGTCCATATATTTCTAATATTTTTAGAGGGACAGCAGCGGGATTTCTGATTGCTGCGCTGGTGACCACATCTGGATTCCTTTTCCATGCGCACCGCCGCGAGATGGGAGAAATACTGATCCGGTGGGGAGTAAAGCTTGAGGGGACTCCCACTGCATCGGCGTCGCAACCGCCGGAAGGATCAGGCACCGCGCTCGTCCCGTCGCCGCCAGGCCCAGCGCCCGTAGAACGTGCGGAGATTGCTCCGGCGGCCGTACAGGTCGCCGCAAGTCGCTCGAGTTCCGCCAACCTGCCGGCCTACGCTTCGACGGCGCCCATCGCTCAAAAACAAGCCGCTGCCCGTCCCACCAGAGATGACCTCACGAGAAATGGCCCCAGGAGAGATAGCGGCGAAGCGGATTTGTCCGCTGGCCCACGCTCCTGGGACGGAAACAGCAACGCGCTCGGCAGCCCTGCGGCGGCGCCATTGCTTTGGACAGCCGTCGCAAAGGGCGACCTCGCCGCCGAATCGAAGTTGGCACGTCTCTATCTCCGCGGAGATGGTGTCGCAAAGAGTTGCGAACAGGCTCGCGTACTTCTTCGGGCCGCCTCGGCCAAAGGCAATACCGAAGCCAAACATCTGTTGGTGAACATGGAAAAGAATGGAGACACAAACTGCTAGCGGCGTCCGATTTCGCCTAAGCGGCATATTCGCAAGTGAATAGGAAGGACAGTACGATTTACAACGTGACGGATTACTGGCTGGTGAACGGCCAACTGCACTTTACGACTCTCGATGAATCTATCGGAGCGCCACGGATACTACTCCAGGCCGGAGGTCGCGGGGACTCTTGGCATGCCGAGTCGGACAGCGCCTTCATGCTGCGCGCGAGGTTGCGGCTCGATCAGGCTTGTGATCCCGCCAAGAGATGCCACGCTATCCCCGTCGCAGCGCTCGCAACGCCCGTGCTTGTTCAGCCGAACCTCTGAGTTGAGGCCATTGGCGTTGCAGTCGGCGCAGTAGAAAATTTCAGGGTCCATTTGGTCACGGATATTTTACGGTTGGAGGTGACCTCAGGACATTTGAGATAGGTTTGCAGTGTCCAACTTCATACGTCCCCGTAAGTAATCGGTCCGGATGCTAGGCCCCGTCAGCTTTTACGGAGGGGGCCTTCAAAACCGTCCACCTCCGGCATCTTCCTAAGGACCTCTGCGATGGCAAACGTTCTATACTCTGGTTCCTATACTCTGGTTTCGGGAGGTGATGCGTGACAAACCCGAAGGTATTGATCCTGACCGGCGATGCGGCGGAGTCGCTTGAGGTGATGTATCCGTATCAACGGCTACTCGAGGAGGGTTATGACGTCAAAATTGCAGCGCCCACAAAAAAGAAATTACATTTTGTCGTGCACGACTTCGAACCGGGATTTGACACCTATACCGAGAAGCCCGGCTACAGCTGGGATGCCGACCTCTCCTTCGCAGAAGTGAACCCTGCCGATTACGCCGCTCTGGTGATCCCTGGCGGGCGCGCGCCGGAATATATTCGGAACCATGCGGATTGCGCGCGCATTGTCAGAGCGTTTTTTGAAAAGCAGCTACCGGTGGCCCAGATTTGCCATGCGCCTCTGGTTCTTCTTGCGGCGGGCGTATTGAAGGGCCGGCGAACGGCCGCTTACCCCGCCCTGCAGCCCGACGTCGAGGCAGGAGGCGCTGAGTTCGTGAACTCCGCCGCCGTGGTTGACGGGAACATGGTCTCCGCGCGGGCCTGGCCCGATCACCCTTCCTGGATGCGTGCGTTCATTTCCTTGCTGAGAGAAAAAGCTCCCGTCCAAAAACAGGGCCTAGCGGCGCGGTAGTTTTTCATTCATTCCGGCAGTTGATTTTGAATTGGATTGGAATAGACAAGATGGGCCAGAGCCCGCGGCTCAAAAACATATCTTATTTGCTTGGCGAGCGGTATGGGGAGCGAGGTCGAGAAGCCGCGACCAGGCTCACCGCGTGGATCAGCGGCAGCGTCCCTCTGACCTATCCCGAATTTCTAGAGAAACATCTGGACGAAGATCAACTGGGGCTGGTGTTTGACGCGTTTTACCAAGTGCTTCCCTTTGGCACCGGCGGCCGACGCGGGCGCGTCGGTTACGGTCCGAACCGGTTAAATCCGACGACCGTGGCCATGACCGTTCAAGGCCACTGCGACTACCTGCGAAGTTCCTTTCCCGATAAGCCACTTTTCGTGGTTGTGGCGAACGATGTGCGGGTCTTCAACGATTTCGCCGGAACCTATCGATTTCTTGGAGATTCTCACCCACTCCTGGGACTCAATTCCAGAATGCTGGCCAGGCTTGCGTGCGAGATTTACGCCGGGAACAACATCACGGCCTATATTTGGACGCCGGGCGATCCCGCGGCATTTCTTTCGACGCCAGAGTTGTCTTTCCTGATAAACAGACTCGAAGCCGCCGGCGGCGTGAACATTTCCGCATCTCACAATCCCCCCGACGATAACGGCATAAAGGTCTACGACGAATTCGGGAGTCAGCCGATCCCTCCGAACGACCAACGGCTGGCTGACATCATGGGAAGCGTGGAAAGCATCCGCCAGATTCCGTTTGCCGAGGCTCTGCAGCAAGGACTGATCCGAGAAATCCCAAAAGAACTGCATGGCGACTACATAGAAGGTTACGTGCGGCTGTACAACGATGTATTCCGTCCTTCCGAGGATTTACCCATTGTTTACACGCCGCTGTGCGGATGCGGGCTTGCAACCGCCGGAGATCTCTTGGAAGAGTTGGGGTTCCCGATTCGAGTGCCTCCCGACCAAGGTCCGGACGGCAGCTTTTCGGCGATTCCCTTCAGGGCTCCCAATCCTGAAGTCGCGCAGGCGACGGCACCGGCCACCGCTTTTGCCGATTCACAAAACTCGGGCATTGTCCTGTCCAGCGATCCCGATGCCGATCGGATAGGTCTGGAGGTGAAGCTGGCGGATGGATCCTGGTATCACTTCGATGGGAACAAGATTGCGTCGGTCCTGGCCTATTTTCTTATGGTCGGTGCGCGAGGTCCGCGAAGAAAAGGTCTGATCATCGAGACCATGGTGACGACGCGTATGTTGGGAGGAATTGCGGCCAAGGCGGGAGGATCGTTGCTCATTGACGATCTATTGATCGGATTCAAATACATGGCGGAAGTATTGAAGGCGCTGAAACGAGACGGCAGATACGGCCAGATCCAATGCAGGCCGGAAAGCCTGGTGCTGGCCACGGAAGAGGCCCACGGGGTGATGCTGATTTCCACGATTCGGGACAAGGATGCGGCGCCGGCATGCATGTATCTGGCGGCACTCTACCAACTGCTGGCCCGGGAAGGCCGGACGCTATTGGATTATTACGTTGAAATCCTCGACGAAGTGGGGCCGTACGCAGACGTGGGCCGTTCCATAGTCATGAAAGGCGCAGAGGGAGCGGCGAAAATCGGCCGCCTCATGAGTTCGCTCCGCAGCGAGCCGCCACAACGGATAGCGGATCGTCGAGTGAACCAAATTGTGGATCGATGGGACGAAAAACGATTCGGTCCCTTCAAAAGCGAAACGGACAAGTGGTCCAGGAATGTGCTGCAATATTTTTCAGACGGCGTAATTGTCGCCGTTCGTCCGTCCGGCACCGAGCCTAAATTGAAGTTTTACTGTCAGCTCGTGCCCTACGGCAACCGGCCTCCCGTCAGCGGTATGCAATTGCTTGAATCAGTTACGAGGGAGGCTGAAGCGATGGCTCGTGCGATGTACAACGACTTGCTGGCCAGAGTGGATCTACACCTGAGCGCCGCGGGATTGCTGCTGCCGGATATTGTGGAAGTGGATCGAAAGCTGACATTCGAGCGGGAGACCCTGCCGAAGCTGCGCCGTAAACTCTCGAATGGAGATTTTGCAGACCTCGACTCCTTTTTTTTGTGGCTTCGGGATGAGGCGCAAGCAATGACACCGGGAGCGGACCCGCTTCCGGCGCTCAAGGCCTCCATCGCCTCCGAGTGCGGGACTTTGGCAAATGAAATGAAGTCCGCGTCCCTGGTTTCCGCCGTATGCGCATGGGCCCAAGGCTGATCGGTTTGGCGGTATTAGCCACAGGAATCAGGAATTAAAAGAAAAGCGAATCGCAACAGCGCCAAGGCAGCGGCTTTGCCGCAAGATACTAAGGACTGGCCTGGGCTAACGAGCGTTTTACCGTCAGTCCAATCGCACGGGCCTTGGCGATGGTTTCTGCCTCGTTGATTGTCAGCACGCGGCGATTGCGCATTACAATTCTTCCGCCGATCACCACAGTTTCGACATCGCTCGCTTTGAGCGCGTAGACAAGCTGCGAATACACGTCGTATAGGGGAACCGCGTGAGGCGCATCCAGATTCAGGATCGCCAGGTCAGCTTTTTTCCCCGGTTCGAGCGAGCCGATTTCCTTATCCATGTGAATCGCGCGCGCGCCGCCGATGGTGGCCATCTCGAACGCCTGTTTGGCGGTGAGGGCCAAAGGATCCATGCGGGTTACCTTCTGAAGTTTCGCCCCGAAATTCATCTCCAGCATCAAGTCGATGTCATTGTTGCTTCCGGCGGGTCCGTCGGTCCCGAGTCCCAAGGCGACACCGCCTCGAAGTAGATTTTGAACGGGGGCGACTCCACTGGCCAGCATGGCATTGGAGGACGGATTGTACACGCAGCCCACATTCTTCTGGGCCAATTCCCGTATGTCTTCGGCGTCCACCCATACGCAGTGCGCCGCAATCACGTCGGGGCCAAGAAGCCCGATGCGGTTCAGATAACCCACGGGAGACGCTCCGTTCTTTTTGCGGCTGTCGGAGACTTCTGTTTTAGTCTCAGCAACGTGGATAACGATGGGGACTCCGTGCTGCCTTGCGAGCGCGGCGCTGGCTTTCAGAGTGTTTTCCGATGCGGTATAGATCGAATGCGGCGCCACAGCCGGACGAATGAGCGAATCGCCCTTCCAGCGGGAGAGAAAGTTTTCCGTGTAGGCGAGTCCCTGCTTGGGAGTCTTGTTGTCGGGGGCCGGAAAGTCCAGCAGGGTTTCGCCGAGAATGCCGCGCATGCCGGCTTGTTTGGTGGCGCGAGCCACTTGGTCCTCGAAGTAGTACATGTCCACATACGTGGTGATGCCGCCGCGAATCATTTCCAATACGCCCAGGCGCGTTCCCCACGTGACGAAATCAGGCGTCACATTGCGCGCCTCGGCCGGAAAGATAAACTTCGTGAGCCAGTCCTGCAGATTCACATCGTCGGCAATGCCGCGAAAAAGGGACATGGCCGCGTGCGCATGACCGTTGATCAAACCCGGAATAATAAGTTTGCCGGTCGTGTCAATTCGTTGCGCGGGGGCATATCGCGCTTCCAGTTGCGCGCGGGGACCGATGGCAAGAATTGTGTCGCCCCGAATGGCAATCGCACCTTCCTCAAGGATGCGCCTGCCGGCATCCATGGTCACGACCGTTCCCCCGGAAATCAGGAGATCCACTTTCTCTTTCTGGGCGGGTGTTTGGGAGAACCCGAGTTGCGGCATCCAGGCCAGAAGCAAAAAGAGCAGCGTGACAGAGGCAAAACCACGCAAAATCCTGAATGCCGAAGAAGAACTCGGGGAACACTTTTGGGACGCCATTCTAAGTTGACCTTCGCGGGCGAGAAGTTTCGGACCTGCACTCATA
>Ga0302326_10032566_pt1 | contig 10382 bp, 6 predicted proteins | sample Palsa_T0_3_FD_202264 | JGI IMG/M metagenome (GOLD analysis project Ga0302326, IMG submission 202264) | Peat permafrost microbial communities from Stordalen Mire near Abisko, Sweden - Palsa_T0_3 | ecosystem: Environmental > Terrestrial > Soil > Palsa > Peat permafrost | place: Sweden: Abisko... | reverse complement strand
CTCCGTACTCCGAATCCCTCACCCTCGTTGACCAGGTATGGAAAATCTTTCAACACAATGACGAACAGATCAAGGCCGATTTTAACCTCATCACCAAAGGCCGCACTTCTTCAAGGGTAGTTGACGCGTATACGCGCGTATACGGCGAGAAAAACATTTTCATAGAAGAGGGCGCTCAGCTTCGCGCGGCTGTTCTGAATGCAGAAAACGGACCTATTTATCTTGGCCAAAGCAGCCGTGTAGAGGAAGGCGCATTGATAAAAGGACCTTTCGCTTTGTGCGAAGGATCGCAGGTCAATATGGGCGCAAAGATGCGTGGCAATGTAACGATTGGTCCACATTCCAAAGTAGGCGGAGAAGTGAGCTCCACGGTAATTTTTGCAAACACGAACAAAGCCCACGACGGTTTTTTGGGCAGTTCAGTGATCGGCGAATGGTGTAACCTGGGCGCCGACACCAACAACTCCAACCTTAAAAATAATTATGCCAACGTGAAAGTTTGGAATTACGGTAAGAAACGATTTGTTGATAGCAACCTGATGTTTTGCGGCCTGATGATGGGTGACCATAGCAAATGCGGGATCAATACGATGTTCAATACGGGAACCATCGCCGGCGTGGGCGCAAATATATTCGGGGGCGGGTTCCCCCAGAATTTTATTCCGTCTTTTGCCTGGGGTGGCGCATCAGGATTTACGACATTTCAATTAAACAAAGCCTTTGAGACTGCTTCGAAAGTCATGGAAAGAAGAGGACTCCAGTTAAATGAGGTAGACAAAGAGATTTTAGCCAAAGTCTTTGAACTGGAATCCGAATTTAGAGTTTGGGAAAAGTGATTCAATGGATTCATTTACAAAATAACTGGATCGTGCAGTGACTATTTTCGCTATACATTCCCGATACAACCAGACTGCACCATGAGGTTTGCTGATATTCCAGGTTCAGAAATAGTGAGGAAGAATCTTATCCGGTCGGCGAAGGCCGGTAAGGTCGCTCATGCCCTGCTTTTTATGGGCAGTGAAGGTGCTCTCAACCTGCCGCTGGCTTTGGCGTACATCACGTATCTGCATTGCGAAAACAAAGAAGAACAGGATGCCTGCGGAACCTGCGCGGCATGCCGCAAAAGCCTAAAATACATTCATCCCGACACCCATTTTGTTTTTCCTATGGGCAACCTCAAGGGAGATCAGGATGAGGACCGCTTTAAAGCGGAAACGCTTAAAACCTGGCGTGCATTTCTTCTTGATCAGCCCTTCGGTAACCTGCACAACTGGGTGAACTTTTACGGTGGCGAAGACAAACAAATCAATATCTCCCGCGAAGAAAGCAGGTCGATCATCAAAGCACTTTCCCTTAAACCCTTTGAAAGCCCCTATAAAATAATGCTGATCTGGCAACCGGAGTATATGCATCCCTCGGCAGCCAACGGAATTCTGAAAATCCTCGAAGAACCGCCCCCGCACACCTTTTTCTTGCTGGTGACCAATGCAGCTGAAACCCTCTTGCCCACGATCTTGTCGCGAACTCAAATTCTCAACGTGCCCCTGCTGACCGATGAGGAGTTGAATGATTATTTATCGCGGTACACCGACGCTGATGAACTGAAACGGAAAAAGATAGTTCAACTGGCCGAAGGAAATCTGAACCTGGCTCTTGACCTTTTAGACACCGAAGAAGACCATAACCAGGAACAGTTCACCGATTGGATGAGGGCCTGTTTTAAAAAAGATTATAGTAAATTGTTGGGCCTTTCCGAAGACTATCATGCGCTCGACAAATTAAGTCAGCGGAACCTCTTACAGTATGGGCTTGCCATGATGCGGGAGGCTTTGCTTCTTCAGTCGGGAGCCACGTCCATTAGCCGGGTAAAAGGCGGCGAGCTAAAGTTTATCCAGGATTTTAGTAAGGTTCTGGATGTCGCCAAAATCGAGCGATCAAGTCGCTTGATCGGTGAGGCAGAATACCACGTAGAACGAAATGGAAGTGCCAAAATGATTTTTCTTGACTTATCCATTCAACTTGCCAAAATTATTAATCCCTAAATCATGAATAAAACTCTTTCAATCGTCTTTTTTTCGATCATTACGCTACTGACCAGTTGTGCTCAGGGAAAGAAGGACTACGTTGTCACCTTCACGACCAAGTATGGCGACATGGTTGCCATTCTGTATGATGAAACTCCCAGGCATAAAGAGAATTTTATCAAACTCGCCAAGGAGCATTATTTTGACGGAACCCTTTTTCATCGTGTGATAAAAGATTTTATGATCCAGGGTGGGGATCCGGATTCTAAAAAAGTAAAACCCGGTGAGCCGCTCGGGAATGGGGGACCCGGATACACTATTCCAGCGGAATTCAATCCTAAATTTTTTCATGAAAAAGGAGCCCTTTCCGCGGCTCGTCAGGGTGACCAGATCAATCCGACCAAAGCCTCCAGTGGCAGTCAGTTTTATATCGTGCAGGGGAAAATTATTCCCCCTTACGAAATCGAAAATCTTAAATACGATCAGGCGAAATTGGGAATGGGCCTCCGGCAAATGATGCAGGACCCAAAAAACAAGCCGTTGATGGATTCCCTCCGTCAATTGCAGGTAGCCAACGACGAAGATGGCTTACAGGCAAAGATCTACAGCCTGGCACCCCGCATCGCAAAAGAGACGGGCATTAACGCCATGAAAGACGTCTCGCCCGAAAAAATAAAGGCTTACACGACCGTCGGCGGCACTCCTTTCCTGGATGGCGAATACACCGTCTTTGGAAAAGTCATTAAGGGACTTGAGGTCATCGATAAGATTGCCGCCCTGCCAGGCGATGCATCGGACCGTCCGTTGGAGGATATTCCGGTGGTGGTGAAGGTGGAAGAACTTTCACGCGCAAAAATCACAAAATTATACGGCTATACCTATCCGGATAGAAAATGAAAATCCTGGTCACCGGTGCCAATGGACTATTAGGGCAAAAATTAACGTTCCTTTTAAATCAGGATGCTGAGGCCGATGTCATAGCGACGGCGCGCCAAAAAATAAATTTTGGTATTCAACGCGGGGCCTTTTGTGCACTCGACATCACGGATGCCCGCCAGGTAGATGAGGTTATCGGACAATGGAAACCGGACGTCATTATCAACACAGCGGCAATGACGCAAGTTGACCAATGCGAAACAGAACGTGAAAAATGCTGGAGCAATAATGTTACCGCCGTAGAGCATCTGGTAAAAGCCTGTGAAAAATTCGTCGTGCGTATTCTTCATATCTCCACAGATTTTATTTTTGACGGAAGTCACGGACCCCTGGATGAATCAGCGACACCCCATCCATTGAGCTATTACGGCGCAAGCAAGTTGGCGGCCGAGGAGGCGATCATAAAAAGCAAAACCGATTGGGCCATTTTGCGCACGGTTCTGGTGTATGGGGTAACCATGGATATGAGCCGGTCTAACATCGTTTTGTGGGTAAAGAAGAATCTGGAGGAGCACAAGCCTATCCAGGTTGTGAATGACCAATGGCGCACTCCCACACTGGCGGAAGACCTGGCCATGGGGTGCCATTTGGCTGCCCTGAAAAAATCAAGAGGAATCTATCACGTGTCAGGCGAAGAAATGATGACTCCGTATGATATTGCTGTCCGCACAGCTGTCTTTTTCAATCTGGATAAATCGTTGATTAAGAAAACCGATTCTACTCAATTCAAACAGCCCGCCGTCAGGCCGCTGAGAACCGGGTTTATTATTGAAAAGGCAAGGAAAGAATTAGGATACGAACCGCATTCATTTGAAGAGGGGCTGGCTATTGTAGAACATCAACTTCATTCGGGATGATTTAGCAGGGGCTTCTCCTCACCCCAGCCCTCTCCAAGGTGGAGAGGGAGGAAATTTTAGTTACAGATGCTACAATCCCCTCTCCATCTTGTACCATCGGGTGAGGAGAATTGCTATTTTCTCAAATACCCAATCTAAAGGCCCTCCGTCGTAAAAAATCCACACGGTTAGCTGAGAGCAGTTAGTGCAATAAATCACTTCCTGCTTCGCATTGCGATATAATAGACAGGAATTCCGATCAATGCAACAATCAGCCCGCCTCTGGTATAAACAGGCTGAAAAATAATCAGCAGGGTACAAAAAGCAGTTCCCATAATAACATAGAAAATCGGCAGGAATGGATACCCGAATGCTTTATACGGTCTTTCAGCATCAGGCATTTTTTTCCGGAGTACGAAAATTCCAATAATCGTTAGTACGTAGAACACGATAACCACAAATGCAACCATGTTCAAGAGATCAATATACCTTCCACTCAGACACCAAATCGAAGCCAGAATGCACTGAACCCAAAGGGCTTGTTGTGGAACAGAAAAACGGTTAAGTTCTCCGGCTCGATGGAAGAACAAACCATCCTTTGACATGGCATAGTAAACCCTCGCTCCGGCGAGAATCAATCCGTTGTTGCAACTAAAGGTTGAAACCATGATCATGACGGCAATGACCATCGTTCCAATATTTCCAAAAATAACATTCGCCGCAGCGACAGCTACTCTGTCCTTTGCGGCAAAAGCAATATCGGCCGATGGAAGAACAGCCGTGTACATTAGATTGGCTGACGCATAAATGACCGAGACGATCAACGTCCCTAAAAATAAGCTAAGCCCTATGTTGCGTTTGGGATTCCTGATTTCTCCTGCAATAAAGGTCACATTATTCCATGAATCACTGCTGAAGATGGACCCTACCATGGCTGAAGCGATGGCTCCAAATGCGGCAAACGTTGTATAGGTCCGGACGCTACCCTCTTTGTTGATGAGCTGATGCAAATCCCAGCCATGGGCCCAGTTAGCCTCCCAAACCGCGGGTTTCATCAGCAGAAAACCAAAAAGAATAAGTCCGAAAAGGCTGGCCAGCTTCGTCACGGTAAAAATGTTTTGAATTACCTTGCTGCCCTGAACTCCCCGCGTATTGATAGCCGTGAGCAAAACAATGATGAAGATGGAAACAACCTGGGCGGGAGAAATTCTTACAAAGCCTAAATCCAACAGAATACGATCTTCACTTACCCCCGGCACGAGATAGGCCAGGAATTTGGAAAAGGCAACACCCACCGCCGCGATAGTTCCCGTTTGGATAACGGTAAACAAACTCCACCCAAACAGAAAAGCGGTCAACGAACCAAACGCTTCCTTCAAATAGATGTATTGCCCTCCTGCCTTAGGAAACATGCCGCTTAACTCACCATAGCTCACCGAAGCTGCAAGGGTCATGAAGCCCGCCAATAACCAGACCATCACCAACCAACCCGAACTTCCAACGTTGCGAACAATCTCAGCGCTCACAATAAAAATTCCGGAGCCAATCATGCCCCCGGAAACGATCATCGTGGCATCCCACAGTCCTAATCTCGGCTTAAAGCTGGCTTCATTCATACGACTTCGTTATTTGGATGGTAATGAAGTTTTGAAGATAGAGATTTCGATCTAAAGTGAACGATAGGGGTGAAAAACATCCGGAAAATTATTCCAGCAATTCTGAAATGGGCTGGCCTGTGCACCCACTGGGAAACTTGATCTTCAATAAGATCGACAGGGTTGGGGCAATATCCGTGATCGGATGGTATAGAACAGAAGATCCCTTTTTAATGCCGGCACCGTAAAATAAGACCGGAACACTTGTATCGTAGGTATATGATGATCCATGAGTCGTTCCGGTCGATGAGTTTGATGAAATCCATCCCGGTTCGAGGGCATACGCAATGTCCCCACTCCGTTTGTGATTAAAACCCCGGGTCATCATCCCCTTTATCCCCCTTTCGCCGTAATCGGCCTGGCGCAACGCATTGCCGGAATACACCTCAGCCACACCCGGCGTGGCCATTAAATATTTCGTAATTAATTCCGTGGCAATCAGTAAATCGATGCCGGATGATTTCGGGTCTCCCGAAAATAAATCCTGATTTAAGAAAACCTGATCGTTGCTGATTTTTTCAACCACCGATTTGCCGGGAAAATATTTGGCCAGGAAATTATTGAGACCTGTTTCCAGGATGGACACTTTGAAATAATCGGCCGGAATGGAGTTGTCTTTAAGGTATTGAGGGACATCGGCGACGCCATGATCGGCCGTGAGAAACACAACATATTTTCCCTCTCCTACCCTTTTGTCCAATTCCTCAAAGACATCACGGAGGTTTTTATCCAAGCGGATGTAAACGTCTTCTATCTCCACAGAATTAGGGCCCATGGCATGACCGATGATATCCGGACTGGAAAAAGAAACCGTTAGAAAATCGGTAATATCATCTTTCCCTAAACCCCCTGCGTCGATCGCCGCTTTAGCCAGATCGGTAAGCAGATCGTTGCCAAACGGTGTGTGCGTGATCAAGTCAAAATTATCATTTTGCTTTCGTAATTCACTGAGAATATATGGGAAAACAGGTTTGTCCTTTCCCTTGAGTTTTGTTTCATAGGGCGTATCGTCAGGTCCGCTTTCCGTGTATTGATCGATGGGATAAACAGTTTTCCATTCCTGCGTAAGATAGCGATCGGCCAGATTTTGAGCATTGAATTTGGTTACCCAATCCGGCAAACTTTCCTGATAAAACGTACTTGATATAAACCGGCCTGACTTCGAATCAAACCAATATGCGCCGTCCGGAGTGTGGCCTGCCGGCAAAACCGCTCCCCTATCTTTGAGCGAAATACCGATCACGATAGCATTCATTTGGGTTGCTAACTTTAGTTCATCCGTGATCGTAGTCGAAAGCAGGCGCGCGGGGGACACATCACCATGGCCCTGCTCACTCCCCACCGGTTTAAAGCGTTCATCTTCAACACAATTAACGCTCTTCTTCAGTTCCTTATCATACCATTCATTTCCAATAATCCCGTGAATGGCCGGTGTTGTGCCTGTGTAGACAGAAGCATGGCCTGGCCCGGTGAACGTCGGCACATAATTATAATGGGCGTTGCGAAGCATAAAACCCTGGTTCATGAGTCTTTTGAACCCGCCCTCACCGAATTTATTTGCAAATCGATAGAGATACTCTTGCCGCATTTGGTCCACCACGATGCCGACAACAAGCCTCGGAGTCTGACCGGATGGAGCCTGCGCCTTTATGGACTCAGCGAAGAGAACGGAAAGCAATACAAGAGCGATCGACCTGAACATAACCGGACTTTAGCGACTGCAATTTAGCTAATAATCACTTTCCCAGGATGATTATTCCGCAAACGGCTGATCAATTTCCGGTACAATAAATTCTCTCGTATTCTTCCTCCTCGTACACTTGCTTGCGCAGAAGTTTCCCGCTCTTGTCATAATAAATCACTACATGAATTCCGGCTTCTTCCACATTTTTCTCGCTGAAGTACATCGGTTCTTCCGGTGATCCCACATTGACGATGTCGCTGAAATTGGACGGAATGACTTCACCTCGCGTACTGCTGATCACCCCGTAACCGACTCCCCGCCGAATCACGGCTATTTTCTCTTGCAGCGTATTCTGCACATAGTGATACTCTTTTATATTGTTGATCGCAATTTTATGCGTCGGAATAACATAGATCATCCATTGAAAATCTTTTTTTACCCATGCCGCCGTGTCATTCCAGGGTCTTATCTCTTCGAATTCAAATGCACTTTGCGGTTTCGAATCCCGGTTAATGAAACCGTAACGACCCTCTTTGCAGGCAATTAACAGGTTTTTGGAAAAAAGACTTACGTTCCGGTCGTAGGCAGGTTTCACCAATTTATGGGTCAATGAATTATAGAGGCCAAATTTTTTATCCTTGAGTAGGGAGACCCATTCGCCGGTTAAAGGAACAATAGCCATATAGTCCAGGGGAATCAAAATTTTTCCTTCCTGGTTCAGTAATCCCTTTTTATTGCCCTTGCTCACGACAAAAACGGAATTTCCAATGCACTGTAAATCGTCGGCGTCAAAGGAAAATAATTGTTTGCCGGTCTCTGCGTTGATCACGGCTTTTTTATTCTTCTCGGGAACAAAAAAGTACTGAGACGAATCCGGGGATTTCATGAAATTTACTTTCGTTGCCGAAAGAAAACCAATGGCGGATCCCGACTTCAAATATACCTTTAACGAGTCGTGCTTGCGGGCAAAGGCAAGTTCCTTTTCAAACCAAAGACTGTCCAGGAATGAACCCTCCATCCGGTTTTTTTCGATGCTGTAGAGTTGAAGGTCATCATCGAGCTGAAGTTTAATCCATTTTCCGTAAAAAAGGACATGATCAAATTCATGGTGGTCAAGAAGCGGCGAAACGCCCGACAGTTTATATTTTTTGTTTTGCTCAAGAATAAATCCGGGCTCCGATTTAGTGATGGTCTGCCGGTCTAAGGGCACGACAAACTCGAGTTTCTCGTTAATGACACCTTCCAGAGGACCGTTTTTTACCCAATAAATGCCTTTGTCCAGGAAACGAACATCATCGAAAACAAGCGAAGAAGAAAGCGGGTTCTTGTCGGCTACAGACTCCACTTCCTCCAGCGTGACCAATGTCTTCTTGCCGTTTTTAATCAAAATAATCATTGTATCAAGGGCCTGCACGTCATCGAATTGAACGGGAAACAATTCTTTGCCCATCAGTGAATTCAGACCCCATTGACCGTGATCTTTAAACGCTATGAAGTTCCTTGCAATAAGTTTACTGTCCTCATGACAAGAGCGGGACAAGCCCAAGGCAGATTTATGGACGACATACCGGCAATTTTCGGTTACTATTTTTAGAAATCCAGCGCCAATATCCTGAACTTCGCGGATATGGTCTTTGATAATCCAATAACCCGCCCGATTAATGATGCCACCGGTCACTACGAGAAAGTCGGTTCTGATGTTGCCGCATACATACTCTTGTTTGACACTGTCAAACTTCGGTGATATGGTTTCATTGCCCGACTGGTTGATGAATCCGAATTTTCCGTTGCGCAATACCGGAACCCAGTATCCGTTATCCAGGTGTCGAACTTCTTTTAAAGAATCGGAAAGGACGGGCGGCTCTTTATCTTCCTCTTTGGAAAGGTGATAAATGATGGCCATGATTTTTGATTGGAACCGGCTGGTAGGGAACCTTTTCAAAAAGCCGGTAAACGCAGATATCTTGCCTGACGCCGTAGTTATTTCAAAAATATTTCTTTCGGCGTCATCGCGGTAAGGGCTATCGGTAAACTCCCGGTAAAATGCTTCATAACTGGCGAGTTTACCGTCGCGGGTTTTGTCCAGGTACAGAATTTTTTCATAGCGCTGCCGGGCATCCCCTGCTCTGGCGGAAGACGGGTAATTGAGTAGATAATCCTTGAAGCTTTGACAGGTATTTATCTTCAATGCGTCCAGGTAGGCGACTTCGTCACGCAATTCAATGGCCGTCGCCAGTTCATCGGCGTAAGTGAATTTTGAAAGAAAATCCGTGTATGCTTTAATGGTGTTGATGTCCTTGGCGTGTTCAAAAGCGATACTATCAATTTTCTTTCGCTGGCGGATCAGTATCTGGCTATCGATCGGGAAGCGTTTCAGCCGTTCTTTTTCTTTCGGCGAGTTTTTCGAAAAATCTCTTAGTGCCAAAATGGAATAGCGATAAGCCGAGTCGACATTGGATGCCGGATTTTCCGGCGTATTGTAAAACCATGAAAAAATGAAATTCACTTCGGTATTAGCGGAATCTTTGCGAAGGGCTTTCCGCAGGGACTCCTCAGCGCTTTTCCATTTTCCTTTTTCCATGCGGTTCAAGGCCAGGCGCTCGGGGCTGAACTGCGCCGCAGCCTTGGGACAAAAGGTCAAACAAAAAATGATAATGAGAATTCTATTCATGCCACGCAGTTCAAAATAGGCTATATTTATCTACAATTTCGACAAAAGCCAACAACGTAGATTGACGATATCCGAATTTAGGGCACATTACAATGAAGGATATTCAACGACAAAAAGGCCATTTGTGGCCTATTCTGACAAGTCGCCTTTGTAGTCTTTAACCCTTTGGTGTTTTTCTTCGAAGTGGGTGTTGGGTCTCATGCAACATAGCCGAACCACATTAATTTAATTAAAAAGAATCCTCTAAAAATGAAACCTACCTCCGCTTAGAGACGAATCCATGGAGGTAGACTGATGGTAATCTGAATATAGTCTGAAAGAATATCGCTATAAGGTCGCGTAAAGGTCGCATTAAGGTCCCGTTAATGTCGCTGAAATAACCTACTAACATCAACGAAATGACGCTCTATCCATGGCACATAGAGACTGCAAAAAGTGGATAATCAGGACTGATTCGCTATATTGCTATGCTGACCCAAGGTAGTAATTCATGCTTTATGGCCAAACTAAATTCATTATTTAAGTACGACGGCACATTCCAGGGAGTAACGGTGGTGAGAAGCCGCGCCTACGGCC
>Ga0302326_10032562_pt1 | contig 10383 bp, 9 predicted proteins | sample Palsa_T0_3_FD_202264 | JGI IMG/M metagenome (GOLD analysis project Ga0302326, IMG submission 202264) | Peat permafrost microbial communities from Stordalen Mire near Abisko, Sweden - Palsa_T0_3 | ecosystem: Environmental > Terrestrial > Soil > Palsa > Peat permafrost | place: Sweden: Abisko... | reverse complement strand
GCCATGCGTGCGAGGGCAAACAAAAGAGCAGCACTTTTGGACGGGATAAAACGCGCATGGGATGGGTGACCGTGGAAGCCGCCCGTGGAACAGGGGTTCGGCTCCGGTGCGGAGAACGCCCCACCAGGAGGTGCCGGAATTCTGGTAGGCTTTGAAAGTGCGGCACTCTCTTTGGCTCCCGCGAAAAAAGCTGCGCCCTCGATTGCTGCTGAGTGTGGTGCTCGCCGGAATGCCTGCCGCGGCCCAGCAAGTCGATAGTCAAGCCGCACAGCAATACGAAGCGCGAGCTGCTTACGTGGAAGGCCAGGTGTCGCGCGTGGCCGGAGAAGATCTGCCCTGGGCGCTGAGCGAGGGCGAGACCGTTCGGGTGCAGCAGGCCATTACGACGGGTCCGGACAGCTTCGCGCGATTTGAGGTGAAAGGCGGCAGCTCATTCGAGATCTTCTCGAACTCACGGGTACTGTTCCGGCAGAACGCGGCGGCTGCGGGCGACCTCATCTACATTGAAGACGGCCGTGTGAAGGTGAGCATGATCTTCGCGGCCGACTACCGGCCAGTGCAGCGGGTGATCACGCCGGTTGCCATCATTTCGGCGCGCGCCAACACCGTGATCACGGTGATTCAGGAAGACGACCAATCCACGCGAGTGGACGTGCTGGAGGGCCAGGTGACGGTGCGCCATGCGCTGCTGCCGCGAGGGGAGAACGCGATTGTGAAGGCGGGCGATGCGATCATCGTGGCGCGGAACGAGCCGATCTCGAGGAAAATGGACCGCGGCTCGATCTACCGCTACGCGCTGCGAACGCTGGTGGATGCGCTGTCGGTGAAAATCCTCAGGCGCTGGCCGGACAGGGACTTTCGGATGGTCAGTGCGGCCGGCCAGAGTTTCGTCGCTCAAGCCGCGCTGAGTGAACGCGCGCTATGGGCTCTTGAAGCGAGCGACTAGTAATCAGCAGATTGCTCGCAACCTTAAGGCTCCGTGATCAGCTTGACCTTGACCGTGCCGCGCGCCTCAACTTCTTGAGAATCGCGGTTATAGTCGGCCTCGTCGCATTTGAGGATCACGCCGTGCGTCGCAATCTCCACATCGCCCTTCAAATGGACGAGGGAACCGTCAGTGGATAGATGGAGCGCCGTGTAGCGGATCTCGTCAGGCAGCATACTTCGCGAGCCGGTCTGTGCGGATGCCAGAATCGCTAACCCAAGGATGAGGAACAGTTTTCTCATGGGATGGACCTCGGTCATCATTGTAGGCCAAATTTCTTCAGCGTAGTTTCCTTCCGGCGCATAATGGAAGCGCATGACCGCGCGTCTGATCGCATTGCTCCCGACGGTATTTCTACTAGCGAATCTCTGTTCAGCGCAAACCAGCGGAACATCTCAGCCGCCCGCAGCCAGTCCGTCGACACAAGTCGAGGCTGCCGGTGGCGTGGCGGCGCCTTGGGACGCGCAAAAGCTGCTGGCTGACGTCAACTCGGGCAACCAGGAAATGACGCCGCTGCTGGGCCAAATGAATCCGCAAGAGTGGATGGACCAAAAAGGCGCGCCGAGCACGTATCTCAGCCAGTGGAACACGGCCAAGCAGCAATTGGCGGATTCGGCAACGACGATTCAGCGCCTGGCCGCGCAGAGCGACAACATCTATCTGTGTTTGGACGCATACTTCCGGATGGAGGCGCTCGAGACCACCGAACGCTCGCTGCTCGAGGGGGAGCGCGCCTATGGAACACGCCGGATTGCCGACAAACTGCAGGAGCTGATTGCGCGCAACTACACGGCGCGCGAACAATTCCGGCAGTATCTGCTCGAGCTGACGGCCAACAAAGAGCAGATGTTTCAGATTGCCGACCGCGAAGCACAGCGCTGCCGCGGTATGATCAGCAAAGAAGCTCCTGCCACGAACAAGAAGAAGGCGGCGAGCAAGTAGGCGTTTTTTGCTTTTGGATGGCCCCAGCGTCCAACCAACGCCGGAAGCGTAGCACATGTTTCAGTGTTCCATCTGCGCGGAATCATCGCAGACGATATGCGTTTACTGCACGAAGGACGCCTGCCAGAATCATCTGTGCGAGCGCTGCCACCGATGCAGTGATTGTTGCGCGTGCGATATGACGGTTCGCGAACAGAACGGTCACGTGAACCACCAGCATGATATCCGTGACGCGCTGCCTGCCTATCAACCGGCTGAGGAGGTCTTCACGACGGCGGTTCGAACCGATGCTCCGGACACAGCGGCTGAAGAAGAGATGCTCCGGAACGTGAATGGAACCACGCATGCAGCGGGCGAGAAATAGATTTTCAGTTGCCTCGGCAACTGTCGAATAGGCGGGCGCGGCGCGCCTGGGGAGGTTGCAAATGCTTTGTTGCCTGTCTCGATTCGTCCAGGGGCTTCCGCTCCGTTGTGCGGAAAGCGCCGAGACGAGTCTCGGTGCGGCAGACACGAGTGTCCGCGCCACAAAGTGGGCGGCAATACCGGGCCGTGCGCTTCTCGGCATGGCTCTCAGCGTGGCTTCCCTGTTGGGGCAAAACATACCGGGTGGATCGGCGGGCGCGCTCGGAAAGCGGCATGCAGCGCAGAAGGCGACTCCAGTACCGGCCGATTCAAGACCGGCTCCGGCTGGTGAAGCGCGGCACGTGGAAGCCTCGGCGGGGCCGGCCCTGACGGTGAATGTTGCCGCTTCGCGGCAGCCGATTAGCCCTTATGTCTATGGGATCGACTACGACCAGAACCTGATTCCCGACATCCGCCCCACAATCATCCGCTGGGGAGGGGATGCGACCTCCGAGTATAACTGGCAGAAGTTCGTGACTAACTCCGGATCGGACTGGTATTTCCAGGATGGTTCGCAGGATACCGCGCAAAATCCGACCTTCGAACAGTTCTACCAGACGAACCAGGCGGCGGGCGTGGCGACGCTGGGAACAATTCCGATTCTTGGCTGGGTTGCGGATTCCAGCACGGCTTGCTCGTTCAGCGTGAAGAAATATGGGGCGCAAATATGCACCGAGCCGGGTAATTCGGATTGTGGCAACGGGTTAGTGATCACGGCCGATTCGACCGCCGCAGCCAGTTCAGTGACCTGCAACAACGGAACTGTGGTTCAGATCCCGGCGGGCCAGACCTCGACACCGATTCTGGACGCGAATCCGGCGGACGCCGATGTGGCGGTGACTCCCAGTTTCATGCAGAGCTGGGTTGCCGCGGATGTTGCCCAATTTGGCTCAACGGCGAAGGGTGGCGTCTTCATCTGGTCGCTGGACAATGAGCCAGTGTGGTGGGACAACGTGCACCAGGCGGTGCATCCGGATCCGTCGACCTATGACGATATATGGACCAGGGGCCTTGCGTATGCGCAGGCAGTAAAGGCTGCCGACCCGACCGCTAATGTTTCGGGACCGGTCACGTCCGTGTGGTACGACATGTTCTTCTCGAAGAAGGATCTCGATTCCGGATGGGCCACCGCGCCCTATAACTATTGGGACAACCCAGTAGATCGACTGGCCCACGGGAATATGGATTTTGTCGCGTGGTACCTGCAGCAATTTGCGAACTACGAGAAGACGAACGGCCAGCGCCTGTTGGATTATTTCGAGGTGCATGGCTACATGCCTGGCACGAACGCGTGGAACGACGCCAACGGAAACGCGCTCACTGATCCCGCTTCGGACGCAGCAAGGTTAAATTCGACGCGAGTTTTTTGGGACGAGACTTACAATCCTGGGACCGACGACTACATTCTGAATACGCCCATGAATGCGGCCAACATGCCGCCCAATCAGTGTGTATGCCTGATTCCGCGCATGAAGAACTGGGTGAACACATACTATCCGGGCACGAAGCTGGCCATTACGGAATATTGGCTGGGAGCGCAAACCGCAAACGACGTCAACGGCGGGCTGGCGCAAGCGGATCTGCTTGGGATTTTCGGGCGCGAGGGCGTGGATGTGGCGATGATGTGGCCGGAAGCGTATCCGAACCTGACAAGCACGGATGCGGTGACCTACGCGTTCCGGTTGTACCGGAATTACGATGGGGCGGGCGGCTCGTTTGGCGACACCAGCGTTTCCGCGACGAGCGCCGACCAGGGCCAACTTTCCATATACGCGGCGCAGCGAACAGCGGACTCCGCGCTCACCATCCTGGTGATCAATAAGACGCCCAATGATCTGACGAGCCCGGTAGCTATTTCGAATTTCATGCCCAAGACTCCGGCCTCGGTGTATAGCTACAGCGCGGCGAACATGACAGCGGTGGTGCCTGGGCCTGGCCAAACGATGAACTCAGGCGGATTCACGGCGACATTTCCGGCCAATTCGGCGACGCTCTATGTGATCGACGAAGGGGTGCCGCCCAAGATATCGATCGCCCCGAATCCACTGGTGGTGGACGGCGGCTCGTTGGGGATTGCTACGGTGAACTATTCGGCATCGATTCCGGTGGACGTGTATGCCGGCCCTAATTTGTTCTGCGGCGGCAATACCAGCGGCAATTGCCAAACCGGCAAATGGGTATCGAACGGGTTGGTCTTTTACCTGAAGGATCATGTGGTGGGTACTACGCTCGATACAGCCAGGGCAAGAGTCCTGAGCGGATCGCTAAAGCCATCCCACGCGAGGTGACGGCGTGTTGTGGCGCGCCTGTTCCACCTGATGGGCAAATGTTCCGCCTGATGAATCGCCGAATACCGGCGTGATATGCCCGAGCTTCCCGATATCGCCGCCTATCTTTACGCGCTGGAACGCCGCATATCGGGCTCGAATCTCGAGACTGTCCGATTGGGCAGTCCCTTTCTGCTTCGCACCGTAAAGCCTCCGCTGGCCGAATTGAATGGACGCAAAGTCAGGGGACTTCGCCGGATTGGCAAGCGAATCGCGATCGGGCTCGAACCGGACTTCTGGCTGGTGCTGCATCTGATGATCGCCGGGCGGCTGCACTGGCACACGCGGCCTCCGAAATTGTCGAAGCGTGTCATCGCCGCCTTTGATTTTTCGACCGGCTCGCTTTCATTGACCGAAGCAGGCTCGAAGCGCCGCGCCTCGCTTCACGTCATCCCTGGCGAACAGGAGTTGAGCTTGCTCGATGCCGGCGGCCTGGAGGTGCTGGACGCCGATTTGCCGGCTTTCCAAGCTGCTCTCACCGCTCAGAACCATACGCTTAAGCGGGCCCTCACCGACCCGCACATTTTCAGCGGAATTGGCAATGCCTATTCGGATGAGATCCTTCATCGCGCGAAATTGTCGCCCATCGCCTTAACGAAGAAGCTGACGCCTTTTCAGGTGGAAACGCTTTTTGAAGCCACACGCCTGACCCTTGAGGAATGGACCACGCGGCTGATTCGCGAAGCGCAGGAGAAATTTCCCGAAGGCGTTACGGCGTTTCGGGAAGGCATGGCCGCGCATGGCCGCTACGGCCAGCCCTGCCCACGCTGTGGCGCGAAGGTCCAGCGCATTCGTTACGCCGACAATGAAACCAACTACTGCGCGGTTTGCCAGACTGGCGGGCGCCTTCTTGCCGACCGTGCCCTCTCGCGGCTGCTCCGCGAAGACTGGCCGCGGACACTTGATGAGCTGGAGGCTCTTCGTCAGCAGTCGCTTGGTAGCCCGTTTTACAAGGTCGGTGACGCCTCCTAAGGCAGTTTGCTGACGTCCGGGACTAGGAACGACCGCTCCCTTGCGCTTCGCGAGTTTCGGTCACGGCTCCGCCAGGTGCAAGAAGGTATTCTTATACGTGGCTGAGCCGTGACCGAAGGGAGCGGTGTTTGCGAAATACGTCACCGCAGTTACGAATGTCAGTACTTAGTGAATCGCGGCCAGTCCCGCTTGCGAAATCGCTACGTCCTCTTCCGATTTACCGCCGCTGAACGCCGCGATCCAGTATCCGGCGTGGCCGGGGACAATGATCCCTCCCTGCCAGCCGACTTCTCCGGTCATGGGCGGACGCACGTTGCTGCCACTGGCCTTTAAGGTGTCGGCCATCTCAGCCGCTTTGGAGTAGGCGATCGCAAGCAGATTGGATCCTTTGGAATTCTGGGTGGGTTCGTTCTTGAGTTTGCCCACCACCACCATCCTGGACTTCCAGGATTGAATACTTTCTCCCTCGAACCACGCCACCAAGGCGACCCCCTCGACAGCCAGCTCGGCGCCGCGCTTTCGCATCGCCGAAAGCACATCCTCCGCCGCGTCGTCGAATCCCTTGCCGCTTAATGGGGCGAGCATGGATAGCGCGCGCGGAGCATCGTCGCCCACTGCCGTCTTGTGAGCTGCCGGGCGCAAAATCGCGTTGTCGGCCATCCAATCCGCCATGCGCAGCGGCCAGCCCTGCAAGGTCACAAACGGCGAGCGATAGCCCATGTTGAAGCCGTGCGCCCCTTGCGCGTAAATGTGCGCTTCGACGGGCAGCTTGGCGGCACGGTATTTGTCGAGCAGGCTGACGACCGTGCTTGAACAGCAAGGGTCCTCATTGGCCGCCAGAAGAAAAGCGGGCGGCGCGAAGGCGGGAATTTTATCGGGAATGCCCAGCGGCCCCGGATAGATTTGGATCAGAAAGTCAGGATGAGCGCTCTCGCGATCGATGGGATCGGGGGCGTTCGGGTCGCCGTGGCCGTCCTGAAAGGCCACCAGGGACGCCACTTCGCCACCCGCCGAGAAGCCCATGATGCCGATCCGCGCCGGGTCGATGCCCCACTCGTGGGCTCGGCTTCGTACCAGGCGCATCGCGCGCTGGCCGTCTTCGAGAGGCTGCTTGTCGAGCGAATAGGGCGAGCCTTCTTCGCGCGCCAGACGATACTTCAGAGCAAACGCCGCCACGCCGATGCCGGCCAGGTATTCACCCGGGTCGCGGCCCTCGGCGTTGAACACCAGCAGGCGATGCCCGCCCCCGGGACAGATCACCACAGCCGCGCCAGTCGCTTTCTCTTTGGGAGGAAGGTAGAGGGTCACGGTTGGATTGTGGATGTTCCTGATCCAGTAATCTTTGGCCTCAGCGGGCTCACTCTTGCGGCTCTCAAAGCCGGGAGCGCCATTTTTCCAAAGCGGAATTTCCGGACGCTGGTCCTGGCTCAATAGCGCCGCCGCCGTCAATCCGGCAAGCGCAAGCAGGCATGGTAAGCGAAATCGCATGCGACTATGGTGTCACGCGGGCAATGGCAAAGCCAGCCCGACCACACAGGCGCTTTCGAACGTCCACACGCCGTCCGGGGGTGGTGGCCGAAGTTCTGATATACTCCGCTTTTGAGAGGACTCCGCACAGCGTTGCTCCCGGATCGACAAGGAGCAGCGTGGAGAAGCCGGCTATGCGTGTGGCAGGCACATCGAAACTTTTCGTTCGCGAAACTGCGAGTAACTTAAGCATGGGCGACTTACGCTTGGGTGATGTAATCGACGATCACTGCATCAAGTGCCGGCGCATTACGAATCACGCGATCGTCTCTCTTTTGAACGGCGCCGCCGCAAAGGTGCGCTGCCGCACGTGTTACCACGACCACGACTACCGGCACGAGCAAGCTCCTCCGACCAAGAAGGAGTTGATGCTCAAAAAAGCCGAAGCCGAGGCTGCCGCCGCCCTGGCAAAGACCGGAGCTGAGGACACACAACCAGCCTGAAGGCGCGGCAGTGTGTGTGAGGCGCGGAGGCCGTTGCGCCGTTGTGCGGAGAAAAGCCGAGATGACTCCCGGCTCCGCGGGCCGGCAGCCCGCGCCACAAGCTACTGCGAGTGGTCTTTGAGATCGCGGTCCAACTCGTTCATTACCTCAGGCCCTACGGAATTGTCGAGGTCGTGTTCGAGCCGGCGTATTGCCAGGCCGACCACGTCCCGGTGGTGGAGTTTGGCCCCCAGCGCAGTCTGCGAGCTCAAGCGCAGCCAGAGCTCATGCAGCTTATCGACATCCTCCGGCCAAAGGCGCGGCGGGTGCGGACCGAGGTTCACGTAAGTCGACGGCCGGTCCGGGTTGGTGATTTCGAGCGAAAAGGAATGGCGCGGCTCGGGCAGGCGCTCCCAGGCAAGGCCGATGTTCCGCGCCAGCTCGTCGGAATCCATGCGAGCCGATACGCCGGTCACGAGGCGGGCAGCCTTCAGCTTATCGGCGGTTTGCACCACGGCGTCAAACGGATCGATAGCCGGGACTACGAGCAGCTCCACGGGCTTGCCTTCTTTTTCCGCGAGCATGACAACAGCGGAGAACAGCTCACGTTCTTTTGGGCCGAAGATCTGGGACTGAGTCAGCTCGTACTCGCTGTCGGCGCCGAGGATGCGAACGGTCATCACGACGATGTCATGGCGCCGCAGATTGGTCTTCTGCAACGTGCGCTTGAGGTGCTCGAGGTGGTGTGTGTCCCTGACAGCGACAAGGATGCAGCCGGGGCGGGCGCGCAAACACCCGGCGTCGATCTGGGCCTTCTGATCGAGGTTGAACTCCTCGAGCGTCTCTTCGCCCTTCTTGTGCACGTGATGTGTCTTCTTCCTGTTTATCCATTCGGAAACCGTGAAGAGGAAGAAAAAAGCCAGGGTGAAAGACACGCCGTAGATGGTGGCGTACTGTTTGGAGAACAGGTTCGCAATGGCAGTGGCCAGCAGGACCAAGGTGGTGACGCCGAGGCCGACCGGTATTTCGGTTTTGCCGATTCGGAGGTTGAAGGGGACCTTATATTCCTGATCGTGGCGCTGGAAGCGCAGCACCAGCACGCCGAGCGATTTCAGAGTGAAGCTCCAGACCACACCGAAAGCGTAAGCCTCGCCGAGCTTATATACGTCACCGCGGCTGAGGATGACGGTGGCCAATTGCAGCAGGGTGATCAGGTTGATGATCCGGAAAGTTGTGCCGTAACGGGAGTGAGGTTTGCGGAACCAGTCAAGCAACACTCCGTCTTCGGCGACCCGGTTCATGACGCCATTGGCACCAATCAGAGAGGTATTGACGGCGCCGGAGAGAATGAGCACACCGACCACCACGACAAAAGCGTGAAAGGCCAAACGGACGAGCTGGGGTCCGGCAAGGTTCATCGCCAGGCCGCCGATGAGGTTATCGACGTAGTTCAGACGGACCGCGTCGGGAATGATCATGGCGGCGAACAGCGTAATGACGCCGGTGGAGAGGATCGCATAAACGCAGACAATGTTGCCGGCGATCTTGAGGTTCTTGAGCTTTGGATAGGCAATTTCGCGATACACCTGAGCCAAGGTTTCAAAGCCGGACATGGAGAGCAGTGAGTGTCCGAAGGCGATGATGACCGCGACAATCGGAATGGTGGGCCAGACGGTGCCTTTGAACCAACCCAGCGATTCATCGGTGAATTGGAGATTGCGGGGCAGCGGAGCCGGCGGCAGGTTCCATCGGCCTTGAAGAAAGATCGTGATGGGGCACCAGATCAACAGGATGACCACCATCACCGTGGTGATCTGCATAATCCGGAGGGCCTGACCGCTGGATTCCTGAATGCCCTTGGTGTTGGCCCACCAGAAATACAGAGTGACGATGACGCCGAAGAAGGCCGCAAAAGTGTTCGGGTCAACGCTGGTGGATAGGTGAATCGCTGCGAATACATCGTTGGCCAGGCGGGCGAGGTATTGGCCCGCGCTCACGACGCTGATGGGTCCGGTGAGGATGTAGTCAAACACCAGCGAGGAAACTGAGAGGCGTGCGACGAAAGGCCCCATGCTGTCGCGAACGACCACATACACGCCGCCGCGGACAAACATTCCGCAGCTCTCCACGTACACGGAACGGACGGCGAAGGAAAAAATCATTACGCCGAGCACGAACCAGGCGGCCGATCTGCCGATAGCCTGTTCGGCAATACCTCCGGCGTAAAACATCGAAGACGCCAGGTCGCTCAGAACGATAGCTGCGCCGCGCGAGAAGCTGATAAAGGAAAGAGCAACGGTAGTGGCAACCACAACTTTCGCAGCTGTCGCCGTTCTTGAAACTTCACTCATGGGGGGGACTGACAGGGAACAGCGTTAAGGAAGCGTAAAGAGACACGACTTCCCGGATGATAGCGTGAAGAGGAGTCGATTCACAACGCCGGGGAGAGTTCGGGCGGGTTGCGCCATGGAGAATGAGCCGTTAGCCATTGAAATCATTAGAGTTCTGCGATTGAACGGCCATCTGGCGTTCCTGGTGGGAGGGTGTGTTCGCGATCGGCTTCTGGGGCAAGAACCGAAGGACTTTGACGTATCGACGGATGCGCGGCCGGAACAGATTTCGAGGCTGTTTCCACGCAGCCGGCTGGTGGGCGAGCAGTTCGGCGTGGTGCTGGTTGGCGAGGGCGAAAGCGGTGTTCACGTAGAGGTGGCAACCTTTCGCAGCGAGGGCGCATATTCGGACGGCCGTCACCCGGATACTGTCCGGTTTGAAAGCGACCCGGCCGCTGACGTGATGCGGCGCGACT
>Ga0302326_10032561_pt1 | contig 10383 bp, 8 predicted proteins | sample Palsa_T0_3_FD_202264 | JGI IMG/M metagenome (GOLD analysis project Ga0302326, IMG submission 202264) | Peat permafrost microbial communities from Stordalen Mire near Abisko, Sweden - Palsa_T0_3 | ecosystem: Environmental > Terrestrial > Soil > Palsa > Peat permafrost | place: Sweden: Abisko... | reverse complement strand
GCGGCCGCCGGTATCGAGCGCTGTATATTCGAATGCACCCATCGATCAGTCCAGTTCCGGCGCGGCTCAATCTTCGCGTGTGACGCGCAGAACCTCTTCGATCGTAGTCTCGCCCTTGAGCACGCGCGCGAGCCCATCGTCGCGGATCGAGGGGGTGAACTTGCGAGCGTAACGCTCGATATCGTGCTCGCCGACTCCATCGTGAATCATGGTGCGCAGGGTATCGTCAATCAGGATGAGCTCGTAGATGCCGGTTCGGCCTCGGTAGCCGCCACCGGCATCGCGTCCTGGACGATACAGGGTCGGGGACGGCGCATCGCTCGCGAGCCCCAGCAGGCGCCGCTCGTATTCACCGGCGGCGAAGGCCTGGCGCGTGTCGGGATTGAGCACGCGCACCAGGCGCTGCGCCAGCACCCCGACCAGGCTCGAGGACAGCAGGAACGGCTCGATGCCCATGTCGCGCAGTCGCGTGAGGGCACCGGCGGCGGTATTGGTGTGCAGTGTCGAGAGCACGAGGTGCCCGGTCAGACTGGCCTGCACCGCGATCTGGGCGGTTTCCAGGTCACGGATTTCTCCGACCAGCACGACATCCGGATCCTGTCGCAGGATCGCGCGCAGGCCGCGTGCAAACGTCATCTCGACCTTGGTGTTGACCTGGGTCTGGCCGATACCATCGATGTAGTACTCGATCGGATCCTCGACCGTCATGATGTTCTGCGTATTGTCGTTGAGCTGTTCGAGCGCGGCATAGAGCGTTGTGGTCTTGCCCGAGCCGGTCGGACCGGTCACGAGCAGGATGCCGTGCGGCTTGTGAATCAGTTCGTCGATGAGCTGCTGGGTGTGCGCTCCCATACCCAGGGAGTCGAGATCCAGGCGACCGGCCTGCTTATCGAGTAGACGCAAGACCACGCGCTCGCCGTGACCCGAGGGGATGGTCGAGACGCGCACGTCGACCGCGCGGCCGGCGATGCGCAGACTGATGCGACCATCCTGCGGCAGGCGCTTCTCGGCGATGTCGAGCTTCGACATGACCTTGATGCGTGAGACCACCAGCGGGGCAACACCGCGCTTGGATTGCAGTACCTCACGCAGGATCCCATCGACCCGGAAGCGCACCACCAGACGATTCTCGAACGGCTCGATGTGAATGTCAGAGGCATTCTCGCGAATCGCCTGCGTCAGTACGGCGTTGATCAGACGAATGATCGGTGCATCATCGTTGCTCTCGAGCAGATCGGCCTGCTCGGGCAGTTCCTGCGCGAGGTGCGCCAGATCCGTCGTGTCTTCGAGCCCAATCTGCATCGACTCGCCGCCGCCTTCGTAGGTCTTGCGCAGCAGATCATCGAAGACCTCGCTGTCCACGGCCGTGAGCCGCAGCGGCAGGCGCAGATAGCGCCGGGCCTCGGCCAGCGCCAGCGGGGAGACCGGGACGCGATAGACGCAGTCGGCGACACCGTCTTCGACACCGCGTATCAGCACGCCGTGGCGTCGCGCAAACGTGAACGGCAGTCTTAGATCGCTTTCGATCCGCTCGGCCACTTCGCTCACGGCGAGGCTCCAGTCGGCTGTGCCGTGCCCGGAGAGGTTGCAGGGGCGGAGGGCACAGGGACGGCCGGCATCGCGCTGTCCGGTGCGGTCACCGGTGCGCCGGGAGCCGGCGCGCTCTTGGACGCCGGGCCTGGCGCGGGGCTCGGCGCCAGGGGCAGATTCGCCGCAGGGCTGGTAGCGGCCGCGCCGCCACTGCCCCTGCCAGCCCCTGTCGGACCCTCATTGACCGTGTCGGGGCTCAGCACGCCCAGTGGCGTCTCGCCATTGCTGATCGGCGGCAGCATATCTACGGGCGCGAAGGGCTGCAGCGGGATCTTGGTCTTGTCGTGACTGCTCTTGCGCTGCTCCTGACGCATGTAATCGTACTTCGCATCGGTCTCGATGGCGGCCTGAGCGTCGTTGCGCAGGATTCGCGGCTGCAGAAAGATCAGAAAATCGGTCTTGGTCTTCTGAGTGTTACGAGCTCGAAACAGCTCACCGAGGATCGGGATACTGCCGAGCAGCGGTACCGAATTGTTGCTGTTGGTCACACTATCCTGGATCAGACCGCCGAGCACGAGTGTGCCGCCGTCCTTGATCAGCACGCTGGTCGTGATCACGTTCTTGTTGGTCACCAGATCGACCGCGCCCTCGGAGCTGCCCGAGAGACTGGAGCTCTCGATCTGCAGCTTGAGCAGCACGGTATCGCCTTCATTGATGGTCGGCGTGACGGTCAGGATCGTGCCGACCTCCTCGCGCTGGATCGTCTGGAAGGCGCTGCCGGTGCCGTTGGTCGTGCTGTATTGACCGGTCAGGAAGGGCACCTCCTGCGCCACCTCCATCTTGGCCTCCTGGTTGTCGCGCGTGACGACCTGCGGGGTGGCGAGAATGTTGGTGCGCGAATCGCTCTGCAACGCCTGCAATACGGCCGCGAAGTTCACGCCGGCGGCGGTGAGCTTGCCGATGCCCAGAATGGTGCCCGAGGGCGGGCTGCTGGCGAGGTTGGACGGTGTCGTGGCGTCGTTGTAGAGGTCGATGATCGATGAGCCATTGACCGGTGCGATGAAGCCGCCGACGCCGACTCCCGTGGCCGAGCCATCGATGGCCCAGTTCACGCCGAGATCGGAGGTCTTGTCCACCGACACTTCGCAGATGATGGCCTGCACGATGACCTGCGCGCGGCGTATGTCGAGCTTGTCGACGATGGCGTTGACGGCGCGCATGGTCCGCTGTCCGGCCGTGATGATCAGCGAGTTGGTGTCCTTGTCGGCCCAGATCGTGGCCGTACCGCCGGCGAGCGAGACCGTGGCCGCGCTGGCGTTGCCAGCGGCGGTCGCCGCGTTTTCGGCCGTGACCCGCGGTGTCGTGCCTTGGGCGTTGGGCGTCGGCTGCGCCGCCGGCTGACCGCGCTCGAGCAGCTTGCTCATGGTGGAGCTTGCGCCTGTGGTGCCGGTCAATTGCTGCTTGAGGCGGCCGGCCAGGTCTTCGGCGTCCGAGTAGCGCAGGTAGCGGACCTGGGTCTCGCTGCCGGTATCCACCGGCGTGTCCAGATGCGTCACGAGCGTCTTGATGCGCAGGCGCATGGCCGAATCCCCGCTTACCAGCACGCTGTTGGAGCGATCATCGGCGACGATTTTGACGCCCGAGGCGGCCTCGCCCGTCTGCGCGAGCAGCGTCGTGAGGACCCGGGCGGTATCGGCCGCGGTGGCACTCTGCAGCGGAATCACATCGATGTCCGAGTCCCCGACCTGATCGATGCGCGCGATGATGCGCATCATGCGGTTCACGTTGCTGGCGCGGTCCGAGAGGATCAGGATATTGGCGCCCGTGACGGCGGAGAGCTGTGCGTTCTGCGGCATCAATGGCCGCAATACCGGGACCAGCTGCGCGGCATTGATGTTCTTGACCGCCAGGACCTGGGTCACCATTTCATCGGAGCTGGAGCTCACGTGATCGGGCAGGTCATCGGCAGCGTACTGGCGCATGTTCGCGTCCGGCACGATCTTGATCACATTGCCCGCGGGAATCGCGACGAACCCGTGCACCTGCAGGATCGCGAGAAACGCCTGGTAGAACTGATCCGGTGTCATCGAAGTCGACGACAGCATGGTGACCTGGGCACGCACGCGCGGATCGATGATGAAGTTCTTGCCGGTCGCCATGCTGACCGCTTCGATGATCTGGGTGATGTCCGCGTCCTTGAAGTTCGGCGTGATGCGCTGCTGCGCGTTCTGCGGCGGCGTGCCGGGCTGCTGCGCCAATGCTAAGGCGCACAAGCTCAGTGCGAGCATCGCGAGCGCAACGCGCCGGCGCGGCGCGGCGCCGATCGTGGTTCTTTGGGGCATCAGTACTCGCTTCCTGTAGTCGTACTCGGCAGTCACTGCAGCGCGCTAACGCACCTGGTCGCCATTCGCGCCGACTGCCCCGGGGGCGCCGTCGGGTGCAGCAGGGGCATCATTCGCGCCGCCGCCGCCCGGCGGCGGGACTAGCGGGCTTGAAACGGGCAGTCGGCCCCGAATCGAACCGGGCGCGGGCCCATTCGGCGCGATCGGCGCGCTTGCCGCTGGGGTGGCATCGCCCGGGGGCGCACCCGGGGCGGCATTCTCGCCGGGGTTGGACTCCGCGTCGACGTTGAGGTTCGCAAGATTGAGATTCACTTCCTGCGCCTGGCCGTTTCGCGAGACCGTCACCGTGGCGCTTGAGGAGGAGGACAAGGTCCCCAGCACCTCCATCGCCCGCCCCGCGTCATCCAGTGGGGTGCCGTTGACGGCCTGTATCAGGTCGCCGGATTTGAGCCCGAGTTGATTGAAGGCGTTGTTGCCCTTCGTGCCTCCGGGAAAGATGCGATAGCCGCTGAGCTTGCCCTGGTTGAATACCGGCTGAATGCGCACCAGCCCCGCCAGCACCGAGGAATTGTCATGCTGCGCCGCCTCGGCGCGCGGCGCCTGCTGCGACATCGCGATCTTGCTGGCGCCGCTGCTCGCGGCGGTGTGCGGCAATTTGAGCGTTTCGAGGCCCCCGTTGCGCTCGATGAGCACCCGATCGCTGTAGATGGAATGCAGGCGCGCGCCACCAGAGATCATGGCGCCCACCGCGTAGACCTTGGCGGACGTGGCGGTCGCGCCGATGATCGCCTGGCCCTTGCTCGGGTCGGGGTCGGCGAGGACGCCAGCGAGTATCAGCGGCATCGTCGTGTTCGGTGCGTTTTCCGAGTTCGCCACGGCTGCGTTGCCGAACAGGTGTGCATTGACGATGGCGGCGAGTTCCACCGCAGGATTCACCGCGGGTCTGCTCGCCGTGTTTGGCATGGGCGCAGCGCTCGAGGGGGTCGCACGGTGGCTCAACGCCCGGGTCAGGATCAGGGCGCTGTCAAGGCCCAGAGCGATGAGCAGGGCCAGGACGAGCAGCTGCGCGCCACGCTGCTCGAGTAGCCGCGTCCAGCCCGGACCTGACCGTAGCTCTTCATACCAAGCCGTTGCGCTCACGGAAATATCGGCTCCTCAGGAGCGTTCCAATGGAGCATGATACGGCCCGGTTGCTGACGCTCTCAAGTATTTGTTTCGATTAAATTCTTTTGGTATCAGGCGTCGCTCGTTGCCGACACCGTGAATCGTGACGCCACATATACCGCTGCCCCCACAGTGGATTAGACTTCTGTGACACAAGTGCTGCGGCGGCACTGCAATGGTGTGACGGGCAGCTTTGGCACAATGGAGCATAGAGAAACCAATCGACCCGATAGCGGCGTCACGGTTGAAGAGTCGCCGCCTCAGACTGCGCAGCCACCGCTCTACCAGGTGGTGCTGCTGAATGACGACTACACGCCCATGGAATTTGTCGTCGAAGTGCTCGAGAGGTTCTTCGGCATGGAGCGGCAGACTGCGACACGTGTCATGCTGGAGGTGCACACCCGGGGCAAAGGTGTCTGCGGGGTCTTTACATACGAAATCGCAGAGACCAAAGTGTCGCAGGTGACCAGTTACTCGCGCGAGCATCAGCACCCGTTGCTGTGCACGCTCGAGGAGGCCTGAAACGTTCGATGGAGAGTTGGAGCAGTGTTGTCGAGCGAGCTGGAGTTTTGCCTTAATCAGGCTTTTCATCAGGCGCGCACCGCGCGCCATGAATTCCTCACGGTCGAGCATTTGCTGCTTGCGATACTCGATGCCCCCAAGGTACGTGAAGTACTCGAGGGTTGCGGCGCCGACCTGGAGCGCCTGGGCGCGGATCTCAAGCAGCACGTCGAGACCAATACCCCGCGCCTGGCGGTGAGCGAGGAGCGCGAGGTGCAGCCCACGCTCGGCTTTCAGCGCGTGCTGCAGCGCGCGGTGTTTCACGTGCAGTCGAGCGGCAAGAAAGAAGTCGGCGTGGTCAATGTGCTGGTCGCGATCTTCAGCGAAAAGCAGAGTCACGCGGTATTTCTGCTGGCGCGTTCGCAGGTCACGCGGCTCGATGTCGTGAATTTCATCTCGCATGGGCTCTCGCGCACCGGCGAGTCCAAAACCGAAAAGGAGCGCGACGACACCGGGATCGAGAGCGAGCGCGACGGCGATTCGGGCAGTGCGCTCGAGCGATTTGCGGTCAATCTCAATGCGCTCGCCCAGGAGGGACGAATCGATCCGCTGATCGGGCGCAAGCTCGAGGTCGAGCGGACCATCGAGATCCTGTGCCGCCGGCGCAAGAACAATCCGCTCTACGTCGGTGAGGCCGGAGTCGGCAAGACCGCGATCGCTGAAGGCCTGGCACGCTTGATCGTCGAGGGCCGCGTGCCCGAGGTGCTGGCCGACAGCACCATCTACGCGCTCGACATGGGCGCTTTGATTGCCGGCACCAAGTATCGCGGGGACTTCGAGAAGCGCTTGAAATCGGTGGTCACGGAGCTCAAGAAGCAGCCCGGCGCGATTCTGTTCATCGATGAGATTCACACCGTGATCGGTGCCGGGGCCGCCTCGGGCGGAGTCATGGACGCATCGAACCTGATCAAGCCGGTGCTGGCCAATGGCGAGATCCGCTGCATTGGCTCGACCACCTACCAGGAGTATCGCGGCATCTTCGAGAAGGACCACGCCCTCGCACGGCGCTTTCAGAAGATTGACGTGGCCGAGCCTTCGGTCTCGGAGACCGTCGAGATCCTGCAGGGATTGAAGCCTAAATTCGAAGAGCACCACGGCGTCGAGTACTCCAATGACGCGCTACGGGCCGCCGCCGAGCTCGCCGATCGTCACATCAACGAGCGCCATCTGCCCGACAAGGCCATCGACGTGGTCGATGAGGCGGGCGCGCGTCTGCGCCTCAAGCCCGCGGGCGAGCGTGAGACCAAGGTCGAGGTCTCGCACATCGAGGATGTGGTGGCCCGCATGGCCCGCATTCCGGCCAAGCATGTCTCGGCCTCGGACCGCGATCTGCTCAAGAATCTCGAGCGCAACCTCAAACTGGTCATATTTGGCCAGAACCATGCGATTGAAACCCTGGCTTCGGCCATCAAGATGGCCCGATCGGGCCTCGGCGATCAGCGCAAGCCGGTCGGGAGTCTGCTGTTTGCAGGCCCGACGGGTGTTGGCAAGACTGAGGTCACGCGCCAGCTGGCCATCGCGCTCGGTATCGAATTCATCCGCTTCGACATGTCGGAGTACATGGAGCGCCATACGGTATCGCGCCTGATCGGCGCACCACCCGGTTATGTCGGCTTCGATCAGGGCGGTCTGCTGACCGAGGCGATCGCGAAACATCCGCATTGCGTGCTGTTGCTCGATGAGATCGAGAAAGCGCACCCGGACGTATTCAACCTGCTGCTCCAGGTGATGGACCATGGCACCTTGACCGACAACAACGGCCGCAAGGCCGACTTTCGCCATGTCGTGATCGTCATGACCACCAATGCCGGGGCTCAGGAGATGAGTCGCGCGTCGATCGGGTTCATGACTGCGGACAACACCACAGATGGCATGGAGGCCGTGCGCCGGCTGTTTTCACCCGAGTTCCGCAACCGTCTGGATGCGGTCATACAGTTCGCGGCGCTCGACGCCGTGACCATCGAGCGCGTGGTGGACAAGCTGCTCATCGAGGTCGAGGCCCAGCTCGAGCCCAAGGGAGTCGTCCTCAACATCGATGAGGCGGCACGGCACTGGATCGCGCAGAAGGGCTATGACCCGAAAATGGGTGCGCGCCCGATGGCGCGGGTCATTCAAGAGCACATCAAGCGTCCCCTTGCCGAGGAGCTGTTGTTCGGCAAGCTCGTCGGCGGCGGCCAGGTGCGCGTGTCAGTGGCTGCGGATCAGAGCGCGCTCACGCTCGATTGCATCCCGGCCACGCAAGCCGAAGTCACGGCCTGAGGCGCTGGCGCGAAGCGCTCAACGGCCGCGATAGACGATGCGGCCCTTGGACAGATCGTAGGGCGTCATCTCCACGGTGACCTGATCACCGGTCAGGATGCGGATGTAGTTCTTGCGCATCTTGCCGGAGATGTGCGCAGTCACGACGTGACCGTTCTTCAATTGGACCCGAAAGGTCGTATTGGGCAAGGTCTCGATGACCTCACCTTCCATTTGTATGGCGTCTTCTTTGGGCATGCTGCGCTGCGTGGCCTTAGGGGCGGCGAATTCTGCATAAAGGGGGCCTGCAATGCAACGCGCACGCGATAGCGGGCGCTCTTGCGCTGCAGCGACGCCTCAGCCGAACCCGAGAACCGCCAGAAACTCCTTGCGCGGTATCGGCCGGCTGCCGAGGCTGCGCAGGTGCGCGGAGGGCAGCTGGCAGTCGATCAGTCTGATGCCTAAATCCTCGCTGCGCGCGACCAGACCGGCCAGCGCAGCCTTGGAGGCGTCGCGCTCGCGACTGAACATCGACTCGCCGAAGAATACGGGGCCAAAACGCACGCCGTATAGGCCGCCGAGCAGGGCATCATCGCGCCAGATCTCGTAGCTGTGCGCCCACCCCAATGCGTGCAGCACGCCATAGGCCCGTTTCATCTCCGGCGTGATCCAGGTGCCCGGGCTGCGGCTGCGCGGCGCCGCACAGGCGCTGACCACGGCGTCGAAATCGCGGCTTTCGTGCAGCCGGAAGCCGCGCGTGCGCACGGCACGCATGAGGCTGCGTGAGCAGTGAAATTCACGCGGCCAGAGCACTTCGCGCGGGTCGGGCGACCACCACAGTACGGGCTGGCCCGGCGAATACCAGGGAAAGATGCCGCGCGCATAAGCGGCCATGAGCCGTTCAGGCTTCAGATCCCCGCCTGCCGCCAGCAGTCCGGAGGGGTCACGCAGCGCCGACTCGTGCGGCGGAAAGCGGTCGGGCGGATCGTCCGGTGCCAGCCAGGTGATCATGCCGGGCCGTTCATGGCAGCGGTTCGTTCAGCTCGCCTCGGCGGAACGGGGCGTGCGCCTCGGCGGCGCTCGCATAGGCTTCGATCGCACTGCCCTCGCGCTCGAGGTATGCGCCGATCGCGCGTCGCAGCGTCGCATCGGCGATCCAGTGCGCCGACCAGGTGAAGGCAGGCTCGAAGCCACGGGCAATCTTGTGCTCTCCCTGGGTGCCGGGCTCGAAGCGTTTGAGGCCGTGCGCGATGCAATAGTCGATACCTTGGTAGTAACAGGTCTCGAAGTGCAGGCTGTGATAGTCGGCCGCCGCGCCCCAATAGCGCCCGTAGAGCGTGTCCTCGGAGCGGAAGAATACCGCCGCGGCCACGGGCTCGCCCGCGCTCAGGGCCAGCTTGACGATCAGGGAGGGACCCAGGTCGCGCGCAACCTGGCTGAAGAATGCGCGGTTCAGATACGGATTGTGGCCATGGCGCAGGAAGGTGAGGGCGTGAAACGCGTAGACGCGCTCGATCATGGCCGCATCGAGCTGTGTGCCATCGAGGGTGCGGAATTCGATGCCCTGTTCGAGCACCCGCCGGCGCTCGCGGCGGGCCTTCTTGCGCTTTTCGGCCGAGAAGGCCTCGAGAAATTCCGCGAAATCGCGATAACCGCGATTGTGCCATTGGAAATGGCAGTCCCGGCGCAGCAACCAGCCCTCCTCGGCGCAGGCCGCGCGTCCGGCCTCATCCAGAAACAGTGCGTGCACGGATGACAATTGCCGGGCCTGCGCCTGAGCGCGCAGGGCACGCAGCAACTCCAGGCGCAGGGCCGCAGCGGGCAGGTCCGGGCGGCACAGCAGACGCGGACCGCTCGCAGGCGTGAAGGGCACCGCGCACACGAGCTTGGGGAAGTAGGCGAGTCCCTGCTGCTCGAAGGCTCGAGCCCAGGCGAAATCGAAGACGAACTCGCCCCACGAATGGGACTTGCGATAGAGCGGCGCTGCCGCCGCGAGCCCCTGCTCGTCGTACAGCAACAGGTGCTGCGCGCTCCAACCGCTGCGCGGGCTGGCACAACCCGTATCCTCGAGCGCGGCGAGGAACTCATGGCGCAGGAACGGATAGCCGCCGGCCAAGGCATTCCACGGCTCCGCGGCCACCTCGCCGATACGCGTGAGACTCTGGCTGCGCACTACGCTTCGATGCGGGTGGATTGCTCGAGATAGCGATCGGCGTCGAGCGCCGCCATGCAGCCCGAACCCGCCGAGGTGATGGCCTGGCGGTAGATGTGATCGGCGACATCTCCGGCCGCGAACACGCCGGGCAGACTGGTGGCGGTGGCATACCCGTCGCTGCCGCCACGCACTCGGATGTAGCCGCCGTGCATCTCGAGCTGACCGTCGAACAGAGCCGTATTGGGTGTATGGCCGATGGCGATGAAGACCCCTGCGGCCTCGACATCACGCAACGCGCCGTTCACGGTCGAGCGGATCTGCAGGCCGTTGACACCGGATTCATCGCCCAGAATCTGCTCGACGCTGTGCTGCCAGATCAGCGTGACCTTGCCC
>Ga0302326_10032559_pt1 | contig 10383 bp, 7 predicted proteins | sample Palsa_T0_3_FD_202264 | JGI IMG/M metagenome (GOLD analysis project Ga0302326, IMG submission 202264) | Peat permafrost microbial communities from Stordalen Mire near Abisko, Sweden - Palsa_T0_3 | ecosystem: Environmental > Terrestrial > Soil > Palsa > Peat permafrost | place: Sweden: Abisko... | reverse complement strand
GTTAATACTCTCCCGGGCTATTTTCCCTTCTTACCTACTGTGCCGACGAGCGGCACTATCTGGAAACCGAGCGGCGCGTTGTCGGCGATGACCAGACCGGCGAGTCTGGTGCCCGAGCTGACGGCATGGAAGGTGACGATGACATTGCAACTCGCGCCCGGAGCCAGTGACGAGCCACAGTTGGTGGTGAAGGTGAAGTCGCCTTTGCTGGACGTGAGTCCATAGGCGATCGAGATGCCGGAGATGTTAAGCGTAATCTTGCCAGGATTGGAAACCGTTTCGGTCTGTGTAGCCGTGCCTCCGGAGGTCACAGTTCCGAAATCCATAAGGATCGGATTGAGACCGATAAGGGGTACAGCAACCAGTACAGAAACCTGGGCCTTCGCCGGAATGTAGTCAACGGTATCGGTTGGCGTGAAGACTACAGACAGCGTATGCGTGCCCAGTGACAGCAGCGTTCCTGCCGCAGGGGTGTACACAAACGTACCCGGCACGTTGGCGGTTGCGTTCAGTTGCGCCGCGCTCAGCGGCGTTCCGAAATCGATAGGCGCGGGGTTTGCCCACGTGATTATCGGCGTTGCTGATGCGACCGTGTAGCTTACGGTGATGGGCGCGCTCTGGTTGTTGACCGCATCTTTCGCTACCACCGTGAAGGTGTGGGGGCCTGCCGATCCGCTCACCGGGCTGCTCAGCGGGCCGGTGCTTGCGGTTGCGGCGAACGTTGCGGAGCCCGAAGGTCCGCACTGCACCACTCCGGAACCACCGTCCGTGCAGCTGTAGTTGGCGGTGACGGATTGCCCGAAGACGGGCGATGCGGGCGAAATGGTTGGTCCGGTAATCACTGGCGCTTTCTTATCCACTTCGAAGGGACCAAACGATCCTTGCGCGGGCTGCAGCGCGGAAGTGTTTCCGGCCACATCTTTCACGGTTACCGGCGGAATGGTTGCAGTGTTGGTTTCCGTTCCAGCGGGAACGTTGGTTTGCAGAGAGAACGATGATGGCCCGACCAGGCCCGAACCGCCAGGATTGTCAGCAGCCGTACACGGGACGACGACGTCGGCAGGCTGCCATGCAATTGCCGGTGGCGTGCAACTGACCGTCGGAGGCGTCAGGTCAACCTTGAAGCTGAAGGTCGGAGTCGCCGTGCTGACCTGGTTTCCGCTATTCGTGATCAGGGTTTCGAGGATGTTCGCACTGTCGGTCGCGGCGTAGGTGATCACAGTTGTGCCTTCCGCGGTCACGGGAATAAGCACGGAACCTGTGGCGCCGGACACCGTACCCGTTGCTGGCGCGGGCAGGTTGGGTCCAGTCACCGAATAATTGATCGAAGTCACGGTGGGCAGAGTGGACGGCGGATTGGTGTTGTTGCTTGGGACGATATCGACACTATTGAAATTCACGCTGATGTTCCCGTTGGTCCATCCACTGTTCAACGGGGGAGTGGTGGTGACGCTGGTGCTGGGCTGCACACTTCCCAGGATCGGAATCAGAACAGAATTGAAGTTGTTGGTGTGGCCGGCCGTGGAAGCGGCGTCGCCGGTGATGGAAGTGAAGACGCTGACCAGACCTTTGCAGGAATTGTCCGCGTTGGCGCCGCAGCTGATGGCGTTGTCTTTGCCCATGATGTATCCCGGAGCCACGATCGGCTTCTGGGATGGATCGAGATTGTAAGTATTGGAAACGTTGATGAGCGGACCGGTGGTACCCAGGCAGTTGGCTCCGGCTGGAACGGAGCTGGAAGAATTCGTGCACAGATCGGTCGTGGTCACGCAGGCGAAGGTTCCGTTTCCCGTGTCCTGATGCTGACAGGTGCTGCCCTGGAACGGCGTGTTGTTCACCAGATCGGAGAATTGCTGATCTGTGATGGTCTGCACCGTGCCCTGCATAATCAGGCCCTGGAATGCGCTCGCAGGTAAGCCGCTCTGCGAATAATCGGTGGTCGCGCTCAGGGTGGAAGTGTAGCTGAAGTTTGTGACCGTGGTTTGCACCGGCTGGTTGATGGTGATGGGCGACAACGGCCACTGGCTGAACGACCAACTGATGATGTCGTTGTTCTCGACGGCAGCGCCCGTTGCCGAGGTAAACCCGATATAGGCAGTGCTTCCGCTGGTCAAGTTGAGCTGCGCGGCGAGGTTCACGGTCGCTTGCAGGATCAGGGTGCTGTCGAAGTACACGCTGAAGTTGTTGCATGCGCTGGTGCAATTTCCCGGCGGAAGATAGTTCACGGTAATGGTGTGCACATTTCCGTCGCTCAGCGACAATCCGGAAGGCAGGCTCTGCAGCGCCAGCTTGGCCAGGTTTCCGTCGGGGCAGAGATAGTTATGGTCAGGACTGTTGGGCGTGAGCACGTTGGAGTTGTTGGGTCCGCAGCTTTGCACCGCGATGTGGTTATTGTCAGGATCGTTGTATTCCAGGTTCTGATATGTGTCCAGTTCGACCGCCAGACTGTTAAGGATACCGCTGCCTGGGCCGCTGGCATTGGAATTGTCGCCGTCACCGTATCCAATGTCTCCGCCGTCGGCGGTATCGCCGAGGGCGCCAGTGCCGGCAGGATCGTTCTGAATCACGAGAGCGATGCCGTCCGCCGGAAAAGCGCAGTCGAAACATGCATTCGTGCTGGAGACCTGAAATTGAAACGCGGTGGTGAATCCGGATGAAAGCGGCTGTTGCACGGCGAACCACGCCGAAGCATGCTCATTCGCGTTCGCGGTATTCAGGCGTAGAGTGCCGCTGCTCAGCACCTGGGGCTGGTCAGGAGAACCGTTAGTCAAGACCTGGCAACCCGCCCCCGGCGCTGGGCTGTTGGCGCACACATTTGTGGTGCTGAATCCGCCCGCCGGAAAACTGAATGACTGGGCCGATACGGTTTGTACCGCGAAAATGTTTGCCGCCAAGAATGTTGCCACAATGAGGCCGAAATATATCCTGCTGCGCATAGTCATCTCTCCTGGGACTGACACCGGATTGACCACACCACTTCCCGCGCTCCAATTCGATTGGATGAAACGCAGGATCAAAGCCTGAAATGTAGGTCCCAGAATCGGGACGTGTTAGGGGGATCGGCCGGAAACTCCAGCCGTCGGGACATTCTCGAAGGTTCAGCGAAATGTGTCAAGGGAAAATCGGTTTCTGCGGCGGGTCAACTTTAAAACGGAACGCCGCAGGGGCTGAAGCCGAATTACTTGGGCGGCGATTACGGCACGGCTGAAGCCGCGCCCCTTCAAGGCGGTCTTGAACTAGCCTGCATGGATTAGGCCGATACGCCTGTGCGCAAGATATTGCAATCCTGCCGCCGGTGCTTTGGAAATCGACGGTGTACTCGCGGGCGACTCGATCCAAACCCTTCCTGATACTCTCAAGATAACAAGATAAAGAAGAGAAGACAGGGCCGAGGAGAGAACAGTCTATTGCCACCGCTGATTAACGCTCAGGGAATCTCGAAGGCCTTCGGAACCGATCCGCTGTTTGAGAATGTCTCGTTCACGGTCTCCGAAGGCGACCGCATCGGGCTGATCGGCCCGAACGGCTCCGGCAAGTCGACGCTGCTACGAATGCTGGCGGGCGACGTCGAGCCCGACGAGGGCGACATCGCAGTCCGGAAGCGGCTGCGGCTGACCTACGTGGAGCAAGACTCAAAGTTCGCCCCGGGGCAGACTGTGCGATCCGTGACCGAGAGTGCGCAGGTGCGCGGAAACGTGCCTGAGTCGGAGCGTGGCACGCGCTTTGCCGAGACTCTGGGGCGAGCCGGTTTCGAAGACCTGGAAGCGCAGGCGACGTCATTATCCGGAGGCTGGCAGAAGCGACTGGCGATTGTCGAGGCGCTGGTGCAGGTCCCGGACATATTGTTGCTCGACGAACCTACGAATCACCTCGACCTGGCGGGAATCGAGTGGCTGGAAGGCGTGCTCGAACAGGCCGCGTTCGCCTGTGTAGTGATCAGCCACGACCGCTATTTTCTGGAGAACGTGGCCAACGATACGGCGGAGCTCAGCCGGGTCTATCCCAACGGCCTGTTGCGGGTGCGCGGAAGCTACAGCACGTTTCTTGAGAAGAAGGAAGAATTTCTGCACGCCCAGTCGAAGCGGCAGGAAGCGCTGGAGAACCTGGTGCATTCTGAAATCGAATGGCTGCGCCGCGGAGCGAAGGCGCGCACTCGAAAATCGAAGGCCCGCATCGACAAGGCTGGTGAACTCATGGGAGAACTTGCCGACCTGAATCAGCGCACCCGCACCGCCAGCGCGCAGATCGATTTCTCCGCTACCGATCGCAAGACCAAGCGTCTGTTTGAGATCAACGATGTCGGGCATGAACTCGGCGGCCGGAAACTCTTCGACGGGCTCAACTTCATTATTACCGCAGGCATGCGGGTCGGGCTGGTGGGCCCGAATGGCAGCGGCAAGACGACTTTACTCCGCCTGCTGCGTGGGGAGTTGACGCCGACCAGCGGCGAGATTCGGCGGGCGGACTGGCTGCGCATCGTCTACTTTGACCAGAGCCGCATGCTCGACGAGAACGTGACTCTGCGCCGCGCCCTGGCTCCGGAGGGCGATTCGGTTATTTATCAGGACCGCGTGATTCACGTGGCGTCATGGGCGGCTAAGTTCTTGTTCACGGGCGAGCAACTCAATCAGCCCGTCGAGCGGCTTTCTGGGGGCGAGCGGGCGCGAGTACTGATAGCGCAACTCATGCTGCAGCCTGCCGACGTCCTGCTGCTGGACGAGCCAACCAATGATCTCGACATTCCGACCCTTGAAATTCTGGAGGAGAGTCTGCTCGAGTTTCGCGGCTCGCTGGTGCTGGTAACGCACGACCGCTATATGCTGGATCGGGTGTCGAACATCGTGCTGGGGTTAGATGGTCGGGGCAGCGCTGAGAGTTTCGGCGATTACCTGCAATGGGAAACCTGGCAGACGGAACGAAAACGCGCGGCGGATGGTAGCGTGCGCGCCGCTTCCCGAGCGGCCGACTCTGCTAAACCCGGCACGTCGAAGAAGAAGCTCTCATACCTCGAGGCCCGGGAGTACGATGAAATTGAGCAGCGCGTCGCCGAAGCTGAGCAGGTGATGGAGGCGAAGCGCGCCCAACTCGAAGACCCAGCCATCGCCAACGATGGTCCGAAATTGATGCAAGCGCAAACTGAAATGGAAGCGGCCGAAGATAAAGTGAATGCGCTCTACGCCCGCTGGACTGAACTTGAAAAAAAGAAATGAATTTCGGCGGCGCGGGCGTCAGCTGGCGAGGCAATAAGCGATGATCGTATTGCCGCGAACTCCGCCATCCTTTTCGAGTTTTTCCAGCAGCTCGGCTTCCAGGTTACCGGGATCCGGGATCATCTCGCAGGCGGCAATCTCTGCGTCGGACGCACCGTGATAGCACAGTTCACAAACTCCCAGGCCATCCTCACTTTGTACCGGCGGCCCGAAGACGCGGCAGGTCATGGGTCGCGACTCGTAGAGTTCGCAATTCCCCGTTTGAGGATCGAGCGCGGGGCAGGGTTCATCGTTGGCAAATTCAGCAAAGCGCTCCTCCGCCTCTTCACTTTCGTGGAGAATTCCGGTGACGGGATCGCCAGGAAACTGGTGCGCCAGCCGGGCCACTGCGTTGCGGGCGCGGGTGCGTACGTCCGCCGCTCGTGCGGGCGCGCTGGTTTCAAGATCCGCCAGCCCGCGCTTCAGGCGAAGAGCGTCGAGCGGATTGATGGCGAATGCTCCAATGCAGCATTGCGTACAGCCGGGGCGGCAGACCAGCCATTCGCCGCTTTTGCGCGCGGCAGCGGCTAAAGCAGCGTCCACGATCTGGATCAATTCTTGATCTTTGTCTTGATCTTGATTTCTGGAAATTGGAGAACGAGAACGCATGGATAACTCAAGGATACTGCGCTCCCCGGTCATCCCGCCAATCTTAGGTGCACCTACTGCAAAGCCAGTCCCGGCAGCTTTCCCTTTTCATCGCGCATGGGCGCTTGATTGATCAACAGCCAATAGAGTCCGGCGGCTTTAATCGTCTCGCGGAATTGTTCAAAGTCGACCGGCTTCTGGATGTAGCTGTTAGCCCCTAACTGATAGCCCTTCACAAGATCCCGTTCCTCTTTTGAGGAGGTCAAAATCACCACCGGGATGGCCCGGGTCAGCGGATCGGACTTCAACTGCTTGAGCACCTGCAAACCATCGATCTTGGGCAGTTTCAGATCAAGCAGAACCAGCTTTGGGCGCCCGGCCGCGGAGCTTCCTTCACCCTGCAGAAACTCCAGTGCTTCTTCGCCGTCACGAGCCACACGGATGTTCTTCGCCAGGTTCTCTTTCCTGAGTATATGAAGTGTAAGGTCGAGGTCTTCCTGGCTATCTTCGACCAGTAAGATATCCACTTGCGATGTGCTCACGACTTCCCTCCTGCCGCTACTTTGACTTTAGGTTCGCTGGCTTCTGCGCCAAGGGTGAAATAGAAAGTTGCGCCCCTGTCGAATTCGGCTTCGGCCCATATGCGTCCACCGTGCTTCTGGATGATGCGCTGGACCGTGGCCAACCCCACGCCGGTGCCCTCGAAATCTTCGGCACGGTGTAGTCGCTGAAACACTCCAAAGAGCTTATCGGCATATTTCATGTTGAAACCAACGCCGTTGTCGCGCACGAATATAACTGGCGTATCGTCATCTTTTTTCTGGTCAGCTTCGATCTGCCCAGCTTCGATCTGGTGGGTTTTCATCCGGCCTATTTGCGTCTGCCCGATTTCGATCACCGCCAGCGGCCGCGGCCGACTGAATTTGAGGGCATTCGATAACAGGTTCTGAAAAACCTGCCTGACCAACCCGGGATCGCACTCCACAAAAGAAAGATCGCCGATCTTCCATTCGATCTTTCGGCCAACGCAGTCCGGGGCCAACTCGTCGATCAGCTCGTTGACGATTGACCGTAATCCCGCGACCTCCAGGGTCAACTCGCGGCGTCCTACCCGCGCCAGGTTCAGCAGATCGTCCACCAGCATGCCCATACGGCGCGTGCCCTCCTGAATGCGCCGTAGATGGTGCTGGGCTTCGGGCGCCAGCGTCGCCCCGAACTCTTCGGTCAACAGTTTCGAGAAGCCGCTGATATGGCGCAGGGGCGCGCGCAGGTCGTGGGAAACGGAGTAAGTAAAGGCTTCCAGTTCCTGGTTAGCGGCCTGTAACTGCGCCGTTCGTTCGACCACGCGGGCTTCCAGTCCCCGATTCAGTTCTCGAATCTCCTGCTCCGCAACCTTGCGCTCGGTGATGTCGCGGAAGGCCACGACGCCTCCGCAGGGATTGCCCCGATCGTCTTTCATGGGCCGCGCCGTAAACTCAAGAAATGCTTCCTCATCGCCGGTTGGACGCCGAACCATCAACTCGATTTGCAGCGATTGGCCGTTGATCGCCCGCACCAGCGGAAGACGGTCCGTCGGCACCAGCGTGAGTCCGTCGGGCTCATAGCAGCCGTAGTGCGGGCTCCAGTGCTCGGTTTTTAAATCGGTAGGGCCTCGGCCCAGCAGCTTGGTGGCGGCATCGTTCCAGATCAAGAAACATCCGTTCTGGTCGGCCGCAACCAGTCCCTCGCCCATGCTCTCCAGCACCAGTTTAAGCATGCGACTCTGACTTTCCAGGGCCTCGCGCGAACGGCCTAGTTCCAACGCCTGGCGCGAAAGTTCCTCAGTTTGTTCGGCCAACGCAGTAAGAGCTCGCTTGCGGTCCGTGATGTCGCGGGCAATCTTCGAAGCGCCCACAATCGCACCGCTGTGGTCACGAATCGGTGAAATCGTGACCGAGACGTCAATCTTTTTCCCATCCTTGCGGACGCGAACAGTATCGAAATGCTCCACACTCTCGCCGCGCCGAATGCGCGACAGAATGTCGGATTCCTCGTTCAGATTATCGGGTGGAAACAGCGTGAGCATGGGTTCGCCCAGAACTTCTGAGGCTGAGTAACCGAAGATCTTCTCCGCGCCGCGATTCCAGCCGTTGATGATGCCATTCAGATCCTTGCTCATAATCGCATCCTCGGAGGAGTCGACCACTGCGGCGAAGCGCTCGCGCACCGTCTCCAGACGCTTGCGCTCCGTAACATCGGCGCGAATCGCCATGTACTGCCGAGGTTTCCCGTCGAGGTTAAGGAAAGGGACCACGGTCGTATCCACCCAGTAGAGGGAGCCGTCCTTCGCCCGATTGCAGATCTCTCCCCTCCACACGTCGCCGTTGGCAATGGTGCGGTACATGCTTTGAAAAAACTCCTTGGGATGATGGCCGGAGTTGAGGATGCGATGGTTCTGGCCGATCAATTCTTCCCGGGAATATTGACTGATGGAGCAGAACTTCTGGTTGACATAGGTAATGATTCCTTGCACGTCTGTGGTGGCGACGATGGCGTGCCGATCCAGCGCGAATTTTTGATCGGCGAGCTCCCGGATCAGAAGTGCTCCCTCCGCCTCGGCCCGCTTGCGTTCGTCGATTTCATGCTCCAGCTTGCGATTCTCGTCTTGCAGGAGCTTGCGACCGGCAAGCATATGTGGAACCAATCTGAGAAGCATGGCAGCGGTGAGTAACGACGCCGCGGCGGTAACCGCTTTGACCAACCCCGCCAGGAGGTAACTGGCGTGCCAGACATTCCAGATTTCCATGCCATGGGTCGCACCACAAGCCAAAATAAAAGCGCCAAACATCCAGAAGACTCGATTGAACGAAAGATCGCGATGCTGGCTGATGAAATAAATAAGAACGATCGGAATGCAGAAATACGCGAGCGCAATCAGACCGTCGGAGATGACGTTCAACCAAACGATTCGTGGATCCCAGAGATAACAGTATCCGTGCGGCATGAAATCCCCAGAGGAGGCGGGGATGGATCCGTCGATCGCTTGTGCGGCCAGCCAGACTGAGCCTGCGGCCAAAGGAAAAGCGATTAACCCTCGGAGGAGTCGAGATTTAGCTGCATTCGTCACGAGCGAAGTTTTTGCACAAAGCCGGGAACGCCGCGTAGCGATGCAGCCCTGAAAATCGTCCCCGGAATCGCCCTCACAGATAAGATATCGGCGAACTCCGTCCCTTCATCAGGATTGTGGGTTACCTTTGTGCAGCTCTAATACATGCGGCTTGAACACGCTTCGCTTCAGGCATGAGCCGTGGCACGGGCAATCTCCTGGCGCTCCTGCGAAGTCAATCCTACAAACTCAAAACCGGAGCGCACGTTGGTGGCGTAGCGCACAATGGCCACCGTGTTCAGGCAGCGGCCGGGAAACTGGACCTCAACCTCCACTATTTCGCCCACGCGAAGGCCACCGGGCACGATCGCACCCAGACCACCCTGGCTGATGTCGAGACTGACCCCCAGCGAGACACGGATGCCCCCGTTCGCGAGATGCCGAAGCGTCAGGGGCACGCTGAAAAGGGTCCGCGTAAACCGCTGCGATGGCCGATGGTGTGCCGCCCCGATTCGCGTGGGATGAAGATTGAATGTCATGGTCATGGTGGGCCTCCCGCCGAAGACAGCCGTGAGCTGTCAGCCATCAACTGCCAGCTATCAGTTGCCAGCTATCAGCCACCAGAAAAAGTAGCTGACCGCTGAACCCTGACGGCTTTTGCGCCAGTTTCTGAAACGCTTCGGAAACGGTTAGGCGTCCGTTCTCACGAGGGCATCGGCGCGGGCGCGCTCACCTTTGGCAGCGTGGCCCGGATGACCTCCAGCAGTTCGGCATTGTCGGCTGGCTTTTGAAAAAAAGCTGCCGCGCCCGATTTCAGCACGCGCTGCTCGCTGCTTTGCGGGTCGCGGGCGGTCAGCACGATCACCGGGATATCGGAGAGCCGGTCGTCAGTCTGCAATCTTTCGAGCACGACGAAGCCGTCGCCGGCGGGCAGGCCGAGATCGAGAATAATCAGGTCTGGACTCTCCTTGTGAGCCTGCGTGATGGCGGAGTATCCATCCACTGCGTGCACGGTGTCATATTGGTTGGCGCGCAGACGCAACTTCAACGCCTGCCTTAGGTCGGGGTCATCATCGACGATCAGGATTTTTGAGTTTGCCATGGTTATTCTCCATTTTCCGTTTCAGGTTCGATTTAGTTCCAGGTGGACTCCTAAGTTGGTTCAATTTCTAAAAGCGACGCGCACTGGTATGCTTCACGATTTCTAATTCCCACTTTGTGCCCGGTAGCTTCGACGTGGAGCGATCTTTTCGTTGGTGGAATCATGTTCGGTCTTGGGCGCCAATCGCGCCATCTCGGTCACGCGATCGGCCACATCTTGCACTTCCTTGGCCAGAGGTTCGGCACTCCCCGCAGCGGGCAAGGGAACCGGGGATGCAGAAAGCTCCAGTTCGCAGTTGGCGTTCAAGTCAACAACTTTCTCGATCTGCTCGCGGATGCGGGTCATCATCACGGGGACGC
>Ga0302326_10032558_pt1 | contig 10383 bp, 4 predicted proteins | sample Palsa_T0_3_FD_202264 | JGI IMG/M metagenome (GOLD analysis project Ga0302326, IMG submission 202264) | Peat permafrost microbial communities from Stordalen Mire near Abisko, Sweden - Palsa_T0_3 | ecosystem: Environmental > Terrestrial > Soil > Palsa > Peat permafrost | place: Sweden: Abisko... | reverse complement strand
CTTGCGTTTCACGCTCGGCAGTCGGCGGCTTGCCGAAGGCGCTCGCGATCAGGCGATCAAATCTTGACGCGTAGGCCGACCCATACCCCGAAAGGCTGCGCCGGCACGATGAAGCGGGGATTTGTGAACTGGGGGAACGCGCCGTTACCTGTTGGATCGCCATACAGGCCGAAGGTCGAATAGCGGCGGTCTAGAACGTTTTCACCTTCGAAATACAGGTTCATGGATTTTGTAAGCTGATAGTCCGCCTCCGCGCCGAACACGACATAGCCGGGCAGCGGCGGTTGCAGATTGGCTTCGTCGCCACGAAAAAATTGGGACGATTCAAGCGTGGCATTGACTGCCAGGCGCAGAAGCGGCGTCGCCTCATAGCCGAGATTGAATTTTGCCGTCGAGCGGGGGATCGCGGGGATACGATCGCCGGGCCTGACGTAAATATTGCCGTTGACGTCGGCGGCCGGATTGTCCTCGCTCGGATCCGTGAAGGCCGACTGGAATGTCGCATCGACGTAGCCGTAATTGGCGCGGAAGTCGAAGTTCTGCCATTTGGCATCGGCGGCAATTTCGGCTCCGATGCGCTGCGTGTTTCCCACATTGGCGAAGAATCCCGATGCGATAGTGGGGCCGGAACTTTCGAAGATGATGTCGTTCTGATTGCGTGTCGCGTAAACATCGGCCGACCAGTCGAGCGTAAGACCGTCGAAAGCGACATTGCCTTTGGCGCCGGTTTCAACCGTTTGGGCAATCACCTGGCGCAGGCCGGGATCGGACAGAAAACTCAACGGAAACACGCAAGGTTGCAACGGATTGGCGCAACTCAGTTCGGCGGCCGTTGGCGTGCGGCTCGATTGCTCGAATTCCGCATAGCCGCTGACATTATCGGCGGCGTGCCAGACAAGCTCGGCGGCAGGATTGACGCCTTCATATTGGTGATTGCCCGTCAGCGCGGTGCCAAGCCGATCCTCGAGATTCACCTCGTCGAAATGGTAGCGCCCCGAAAGTTCGAGCGAAAATCCGGACGTGAGATCGAACGAGTCCTGCACATAAAGGCCTTCGTCGAGATTGGTCGAACTGAGTTCGACCTGGAATTCCGGACTGCCCAGATAGATGCCGATCGGCACGGCCGTCACGCCGCCGGGCTGAAACGTCAGGTTCGAAAGGATGTTATTGGAGGCGAAGCCCGTATAGGCGTGGTCCAACGAATCCCCGACAACGAAGCTGTTGTCGTGGCCGAACAAGACGCCCGTAAGATCGACTTCCGCCGAGCCGCCAAACGCAGTCGTCGCAATCGTTTCGACGGGATCGTCACCGGCACCGCCGATGCTGGCAGGAACCGCAGCGCCGGCGGTTGTTTCGAGCGGGTCGCCGTTGTCGTCGCACAGAATCGTCGGCTGTGCGGCACAGGGCGCGAAGCCCGAGGCGCCGCCGTTCTGGGTTGCGATGTGCGTGGCGCGCGCATAGAGCGATCCGCGCAAAACGAATTGCGACGAGAAATCGTATTCGCCGCGACCCTGCAGCAGAAAATCCTTGTCGTCGGCGGTGTCGGGTGCAGCGAACGAGGCCCTGGTGTCATCCTGAACCGGTACGGCGGCATTCTCGTTGAGGTCGTCGGTGACCAGCGTCAGGCTGATGCCCGCGCTGCCGCGCGTCGAGCGCACGGCAAAGTCGCCATAGGCCTGATAGACCTGCGATCCCGACCACCACCGCCATCCGGAATCGTCGATCGCGGTTGCGCCCAGATAGAACGCCTCGTTGCCATAGGAATGCGCCATTTGGACGACCAGCCGGGCGCGGCCATACGAGCCGCCGGCGACGTCGGCCTGTTCGCCTTCCTCCGCGTCGAATCCCGTTTTCATGTTGAGCACGATGGCGCCGCCCAGCGCGTTCAGACCGAACACGGGATCGGAACCCGGCACCACGTCGATGCTGCGGATGGCGAAGGACGGTACGAGATCCCACAGCACGGTGTCGCCGAAATGTTGATTGATCCGCGTGGCGCCCTGGTAGATCGCAAGGCCCTGCGGTGTTCCCAGCACGGGAGATGCATCGAACCCGCGATAGTACAAATCTTCCTGGAACGGATTGGATTCGGTATTGGAAAGAAACGCCGAGGGAACGAACTGATTCAGCAGAGCGGTTGTCGTGTCGGCATGCGACGCAGAGATGTCGGTTGGGCTGACGTTTTGCGCATCCGCAGGCGCGTTGCCGATAACGATTACGGACTCGGGGTTCGCACTGTCCGCCTGCGCCGGCGATTCGCAGGCTAGAGCCCCTGCAGCGGCGAACAAAGCGCCAAGCGTTCCAAGCCTTCTTGCCACGATGTCCCCCGGCACCTGCACCGACCAATCGCATATACCGGCCGCAAATGAAGTTCAATCTTGCGACCAAATCCAACCCACACTCCCGATCGTGTGCGGCATTGAAGGTTCGTCGATCAAAACCGAATCCGAAAGCCGCCGAATGCGCTGATCGGCGGGGCCGGACTTTCAAAACGGTTGTCGACACCGGGCCCGTTCGTCACCGCGCCGGGCGGTATCCCCGGTGCCCCGATTCCCGTGGGATCGCCCAACACGCCGAAGGTCGCGTATTTCGCAGCAAGTGCGTTCACGATATTGACGAACAGTTCGATATTGTCGGTCACGTCGTATTTCGAATGCAGGTTGACGACGGTGTAACCCGGCAGCGGACCCATCTGGTTGGACTCGTCGCCGCGAAAGAACTGCGAGCTGTCGTAGACGATATCGCCGCCCAAGCTCCATGACGGCAGCACGCGATAATCGGCGCCGGCCTTGATCCGGTTTTTGGGAATACCGGGCAACACGTTGCCCGGCTCGACCTGGATGTTGCCGTTCGCATCGGCAAAGGCATTCTGTGCGGAGTTCAGCAGAAACGCGGATTCGAACGTCGCGTCGACATAGCTGTAGTTTGCGAACACCGAGAGCCGTTCGTCGTCATAGCGCAGGCCGAGTTCTGCGCCTTGCCGACGCGTTCCACCGATGTTCTGGAAATACCCGGTGCTGACGGATGTCGCGACGCCATAGATATCGTCGTCGATATTGGTGCGGAACAGGCTCGCATTCCAGGTGAATTGACCGGCTCCGATCTCGTTTGCGGAAAAATGACCGCGCAGGCCTGCTTCCAATGTGTGGGACACCACCTGGTGCAGGTTCGGCGGATCGCTCGACAGGCTCGACGGCAGGAGACACGGCGCCGTCGGATTCGAACACTCGATCTCGCCCGGCGTGGGCGCGCGATTGCCTTCCGAATAGCCGGCGTAGGCCGTGAGATTGTCCGCGATTTTTTCGGTCAGGCCGAGTGCCGGATTGAAACGCTCATATCGGTTGTTGCCGCTGAGCGCCGTGCCCAGCCGATCCATCAAGTCGATCTGCGCGAGGTTGTAGCGGCCGCTGGCGGTCAGCGCGAGATCGTCGGTGACATTGAACGTGTCGGTCGCGAAAATTCCGTAATAGCTGTTCGTGGCGTTGAGGCTGACCGGCGTCGCCGTCCACGGCGTATTCTCGGGCGTATCGACGAACAATCCGGAATACGAAACCTGAAGCGCGGCATTGATGGTGCCCAGTTCCGCGCTCGACTGGAAATCGGTTGAGGCGTGGTCGATGCTCCCGCCGACGGATAGCTGATTATGGTGCCCGAAGACGGCCGCCGTCTCAGTCGCCTGCAGCGCGCCGCCCACGCCGGTGGTGTGGATCGTTTCGAAATCGTTCTCGCCGATATAAACGGTGCCGCCTTGCGAAATGTCCGGCAAAAAGCCGCCCGAGGAATTGGTGAGCGCCGTAGCGCCATCGGCCTGGCACATATCGCCGATATAGGGCGCCACCGTGCACGCCGCGTAATCGGTGGTGTTGCCGTTGACGACATCTTGCCAATAGTCGCGGAAATAGACATTGCTCTGGATCGACAGGTCGTCATTCACCACATAGCCGGCATTGAGTGTGACGAACGCCAGCTTGTCGGCATTGTTCTGTGGGCTCGTGAAGATCAGGGACCGGTTGATCGCAAGTTCCTGGACGGGAGTTGCCGATTCGCCGGACAAGAGATTGTTCGCGCCCGAGAAGCTCAGATCGAGCGTCAATCCGTGTTCGCGATAATTCAGATCGGCATAGAGTTGCTCAAGCGTATCGGGCGAGAGCTGGCGCCAACCATCTTCCTGCATGAGGCGTCCGGCGATATAGAACCCGAACGGCCCGGAATTCGTGCCATATTCCGCCATGACGCCGCGCTGGCCCCACGAGCCGCCCGAGGCTTCCATGTCGCCGCCATCCGTGGTGAAGCCGTTCTTCATGTTGACGATCACCGCGCCGCCCAGCGCGTTGAGACCGTAAACCGGATTGGCGCTCACGACCGTGATCCGGTCGACGGCAATGTCCGCGATCAGGTCCCAGTTCAGCGAGTCGCCGAATGCCTCGTTGATGCGGACGCCGTTCTGATAGACCGCAAGTCCTTCCGGCGTACCAAGAACCGGCGACGCCTCGAAGCCACGGAACAGAATGTCAGGCTGGAAGGGGTCGTCCAGGTCGTCATTGATGTTGACGCTGCCGAGTTGGTCGTTGATTGCCGAAATCGCACTCGTAGATCCTTCGCGGGCCAGATCGCCGGCCGTGAGGGTCTGGACATTGCCGGGCACCTTGTCGATATCGATGCCGGTGCCGGGAAGGGGAGTCGTGCCGATAACCGTCACGGTCTCGATGCCCGATTGGTTCGCAACTTGCGCGATTGCTGCCGTCGCAAATTGCGCAAACGATGCCGCGAGAACGCACAGGAACAAGCCGCGCCGCTTCCCGCTCATCTGCCATGTCTTGCGGTCATGGCCTGACGCCGAACGGCGCACAGCGTTGCCACTCCACACTCCAGTCGCGTTTCCCAATGCATGACCGATAAGCATCACGCCGCCAAAATGCGCTACGCCGCCGCAACGGTCTACGGGACTTTTTGCGAATGCGAAATCTCCAAGGGCCACACTGTGTCTCTTGTGTCCCACCTTGTGCGGTCGGGGCGAATAGCCAATCATCCCGCGCCAGGCGGGGATTCCGGGGCAGGCAAAGCGCATCGCCCCCCAACCCCGCATATCATTTCCGGAGAGGTCCTCATGCGATCGCGCCTTCATCTGACCACGACTGTTTGCGCCATGGCGCTTTGCCTGCTCACATCCGCGCCGCTGTCCCACGCGGCCGGAACGGCTGCGGGCGCGACCATCGATCAAAGCCGGTTTGAGGCGTTGCATTGGCGGGGGATCGGGCCTTATCGCGGCGGGCGCGTGCTGGCGGTGACGGGCGTGCCTGGCGAGCCGACAACGTATTATTTCGGCGCAGTCGCGGGCGGGGTGTGGAAAACGACTGACGGCGGAGTGTCGTGGACGCCCCTGACGGATCACACAAATATCTCGTCGATCGGCGCGATCGCAGTCGCGCCTTCGAACCACAACATCATCTATATCGGCACGGGCGAGGCTGCACCGCGCGGCGACATGACATATGGCAATGGCGTCTTCAAATCCGTCGATGCCGGCAAGACGTGGGAGAGCATGGGTCTTGCGGACACACGCCAGATCGGCGCGCTGGTTATCGATCCGAAGAACCCCGACATCGTTTTGGTGGCCGCTCTCGGACATGCGTTCGGACCCAATTCCGAACGCGGCGTCTATCGCACGACCGACGGCGGCAAGAGCTGGAACAAGGTCCTATCCAGGGACGACGACACAGGCGCGATCGACGTTACTCTTGATCCGAACAATTCCAAGATCGCTTATGCGTCATTGTGGCAGGCACGGCGCCTGCCGTGGAATTTCTCGAGCGGCGGACCGGGAAGCGGGCTTTATCGGTCCATTGACGGCGGCGCAACCTGGGCGCAGCTGACGGGCAACGGATTGCCGGCGGGAATTCTCGGTCGCATCGATATTTCCGTCTCCGGCGCCAATTCCAAGCGCGTTTACGCGATGGTAGAAGCGAAGGACGGCGGCCTTTATCGCTCCGAAGACGGCGGCGCTCACTGGAAGCTGATCAACGACGATGGCCGCCTGCGGCAGCGCGCCTGGTATTTCTCGAAGATCTATGCCGATCCGAAACACGCCGACACAGTCTACGCACTCAACACCGGCATGTTCAAATCGACCGATGGCGGCAAGACATTCGAACTCGTCTCCGCGCGCCACGGCGACCATCACGGATTGTGGATCGATCCCAACGACCCCGACCGCCTGATCAACGGCAGCGACGGCGGCGCGATCGTCTCGGTCGACGGCGGCAAGCACTGGACTGAGGCCGACAACCAGCCAACCGCCCAGTTCTATCACGTCTCCGTCGACACTCAGTTTCCCTATAACGTCTATGGCGCGCAGCAGGACAATTCCAACATCGGGATCGCGAGCTATGACGATTTCGGCGCAATCGACGACAAGGACTGGTACATCGCGGGCGGAGGAGAATGCGGCTTCGTGATCGCCGATCCCCGCGACCCGGACATCATCTATTCCGACTCCGAAAACGGCATCAATCGCTTCAACAGGCACACGATGCAGTCCGAAACCATCTCCGTATGGCCCGTCGACGCATCGGGGCATCCGGCTTCGGAGCTCGAGCATCGCTTTAACTGGACGTCGCCCTTGATGATGTCTCCCCACAATCCCGACACGCTCTATTGGGGCGCCGAGAGTCTGTTCAAGACGACCGACGACGGCAAGAGCTGGATTGCGGTCAGCGGCGATCTCACGCGCGACGACAAGTCGAAGCAGATCGCGTCGGGTGGCCCGATCACCAAGGACATCACCAGCGTCGAATATTACGACACGATCTTCGCCATCGCGGAATCGCCGCTCGCGAAAGGCCATCTTTGGGTCGGTACCGACGACGGGCTCGTCCAATTTAGCAACGATGACGGCGGGCACTGGACCAATGTCACGCCGCCCGACATGCCGGAATGGGGCACGGTCAGCATGATCGAGCCGTCGCATTTCGACGAAGGCAGCGCCTATGTCGCGGTCGACCGGCACAAGCTGGACGACAATCGTCCCTACATTTTCAAGACGACCGACAGCGGAAAAACCTGGACGAAGCTGGGCGCGGGAATTCCCGATGGCGCAGTGGTGCATGCGGTGCGCGAGGATACAGTCGATCGCGACCTGCTTTATGCCGCGACAGAGACCGGCGTGTATGTCTCGTTCGATCGCGGCGCCAACTGGCAGACCCTGCAGCTGAACCTGCCGCAATCGCCGGTGCATGATCTGGTGGTGAAGGGCGACGATCTTGTCGTCGCCACGCATGGCCGCTCATTCTGGATTCTCGACGACGTCACGCCGTTGCGCCAGATCGCGTCCGCGACAACGGATGCCAGCACGTTGCTCTATGCGCCGCAAAAGGCATATCGGCTCTATTATCCCGACCAGGTGGATACGCGCAGGCCCGTGGGAACGAACCCGCCGGCGGGCGCGCTGATCGACTATTATTTCGCGAGCAAGCCTGCGAGCGAGGTGACGATCGATATCCTCGACAAAGACGGCAATATCGTGCGCCATCTTTCGAGCAAGGCCGCCGCCACAACAGAGCAGCCGCCGGAATGGCCGGATCAGATTTACCCGACCAACACGCTTCCGGCTGGGCAGGGCATGAACCGCTTTGTATGGAATCTGCGCTACGACGATCCGGTGCAGATCCCTGGCGCGTTCTACGAAGGCCTTGCACCGCGCGGACCGATCGCGTTGCCCGGTCGCTATACCGTGAAGCTGACCGCCAATGGCGAGACGCAAAGCGAGCCGCTCGAAATCCTGCGCGATCCGCGCGTGACGGGTCCCGATGACGGCATGCGCGCGAAATTCGCGCTGTCGGCGGAAGCCTGGCACGACCTCGATACTCTGCATCGCGCCGTCAACGATATCCGCGCCGCAAAGGCTGAAGTGGCCGCGCTACACAAAAAGCTCGATGGAAAGCCGGGAAGCGCTGCAGTGCTCGCGGAAGGCGATGCATTGGTAGCGAAGATGAAGCTTATCGAAGGCACCCTGATGCAGGTCAACCTCACGGGCTCGGAAGGCAACCTCAACTTCCCGGATATGCTGAACGAACAAATCTATGCGTTCGCCGCCGGACTGGAAGATGCCGACACCTCGCCGACAAGGCAGGAGCTGGAGACCTACGCCAGGTTTCACGCCGATCTCCAGACGCAGCTCGATGCATGGGGCGGCGTGAAGAAAAGCGATCTCGCCGCATTCCATGCGGACGAACAGAAAACCTAGCGAATAACCTTACAGACCCTACGTCTGCGAGGTCCGCTTGGTCTTGGCGGACTCGCGCTGTTAGGGGACATTCTTGAGCGCCGCCCGCACGAGCGAGTCGTCGCCGTCACTGGCAAGCGGCGTGACGTTCGACAGCGCCGCCAGCAGCGGATAAATGTCCACATTGTCGAAGTCGGGCACCGTTACGCCCTGCTTGAACGACGGCCCGTGCGCCACGAACAACGCCGCCATATTGGGATCGGCAGGGTCGTGACCGTGATTGCCCAACAACGCGTGTCCGTACGCTTTGGCGATGGCGCGGGTGACCACCAGCCAGCCGTCGTCCGCCAGGCAGAAGATCGCCGGCACGCGCGGATTGGTGCCGTAATGGAGTGCCGCCGGAATTTCAGATTTCTTCCAGCATGTCATATGATCGTGATGTGTGAGAAGCGCCGCAGCAATCTCCGTTTCGTGTCCCGGCAACGGATCGACGCCGCCATAGGCGCCCATGGACGGGATGATCGCGAGCGAGACGTCGAACAGATCGTCGAGATAGATCACGCGATCGGCGGAGGTGGCCGTCATGCCGTGATCGGACACGATCACGATATTGGTGCTGTCATAAAGCTTGCGCGCCTTCAGCCCCAATACAAGCTTGGCGAGCGCCGAATCGACGTCGCGCAACGCGCCATTCAGCTCGGGCGAATCGGGACCATATGCGTGGCCCATATTGTCGACCGGGTCGTAGTGCAGAAGGATCATCGAAGGCCGTATGTCCGCGGGGAGGCTCAGCCAGCCGAGCACGACTGCCGTCTGCCGGGCAGGCGTGAGATGCGGATTCCAAGTCTGCAGATAGTTCGGTTTCGTGTCGTGATTGAGCGCCTCGGTTCCAGGAAATCCCGAAGCGGCGACGATCCCGCCCTGCTTTTCGGCGCTGACCCAAAGCGGAGTCGCTTCCGCCCACCACCGCGGATCGTCATTGAATATCGTACCTTCGCCGAAACGCTCGCCGGGAATTGCCGGATCGATCATGCTGTTGTCGATCACGCCGTGGTGATCCGGGCGCAGTCCCGTCAACAGCGTGTAGTGGTTGGGCTCCGTGACGGAAGGAAAAGACGGCCGCATCGCATTGGCATACACGCCGCCGGCGGCAAGCAGCTTGAGCGTGGGCGATAGCCCGCGCTTGATATAGTCGGCGCGATACCCGTCGATGGAAATGAAGATGAGCGGATGCTGAGATTGTTCTGCGGCGAAAGAAGATGGAGAAAACGCCAGAACAAGAACTGCGGCAGCAGCGAACACGAAGCGTTTCATCTTTCCCTCAAACGGCAAAGTGCGCGCCTGTCTCGCACGCTCCAGGCCCCTCTTCAAGTCGCGGATTACGTCTCTTTCCGGTAGCACCTCGAACCATGCATCAAGCGCAATGCTGGTAGGTGGACAAGCGCGGGCCTTCAGAGCCGCAGCGTGCGCACCGGGCGGGGATGGAACGACTCGCTGCCGAATTCACTTTCGGTCACCCGGTCGCACTATCGTCATCGGAAAAGCGGCGTTCGCCCCCGCAAGCTCTGTGGCATCAAAGCAACTTATTAGCGATTTCAGCTCGCAATTGGGCGTTCGACAAAAACATGAGTGGCGCGGGAATATCCCAGTGCGTACGCATCCAAAGTCGGTTCTTTGGGGACATCCATGAGACGCTTGAGCTGTTTGGTCGTGGCATTGGCCAGTCTGTCGACGACCGCCGCCGTTGCGCAGAACCAATCGCCGATCGAGCAAGTGGTCGTGACGGCGACCCGCGTGCCGGAAGCCAATGATCGCATTCCAGCCGACACGTCTGTTGTGTCGGGAAACGAATTGCGCGCGCGCGACGCGTGGGATTTGCAAACGGCGCTGAGCCTCGTGCCTGGCGTCGAAGCTCCGGCAGGCGGCGACGCCGGACCTTCAAGTTCGGTGCCGTCCTTCTGGGGCCTGCACGAATTCGATGCGTTCCTGCTGGTGGTCGACAACATTCCGTGGGGGGGAGCGTTCAATCCGGCCATCTCGACGCTCGATCTGAACGATGTGGACCGGATCGAAGTGCTGAAAGGTTCGGCGCCGGTCATGTACGGCGCGACCTCCTTCGTCGGCGTCGTGCAGGTGTTGCATTACCCGGCAGGGCAGGCGGC
>Ga0302326_10032557_pt1 | contig 10384 bp, 9 predicted proteins | sample Palsa_T0_3_FD_202264 | JGI IMG/M metagenome (GOLD analysis project Ga0302326, IMG submission 202264) | Peat permafrost microbial communities from Stordalen Mire near Abisko, Sweden - Palsa_T0_3 | ecosystem: Environmental > Terrestrial > Soil > Palsa > Peat permafrost | place: Sweden: Abisko... | reverse complement strand
CACCGATGCCGATGGAGTTATCGCCCGCAGTCAAACCGGAGGGTATTAAGATATTTACCTGGTACAGCCCGGCGAATCCAGGGGCCAGTCCTTCAAAGGCGATGGTGGCGGCGGTGCCGCTGATGTCCGCCGAAAAGGTATTGCTGGTGGTGCTCGTCGGGTTCGAAGGCGCGCCAACGCCGTCCAAGATAGCGGGGAACACAGTACCGAGGCCGGACATAAACACGGCCACCGTTTCGGCCGCCTGCGCGGGACTGTCCGGCGTCACCAGGGAACCGTTCTTGTGCAGGGCCGCAGCATAGCCGGCTCCGCTTTCATCTTGCGTGAACACTCCGGGAGTGGTGAGGTTGACGTACTCGGTGACCACGTTGGACAATTGTCCGTTATTGTTTACTTGGATCTGAGCCACTGCGTCTGTAATGTCATAGGGCACCAGCACTGCGATCTGATGGGAACTGACATAGGAGATGGGCACCTCAATATTGTTGATCAATACTTTGACGTTAGCCAGTTCTTTCGGCAACGGCAGCGAAGAAGCGCCTTGCAGAGTGCCGGGTCCGAGATTGGAGCCTTCCAGGATGATGAAATCGCCGGGCGAAACTCCCGCCGTGAACGGCGAAAAGCTGGCGTTACTCACGATGCCTGTGGGGCTCAAGTAGACGCCGGAGCCGGTAAAGCTAGGCGCCCGAACCGCAATCGAAATTCCGGGAAGAGGGCCGATCCCAATTCCAATCTGCGTATTGCCTCCACTGCCGCCGATGAACTGTTCGCCGAGATAATCGTCGTTGTAACTTCCGTTCGAACCAGTGTATCCGTCAGAGTAAGTAAAGCCGTAGGCAGAACCGTTGCCGTTCTGAACTCTTTGATGCCCCAGGATGACCCCGTCATTCGCGTTAAATGATCCATAAAATGTGTTCAGACCGTATTGTCCACTGCTATCCAGGCTGGAATTGTCGATCTGAAGACCGGCCGAGTAGTAGAGACCCCCGAACGTTCCCATGGAACTGGTTCGAACTCCCACCAGCATGTCGAAGTTCTCCGGCGAACCGCCAAATATGACGCTCCCATCGGGCGTGGAATACAGAAACTCCTGGCCCTGAACCAGGTTGGTGTTGTTGGTAGGAAAGGTCACAACATACGCATTGTTGCTTACAAAGTAATTCACTCCCGATATGGATTGGTTCTGAGGAGTGGAGGTATCGACGTAGACGCTGAGGTTGACGTTCCCGATGGAACCGCCGCCGCTCGAATTCAACTGGAGCAGGGCGCCAAAAGCCGTCCCTTGCGTCAAAGTGCCGACGGGATCCGCGTAAGCGATCGAATATGGGCCATTCAGCGTTCCGGTGTTCTGCGAGGCGAGGGGCGCGGCGATGAAGATGTCGGAAACACCGGTCTCGGTGATGCTGCCGACAAAAACGCCGTTGGCTCCGACCAGACCATATACTGGGCTCCCGATGAGCGCATTGTTAATGAATCCGAAGCCGCTTGCCGCTATGCTGTAGGACCCGGTAGTTGTATAAGGGCTGCCTGCACTTCCCGTGCTGGCCTGACTCGCCGCCGCATCCACCGAATAAGTGCCGTTGGTAAAAGTGATGGTCCCGTAGACAGCGAAGGCGTCGTCGGAGGTAACCGTCACTTCCCGGAAATAATACGTCCCGTTCAGCAGTTTGTTCCCGGTGTTATCCCAAACCTGAGCGACAGCGGGGAAGGTTGAGGCGGCCAGGATAAGCAGCCCTACTTGAAAGGTCTTCATAGTTGAGTGTACGCACACCGCGGCAGGTACGTTACAGGCGTGGAGTGTCTAACCTTGTAACGGAATGTAAGTTAGAAGCCTGGCTGCTGCGGGAATGTGATCCGAACTGATTGCAATGGAATGGGGTGGCCGCTTTCTTCGAGGAAGCCGGCGCCGCCGGAGGGTAACCGAAGATCGGTCCATTGGCTCATCAGGTTTCCATTGAGGTAGAGCCGGAAGGAGGAACCTGCGATATCGGTGGCGACACGCAAACCGGTGTCCTTCCCAGGCAGTGTCAGCACGCGCTGGACGCGGGATTTCTCCACGCCTTTCAGCACCGCGAAGCGCTCCAGCAAAAACGCGCCGGGCGATGCCAGAGGCTTGAGGCGAGCCGCGAAATAGTTCTGGTGATCCTGGGCGCGGAAAACCCAGTCCACGCCTTGCGGGTTGATTTTCCAGGTAAAGTCCAGCCGGTAGCCGGCAGCGCCTGCGGAAGCACGGTAGAGAACCAGGCGCCGGGTCTGACCGGCCGACTCTCGCATCCAGGCGTGTTCACTCATGCTGGATTCCATTTCGATGGCGCGCGCGCCGGGGGAACCCGTATTCCTCCAGCCTGGAACCAGTAGCAACATAACGCAGGAGCTGAGCACCAGCTTGACCGCTAGCGACGTGGAATCCGACGAGACTTCGAATTTCGGAATGACGTACTTGGGCGGGGCGAAGGCCGCATCCCAGCCGGATTCGGCAGCGGGCAATAGACGCGGTGCGGGGGCGGCCGGGGCCAATCTCGGAATTACCATGGACCACTCCACGCTGGAATCGGCCGGTGCATTCCGCGGAGTTACAATTCTGGCGTTATCCGGGTGCGGCGCGAGAGCCGGGGCGTCCAACAGAGTGGACCAGGTCACCGGGAACCGGAAGCCGGCTGCGTGTTCAGTTTCGCCAGGCACGTTATTACATATTATCGCGGCTGGCTAGACAATAATGCCACGTTGAAGACCCAAGTCCTTGCCCGCGGAGTGCCTATGGTCAGAAATCGAAAAATAAATTGACGGCCGCGCCGATTCTCTGGAAGGCGGCGATTTTGTCTTCGTAGTTCAGCGTGGTAACGATGCCGGCATGGCGCGTGACCCATTTCCGGTAGAAAATCTGGAACGACGCGCCGTTGAACCTGACATCGAACGGCGTTTCACCCACCAGACGATAAAGCTCGTGGCCGCCGCTGGCGGTGCCGCCAAACCAGTATTTTCCTTCTTGTCCATATTGAATCGCCAAACTGCCGGAACTGGAGTAGAGGGCGCCCGGCTGGCTGCGATTCGCGAAATAATTGCCTTCCACGACGAACTTCTTGTGATACCACAGCCCACCCAGATTAAAGATCTGTCCGTGGCCGGGCGCACCGAGATCGAAATCGGTGAAGCCCACGCCTAATACGAAGCTGCGGCTGGGCGGGAGCTTCCAGTTGGCTTTAATGTCGTAACGGCGCTTGGGGAAGTAGATGGCTCCGACGCCTCCGTTCTGCGGGGCGGCACTGAACCCTTGGGTGGTGTAGAAAGATTTGGTCCAATTCAGGTAAGAAAAAAAAGCGTAGTTCTGTTCCGTGCCGGTGGGCCGGGTTTGCGACTCAAAGAAGACAGCGGGAATGAAAAACTCGTTGCCGCGGTACCAGAGTTGGGCATCCGCGCCACGCCAGTTTCCGTAGCCATTGTCTACATAATTTTCGTAGCCGCCGAGTTCCAAGCGGAACGGCTGAACTTCGTAGGCCGGTTCTCCAGGTGGGCCGGGCTCGCCGGGCGGTCCAGGCGGGGGAGGCTGCTGGCCTTGCCCCGCGCAACCCAGGGCAGCCAGCAGACCAATCGCCATTAAGCTGCGCAGGTTAACAACCCAGGCGCAGGATGGCATCCTGTCCCACAACTGAACTGATGCACGAATAGCGTTCATGACCTCACTAGTCATCCGAAGCTCCGCTGGCCGAAGCGCCTCTGGCTTCCGCCGCTTCCGCGCTTTCCACAATCACCCGGCCGCCGGCTGCCAGCTTTCCTTTGATCGCGACGTCCCGCTCCACTTCCAGGACTTCGCCGGCGTACGCTACCACCATACCGTCGTCCTTGAAGCCGCGAGTTCCTTGCCCCAGCCGCACATTTCCATCCGCATGGATTAAGCCCGCGAACTTCGAGCCGACTCCCAGGTGAATGTCTTTTCCCGAGATCAGATTTCCGCGGCATATGGAATTGGCGCCTACGTTGAGCGCCCCATCGGCGTGAATGTCCGCCTCCAGAACGCACCCATCGGGAAGATCGCATTTGCCCTTCACCACCAGCTTGGTTTGCAAACGCAGCGGGGAGAGGAGTCTGAGATCACCCTTATACAACCAGGCGTCCGATCCAAGTTGGATCAACTTCTGGACGTCAAAACCGGCGTTTTCGATGGCCTCGCGCGCGGCAACCGCTGCTTCAGAAAAAGCGATTCCGGGAAGTTTCGCCATCTCCGGTGTTTCTTGATTGAGGGACGTACCATCCCAGGCCATGGTGGCAACGCGCGGAGCATACATGGATCCAGCCTGCGCTCCAAGACCCAGACGGATGAGCCCGGTGGAGGTCACGCGCGCGCCCACCAAACAATTGACGCCGAGGGTCAACTCACCGGTACAATCCAGCCAGCGCGCCACCTTCACATCCCAGTCCAGCGTCAGATCGCCATCCACGGCCATCGACTGCAAGCGCGCACCAGGACCAATTCGGGCATTCCCCTTCACCAGAATCTCCCGGCCGAAAAGGCAACCCGGGCCGCAGGTGAAATCTCCTTCCACCACCAGAATATCGTCGCACTGCTCCCCGGATGCAAACTCAATTCCGCCGGTGATGACACGAATGGTTTCGCTTCCTTTCAGAATGGTGCGCTCCCGATCGTTCCGGATGGTAGCAGGCAATTGCAGCCACTCCTTCACTTTCCTGCGAAAGGACTGGGCCAGATAATCCTCCATGCGCACGTAGCCGACATCGATCTCGGAGGTCTGCTGGCCCTTAATCCTTCTCCATTGCCGGTGAGCCAGGAAGAACTGAAGATACAGGAGTCCCGCGAAGAGTATGGCGAACAGGATGAATCGCCATGGAATCACGTCGGGCATCAATCTCCGCTGCGGCTATAAGTGTAGATGCCGTCGGCGCCCTGGCTAAACAGCTTGGGCGCGGTGGAGGAGCCATTGGCGAACGGCCGTTCCTTGCCATTGGTGCGGAAGCGGCGGGTTTTGTACCAGCCGGGCCCTCCCGAGCCCCACACTTTGCCCAAATAGAAGCGCAGCAGGGCTTTGGAAATGGCGCTGGTGCTGGCGAAGAAGTTGAAAAGATTACACGGCATCAGTAAGACCCGGCGGTTCATGCCGTCCAGCAAGGCGGCGATTCCGAGTTCGAAGAAGGTGGCTTGATTACCGAAGATCTGATAGCCGACAAACAGCATGGCTACCGCCAGAATCGGGACGGAGTGCATTTGCGGACTGAAGAACAATACCAAGGACGCCAGCCAACCCAGGATCAGTATGGGCGCAGTCAGATAGCAGCACAGAACGAAAAAGGCATCCACTTTTTCGGTCAGCGACAGAGAGCGCGAACTCAGCAGCGCGGGCCACAGCCGATGCAGGCAATCTGTATGCCCGGTAGCCCAGCGGGCAATTTGCCGCTCGCGCGCAGGCCAGGTCTCCGGCACCTCTTCATAACATTCGGCGCGATTGACGTAAGCCACTTTCCAACCGTGCAAGACCAGGCGGAAGGTGAGATCGGTATCTTCGGTGAGCGATTCGGTGTTCCAGCCTGCGACGGAGTTGAGCGCCGAAACCCGTACGCCGCCCACCGTGCCCCCGAATTGGGGCGTCAGTCCCAGGTTGTAGCGGGCTTGCTGGCCAACCTGATAGCCGGCGGCGCGCTCCAATCCGAGCAGAGCCGCGAGCAGAGTTTTGTCGGTGTTGTGCGGAACCACGCGGCCCATCACAGCTCCCACTTGCGGGTCGGAGAATGGGGCCACCAACTGTTTGACCATGGAGGGTCCGGGAAAGTAATCGGCGTCGAACAGCAGCAGCACTTCGCCCGTCGCTTGTCGAGTTGCCTCCTGCAAGGCGGCCGCCTTGCCCCCGGCGCCCTGGTGTCGATGGATGGCCCTGACAATGGAAAACCTGGCGGCGTAATCGTCGATGATAGCGCCGGTCCGGTCTTCGGAGTTATCGTTGATCGCCAGCACTTCCAAGCGGGTGCGGTCGTAATCGCATTCCACTAAAGCCTGGAGAATGTCCGCCGCCACCGCTTCCTCGTTGTGCATGGGAACCAGAACAGTGGTGCGGGGGAGCGCAAAGCCAGTGAGTTCCATATAATCGCGCGGGCGGCGCAGCGCCAATCGGCAAAGAGCAAACACATAATGACGAACGGCATAGAGCGTCAACACGACTATGGCGAGCCCCAAGAAAAATTCCGCAATAAACAGGAGGATCATTTACCCCTTCTTCCCCAGGCCCGGCTGGACGCCCATTCGACGGCAATCGAATAGGAGACCACCAGGTATACCATGTCGGCCAGCAATCCCAACGCGAACCACGCAATCGGGACAAATAAGATGCCGGTGTAGTGAATCAGGCAGATGGAAAAAGCCAGACGGACGGCGGACCACAGAAACCCGTAAAGCTGCGTTACAAGTGCCCACGCGGCGCCGAAGAGCGGATGAATCAGCACGAACATGGCGGCGGAAAACACCGGCAGCACCAGCCAGACCAGCACCTCGCCCCGGAGCCAGATCTGCGTAAACTCGACGGAACCAAACTGGCTGGATGGATGGAAGACCACGATTGCGGTGGCCACCAGCAGCAGAACCATCAGGAACAGGACAAAGCCGCGAGCCAATGGCAGACGCCGGTGGATTTGCAACAGGACCAGCATGGCGACAGCGAACATAATTAACAACTGAAAAGGTTTGCCATCCAAACGGCTGGCACTCACCACTACAGCCGGAGCCGCCTGGAGCCCAGGGAAGAGCGACACCATTTCGACGCCCAATACCGGCACTCCAGCCAACTCCACTATGCCGGCGGTGAGCCGGTTGTGTTCGGCTACCAGCCATCCCTGCTGAGTGGCTACCAGGACGATAAGAACAATTGCCGTAACGGCAGCCAGGAAAATCCTGCCGGGCGTGATGCGAATAGACCGGATGCTGCGATGCGGATAGATGAACGGGCGACGCACGGGGCCACCGCGGCCGGCGGGCGGTACTGGAGGATTACGGAGTATTCTCACGACCATTCGGACCAGGATCTCGCCTAGGGAGACTTCTTGTATGGTAATCGAGAATTCACAGTTGTGGATGGGGGGTACGTCTAGTACCGGAACGGGGGGTTCGCCAGTTTCTCGCGATCTATCTGGCGGAACTCAAAGCCAGCGAGTCAGAAGCGAGTTTAAGGCCCAGGATTTCACAGCCGGTTTTAGTAGTACGGGAGATACCGGATTGAGGATTCAGAAAGCCCATGTTGATGTTTGCGATTCGGGTGGTTGAATGAGCCTTGGCGAAGCCAAAGGCGGTACCGGCGTTTTGATCGAGAACAACGCCGTTAGGGTCGTAGTGCTGGCAGCGAATTTTGAAATCCGCCACATCCACCGGGCTATCGTTGCGGATGGTGAAATTAGCCATCATCACAGTTCCGAAGCCGCCCTTTTCCCAAGTGAAATCCACCAATTTGGTTTCAATGGCGGCGAATTCCTGTGGAAAGCGCACGGCCAACTGCTCAGCCGCCGATTGCGCGGCGCGAGAAATTTGGGTGGCGCCGGGATCATTGGGATATTGCCGTGCCAGCGAATCGAGGATAAGCTGAGCGCGCTGCAGCTTATCCATGCCGTCGCGTACTTCTGCGTTGGAGGCGGCATCCACCAGGTTTTGTGCACTCCGAAGAATGCCGGCTTTGGCCAGATCCTTTTGCAGGGATTTGGCCCGGCCGGCCTCGGGCGCCGCCGCTGGAATCGCTTTCAAATGCTTCAGGCCATCGGCGATCGCGTCGGACGACGCGCCCGGCCGTAAGGCTAATTTCGCCCATTCGATATGCTGAGCGGCCGTCATGGCGCTGAACTTGGAGGCGTCTTCACGTTTTTCTTTTTCCGCTGCGGCCAAACGCTTCTCTTCCGGGGTAACTCGCTTACCTGGCGCAAAATATATGGTGCCGGCAACCACCATCATCAGGAGCAGTAACAGTCCGGCGAGCACGGCGGCCACTCTGCGGTTCCGGATTACGATCGGGTGATAGTTGTGAGCAGCCCGCGGAGGGCCGTGGTCGATGAGATCGGTATCCAGCAGCCTATCGGTTATGTCTGCGACGGTAGACACCACGCCTTCCAGGGCTCCCGCCTCGTCCAGAAGTTCTATGCTTCGTATGACCACCCTCCGCTCCTGACCGTCTTCTCTCAGCAAAGTGAGGGTACCGGCCGGCAGCCAAGCGGATTGGTCGGAGTCCGTTGGATGCTCGGCATTCTGTTCGGAAGCGGTGACATGAAAAAGTGACCAGCAGGAACGGCCGAGCATCTCATCGGCAGCTAAGCCAAAGAGCTTCTCGCCGCTCTTGTTCACGCCGACCAGATGCAAATTCCTGTCGTAAAAGAAAACAGCGTCCGAGATCTGATTAAAGATCGCTTGCAGGGTTTCAGGACTTTGCCAGCGTACGTCGAAGTGGGCCACAACAAATCAGGGGAACTACGTTTTCTAGTATAGCCGAATGGAGGGTTACTGTGGACGGCAGGCTGAAAGCCCGGAGAAAGGTTAGGGCCGCGCCGGGCGGCGCAGCCCTGAAAAATCTACTACCAGCGATTATTGTTACGGCGTCCGCCGCCACCACCGCCGCCGGAACCGCCGCGATCGGTTTTCGGACGCGCTTCGTTGACGTTCAATGCCCGGCCGTCCAGCTCTCGGCCATTCAGCTCGGCAATCGCTCGATCTGCGTCTGCGTTGACGCTCATCTCAACAAATCCGAACCCTCTGGCCTGGCCAGTATCACGGTCTGTGATCAGGTTCACCTTCTCTACCGTTCCGTATGCCTCAAACAAGGATCGCACCGCATCTTCGGTAGCCCCAAAGTTGAGGTTCCCTACGAAAATATTCTTCATTTCTTTTTCCTTTTAGTTGGTTTGTATATCGGGGCAGGATCGGACGAGAGCGGACGGGCCGGACTAATGCGAAGATGCCAAATCAGTGACACTAGTACTATAGCACGAATGGGACTAAATGCAAGAGCCGGGAGGGGTGCGCGTCCACTGGGCCGATTTGCTCCACCTATTCTTTCCGGCCGTTTCTGACGATGTAAGGACGAAATGCCTTCTTGGCCTGAAGATTTCTCGACATGCAGTTTGAAAGAGGTTCTGGGATGGCAGGCCGAGAATCGCGCATGGAATAAAGAACTGCGCCTCAAAACCAACACGCTGGTAAATAGCCGGTTGGCAAAGAACATCAGTCAGGACGATTATCTGGCGACTCGAAAACTGGTACATGAAGAGTCGGCTGAGTGCCGGCGCCGGGCGAACATCATTGAGGCCCAGATAGCCCGTCACACCGTTGGGTCTATGTCGCGCGAGAGTTAGAGAGCTAGGGCAAATCACCAGAAAGTCCGATTGCGCGCTTGGGCGATTCCTGCCATACTTGATACACCTCGACCAAGAGCCTCGTCGGATTCGCAAGCGCTGGGCGTCCTCTTCGTTCCGGGTAGAAACGGTGCCAGTGCGTGACTACCAACACCCACGAAGTGCGGAAAGGTGAACCCAAGCTGCTGAACTCTACCGACGTGCTCGCGTCCATTCGCGATCTGATCCTACATCTGCATCGGAACAACGCCACCCAGGCAGAATCGATTGTGACCGATGTGGCCGGATACCTCAAAGGCGTAATGCAATCCGGCGCGGACCCAGGCAGCGTCGACATGCTGCGAACTCAACAAACCATGTTTGCGATCGACGAAGTCCGGATGCTTTTATCGCAACGGGATTTCGACGGAGCAGCCATAGCGGCCAGGGATGCCGCAAAAGAGTGGCGGCAGCAGCCGTCGTCCGGTTCGGCGGGCGACTAGGAGGTTGACCCGTTGCGGTTCAGATGTGGACATCTGGCGGGTGTTTTGATATGTTCAGGCCGTAGAACCGAGCGGGAGTAATTCAGTGGTAGAATGCCAGCTTCCCAAAATGGCTATCTTTTGTAAATAAAGATCTTAGCGTTTTTCCCAGCGCGTTTCCGTCCATCAAATTCATTGAGTTTTTGGGGGCTTTTTCTGAACAGCGCGAGTGCTGTTCAGATTGCTGTTCGCCTCGATCCCCCGGCAACCACAGTCCCACCTCTGCCGCCCCGGCGTCCGTGACATCGTAACGCCGGTATCCCGGAACTTCGCAAACGAAATTCAGAAGCCCCATGAGAGCCATTTGCTCGATGGTGGAGTAGTTTTGCGGGTTGTTCACGTTCGCAACGACAATATTGCGTGCGGGTGGGCAGATCGCCGTAGCGTCCGGTGAGGCCATGCCAGAGGATGGCGTGCTGCTGGGGATGTCAGGCTGATCGAGCGTCGCCGGCATCGGTGCATGGGATCAGTGTACGGCGCTGCGGACGTTAACGCGGGGATATTGGGCAAAATGGCCGCGCTTGTGGGCAGTGAAT
>Ga0302326_10032555_pt1 | contig 10384 bp, 9 predicted proteins | sample Palsa_T0_3_FD_202264 | JGI IMG/M metagenome (GOLD analysis project Ga0302326, IMG submission 202264) | Peat permafrost microbial communities from Stordalen Mire near Abisko, Sweden - Palsa_T0_3 | ecosystem: Environmental > Terrestrial > Soil > Palsa > Peat permafrost | place: Sweden: Abisko... | reverse complement strand
GTTGTCGTCACTGGCGGTGCTCGTCAACGGCGGGGGATTAGGGGAAATCGGGGAGATCGTTCACAACTTCAACGCCGCCTTGTCCGGGCGGGCTGGCGCCGTTCGCGACTTACTCATTCGGCTGGACAAGTTCGTGGGCACGTTCGACCAGCAGCGCGAGAACATCGTCGCGTCCATCCAAGCGCTGAACCGGCTCGCCACCACCTTCGCCGATCAGCGTGACGTTCTTACCCAGGCGCTGCGCAATATACCGCCCGCGCTGCAGGTGCTGGATAAAGAGCGGCCGCGATTGACGACCGCGCTGGACAAGTTGCGCGTGTTCAGCAACACCGCCACCGGGCTGGTCAACGACACTCAGGCCGACTTGGTGAGAAATCTGAAAAACCTGGAACCGACGATCCGTGCGATCGCCAATGTCGGACCCAACATCGACTCGACTCTCGAATATGCGACGCATTTTCCGTTCCCGCAGAACCTGATCGACCGGGGCGTCCGGGGCGACTTCTTCAACCTGTGGTTCGACTTCGACCTGACGATTCCAAAGCTCAAGAAGGGAATCTTCCTGGGCACCCACTGGGGTCAGCTGCACGAAGAGGATGTGGCTGCGCCGGGCGACCCGTGGTGGCTGAACTACACCCTCGACCCGCTGCATGCCGGCGTGAATGCGCCGCCGTTGCCGCCCGGGGCTCTGCCGCCCGGCCCGCCACCGCCACTGCCCGGTCCTGCACCGGCACCCGCGAGTCCGTCGCCACTGCAGTTCAGTGGGCCGCCACCGGGGCCGGCTGCACCTCCGCCGGGTCCGGTCTCGGGGCCCGTCGCTGCGCAGGCCGGGCTGCTTCCCGGGGCTGCCGCCGCGCCGCCGGGGTTCGGTCCCTTGCCAGGGCCCGCGGCTGGGCCGAATGTTGCACCGCCACCAGGGATTCCACCCGTGGAAGGCGGCCGATAGATGCTCACACGCTTTGTCCGGATTCAGCTGGTGATCTTCGCGATCGTCGGGATCATCGGCGTGATCGCAATGGTCATTTTCTACGTTCAGGTGCCGACGCTGCTCGGTATCGGTCGGATGACGGTCACCCTCGAACTGCCGGCCACCGGCGGCTTATACCGATTCTCCAACGTGACCTACCGCGGGGTGGAGGTCGGCAAAGTCACCGCGGTAGGGCTTTCGCCGAACGGCGCGAAAGCGACGCTGTCCCTGGGTACGTCGACCAAGATCCCGGCGAACCTCGATGCAAAAGTGCGCAGCGTCTCCGCCGTCGGCGAGCAGTACGTCGATCTGCAACCACGAACCGACTCCGGGCCTTACCTACACAACGGGTCGGTGATCGCCATGCACGACACCACGATCCCGCAAGCGGTCGGACCCATGCTTGATCAGGTGAGCAGCTTGATCAGCAGCATCCCGCAGAACAAGATCAGCCAATTGCTCGACGAGTCGTTCCAGGCGTTCGACGGGGCCGGCTTCGATCTCGGATCGCTATCCGATTCGGCATCGCGAATCTCCGCCGACGCCAACAAGGTCGCCGACCGCACGCGAACGCTCACCGAGGACGTCGGGCCGCTATTGAATTCGCAGGTGCAGACCGCTGATTCGATCCGGACGTGGGCACGCAGTCTGGCCGGGATATCCGGCGTGCTGGCGACCGACGATTCCAAGTTCCGCACTATCTTGCAGAACGGCCCCGGGACCGCCGACGAAGCGTCCCGCCTTCTCGGACAGATCAAGCCGACACTTCCGATCTTGCTCGCCAACCTGACCACCATCGGCCAGATCGGCGTGACGTATCACCCCTCGCTCGAGCAACTGCTGGTGCTGCTGCCACCGATCATGGGTTCTTTCCTGACGTCATCCGGCACTAACCACGCGAATGGACTGCCAATCGGCGACTTCGCGCTCACCGTCGAGGATCCTCCCATCTGCACGGTCGGTTTCATGCCGCAAAGCTCATGGCGGTCTCCCGCCGATCAGACCGTGATCGACACACCGGATGGGTTGTATTGCAAGCTGCCTCAGGATTCTCCGATCGCGGTTCGCGGCGCGCGGAATTACCCGTGCATGGGTCACCCGGGAAAGCGGGCGCCCACCGTCGAAATCTGTAACAGCGACAAGCCGTTCATGCCGCTTGCGATGAGGCAGCACACGCTAGGCCCCTCTCCGCTGGATCCCAACCTGCTCTCGCAGGGCGTACCGCCCGACGACCGGGTCACCTCGGACAAAAGGATCTTCGGCCCTGTCGAGGGAACGCCGCTGCCGCCGGGTGGCGTTCCTCGGGGAACGCCCGCGGGTCCGCGCGGAGACAATCCACCTCCCGGCACGCTGGGCGCGGCGGCGCCGCCGGCGCAGTCGTCGGGCCCTTCGCCATTGTCGGGTTATATGTCGACGCGGTCGGCCGATCTTCCGCCGATTGCACCACTCGACGTTCCTGCCCCGGGGGAGATGCCGCCTTCGGCGCCCGCCGTTCACGCACCGCCCGCCGCGCCTGCACCGGCTGCCGGCCCTCCGCCCGCCGCCGCTCCCGTGCCACCCGGGCAGGTCAAAAGCGGCGGGCCGACAACAGCGCCAAGCTCATTCGACGGGAAGACTGCAAAGCCGGTGCCGTCGGTCGCGACCGCGGACTACGATCCGGCGACCGGTCGTTACCTCGGGCCGGACGGAAAGCTGTACCAGCAGTCGGATCTCGTCACGTCTCCAGTCCGCAAGAAATGGCAGGACATGCTCCCGAGCTGAGTTCGGCTCCGGCCGGTCAGCTCAATTTGTCGAGCCGGAATGGTATTTCGATCTCAAGCCACTTGTTTTGTCCGCAAGCGCCGCTGGGTCCGATTGTTTTGTCTTTGCCCGTCAGCAGCGGTTCCCCGTATTTCGGTTGACCGGTTGCCGAATCCGTTGGATAGAACCAGAACGTCTGCTTGCCTGTGTATGCGCTGCCGTCTGCGCACTTCTCCCAGTTCGGAACATCGTGTCTGACGTACCAGACCGTTCCGTCAGTCATCTTCATCCGCCCGGTCCATCCCTGGTCGCTGATGACCGTGCCGGTGCAGTCCTCCATCGTGGTGCACGTGCTGGTGACCGTCCACTTCGACGTTACTTCTTGCTCGTTGTTGTACTGCTGATTGATCTTGGCCCAGCCGCCGATGGAGGTCGCCTGATAGGTTCCGTTGATCGCGATGTCCGCTGGAGTCTTCGCCCCGGCTTGTGGCACTGGAGAGGCTGGCCCCACCACGCCAAATGCGCTGGCGGTCAACAATATAGCGCTGACGATTGGTCCCTTTGAACGCATCGCGTGCTCCTTGACGCGTAGTGAACGACTCTGCCTTGTTCGGATTCGTCGTTACCGGCAGGGGCGTTCTCGACAGGTGAGAATAACATTGGCGGCGACGGCGGGTGGCCGGTTCTGACGAATGCTCATCCCACCGCGTCCAACTTCGAGACCAGCCAGGTGCCGTCCACCTTTTCCAGCGTCACACGGACACTGCTCGGGGTTTTCAGCGGCTGCTTTTTGTCCGGACTTGTCGTTGTCTCGTTGAGGAAGACCAATATGACCGCGGACTGCGGGTGCAGTTCAATTGCGGCCGCTCGCACAACGACGGCCTTCTGACTGAGGTGCTTACCGCGCACCGTTGGCGCCACGACGTCTCGAGTGAACTTGGTGTAGTAATCCAAAAAGTCACCGGTGAGGTGGGTCTTCGCCTCGGCGAGGTCGCGGTCCAGGCTGTCTGAGGAGTACGACAGTAATGCCACGGCGCCATCGGAGGCGGCCTGGATCGCTTGGCTGGCTGCGTGGTCGTCGATCTCTCGATCCGGGCGGTACAGGCTGAAGAACAGGCCGGCAGCGAGCCCAATCGTGGCGATGACCAATGCGACCAGAAGAATTGGCCGCGAATGGGACCGAGCGTGGCCAATCAGGCGCCCGATCATGACCACCACGGCGTCGGCTGCCTCGCCACCTGATCGTGCGTCGACATCGTCAATGATGCTGTCGGCGTTATCGAGTGCCGCCTCGGTGTGCTCGATCGACTCCTCTGCTTCTTTGGCCATCACTCGACGAAATCAACTTTCGACATCTTGAGCTGACCGCCGTCTCGAGTGAGACCGACACTGAGTCGCCAATAGGCCGGTGGTCGTTTCGACTTGTCCGGATTGGTGGTGTCGGATTTGGCCATGACCAGCACGACCGCCGAATCATCAGTCATCGATTCCACGGCGATGTCTTGTGCGGTCGCCTTGGTGGCGACGTTGGCCTTCTGGGCATCCTCGACCAGGTATGACGACGTCGCCCGCAACTGGATCTGCATGGTGCCGGTGGTGTTGTCGATGAGGCGCTGAACGTTCTCCCGGGCGTGGTCGGGGTCAATCGACATCATCAACTCGACCCCGGCCCGCGCGGCGGTGGTGTACTCAGCGGCACGTTTGTGCTCATGCACCAGTGAGATGTGTTGCCAAAGCATGTAACCGCTCGCCCCGAGGGAAGCCGCACAGAGGATGATCGCCGCTCCGACCCCTACTGTGGTCTGCTTGGGAGGGCGCAGCCGCGATTGCAGACCCCGCAGCGAACGCCTCAGCCGTGCCAATGAAGTTCCGGACTCGGCGGTTTCGTCATGATCGCCGTCGTCTGCCGTATCGGCTGTGTCTTCGACGTCCGTTGTGTCGTCCGTGTCGGACCCGTCGGGCGAGCTTGCGCCGGCTTGCCGGCGTAGTTGCTCAGCCCGGGCGCGGGCCTCCTTGGCGCGCGCTTCAGCGCGGGAGACCGCTTCTTCTGCTTCCGTTAACGAGATGGGTGGGTCGGACTCGGCTCCCTGCCCAGCGTCGTCGCTTTGTTGAGCGTCGAGCACGGAGAATGACGTTATCACTGTGTTCTTTCGGGCCTGGTTGCGGCGAGTTGATCAGCCTTGAACAGCGGCGCCGCGCGCCCGATAGCTTCTTCTCCGAAGAAGAGAATTTTCTTATCGCCTATGCAAAACTGTTGGGGTGCGTCTGATCGTGGCTACGCTTGCCGCGCTGCTCGGAGTCGGCGTGTTGATCCCGTCGACCGCTGCTGCCGGTCCGACCGTGTGCGACTACCCGGCCTGTACGCCGGGCATCGCTCCGAACATGGTTCTCGGCGCGCCATGCGACAACACCACCTATTACGCATTCGGTGTCTCAGGCGGGTATGTGCCCGCCACACAACCAGGACGGCTGATGTTCTGCGGCTCACCGCGGAAATATCAGCCGCGCTGGTTCCGATCCCCGCCGATGGCGGGGATCAAGGACGAGAACGCCGACTGCAATCCATTCCTCAACTACGTTGCGCAGGCGCCCGACGGGCTGTTTCTGATCTGCATTGCTCAGCAGGGCCACACCTTCTGGACGCGTGCCGATACTTAAGCGCGCTTGCGGGGTGGTTGATGGCCGCTCTACTGAGCTCACTGGAACATTCCGACGACGCTCCCGCAGCGCGTATTCGACTGAGTCCCCTAACGGGCCGCCGCCAGCGCGGGCCGCGGCGTGAACGTGAGGTGCAGATCGCTGAGCCCCCGCAGAATGTAGGTCGGCTCGAAGGTGTAGCGCCGCTCGTCGGCCGGCCCATGCTGGGTTTCACTGATCGAGATGTCGGACATCCGGTCCAGGATGCGCTCGATCGACACCCGGCCCTCGACGCGGGCCAGCGGGGCACCGGGGCAGGAATGCACGCCGCGGGCGAACGCCATGTGTTCGCGAACGTTCTTGCGGTCCAACTGGAATTCGTGCGGGTTCTCGAACCGGCGTGGATCCCGGTTGGCCGCGCCCGGCAGGACCATCACGACGGTGCCGATCGGAATGTCGACGCCGCCAACCGTGGTCGCTTTGCGGGCCAGCCGTGAGTCGCTCTTCACCGGACTTTCGGTGCGCAGCGATTCTTCGATGAAGTTTGGAATGAGGCTGCGGTCCTTGCGCAGCTTCGGCTGTATGTCCGGGCGGTCGCCCAGCGCCTGCAGAGCTGCCGAGAGCAGCTTGGCTGTGGTTTCCTGTCCGGCGGCGAAAAGGAAAGTCGCAGAACGACTTACCTCGATGACATCGGGTGTAGATCCGTCGGGGTACTTGGCTGTCGCCAACGAGGTCAGCACGTCTTCCCGGGGATGACTGCGCCGATCTTCGATGTAATTGCAGAACTTGTCGTCGAGCCACTCCAGCGGGTTGATGCCCACCGACTCGAGATCGAGTGCACCCACCCGCGCGCCGGGCCGGTCGGCGCCCAGCACCGTGCGGAACTCCTTGTGGTCTTCTTCCGGAACACCGAGCAGGTCAGCGATCACCAGGGTCGCAAAGGGCTTTGAGTACTCGGAGATGAATTCACACTCGCCATTCTCGAGAAACTCCTCGAGTTGGCGGTCGGCGAGGCGCCACATGAACTCCTCGTTCTCCTTGAGCCGGCTCGGTGTGAGCAACCGGCTCAGGATCGAGCGCGCCCGAGTGTGGTCGGGCGGGTCCATCGTGACCATGTGCTCGAACATCGGGAACTGACTGCGGTGCGCGTTGATCAGCGGGCCGAGGTCGTCTCCGTCGACGTCGAACGGCAACGGCGGAAACGGGCCGCCGAGCGCGACGATGTTCGAAAACGTCTCCGGGTCCTTATAGACCGCGTTGGCCTCTTCCCAGCCGGTGACCGCGACGACGTTGTGGTGGGGGAGGCGCAGCACCGGGTTTTGACTACGCAGGTAGTCGAAATACGGATGCGGGTCGGGGATAAGAGACGGGTCGGTAAAGAAGTCGATCGAATCGTAGTTGCTCATGCGCGCCTCCCGAGGCTGGATCTAGCCGTGGTGTCAGGGTGGCGAGACGTCACGCCGCCCGGATACAAGATCGACGAAATTGCTGAGCACCTGCTTAGCATGGCGCTAATGTCGTGGTCAAGGCGAGAGAGTGGCCCGACGCTACGATCACCTTGTTCAGGAAGCATTCGGCGGGAGTTTGGAGCCAAGGCATGACGTCGGCGCGCAGGATCGGGGCACCGGACGCCAAGAACCGCGCCGTCCTGCTCGACGCTGCCGAACACCTGATGCTCGAAGAAGGTTATGCCGCAGTCACTTCCCGTCGGGTAGCGGAAAAGGCGGCGCTCAAACCCCAGCTGGTTCACTACTACTTCCGCACCATGGACGACTTGTTCTTGGCGGCGTTCCGGCGCCGCGCCGAACAAGGCCTCGAGGTGCAGGCCCAGGTGCTGCAGGCGCGTCAACCATTGTGGGCGCTGTGGCGGTTCAGCACTGATCCCGCGGCCACCGCGATCACCATGGAGTTCATCGCGCTGGCCAACCATCGCAAAGCGCTGAAGGCCGAGATCGCTTACTACGCGGAGCGCTTTCGCGAAGAGCAACGCAAAGCGCTGACGACGATTCTCGATCGTTACGACCTCGCCCGGGTGAAAATTCCGCCGCTGGTGTGGTCGGTGCTGATGACCAGCGTGTCCCGAGTCCTGGTGATCGAGCAGGCGCTTGACATGTCCGCCGGCCACAGCGAAACGGTCGAGATCGTCGAGAGCTATCTCCGACATCTGGAAGGCGATCCGGGAACCTGATCGCGTCACCACAGACGAAGCGAACAGAGCGCGCCTTTCGGCCCGTCGTTCGAGGCCTTGACGACCCCGTCGACGATAAGAGCACAATGGAAGTTCGGTGTGCCCGGTTCGGTACCCGTACTCACAGAGACCATGGCGTACTGGTCGGGATTCGACAGCGTCACCGTCGGTGAGACCCAGGGGTGGCCCGGCGCGATATCGGCCTGGACATTGGGAGTGAATTGGTACGGGTTGTGGCTGTAGTCGGAGAACCTCGTCGGGTCCTGGTCCAGGTAGTAGATGTCGGCGTAGATCGGGTTCGCTGCCGTGATGACGTACTTGACCTGATGCATGACCGGGTCATCGGCATGTGAAGGAGCGGCGGCCGCCGTGCTGAGTCCGGCGGCCGACAGCGCGGCCAGAGCCAGGCTCATCGTGGCTTTACCGACGGTTGTCATGCGCACCTCCGCCGCCCGTTTTTCCAAGGGCGATATTGGCATTCTCCTCAGCGGAGAATAGCATCGCCGCGTGATTCGAAACCCTGTCCATTTTCTTCCGGATCTTCTGGGACCTTAACGTTTGCCGTCGGAGCGTCGGAGCCAATGCGCAATATTCCTGTCGAACTGGTCACCAGATACGAAGAAGCGGGTTGGTGGACTCGCGAAACCCTCGGGGAGGTGCTGGCCCGCGGACTGGACGCCGCGCCAGGTGCGACGTTCCGGGTGCACTCGGCCGTTCGGCCGTGGTCCGGCACATTCGGCGACGTCGAGTTGGTGGCGCGACGGCTCGCGGCCGGGCTGCGTGCCCGCGGTGTCGGCGCCGGCGATGTGGTGGCGTTTCAGCTGCCGAACTGGATGGAAGCCGCGGCGACGTTCTGGGCCTCGGCGTTCCTGGGCGTGGCGCTGGTGCCGATCGTGCACTTCTACGGTCGCAAAGAACTGGCGCAAATCTTGGCCGCAGCCAAGCCGCGGGTGTTCATCACCGCGCAAGAGTTCGGCCGAATGACTTATCAGCCCGATCTTTGTTCTGACATTCCGGTAATCGGCCTGGTCGGACGCGACTTCGACGACCTGCTGGCCGACGAACCGCTAGCCGGCACCGTTGCCGTCGACCCCGCGACTCCCGCCCTGATCGCGTTCACCTCCGGCACCACCAGCGCGCCCAAAGGCGTCATCCACAGCCACCGCAGCCTGGTCTGTGAGTCGCGTCAGCTGTCCGGACAGATCCGGTCGATCGGTGACGATCAGCTGATCGTGACGCCGGTCGGCCACTTCATCGGAATGCTGGGCGGTTTGCTGATTCCCGTGCTCAACGGCGCATCGGTACATCTGGTCGACAACTGGGATCCAGCCGTCGTGCTGGAGTTGATGGCCCGTGAGGGTCTCACGCTCGGCGGCGGGCCGCCCTACTTCGTCACCAGCCTGCTGGATCACCCCGACTGCACACCGGCCCACCAAGCCCGCATCAAGAGCTTGGGGCTGGGCGGGTCGACGGTGCCGGCCGCGGTGACGCGACGGCTCACAGATCTGGGCATCGTCGTGTTCCGGTCGTACGGCAGCAGCGAGCATCCGTCGATCACCGGGTCGAGCCTGGACGCGCCGGAAGACAAACGCCTGCTCACCGATGGTCGACCGATGCCGGGCGTGGAGATCAAGCTGGCCCCGGACGGCGAGATCTGCAGCCGCGGCCCGGATCTGTGCCTGGGGTATGTCGACGAGGAGCTGACCGCTGCAGCCTTCGACGAAGAGGGCTGGTACCACACCGGTGACATCGGCGTGCTGGACGCCGATGGCTACCTCACCATCACCGATCGCAAGGCCGACGTCATCATCCGCGGCGGCGAGAACATCAGCGCATTGGAAGTCGAAGAGGTGTTGCTCGCCATGCCGGGCATCGCCGAGGCGGTCGTGGTGGCGGCTACCGACGCCCGCCTGGGTGAGCGCGTCGCCGCGGTGCTGCGGCTCAAACCGGGTCATGCGCTGCCGACGGCCGATGACGTCCGCGAGCATTTCGCCGGGCACGGAGTGGCCCGGCAGAAGTGGCCGGAGATTTTGCTCGAAGTCGCTGACTATCCGCGCACGGCGAGCGGCAAGGTGCAGAAGCGTCTGGTGCGCCAGGGACTGGATAAAACCATTGCGGTAGCCTCTGGGTGAGAATATTATTCTCACAAATCGCGAAGGAGGATTTCATGGGCCAGTTGTCGCACCGGGAGGACGTCCCGTTCCCGATCTTTGACGCCGATAATCATCTCTACGAGCCGCCCGAGGCGCTGACCAAATTCCTGCCCAAGGCCTACAAGGACTACGTCCAGTACGTGCAGATCAACGGGCGCACCAAAATCGCGATTCGCGGCCAGATCAGCAACTACATTCCCAACCCGACCTTCGAGGTCGTCGCCAAACCGGGCGCTTGGGAGGAATACTTCAAATTCGGCAACCCGGACGGCAAGACCAAGCGCGAGCTGTTCGGTGAGCCGATGCGCGCGATCCCGGCGTTCTTCGAGCCCGGCCCGCGCCTGGAGAAGATGAACGAGCTGGGCCTGGACCGCACCCTGATGTTCCCGACGCTGGCCAGCCTGCTCGAGGAGCGGCTGTCGGACGACCCGGTCGCCATCCACGTCCTGGTGCATGCGCTGAACGAGTGGCTCGACGAGGTCTGGGGCTTCAACTACCAGAACCGGATCTTCACCACCCCGGTCATCACGCTGCCGATCGTCGAGAAGGCGATCGAGGAGCTGGAGTGGGCGGTCAAGCGCGGCGCGCGTTGCATCCTGGTCCGCCCGGCTCCGGTTCCCGGCTTCCGCGGTCCCCGGTCGTTCGCGCTGCCCGAGTTCGACCCGTTCTGGGAGCGGGTCGTCGAGCACGACGTGCTGG
>Ga0302326_10032554_pt1 | contig 10384 bp, 6 predicted proteins | sample Palsa_T0_3_FD_202264 | JGI IMG/M metagenome (GOLD analysis project Ga0302326, IMG submission 202264) | Peat permafrost microbial communities from Stordalen Mire near Abisko, Sweden - Palsa_T0_3 | ecosystem: Environmental > Terrestrial > Soil > Palsa > Peat permafrost | place: Sweden: Abisko... | reverse complement strand
ATCGGCATCACCGCGGACTCGTTCGTCGTCTTCTTCGAGCGGCTCCGTGACGAGGTCAGGGACGGGCGGTCGCTGCGGGCCGCGGTGGAACGGGGCTGGACGCGGGCCAGGCGGACGATCCTGGTCTCCGACACGGTGTCCTTCCTCGCCGCCGCGCTGCTGTGGTACTTCGCGATCGGCGACGTCAAGGGCTTCGCCTTCACGCTCGGCCTCACCACGGTCATCGACGTCATCGTGGTGTTCCTGTTCACCAAGCCGATGATCACCATCCTGGCCAGGACCAGGTTCTACGGTGACGGCCACCCGCTCTCCGGGCTGGACCCAGCCAGGCTTGGCGCGCGAGCGCCGTGGCGCGGCAGCAAGCGGGCGGCCAGGCCAGCGACCGGCGGCGCCGCGAGCGCCGCGGCGCGCCCGCAGGCCCGGACCACCCCGAAGGAGGCGTGATGTCCCGGCTCGGCAACATCGGCGGCCGGCTGTACCGAGGTGAGGTGTCGATTGAGTTCGTCGCCAGGAAGCGGCGCTGGTACACGATCTCCGGCCTAATCCTGATCGTCAGCATCACCGCGCTGCTCGTCCGCGGACTGGACTACAGCGTCGACTTCAAGGGCGGCTCGGTGTTCCAGTTCACCGCGCCCGCGACGTCGGCCGCGCAGATCAGCAACGCCGTCGACGCGGCCGGCGGCGGCAACGACGCGATCGTGCAGAAGGTCGGCCTCGGCAGCAGCGCGAGCTGGGAGGTGCAGACCGAGAAGCTGACCTACTCCGAGCAGACGAAGGTCCAGGACGCGCTCGCGAGCACCGCGCACGTGTCGTTCAACTCCATCAGCGCGAGTTTCGTAGGGCCGAGCTGGGGATCGCAGATCTCGGAAAAGGCGCTCAAGGCGCTGATCGCGTTCCTGATCGCGATCGTGATCTACCTGTCGATCGCGTTCGAATGGAAGATGGCCAGCGCCGCCCTGATCGCGCTGGCCCATGACATCGTGATCACGATCGGCGTCTACGCGCTGACGGGCTTCCAGGTGAGCCCGGCGACGGTCATCGGCCTGCTCACCATCCTCGGTTACTCGCTCTACGACACCGTGGTCGTCTTCGACAAGGTCAGGGAGAACACCGCGGGGCTGCTCGGGACGGCCCGGAGCACCTACAGCCAGGCCGCGAACCTGGCGCTGAACCAGACCCTGGTCCGGTCCATCAACACCTCGCTGATCGCGCTGCTGCCGGTGGCCGCCATTCTCGTCGTCGGCGTCGGGCTGCTCGGCTCAGGGGAGCTCAAGGACCTGGCACTGGTGCTGTTCATCGGCATGCTGTCCGGCACCTACTCCTCCATCTTCATCGCCACGCCGGCGCTGGCTGACCTCAAGGAGCGCGAGCCGCAGTACAAGGCGCTGGCTAAGCGGGTCGCGCTGCGCGCCTCCGGCGGCCGCGCCGCAGCGCGGGCCAAGGCCAAGGCGGGGAAGACGGTCGGCAGCGGCACCGGGACGGCTGGCACCGACATGCTGGCTGACGGTGGCGGTGACCTGGGCGGCGTCGCAGACCAGGACGCGGTGAATGGAGACGTCGATCTCGCTGCGGCAGGCCTGGCAGCCACGCAGACCGATCCGCCTGATGAGCGGGTGCCGGCTGGCCGGCCAGCCGGCACCGCCGCACCGCGTTCCGGCGCTGCACCGGCCCGGCCCGGACCGCGCCAGCAGCCACGGCGCACCAGCGCGACCAAGCGGCGGCCGAGCGGCAAGAAGAAGCGGCGCTAGTCCGTGTCAGCAGGCCAGCATGAGCTCGCAGGCCAGCATGAGCTCGCAGGCCAGCATGAGCTCGCAGGCCAGCATGAGCTCGCGGGTCAGGGTGGGCTCGCGAGCCAGCAGGCCATCCCCGGGACCGAGGCGCTCGCCAATGCCGGGATGGCCGGCCTGATCACGTCGATGATCCGCGATATTGGCGACTTTCCCACGCCCGGCATCGTCTTCAAGGACATCACCCCGCTGCTCGCGGACGGCGCAGCCCTGGCTGCCGTGGTGGGCGCGCTGGCCGCCGGGCACGGTCGCGTCGACAAGGTGGTCGGGATCGAGGCACGCGGGTTCATCCTCGCCGCGCCGGTCGCCGTGGCGCTCGGCGCCGGCTTCGTCCCAGTCCGCAAGCAGGGCAAGCTGCCGGCCGCCAGTTACGCCCAGACCTACCAGCTCGAGTACGGCACTGCCACGCTCGAGGTGCACGAAGACGCGTTCGGGCCCGGGGATCAGGTGCTGATCATCGACGACGTGCTCGCCACCGGAGGTACCGCAGCCGCGACAGCGGAGCTGATCAGGCGCGGCGGCGCGCAGGTCGCCGCCGTCGCGGTCCTGCTGGAACTCGGTTTCCTCGATGGCCGCGGCCAGTTGCCCGGCCTTGATGTGCGATCGCTGCTGGTGGTCTGATGCCGCTCGCCGAGCCGGGCACTTTCCGAATCGCCCGCCGATAGACTGTGTGTCCTGGCGGACGTGAGGAGCATAGGTGGCGGGTGACGTGGTGACGGCCGGCGGGGCCGCTATGCCTGACGCCGCCCTCGTCGCTGCCGGCCAGCCAGCGCAGGATGAACCGGGCTCGTCTTCTGAGCAGGACGGGCTGACTGGGCCGGACGGAGTGATCGCGCAGGACGGAGTCGTCTCGCAGGACGAGGCGACACCACAGGACGAGGCGACACTGCGGGAAGGCGTCACACCCCAGGAGCCCCAGCGGAATGGCCCAGGTGATGACGCGCCGGCAGTTGCGGCCGCCGCTGCCGCCGGGGCGGCCGGCGCCGGGCGGCCCAGGGCGGCCCAGTCCCGCCCAGCCAGGACCCGCGGCGGCCAGCCACGCGCCACCCAGCCACCAGCGGCTAGCGCTCCAGTCGCGAACGCCGCCGCCGGGACCGCGGGCGTCCGCCGCAGGCTGGCCAGGCTAGGGGCGCCCCGCGGCGGCATCAATCCGGTGCTCGAGCCGCTGATCAAGACGATGCGCGCGACGCATCCCAAGGCCGACGTGCGGCTGGTGGAGCATGCGTATGACGTGGCGGCAGCTCAGCACTCCGGCACACTGCGCAAGAGTGGCGACCCGTACATTACGCATCCGCTCGCCGTCGCCACGATCCTCGCCGAGCTCGGCATGAATCACGAGACGCTCTGCGCGGCGCTGCTGCACGACACCATCGAGGACACCCCTTACACCCTCGCCGAGCTTCGGCGTGAGTTCGGCGACGAGATCGCCGAGCTTGTCGACGGCGTGACCAAGCTGGACAAGGTCAAGTACGGCGAGGCAGCGCAGGCGGAGACCGTGCGCAAGATGGTCGTCGCGATGTCCCGCGACATCAGGGTCCTCGTCATCAAGCTGGCCGACCGCCTGCACAACATGCGGACGCTCCGCTACCTGCCCAGGGCCAAGCAGGAGCAGAAGTCACGCGAGGTCCTCGAGATATTCGCGCCGCTCGCGCACCGGCTCGGCATGAACACGGTCAAATGGGAGCTGGAGGATCTGGCTTTCGCCACGCTGTTCCCGAAGCGTTACGACGAGATCGCCCGCCTGGTGTCGGAACGCGCGCCGCGGCGTGATGTTTTCCTGCAGGAAGTCGTCGAGGACGTGTCAGCCGACCTGCGCGAGGCCAAGATCAAGGCGATGGTGACCGGACGGCCCAAGCACTATTACTCGGTTTACCAGAAGATGATCGCCAGGAATGTGGGCTTCGACGACATCTATGACCTGGTCGGCATCCGCATCCTTGTCGATTCCCTGCGTGACTGCTATGCGGTACTCGGTACCGTGCACGCCCGGTGGAATCCGGTGGCCGGGCGGTTCAAGGACTACATCGCGATGCCGAAGTTCAACATGTACCAGTCCCTGCACACGACGGTGATCGGCCCCGAAGGCAAGCCCGTCGAGCTGCAGATCAGGACCTGGGGCATGCACCGGCGGGCGGAGTACGGCGTCGCCGCGCACTGGAAGTACAAGGAAGAGACCGTGCTCGGCACCCGCGACTCGGATCTGGCCTGGCTGCGCCAGTTGGTCGACTGGCAGCGGGAGACGGCGGATCCGGCGGAGTTCCTGGAGTCGCTCCGGTTCGACCTAGGTGCCGCCGAGGTTTACGTCTTCACACCCCGCGGCCAGGTCATAGCGCTGCCACAGGGCGCCACTCCGGTGGACTTCGCGTACGCGATTCACACTGAGGTTGGTCACCGCACCATCGGCGCCAGGATCAACGGCCGCCTGGTGGCACTGGAGAGCACGCTCAACAACGGCGACACCGTGGAGATTTTCACGTCCAAGGCCCTGGACGCCGGGCCGAGCAGGGACTGGCTGGGTTTCGTCAAGAGCGCCAGGGCCCGCAATAAAATCCGGCACTGGTTCTCCAAGGAGCGCAGGGAGGCGGCCGCCGAGACCGGCAAGGCCGCGATCGCCAGGACCATGCGCAAGCAGGGCCTGCCACTGCAGCGGCTGGCCACCGCCGACGCGCTGCTCACCATCGCCCGCGAGCTGCATTACGCGGATCTCTCCGCGCTGTACGCCGCGGTCGGCGAAGGCCATGTCAGCGCCCAGTCGGTGGCGGGCAAGCTGGTCAGGTCGGCCGGCGGAATGGCGGGCGCGGAGGAGGACCTGGCCGAGGCGACCGTGCCCACCCGGCCGCCGAAGCCACCGCCAGCCGGTGACTCCGGGGTGGTCGTCGAGGGCGCCGCTGATGTGTGGGCCCGGCTGTCCAAGTGCTGCACGCCGGTGCCCGGCGACGAGATCACCGGCTTCGTGACCCGCGGCCACGGCGTCTCCGTGCACCGGGCCGATTGCCTGAACCTCGGGCACCTGCTGGAGTCTCAGTCCGAGCGGCTCGTCTCGGTCCGCTGGTCGCCGCGGGAAGGATCGCTGTTCCTTGTCGCGATCCAGGTTGAGGCACTGGACCGCACCGGGCTGCTCTCCGACGTGACGAGATCGATCTCCGATCAGCACGTCAACATCCTGTCCGCGTCGGTGACCACCACCAGGGACCGGGTTGCCTTCAGCAAGTTCACCTTCGAGATGGGCGATCCCAAGCACCTCGGCCACGTGCTCCGGGCGGTCCGGGCGATCGACGGCGTCTACGACGTCTACCGGCTCACCAACTAGCCTCATCCGGCCACGTTCGCGCATCAGCCTGTCCCGGCCACGCGCAAAGCGGTCACGCGGTATAACAGGGACAACACGGGGACCTGGTCAGTTACGTGAGCAGCGCCCCTGCTCAAGAACGTGACCGCCGACAGCGGCAATCTGCCGCAGGGCGAACGGACTTATAGGGGGTTTACATGGTCGTGCGCCGTCGATCTACCGTACTTGCCGGCGGGACTGCGTGCGTGGCCGCGCTGGCAGTGGGGTTGGTTGCCAATACGCCGATTGCGTCTGCGCGCTCCCTTAGCGTGCCCGGGACCGCTCAGGCGTCCGCCCCGGCACTGGTGCCAGTTGGCCCGCCGCTGGGGCGTCCGAAGCCGTCGGGGCAGAAGCCTTATCTCGGCCCCGCAGGCACGTCGTCACCCTGGACACCGCTGAAGAACCCGCCGCCGGTCGGGACACCCGGCACGATGCTCTTGGAGAGCAACGGGACGGTGCTCGTTCACGATGAGCCGGACAACAATAAGACGGGCGGCACGACCGCGTGGTACAAACTCACGCCGGATTCGAAGGGCAGCTACATCGACGGGACGTGGAGCCGGATCGCGTCGATGCCAGCGGGGTATTCACCCCTCTATTTTGCGTCGGCGATCCTGCCTGACGGGCGCATGATCGTCGAGGGCGGCGAATACATCGGGGATAACGCCGTGTGGTCGAACAAGGGCGCGATCTACAACCCGCTGACCAACACCTGGGCTTCCGTCGCACCGCCACGGGGCTGGACGAGCATAGGAGACGCTGCGAGCAATGTCCTGGCCAACGGCACCTTCATGCTCCAGCAGCCATGCCAGACCTGCCTCAAGAATCCAGATCTGACCGTTGATGATGCGTTGCTCAACGCGAAGACCCTGACGTGGACAGTGATCCCCGGGACGGGCAAGAATGATCCCAACGACGAAGAGGGCTGGACCCTGGAGCCGAGCGGCCAGCTGCTGACTCTCGATCTCTGGGCGCCGCCGCAGACCCAGCTGTACAACCCGGGCACCGAGTCCTGGTCATTCGCGGGAAACACGGCCGAGAATGGCAATCCTGTCGATCCGCTCCCGGTCGTCGAGATCGGGCCGCAGGTCGAGATGCCGGGCGGCAACACTTTTGTGGTCGGGGCCGGCTCGAGCACGCAAGAGCCGCCCACGAAGTGCACCACGGACGCGAAGACGCAGAACGCGCTGTACCACTACAAGGCCGGGACCGCGGGCACGTGGACCGCGGGGCCGGAAATCCCGGCCATTGGCGGCGAGGAGTACGACAGCACTGACGGACCGGGGTCGATCCTGCCGGACGGAAACGTGCTGTTCGACGTAAGCGCGTGCGTGTACAACGCGCCAACTCACTTCTTCGTCTATCACGCCAGCTCGAATACGCTGAGCCAGATCCCGGACGTGCCGAACGCTCCGAACGACTCCACGTTCTATACGCGGATGCTGGCGCTGCCGAACGGGCAGGTGCTGTTCAACGATGGCAGCAGCCAGATGGAGGTCTACACAGCCGGCGGGACGCCGAAGGCATGGTGGAGGCCTTCGATCACGTCCCTGAGTTCCAAGACGCTGGCCCCGGGGGGTACGTACTCCCTGTCCGGCAAGCAGCTCGCCGGGCTGGACCAGGGAGCCGCCTACGGTGATGACGTCCAGGACAACACCAACTTCCCGCTGGTGCGGATCACCAACTCCGCTACCGGCGTGGTGACCTATGCCCGGACCAGCGGCTGGACCTCCGTATCGGTCGCTCCCGGCACCAGTTCCTCCACCAGGTTCACCCTCCCGCCGAGCACGCCGGCGGGCAAGAGCACGCTGGTCGTGGTCGCCAACGGAATCGCCTCACCGCCTTCGACGGTGACGATCAACTGACGGCGAACAGAGATCGTTTCTGCCTAGGTGCGGTAGCCTCGCTGCCGTGAATGACGGCTCCTTGATCATCCGACGAGCGACGCCCGAAGACGGCACGTTCATGGCTGACATGCTCGTGGAGGCGGTGAACTGGTCAGCTGAATGGAAGAAGAAGAGCCGTAACCGTGTGCTCTCGACGCCCAGGACAGCGCATTACATTGCTGGCTGGCCACGCGATAACGACCTGGGCGTCATCGCCGAAGCGAACGGGGAGCGGATTGGCGCGGCATGGCTTCGCTTCCTGCCAGCTGCCGATCCGGGATACGGGTTCGTTGCCTCCGACGTACCGGAACTGACTATCGGCGTGCCCGTACCCTGGCGCGGCCGGGGCGTAGGACGGGCACTTCTGCGGGCCATCGCCGAGCATGCCTGCTCAGCGGGCATCCGGCAGATCAGCCTCAGCGTCGAGCGGAAGAACTTCGCTCGCGAGCTGTACATCTCCGAGGGCTACCAGGTCGCGGACTCCGCTGACGCAGACTCCGACACGATGGTTAAGGACCTTGCGGCAGGTGGCGTCCAGTCCTGAAGGCTGGGCTGCGCGCAGGCGCGCCTCGCTGACCTGGTAAGTGATCGCTGAGGCTGCCAGCACGGCAGCACGGCCTCGGCCCGGCACCCCATGCAGGACGTGCCGGGCATGCCAGCATGGACCGCATGCCTGCCGTCCCCGAGAATTCCGCTCCGCCCGCCGATGCGGCCGTGGCCAACGACTATGACAGCTTCGCCGAGGCGTACTCGGCCGAGAACGAGGCCAACCTCATAAATGCGTATTACGAGCGGCCAGCGATGCTGGCTCTCGCCGGGGACGTGGCCGGCCGGCGGATCCTTGACGCTGGCTGCGGCTCCGGCCCCCTGTTCGCAGCGCTGCGCAACCGGGGCGCCATCGTGACCGGCTTCGACAAGAGCACCGGGATGCTGGAGCTGGCCCGGCGGCGGCTCGGTGACGGCGCGGACCTCCAGGTGGCCGATCTGAGCTGCCCGCTGCCGTTCCCCGACGGCGCGTTCGACGACGTCACCGCGTCGCTGGTACTGCACTACCTGGAAGACTGGGGGCCGGCGCTGGCCGAGCTGCGGCGGGTACTCAAGCCCGGCGGCCGGCTGATCGTGTCCGTCGACCATCCCTTTGCCATCAACCTCATGCACCGCGAGGCCGGCCGCAAGGCCGACTATTTCGCGACCTGCAACTGGACCGACGAGTGGACCATGGGCGGCCAGACCGCCCTGATGAGTGTCTGGCACCGGCCGCTGCACGCAATGACCGACGCTTTCACCGCGGCCGGCTTCCGGATAACGGTCATCAGCGAGCCAGCGCCCGCGCCGGCCGCCCGCGACCTGTTCCCCGACGACATCGCGGCCAAGCCGCGCTTCCTGTGCTTCCTGTTCTTCGTCCTGCAGGCCGGCTAACTGCCACGCGGAGCTGCGCAACAGGGGAATCGACCTGGCGGCCAACGCGCTCGCCGCCAGCCGACCAGACCGAGCCACCGTAGGTCAGCCCTCACTCGGCTCGGATTCGCTGGCACAGGACAGGAGTCGGCTGGAGCCGGCTGACCAAGATATTTTCTCCTGCCCGGACTGAAACCGGACGAGCCCGCGTACGACACATCAGCTAGAATTCGTCGAATTTTTTTTCGCATATCGGCTGATTCTGTCGGTAGTGTTCGGTACTGTTGTCGAAGACAGGTTCTTCTGGTGCCGCGGCCCGGGAGGTCCTGGGCCCAGCGGAGGAGGTGACCCGATGCCAGTCCGGGAAGGTGACCCGATGCCGGAGCTGAGCGGCGGCGCGGGCCCCCGGGCAGGCCTGTCGTGGTCCTGGGAGATGGACTCCGATGCCCTGATGGCCGCCCTGGCGGAGCTGTCCCCGTCCTCGTCTCCGTCTGGAGGCGCCGAGCGGGACGCTGCCGGGGAGGAAGCAGACGCGGGGTGGGCGGCGGAGGATGCGTGGCGGGACGGGGCGGTGGATGAGCTGGAGGCGGATGAGCTGGAGTCCGGCGGGGGGCGTGGGGTTCCGGTGGGGGGGGGGGCGGAGCGGCTGGCGCCGGGCCCGGATCTGGCGGCGTGGCTGGCGATGGCGCCGGCGGCTGGTCTGGGGGACGGGGATCTGGCGGCGGCGGCGGGGTCGTGGCGGCGGGTGGCGGCGTGGGCGCAGGCGCGGGAGCTGGCGGCGGTGGCGCAGATCGCGGCGCGGGCGGCGGCGCGCGATGCGGACATCGGCACGGGGCCGGACGGGCGGCCGGCGCGGGTGCCGGGGTCGGCGGTGGCGGAGGTGGCGCTGGAGCTGACGATGTCCTCGTACGGGGCGGCGGGGTGGGCGCACCTGGGGGTGGAGCTGGGGTGGCGGCTGGCCGCGACGGGGGCGGCGCTGGAGGCCGGGGTGATCGACCTGGCGAGGGCGCGGCTGATCGCGGAGGTGACCGGGCCGCTGGGTGATGAGGACGCGCGGGAGGTGGAGGCGCGGGTGCTGCCGGGGGCCGGGGGGCAGACGGCGGGGATGCTGCGGGCGGCGCTGCGGCGGGCGGTGATCGCGGTGGATCCGGGCGGGGCGGAGGACCGGCGCAAGGACGCGGAGCGGCGGGCGAGGGTGGTGCTGTACCCGGATCCGGAGGGGACTGCGACGCTGGCCGCGCTGGGGATGCCCGCGGTGATCGCGGCGGCGGCGATGGCGCGGGTCACCGCGCTGGCGCGGGCGAGGAAGGCTGACGGGGACGGCGGCGGGATCGACCTGCTGCGCTGCCAGGTCCTCGCCGGGCTGCTGCTCGGCACCCTGCCGCTGATCCCTCCCGCCCCCGGCGCGCCCGCCGGCGGCCCGCCCCCCGGTGATCCCGGTGATCCCGGCGGCCCCGGTGATGGCCCGCGTGGCGGCGATGATCCGGCTGACGGCCCCGGCGGCGCGCCGCGCGACGATGACGTGCCGGCTGATGACGTGCCGCGCGACGATGACGTGCCGGCTGATGACGTGCCGCGCGACGATGACGTGCCGGCTGATGACGTGCCGCGCGACGATGACGTGCCGGCTGATGACGTGCCGCGTGACGATGACGTGCCGCCGCCGGGGGACCAGGACGCGCCCCGCGGCGATGAGGACTGGCCCGTGCCCGCTGAGGGCCCGGCCGGGTACGGTGATGACGGTGATGACGGTGATGACGGGTCCGCGCCGGCCCGGGACTGGCCGGCGCTGCCCGCGGTGATCCCGCCTGCGTTCGCCGGCCCCGCCGGCCCCGGCGGGCCCGGGACGGCGGGCGCTGGTTCCGGGGACGGGCGGCCGCCGCCGGGGCTGCTGGATGTGTCGCTGCCCTGGCCGGTGCTGGCCGGGATCTCCGCCGGGCCCGGGCACCTGGGCCGGATCGGCCCCATCACCGCGCCGCAGGCCC
>Ga0302326_10032549_pt1 | contig 10385 bp, 9 predicted proteins | sample Palsa_T0_3_FD_202264 | JGI IMG/M metagenome (GOLD analysis project Ga0302326, IMG submission 202264) | Peat permafrost microbial communities from Stordalen Mire near Abisko, Sweden - Palsa_T0_3 | ecosystem: Environmental > Terrestrial > Soil > Palsa > Peat permafrost | place: Sweden: Abisko... | reverse complement strand
CCATCGGCCCAGTATCCTCTAAACTAAATCACCGGTATCCAAAAGCACCGCTCCCTCGCGGCCGCGGCTCCGAAACCGCTAAATCAATTCCGCAGTGCTAAAGAAGAACCGGAGCTCCACCTCCGCGGTCTCGGGAGCGTCCGATCCATGTATGCAGTTGCGCTCGATGTTCTCGGCGAACCGCTTGCGAATGGTGCCCTCGGCGGCATTCGCCGGGTTGGTGGCGCCCATCACTTCGCGAAGTCCTTTGATGGCATCGTCGCGTTCGAGCGCCATCACCACGATGGGCCCTTCCGTCATGAACTTTACCAGGCCGCCGAAAAACGGCCTCTCTTTGTGCACGGCGTAAAAAGCTTGCGCCTGCGCTTCGCTGAGCCGCGTCAAGCGCAGCCCCAGAATCTTGAACCCGGCCTTCTGGATCATCGCCAGGATCTCTCCCGCCTGGCCGGCTTTCACGGCGTCGGGTTTAATAATCGAAAACGTGCGTTCGACACTCATAGGCGGCTTTGAATCTTCTCTCCAATGTCGGCCGGGGACGAGCAAACCGTAATGCCCGCCTCTTCCATAGCCTTAATCTTGTCCGATGCCTTGCCCGACCCGCCGGCGATAATTGCGCCGGCGTGGCCCATGCGGCGTCCCGGCGGCGCGGTCTGGCCGGCCACGAATCCCACCACCGGCTTTTTCACGTGCTTCTTCACATATTCGGCGGCCGTCTCTTCGGCATTGCCGCCGATCTCGCCGATCATCACGATGGCGTGCGTATCGGGGTCGTCGTTGAAAAGCTGTAACGCGTCCAGGAAGTTGGTGCCGATAATCGGGTCGCCGCCGATGCCGATGCAGGTGGATTGTCCGATGCCGAGTTTTGTGAGCTGGCCCACCGCTTCGTAGGTTAGGGTACCGGAGCGCGAGACCACGCCGACATGGCCTTCCAGATGGATCTTACCTGGCATAATTCCAATTTTGCACTTGCCGGGCGAGATAATCCCTGGGCAATTCGAGCCAATAAGGCGAGTTTTCTTACCTTTCAGAAACGCCCAGGCCTTCACCATATCGAGTATGGGAATGCCTTCGGAAATGCAGACCGCGAGCGGCAATCCGGCGTCGGCCGCCTCCATGATGGCGTCGCCGGCGAAGGGCGGCGGCACGAAAATCACGGTGGCGTTAGCGCCCGTTTCTTTCACCGCCTGCTCCACCGTGTCGAAAACGGGAAGTTCGAGGTGCTTGGTTCCGCCCTTTCCGGGCGTGACGCCGCCTACCACCTGCGTGCCGTAGGCGATGGCTTGCTGTGCATGAAACGTGCCTTCACGGCCCGTGAATCCTTGCACGATCAGTCGGGTATTTCGATCTACCAGTACGCTCATGTTCTTCCGTTATGCCGCCAGCTTGACTACTTTTTCGGCCGCGTCGCGCATGTCCTCGCCGACAGTGAAGTTGAATCCGGAATCGAGCAGAATCTGCCGTCCCATTTCGACATTGGTGCCTTCCATGCGGACCACGATCGGCACCTGGATATTGAGATCGCGCGCCGCCGCCACCACCCCGGTGGCCAGCGTGTCGCAACGCAGAATTCCGCCGAAAATATTAATCAGCACAGCCTTCACATGCTTATCGGAAAGCAGAATGCGGAAGGCGTTCTTCACCTGCTCGGCGCTGGCGCCGCCGCCCACGTCGAGGAAGTTCGCGGGGCTGCCGCCGGCGTACTTAATGATGTCCATTGTGGCCATGGCGAGGCCGGCGCCGTTCACCATGCAGCCCACCGTGCCATCGAGCTTGATGTAATTCAAACCGAAACGCGAGGCCTCCACTTCCAAAGGATCCTCTTCGTTCAGGTCGCGCAGCTCCAGCAGCTCTTTGTGGCGATAAAGAGCGCTATCGTCAAAATTCACCTTGGCGTCGAGCGCGTAGACCTTGCCGTCCTTGGTCAGCATGAACGGATTGATTTCCGCCAGCGACATATCCATCGCCACATACGCCTTGGCGAGCGCTGCCATCGCGGCCGCCGCGCTATTCACGCTCGCGGCCGGAATCCCGATGCCGAACGCCAGCTTCCGCGCCTGGTACGGCGAGAGTCCGAAGCCCGGTTCGATGGTCTCTTTAAGGATCAGTTCAGGCGTCTTGGCGGCGACTTCCTCAATCTCCATGCCGCCGGCGGCCGAAGCCATGAACACCGGCTTGCCCTGCACACGATCGAGCACGATGCCCAGGTACAACTCGCGATCGATGGGCAGCGTCTCTTCGATCAGGAGGCGCTGCACGATGCGGCCTTCGGGCCCGGTCTGGTGCGTCACCAGTTTCATTCCCAGAATCTGGCGCGCCAGATCGACGGCGGCGTTGGCGTCTTTCGCTACTTTCACTCCCCCGCCCTTGCCGCGCCCGCCGGCGTGGATCTGTGCTTTCACCACTACGCTGCCGCCGATCTTCTTAGCGGCTGCCTCCGCCTCCTCCACAGTGAACGCCACCTCGCCTCGTGGCACAGGAACGTGGTATTGGGCCAAAATGGCCTTAGCCTGATACTCGTGAATTTTCATTGGAGAAACTGCCTGTGTTAGCCTGAGATTGCACTCGAACTTCCCAATATATCATGTCGCTTCTGCCCTACCTCGAACCGGTCGTCGACAAACGTAATCTGACCGCGGAGCAAGCTCGTGAGGCCATGCACGTCATCCTCGGGGGACAATCCAGCGAGCCGCAATTAGCGGCATTCCTGACGGCCATGCGGATGAAAGGCGAGACGGTCGACGAGCTGGTGGGGTTCGCGCGCGCCATGCGCGAGATGGCGGCGCCCATCGATCACGGCATCGTCGATCAGCCGCTGCTCGACACCTGCGGCACCGGCGGCGATTGCGCCGGCACATTCAACATTTCGACCGTGGCGGCATTTGTGGTAGCGGGCGCGGGAGTGCACGTGGCGAAGCATGGCAACCGTTCGGTCAGCAATCGCAGCGGCTGCGGCAGCGCGGATCTGCTCGAGTCGATGGGAATTGACATCGCTCTTGCGCCAGCTGAATCGGCGCGCGCTATTCGCGAAGTGGGGATCGGATTTCTGTTCGCTCCGCACGTGCACACCGCCATGAAACACGCTAATCCTGTGCGGCTCGATCTCAAAATGCGCACGTTCTTCAATCTGCTGGGACCGTTGACGAACCCGGCCGGCGCGAACGCGCAGCTCGCCGGCGTCCCGTCGGAACGGGTCGGCGAATTGATCGCAGGAGCGCTCGCAGCCCTGGGACTGCACCGCGGATTTGTGGTTCACGGATCGGACGGCCTCGACGAGATCACCACCACAGGCCCCACCCTGGTGTTCGAAGTGCGAGATGGCCATGTGGAGCGGCGCTCGCTCGAACCTGGGGATTTTGCCGTTCATCCGGCGTCGCCGGACGACCTGAAGGGCGGCGACAAGGCGCGCAATCTGGAAATCGCCACTGCGGTACTCGGCGGCGCACGCGGTCCGGAGCGTGATATCGTGCTGGTGAACGCGGCGGCGGCGCTGGTGGCCGCGGGCATGGTGGACACTTTCCTGGAAGGCATGGCGATCGGCACGGTATCGATCGACAACCGCGCGGCGAAGCGGAAAGTGGCGGACCTGGCGGCATTTTCCCGGCGCGCCGCTAAGGCGTAGGTCGGCCGGCTTATTGATTCGCGCGGGTGACCGACCCCACCTTCATGGCGTCGTTTGCTCTGATCGCCGGTAGGGAGTTTTTTATATCTCCGCAGCCTTGGCGTTTCCGGCGGAGTCGAGGTTCCGAACTCCTGAAGTCGTGGAATTTGACATGAGCCCGCACTCCGCTCCCTGTGGTTGCGGCTCAAGTGATCGGCACGTTGCGTTTCCGAGCCGTGACCAAAGGGAGCGGTTTACCGACCGGTGTGCAGATTATTGTGGATAGCGTAGAGCGCCAGTTCCAGCCGGTCCGATACGCCTAACTTGTCGAAGATGTTGTGCAGGTGGTTTTTCACCGTCTGCTCACTGATAAACATCTTCTCCGCCATTTCTTTATTTTTGAAACCCTGTGCGACCAGCGCCACGATTTCCCGTTCGCGCTGGCTCAGCGGGGACCGCTCGCGTTCGCGGCTGGCCGTCTGCGGCGCGGACGATGACTGCGGCGGTGCATCCTCAGCTGCCACGAACTGGCGAATCACGGCCGCCGTGGTGTGAGAATCCAGCCATATCTCGCCGGCATGCACTTTGCGAATACTCTTGATGAGCAGTTCCGTGGCGGTCTGCTTGAGCACGATACCGGATGTGCCAAGCTTCATAGCCTGGACGAATTCGTTCTTATCGTCCGAAGCCGTCAAAACAATGACTCGCGTCTTGTTTTTCACGGCCTGCAAACGCTGAAGCGTCGCCAACCCATCTAACCCCGGCATTTTGAGGTCAAGCAAAAGAATGTCCGGCGCATACTGCTGTAGGACGTCGAGCACCTGCCGGCCGTCGGAAGCCTGAGCTACTACTTCGAAATCCTCCTCTAAAGCGAGCAGCTTACACAGACCGTCACGAAAGATCGGATGGTCATCAGCTACTACGATTCGAATCTTCGACCCCGTTGATGTCCCCACACCATGCGGGGGCCCGCTGGTGGCGGTGTTGTTGTCAGACATACAGTTCCGCTAGGGTTATTGTAAAGTCCTAATAGTACCAAGTCAAATTTGTAGGCCGAATTTCTTCAGGGGAAAACCTGTTAACCTGCGTTATTCGCGGAACAAGGAGGTGCTTTTCTTTGGCGGGCCACCACCACTTTTCCAACCCGTGCTTTGCTAAGGTAAAGGACTATGAGCGAAGAACTGGCCGAAGTTGATTTCCAACGATTCTGGCGGCGTCTGCAACAACTTGGGCTCAATGCTTACGAATCCCGCTCTTATTTAGTCCTGTTAGGACACCACAAGTTCAAAGCTCTCGAGTTGGCGGCGCGCGCGCACGTGCCGCGGCAGAAAATATACGAAGTGCTCGATAGCCTGGTAGAGAAGGGGTTCGCGCAGGTGGTGCAGGAAAAGACCAAGCTCTTCTCGGCGGTGGAACCCAGCCTCGCCATACCGGGATATCTGGCGCGGAAGCGGCAGATGTTGGAACAGGAACTGACCGATAACGGACGCGCTGGCGGAGGTCTTATCGAAGACCTCAACTCGCTCTATTCGGAAGGCCAGGGCGGGCGCGGCACCCTCGATTTCTTGCGGATTGTGTCCGAGCCGGCGCAAACCGCCGCCGAGTATCGGCGCATGCTTTCGGAAGTCCGCTGGGAGTATCTGGAGTTCTCCCGTCCACCCTACGCGGTAGATCCGCTGCACGAAAAACTGGTGAAACAAGCCGGCGCAAACGGCGTGGCTTGCCGACTTCTGCTGGAAGCCGGATCGCTAGACGATGAGCATCGCCAGACCCTAACCGAATACGTTGCCGCCGGTGTGGAAGTGCGCCTCGCCGATTCGCTGCCCATGAAACTCGCGCTTTTCGACGGTCAGCACGGTCTGGTGGCGCTTCTCGACCCGGTCATCACTCGCCCTGCGTGGACGGCCGTCGTCTTCCATCACGAAGGCATGGGTGAGGCCATGAAGGGCCTCTTCGAAGACCACTGGCGGCGGGGGAAAAGCCTGTAAAGCTCGCTGAAGCGCAGCTTAAGGATTACCACTACGCCAAGCCTCGCGCTTGTGCAAAGCGTACGCAAGGAATCGCGAACATCGTGGAGCAGTATTCCCATGGCCTGGGATGAAAGCAACTCGTTCATTCCGCCAGGCACTCCAAGGAATCGCTTTCCGCCGCTGGAAAGCAGAAGAGCGGAGTCGGATAGTTGTGGGACGTGTCAGCTTGTCCTTGGACTCGACGGCACTACCCCGCCTGCTTCCGTCCGAATATCTGCGCTTCGAAGACCTCGATGGAGGCGTGCGGATCTGACCAGGCGTGCGGAAGCAACATGCTCTTACGCGAGAGGGCGCGCCAGAATTGTGAAGAGCTCCAGCCGTGCTCGGCGGCGACTTGAGGGAGCAAGAGCCCGGAATTTCTTCCCAGCCGGAGCATTGCGCCATGGCGGCCGACATCGAAGTCAGCCGTGTCGCGAATGCGTCGAAAAGGTGTGAGGACTGAAATTTCGATGTCGATCGGGCCATGTTGTCCGGCCGTGGGCCGGAAACGCGGGTCGTCGAGCGCGGAAGCGAGCGTAAGTTCCCCAATCTCCTCGCGGAGCGACCGGGTGCCGACGCGATTTCCGACGCATCCCAGCAATTCCTCACCACGGTGGAGGGTGACGAACGCGGCCCGCCGGCCACCGAGCGCGGGCGATCCTGCGGCCACCACGGGATTGCGCTCGCCCGTTTCGCGCAAACGGCGCAGCGTGCCCGCGACGGCATCGAGAAGCGCGGCGCAGTCGGATTCCTCCAGATCGAAGGCCGATCGTGGGAAATTTCCCAGCGCCGCGTAGCTCACCGAATGGTGATAATCGCCAACAATTTCACCGGACGTCTGGTAATCCAGAACGGACTGGTACATCTCGCCGGCTCCGCGTTCGCGCAGCACGTCGAGCAGCAATGCGATTGGGCCAGTTCCGCAGGCGTTGGAGTTGCGCGCGTCGATGGTCTCCAGGAAGAGCGTGGAATCGAGGCTGCCCGCAGCGTCGATGCAGGCGAAGTCGAGTTCGCGTAAGCACGCCGCCACATCGTCATCCGTGGGGAAGGGCAGGTGGCCGAAGCTGCGGCCGTAATGAGTGAAATCGGCCGAAGCCAGGAATACCGTCCCCGGATGCCATACCGCCGCAATCCTGGCAGCGGCCTCCCGCCGCGCGGCGGTATCCATGCGTCCCACGTAAAGCGCCGTGATGCGCGCCTCGGGCACCGATTTCTGCAGGAACGGCAGTTGGATTTCGAAGGAGTGATCGCAGACGTGGGCTTCCGGCACGCGCGGAAAGCCGGCGAAATCGGGATCGAGCGCCACTTCGCCAAGCGCCGTGGCGATGCGGTCCACGTCCGGCACGGCCACGCCGTTGAGTCCACCGCGATGCGGGAATGCCAGCAGGACAATCCGCTCCGGCCGTTGTTGCTGAAGCGAGCGATAGACGGCTGCCGCAACCGTGCCCGAGTATGCGGGTCCGGCGTGCGGCACGACATAGCCCACCCCGCCGTTCAACAGAAACGCGCCCGTACGGCGTTCCGATTCCGCGAACCTTTCCGCGAGTAAAGACTCCAGCGCCGCATGGTCGTCCGGATACCATGTGCCGCTGAAGGGCGATTTGTGAGTGGCCAACATCGGACGCCTTTCAGCCGCAACGAATGTGCACCAGGTCGGCGTTCTCATCGCGATGCCGCGGAAGCGCGCCCCACAAACCCGGAATGGCGGCCCCGCAATCGGGGCAAGTGCCGGCCGAACCCAGGCGATTCCGCAGTACGCGGAAGCCGCGCCGCGCGATCAACGTCGCATTGCATGAGGGGCATCGCGTATCTTCGAGCCCCTCGGTCTCGCCGGGCAAGTTACCGGAATACACATACCGCAATCCAGCCGCGCGGCCGATGGCAGCGGCGCGCACCAGCGTAGAGGCGGGCGTATTGTCCGGCCCTTGCATTTTGTAGTCTTTATGAAATGCCGTCACGTGCCAGGGAATATCGCGCGAAATGCCGGCCAGGAATTCAGCCATGCTTCGCAATCCTTCGTCGGAATCGTTGAAGCCGGGGATCACGAGAGTCACCACTTCCAGCCAGAAGCCCATCTCATGAATGCGGCCGATGGAGTCGAGAATGGGAGCGATCCGGCCGCCCAATTCGCGGTAATGGCCGGCGTCGAAGCTCTTGAGGTCCACCTTGTACAGGTCGGTCCAGGGCCGAATATATTCCAACACCTCGGGAGTCGCGTTACCGTTCGAAACGAACCCAGTCGTGAGTCCCGCCTGCCGCGCGGCGCGGAACACGGCGACGGCCCATTCGGCAGTGATGAGCGGCTCGTTGTATGTGCTCACCACGCTGGTGGCGCCCTGACGAAGCGCCAGCTTGACCAGTTGCTCCGGCGAGGTCACGTCAAAATCGACCGTCGAGCGGAAATCGCGTAGCGCCTGGGACGTGACCCAGTTCTGGCAATAGCCGCAATGCAAATCGCAGCCGAGCATTCCGAAACTGAGCGCCCGCGTGCCGGGAAGGGCGTGGAAAAACGGCTTCTTCTCGATGGGGTCGCAGTAAGCCGAATTCACATACCCGAACGGCGCAAACAGTTTGCCGTCGCGATTGAAGCGGACTTTGCAGACTCCCGCGAACCCTGGCGTAATGGGGCAGCGATGGCCGCAGGCGAAGCACTCCACGCGATTACGGTCGAGCGGACGATAGAGGTCGGCAAGGCGTGTCTGCCGGGCGAGTTGGTCGGCCAGCGTGTCCATAAAAATCCCGTGGCTGGACTCTGAAAACTATTATATGTCGATGTGGCGCCAGGCTTCAGCCTGGTGCGTCGAGACTCCGAACTCCTGAGGTCATGGAATTTGCCATGAGCCTTTAAACCGCTTGCTCACGCGCGCGGCTCGGAAACGCAGTGTGCCGACACTGTCCCGGACGCGAAATGGGCTCAGGACACTTTCCTGAGCCAGCCCAAATCGCGGGGGCGACTTCAGGAGTTCGGAGACTTTCCAGAAACCTCGTGGCAGCTCGTTGAAACAGTGTCGGCGTTCTTGGTTTCTGCCGCCAGAGACGTTCCTGGCAAGGACCGTCCCCGCTCTTCTCGACCCGTCGCCCCGAACGAGGGAATCGAACCCCTGAACGAACTGGGTCGAGGCATGCGACCTACAAATTCGCACCACGGCGAAGTATTCTAAAAACAGGCGGGATTGCAATGAAATACGTCGTCATATTCGAACCGACCACTACGGGATACAGTGCAGAAGTTCCCGATCTTCCGGGGTGTGTCGCGGCCGGCGCGACACTCGCTGAGACGAGCGAGCTCATGCGTGGGGCAATTCGTATGCACCTCGCAGGCATGCGGAAAGATGGCGAGCCGATTCTGGAGCCGCGAACGATCGCCGAAAGCATCGCAGCTGCCTAGCTCAGAACCACCTGCTCATAATCACTTTCTGCTCCGAATAGAACGCCACCGCGTCTTTTCCGTGCGCGTGCAGATCCCCAAAGAAGGAGTTTTTCCAGCCGGCGAACGGGAAGAACGCCATCGGCGCGGCGACTCCCACGTTTACTCCCACCATTCCTACTTCGCAGCGCGATGAATACTCGCGCGCCGACTTGCCGCTTGACGTGAAAATCGCCGTAGCGTTCCCGAATGGCGACCGATTCACCAACTCGATCGCCTCGTCGAGCGTATTGACTCGCATTACCGAAAGCACCGGGCCGAAGATCTCTTCCCGCGCGATCGTCATCTGCGGAGTCACATGATCGAAAATCGTAGGGCCCAGGAAATGTCCGTCGGACGGCTTGTTCTGGCGTCCATCCACCAGCGGGACTGCCCCCTCGGCGACTCCCTTCTCGACGTAGCCGGTGACCCGTTTGCAGTGGTCGGAAGTTACCAGCGGTCCCATTTCCACGCCCGCCTGCGAGCCATCGCCGACATTGAGGTTCTTCGTCCGCGCCACCAGCAACTCAAGCAGCGGACCGGCCGCGTCGCCAACCGGAACCAGCACGCTACCGGCGAGGCAGCGTTCTCCCGCCGCGCCGAACGCCGAGCCGATGATCGCCTCCACCGTCTTCGGCATATCGGCATCGGGCATCACGATCAGGTGATTCTTCGCGCCGCCCAGCGCCTGCACGCGCTTCCCTTCCGCTGCAGCCGTCGAGTAAATATGCTTCGCCACCGGAGTCGACCCGACAAACGAAACTGCCTTCACCAGCGGGTGGTGCAGTAGCGCATCCACCGCGGTCCGATCGCCGTGCAGCAGGTTGAAAACACCGGCCGGCAATCCCGCCTGATGCAGCAACTGCGCGGCGAGAGTCGGCGTGAGCGGCACCTTTTCTGATGGCTTCAGCACGAATGTGTTCCCGGAGGCGATGGCGAACGGGTACATCCACATCGGCACCATAGCAGGGAAGTTGAACGGCGTGATGCCGGCGCAGACGCCGATGGGTTGACGGATGGTCTTGCAGTCGATGCCGGGCGCGACGTCGTTGAGCGAATCGCCCATCATCAAGCTGGGCATGCCGCAGGCGAATTCAACCATCTGAATGGCGCGGCGTACTTCGGCCTTCGCATCGTCGACGGTCTTGCCGTTTTCGCGCGTGAGGGTGGCGGCAAGATCGCCCTGATGTTTCTCGAGCAGCGCCTTGAAACGATAGAGCACCTGCACACGGTCCACCACGGGAACTTCGCGCCATTTGAGGAACGCGTCGTGCGCGGCACGAACGGCGCGGTCCACGTCGGACGCGTCCGCGTAGGGCACCTCGGCGATTGCGCCGCCGGTAGCCGGATTGACGATAGTCCCGCCAGAGCG
>Ga0302326_10032547_pt1 | contig 10385 bp, 11 predicted proteins | sample Palsa_T0_3_FD_202264 | JGI IMG/M metagenome (GOLD analysis project Ga0302326, IMG submission 202264) | Peat permafrost microbial communities from Stordalen Mire near Abisko, Sweden - Palsa_T0_3 | ecosystem: Environmental > Terrestrial > Soil > Palsa > Peat permafrost | place: Sweden: Abisko... | reverse complement strand
TATTCAGAGCACGGTCGCGCAGTATCTGGGGCCCGACCGGGCCCGGCTTTCGTTCGAAGCCTTCGCGGTCACCCACCACGCCCCGCTCGAACCGGGCGCGCCGGCCGATTTTGAGTTGCTGCAGCATGCCGAACACCTGATCGCATCGTCGATCGGGGCTGCATCCTCACGGCTGGTGATGTCGCTGTTGCTGCGCAAGCGCACCGTGTCCGCCAAGGCGGCGCTCAAGCTGCTCGACGACTCTCACGCCGCGCTGCATTTCAATCGCGAGATCTTGCAGACCGCGCTGAACCATGTACGGCAGGGCATTGCGGTATTTGACCCGGATTTGCAGCTGATCTGTTCAAACCGGCAATTCGGTGAAATTCTCGCTCTGCCGCCGCATCTGGTGCAGATCGGGATTCCGCTTCGGGAAATCCTGGAATTCATGACCGCGATCAGCCCGCCGGGATTCGGCAACAGCCAATCCCTGCTGGAAATGCGCCTGACGGCCTATACCACCGTGGGTGAGCCTTATCTGGAACGGCTTCCGGAGCGTCACATGGTGATCGAGGTGCGCGCCAACCATATGCCCGGCGGCGGGCTGGTCATTACATTTTCCGACGTCACCCCCAGTTTCGAGGCTGCCGAAGCGCTGGAACGCTCCAATGCGACGTTGGAAAAACGCGTGCGCGATCGCACCGAAGAGCTGACCCGCCTGAATTCGGAACTTGCGCTGGCCAAGAGCACCGCGGAGGACGCCAGCATCTCGAAGACGCGTTTTCTGGCGGCGGCGAGCCATGACATCCTGCAGCCGTTAAATGCGGCGCGGCTTTACGTCACGAGCCTGGTCGAGCGACAAAGCGGCGGCGAGGATGCCCGGCTGGTCGAAAACATCGACGATTCCCTCGAGGCGATCGAGGAAATCCTCGGTGCGCTGCTGGATATTTCGCGGCTGGACGCCGGCGCCATGACGACGTCGATCACCAGCTTCAGGATCGGCGACCTGATGCGCTCGCTCGAAATCGAATTTGCGCCGATCGCGCGCGCCAAGGGACTGCGGCTGACATTCGTGCCCTGTTCGCTGCCGGTCGAATCCGATCGGCTGCTGTTGCGGCGGCTGCTGCAGAACCTGATTTCCAATGCCATCAAATATACCCCGCGCGGGCGCGTGCTGGTCGGCTGCCGACGCCACGGCCAATCGCTGCGGATCGGCATCTACGACACCGGTGTCGGCATTCCTATTTTCAAGCGCGGCGAGATCTTCAAGGAATTTCATCGGCTGGAGCAGGGTGCGCGGATCGCGCGTGGCCTCGGGCTTGGCCTATCGATCGTCGAACGCCTCGCGCGCGTCCTCAACCATGGCATCGCTCTCGACTCCAATGTCAGCGGCGGCTCGTTCTTCTCGGTGACCACGCCAATCGCGCAGGCGGTCAATCACACCGCGGCGGTGACCAGCGCGACGCCGCTTTCCAAGGCGTCGATGAGCGGCTCGCTGATCGTCTGTATCGAGAATGATGCGGCGATCCTGGATGGCATGAGAACCTTGCTGACCGCCTGGGACGCCGAAGTCATCGCGGTGACCGATCCCGACGCCGCGATCGAGGCGATCGAGGCCGCGGGCCGGCGGGTCACTGGCCTGTTGGTGGACTACCATCTCGACCGCGGCAACGGCATCGCCGCGATCCGGGACATTCGCCGCCGGTTCGGCGACGGCGTTCCGGCGATCCTGATCACAGCAGACCGCAGCCCGCATGTGCGAGCCGCCGCGCGGGAAGACAAGATTGCCGTGCTCAACAAGCCGGTCAAGCCGGCTTCGCTCCGCGCCCTGTTGGGGCAATGGCGCGCCCAGCAAATGGTGGCGGCGGCGGAATAGTAAACGGCTGAACCTGCGTGCTGGATCTTATTGCGGTGACGGCATGTCTTGCCGCCACTGGCCGCCGGTAATCTTTGCTGCGGCAATCACCGCCTGGGTTCGGCTCTCGACGCCCAGCTTTTGCAAAATCGCCGAAACATGCGCCTTGATCGTCGCCTCCGACACACCGAGTTCATAAGCAATCTGTTTGTTGAGCAGGCCTTCTGACAGCATCATGAGCACCCTTACCTGCTGTGGGGTCAGCGTCACCAGCCGATCACGCAAGCGGGTCATCTCGGGATCGGAGGCGGATGACAAATCGGTATCCGGCGGTATCCAGACGTCGCCATCCATCACCTTAGCGATCGCATCACGCAACGTCTCGACCCCGAACCGTTTGGGAATGAAACCCGAGGCGCCGAAATCCAGCGATTGACGGATCGTGCCCACATCGTCGCTGGCGGACACGATCACGACCGGGATCGCCGGATATTGCGCGCGCAGGTAAATCAGGCCGGAGAAGCCGCTAATTCCCGGCATCGTCAGATCAAGCAGGATCAGATCGACATCGGAATCCTGCTCGAGCATCGAGGTCAGCTCGTCGAACGACCCCGCTTCGCCGATCTTCGCCGACGTCATAATCCCAGCAACCGCATGCCGCAGCGCATCGCGAAACAACGGATGGTCATCGGCAATGACGAGGTGGGTGTTGGCAGCGGCAGTCATTTATTTCTTGCAAGAGGGGGTTGTGGCAAAGCCCGCGACCGCTTTTCCAGGGATCTGCAGGGCGAACTTTATCTTGCAATTGTCCCCCGATGAGCGGTCGCACGCAAGCGCGCAATATTACCTTGCGGTAAAGCGGTTAATCGGCACCCCGTTTGTGCGGCGCAATACTGAAAATTCCTGGCCATCAGATCGTGTCAGAATGTTCGACGCGCGCGTACAGATGGTGCAGAGGGCCAAAAGTCTTATTGGGGGAGGTTTCACGGCGATGTTACCGTCAACCGAACCCCATGACGTAATTCGGCCAGATCCGGTGCATGGGAGCGAGCGCGCATCAACGATTTCGGGGAGCAAACAATGACAATGGCTGCAACAGCGGGCGGCGGTGTCCGTACCGGAGGAATGACTGCTGAAGAGCGAAAGGTCATCTTCGCCTCCTCGCTCGGCACAGTTTTCGAATGGTACGACTTCTACATCTACGGAACGCTAGGAGCGTTTCTGGCAAAATACTTTTTCTCCAATGTGCCGCCGAATGTCGGCTTCATCTTTGCGCTACTCGCCTTCGCCGCGGGTTTCGCGGTCCGCCCGTTCGGCGCATTGATTTTCGGCCGCCTCGGTGACCTGGTCGGACGCAAATACACCTTCCTCATCACCATGACCTTGATGGGCGTCGGCACCTTCTTCATCGGCTTGCTGCCGGGCTATGCGACCTGGGGCATCGCGGCGCCGATTGTTTTGATCGCGTTGCGGCTGGTTCAAGGTCTCGCCCTCGGCGGCGAGTATGGCGGCGCTGCGATCTACGTTGCCGAGCATGCGCCGGCCAACAAGCGCGGCTACTACACCTCCTGGATTCAAACCACCGCGACGCTCGGCCTGTTCCTGGCGCTATTGCTCATTCTGGGCATCCGCACCTGGATGGGTGAGGCAGCGTTCGGCGACTGGGGCTGGCGCGTTCCGTTCCTGCTGTCGGGCATCCTGCTCGCGGTTTCGATCTGGATTCGATTGAGCCTGAACGAATCCCCGATCTTCGCAAAGATGAAGGCGGAGGGCACCACGTCGAAGCGGCCCTTGAGCGAAGCGTTCGGTCAGTGGTCGAATGCCAAGATTGCCATCCTGGCATTGCTGGGCGCGACCGCGGGCGAAGCTGTGGTTTGGTATGGCGGGCAGTTCTATGCGCTGTTCTTCCTGACCCAGACCATCAAGGTCCCGGCGGTGACGGCGCAGATCATGATTGTGATTGCCCTGGCGCTCGGCACACCCGGCTTCGTCATCTTCGGCTGGCTGTCGGACAAGATCGGCCGCAAGCCGATCATCCTTGCCGGCTTCCTGCTGGCGGCGCTGACCTATTTCCCGATCTTCAAGGCGATTACGCACTTCGCCAATCCGAAGCTCGAGACGGCGCTTTCGGCAGCGCCGGTGACGGTGGTCGCAGATCCCAACGAATGCTCGTTCCAGTTCAAGGCAACCGGCACGGAAAAATTCACCACCAGTTGCGACGTGGCCAAATCCGGACTCGTCAACCTGTCGGTGAATTACAACAACGAGGTCGCGCCGGCCGGGACCAAGGCCACAGTGAAGATCGGAGACCAAACGCTATCGGCTGACAGTCCCGATTTCGCCAAGGCGCTGCCGGCGGCGATCAAAGCCCATGGCTATCCAGCTTCGGCCGATCCGAACGAGATCGACCACGTCATGACGGTGGTGATGCTTTGGCTTCTGGTCGTCTATGTGACGCTGGTCTATGCGCCGATCGCAGCATGGCTGGTTGAACTGTTCCCGAGCCGTATCCGCTATAGCGGATTGTCGTTGCCCTATCACATCGGCAATGGCTGGTTCGGCGGCTTCCTGCCCGCCACCATATTCGCGATCGCGGCTGCGACCGGAAACATCTATGCCGGTCTGTGGTATCCGGTCGGAATCGCGCTCATGAGCTTGGTCATCGGCTTCTTGTTCCTGCCGGAAACCAAGGACGTCGACATCACCAAGATCTGATCTTGTTATCGCGGCGAAAGCCGCGTGATCGGAACGCTCGACAAACCGGCCGTGGATCGCTCCGCGGCCGGCGTTGTTTTGGGGGCTGGATCATGATCGGATTAGATTGAATGGGACATCATCGGCTCCCTTTGTTTGAGCATGATCTCAGAACAAACGAAGTTATTCGGGAAAAACGGTTCCCACTTTTCCGGATCACGCTCTATCGAACGCTGCCGACAAACTGCAGCACGATCTCGCGCCGATGCGGACGGCGGCGATGTTCGATCAGATAGATCGCCTGCCAAGTTCCGAGCGCGAGTTTGCCTTTGAGGACCGGAATGTGCAGCGAAACTGACGTCAGCATGGATTTGACATGCGCCGGCATGTCGTCCGGGCCTTCGGTGTCGTGGGTCCATCCGGCATTCTCGGGCGCCAGCCGATCGAGCGCTGTCATCAGATCGTCGAGCACCGATGGATCGGCGTTCTCCTGAATCGTCAGCGACGCCGAGGTATGGCGAATGAACAACGTCACCGCGCCCTCGCGCGTGGCGGCATCGCTTGCAAATTTCGCGACCTCAGCGCTGAGATCGATAAAGCCGGCTCCCGGCGTTTCAACCGTCAGCAGCGACGTCACGACGGTATCGGCGCTGACCGTCGATAGCCCGGTGCGGGATACGGACTTGGGTGAAGTCATTGAATGCTCTCGGTGGGTGGTCTCGGCGCACGCCGGGACGACTCGAAGGGCTCGAACAATTCCAGCCACTCAAATCTTGCCGGTGACGTCTTTCTGCATCCGGTTGGCAATGTCGACCAGCCGCCGCCATGCCTGCTCCAGAAACGACATCATCCGATCCATGTCGCGATCGCTCGGCAGCGGAATTTCGATCTTGCGCTCGCCCTCGGCTACCTTCGGCTCTGGCTTTTTCAGCGAGTCCGCCTTCGGCAGCGCTTCGTCGATCTTGCCGGTGACAACAGGTTCGCGCGCCGCTAATTGCGCCTTGAGCTTTTCATTGTCGCCCTGTAGCCGGCCGATTTCGGCGTCGAGCGCCGCGCGTTCGTCAGGCACGGCATAGCAGGCCCAGCCGGTGCCGGTGTTGGTGCAGGTCGACACCGCGCCCGTCCTGGTGTCGAGCCTGATCACCCCATCGGCGACCGGCGACAGCGCATAGCGGCCGTTCTCGGCATCCGGCATCGATTGCGCCGCGGCGGCACCCATTCCGCCAAGGAAGAAAACAAGGCAAACAGCCAGGGCTGCGGCGGCGATGGCTGTGCAGAATTCCGAGGGCGTTCGCCTTGTCATCACGGGGTACTCCGCCTCAACCGATCCGATCTTCTGGATCCTACACTTCACCCTGCACTTGCGACCTATAGGGCGCGCGGCCGGACTTCAACGCATCCGCCAGCAATTCGATCCGATCCTGCCCCCAGAACACCTCGCCGTCGAGCACATAGACCGGCGATCCGAACACGTCGGCTGCGAGCGCATCCTGGCGGTTTTGCTCGTAGGCGGTGCTGATCTCATCGGCCCCCGAACGCTCAACCAATTGCTTGCCGGCAAGTCCCGAGTCATCGGCTATTTTTACCAATGTCGCGGGATCGGCAAGGTTGAGCTGGTCTTCCCACACCGCCGCGAACGCCCGCCGCAGAAATGCATCGGGATCGCGGCCGGCCTCGATCGCCGCGACCACGACACCATCGGCGAGCCGCGCGTTGAAGGGCCAATGTGCCGGCTGAAGATGAAAATTCAGGCCGCGCTTGTCGCGCCAGCGCTGCAGTTCGACCATGCGATACCGTTGACGGACGGGATGGCGCTTCAGCAACGGCAGGCCGCCGGTTTCCGAGAACAAATCGACCAGCACCACGGGCTTGTGATTCACCCTGAGACCGTGGGTATTTACGACGTCCCGGAACAATTTGTGTCCGATATAGGCCCACGGCGATTGAATCGAGAAATAGTAATCGACCTGACGCGGCATGCAGTCTCCCGGAAGACGTGGCTATTCGCGGTCATCCCAACAGACCCGCCGGGGCGATGCAAGATCGATCGTGGCGGCTAGAAAGATCGACCGGGGCCGCAAATCCCCGTCGATGCAACGGGCGTCAAAGCCGATCCGGGGCATCTCAAAACCGCACCAACTTTGCGGATCCTGCGCGCATTTATTGCACCGCCGCGACCGTCTGATGCCCGGTTCGGTCAAGACTAAATAACGTCAATTAAATCAATACCATAAGTGATTATTGCACAATCTTGACTTGATTAGACGCGGTCAGTATGGTCCGCGCGGCTTTTGAGGGTGGCGGGGCGTCATTTCCATTCACGTAGCACCGTTTCGGGTCTCCACAGCATGGCTGAAGGCACGGACGACGGCGGAGATGGAAGTCGCGATAAATCGCCCGATGAAGCTGCGCTTTCCGCAAGGCTCGGAAGTCTCGATCACCGGTTGTCCGAAATTCGGGGCAGCCGCAAAATCGGGACTGACCAACCCGGAGGCGGAGACGGAGCGGCCAGAGCCTCGGCGATGGCGCTCGGCTTCCGGCTTTCTTCGGAGTTGATCGCCGGCGTTGTCGTCGGCGGGTTGCTTGGTTGGGGTTTCGACCGTTTGCTGTCGACCTCGCCTTGGGGGCTCATCGTGTTTGTTCTGCTTGGCTTTATCGCCGGCGTGGTCAATGTGGTGAGATCGGCGGGCGTGGCTCCGGACCGCACCAGCCGTTAAGACGAAAAGCCGGACCGATTGATTGCAGAACGCCGGCGTGGCCGGCAGTAGTCCAGAGATGCCGCGCGGATGATCGATCCGATCGAACAGTTCCACATCGAAAAGCTCTTCACGATCGGCCATATCGGCAATCAGGAGATCGCCTTCACCAATTCGTCGGCCTACATGTTCGGGTCGGTGGCGCTGATTTCGCTGCTGATGATCGGCGGCATGGCGGGGCGGCGGTTGGTGCCCGGGCGCCTTCAGTCGGTCGTCGAGCTGAGCTACGAATTCGTCGCGAGCACGATCAGAGGCAATGCTGGTTCGGAAGGCATGAAGTTCTTCCCGCTGGTGTTCTCGTTGTTCGCGTTCATCACCGTATCGAACATCATCGGTGTGATTCCCTACAACTTCACGATCGCCAGTCACCTCATCGTCACCGCGGCGCTGGCGTTCCTGGTGTTCTTCACCGTATTGATTTACGGTTTCTACAAGAACGGCCTGAAATTCTTCAAACTGTTTGTGCCAAGCGGCATTCCGATCTTTATCCTGCCGCTGGTGGTCTTCATCGAGGTGTTCTCGTTCTTCCTGCGACCGATCTCGCACTCGGTGCGCCTGTTCGCGAACATGCTCGCGGGCCATATCGCATTGGCGGTGTTCGCGAGCTTTATTCCGATGCTGGCGGGCCTTGGCATTGCCGGTTACTTCGGTGCCGTTTTGCCGCTGGGCATGGTGATCGCGCTGACCGCGCTCGAACTGCTGGTCGCGTTTCTTCAGGCCTATGTCTTCACCATCCTCACCGTCATCTATATCAACGACGCTATCCATCCGGGCCACTGATCCGGCCTCACCACCAAACCTCGAGAAGGAGTTCGTTTCATGGATCCGATTGCCGCGAAGTACATTGGCGCTGGTATTGCCTGCATTGGCATGGGTGGCGCGGGCGCCGGCGTGGGCATCATCTTCGGTAACTATCTCGCCGCCGCGGTGCGCAATCCTTCGGCAGCCCAGGGCCAGTTCGGCAACCTGATTTTCGGCTTCGCCGTGACTGAAGCGCTCGGCATCTTCTCGCTGCTGATCGCGCTGCTGCTGCTGTTCGCACTCTGATACGCATCTTTAGCTGCGCGTATTCCGAGCGCAAAACCGCTATCCAATTTTGCGGCAGTACGCGCTAAGCCGAACAGGAGAAGCCGGTGGCTGAAAGTCATGGCGACGCCAAGGGCACGACCGCCCACACCGAAGCCGATGCCCATGGACGGCAGTTTCCGCCGTTCCAGAAGGACACTTTTGCTTCGCAACTGGTGTCGCTGCTGATCGCATTCGTCGCACTCTATGTGATCGTCTCGCGAATAGCGCTGCCCCGCGTCGGCAGCCTGCTCGACGAACGTCAGAACGCGATCGATGGCGACCTCGCCGACGCGCAAAAGCTGAAGGACGAGTCCGACGGCGCGCTGAAGGCCTACGAAAGCGAGCTGGCTGCGGCGCGCTCCCGCGCGCAGGCGATCGGCGCCGAGACCCGCGAAAAACTGAGCGCGGCGTCCGAGGCCGAGCGCAAGTCGCTGGAAGAGCGGCTTGCCGTCAAACTTGCGGACGCTGAAAAGACCATTGCTTCGACACGCGAGACGGCGATGGGCAACGTCCGCGGCATTGCCGCCGATGCGGCTGCCGCGATCGTGCAGCAGCTCACCGGTCTGCTGCCTGACAGCAAGTCCGTGGACAGCGCTGTCGATGCGTCCTTGAAGGGATAACACCGATGTTCTCCGAACCAGAATTCTGGGTCGCCGTCGCTTTCGTCATCCTGCTCGGCGTGTTCGCCTATTACGGCATCCACCGCACAGTGCTGAAAACGCTCGATCACCGCAGCGACCGCATCAAGGCCGAGCTCGACGACGCCCGTCGCCTCAAGGACGAGGCCGCCAAATTGCTCGCGGAATACAAGTCGCGTCACGCCAGCGCGGAGCGCGAGGCCCAGGACATCATCGAGAGCGCCAGGGCCGAGGCGGAGCGTATCGCATCCGAAGCCAAGACCAAGATGGAAGATTTTGTCGCGCGGCGGACCAAGACCGCCGAGAGCAAGATCGCGCTTGCCGAGGCACAGGCCGTGGCCGACGTCCGTTCCGCGGCGGCCACTGCTGCCGTAACCGCGGCTTCCACCATCCTGTCGCAATCAGTGAAAGGCCCGGTCGCCGACGACTTGCTGGCCAAGGGCATTGCCGAAGTTAGGCAGAAGCTGAACTGAACGGATCACAGCCTCACTTCTTCTTGGGCCTCGCCGCCTTCGGCGCTGCCGTCAACGCCTGTGGATCGAAACCGATATAGAAGATATAGGAATCGACGGTCTCTGCGGACGGCACCGGGTACACGAGGTCTTCGGCAACCAGGCTGAATGCATCATTGCCGGCCTCCGACATCGATACCGTCGTCCGGTAGACTTTGGTCGTGATCGTCCGTTCCTGGATGCCGCCCTGCACCACCGCGACGCGAATCGGAACTTCGACCGTCGCCGGACTTCCGGCCGGGCCGGAAATGACGCGCCCCTGAATTCCGATTCGCGCGGTGATCTGATCGCCGTTTTGGTGGCAATCGCGTGCGGTGCGGGTGATCGTCGCCTGATAACGAAGGTCGTTGCCAACCGGCTGCTTGCCGGCTGTCGCCACCGCATAGGTGGACGCTCCGGCGCGGATCCGCACCGGGGGACAGATCAATTCGACGTCTCCCGGCGACGGCGCATCTTCGCCGATGGCTTGCGAGCCCGACAGCAGGGTGCCCGCGACGGCAAGTACGAACGCGCCGCGAAAAAGTCCCGCCCGGCCGGTGCCGGTCGTCTGCATTATCAGCCAGTTACGCATCTTCCAGATATTCCCAATCTCCAGGCATGCTCAAAACGTCATCCAAAGTGGCGCGCCTTAAGGAAGCGCACGCGGGCGCGTTATAACAGCGCAATGGCGGCGAACCCAAGGCGTGCGGCAAAATCCGGAAAACAAGGTTAGCCACGAAAATCCTCATGCAGCAGGCCGAACAGCAGGTGGTCCTGCCAGACGCCATTGATGCAGAGATAGCGCCGCGCCAGACCTTCGCGATCGAAGCCGCATTTCTCCAGCACCCGGATTGACGGCGCATTGCTGGGAATGCAGGCGGCCTCGATGCGGTGAAGATTGAGC
>Ga0302326_10032543_pt1 | contig 10385 bp, 8 predicted proteins | sample Palsa_T0_3_FD_202264 | JGI IMG/M metagenome (GOLD analysis project Ga0302326, IMG submission 202264) | Peat permafrost microbial communities from Stordalen Mire near Abisko, Sweden - Palsa_T0_3 | ecosystem: Environmental > Terrestrial > Soil > Palsa > Peat permafrost | place: Sweden: Abisko... | reverse complement strand
CCATGTGCTGTATTCACTCACGCCCGTTACGCAGACGGTAGTGGCGGTGATCGGTTTGGCGACGGCCCTGCTGGCGGCGAGTATTGCGCTGAAGCAAAACGATATTAAAAAAGTGCTGGCTTACTCAACGGTGAGCCAGTTGGGGTATATGTTTCTGGGGCTGGGTGTGGGTGCGTATACGGGGGCGGTGTTTCATGTGATGACGCATGCCTTTTTTAAAGCTTGTTTGTTCCTTGGGGCGGGGTCGGTGATCCATGCGATGGGCGGGGAGCAGGATATGAGGAAGATGGGTGGATTGAGTAAGTATCTGCCGGTGACGAAGATTACCTTTTTGATCGCCACTATTGCTATTGCGGGGATACCGCCTTTCTCCGGTTTCTTTTCAAAAGATGAGATCCTGACGGCGGCCTTTGCGAAGAGCCCGGTCTATTATGTGATCGGGGTTTTTACGGCGCTGCTGACGGCTTTTTATATGTTCCGGCTGTATGCGACGACTTTTAGGGGGGGATTCAGGGGGACCGAGGAGCAGGCGCATCACCTGCATGAGAGTCCTGCGGCGATTACGATACCGCTGATCGTGCTGGCGGTGCTGGCGGTGTTTGCGGGTTTTTTGGGGATACCGGAGGTGATGGCGCCGAATGCGCATTGGCTGGGCCAGTTCCTCGCGCCAGTTTTTGGGGATGCGGGTTCCGGGGGGGTGCCGGGGGATGCGGGCGCCGGTGCGCCGGAGCTCTCGCATGGGACGGAATGGGGGCTGATGGCGGTGTCGGTGGTACTGGCGTTGGCCGGGACTTTTGCGGCGATTGGCCGGTTTAGCAAGCGACCCGAATTGGGGGAACCCACCGGTTTTGGCAAGGTGCTGGCCAATAAATGGTATGTCGACGAGTTGTATAATGCCCTTTTTGTTCGGCCGCTGGATCTGCTGGCCCGGTTCCTGACCTTCTTTGACAAGCATGTGATCGATTGGATCGTCAATGGTGTGGGCCGACTGGTGCAGTATGGCAGCCGTCAGCTGCGGCTGATCCAGAGTGGTCAGGTGGGGGGATATGTGTTGTTGATGGTGCTGGGGATCGTGATTTTGTTTTTGGTGGAATTATTTACGGGCGGGGGTGGTGGCGGGGCCGTCGCGGCTCCTTCGACGATGGGGAAGTTGGTGCATTGAGGATGGGGAAGGTCGTTTTTTAAAAGTCGGATCGTTTTTAATTTTTTGATATGATTCCTGTTCTATTGATTGTCATTCCGCTGGTGACCGGGCTTGCCGGCTTCTTTGAAAAGAGCGGGCGTAGGGCCCGGAGCTGGTCGCTGCTGTCTTCGCTGCTGACGCTGGCGGTGTCCCTTTGGGGCCTGTCTCTCGATAAGAGCAGCGGGCTGCTGCATGCGGATGTAGAGTGGCTGCCTGAACTGGGAAGCCGGTTTGCCGTCGGCCTGGATGGGCTCTCTACCATTCTGTCGCTGTTGACGGCCATATGCTTCCCGCTGATCTTTATTGCCACCTGGCGGGATGAGTACCGCGGCCGGTCCTGGAATTTCTATGCGTTGATGTTGTTGTCACAAGCGGGGCTGATGGGAGTGTTCCTGGCTACTGATGCGCTGTTGTTTTATTTCTTCTGGGAATTGGCGTTGATACCGGTCTACTTCCTCTGCAGTCAGTGGGGGGGTGAGAAACGGATCGCCGTTACGTTCAAATTCTTTGTTTATACGTTTGTGGGCAGCCTGCTGATGCTGATCGGGCTGATCTGGATTTACTGGCATACGCCGGATCATTCGTTTGCGATGCAATCGTTCTATGCGATGCGGGCGAAGATCCCGGCGAAGGATCAGATGTGGCTTTTCTGGATCCTTTTTATAGCTTTTGCGATCAAGATGCCTATCTGGCCGCTGCATACCTGGCAGCCGGACACCTATGAACAGGCGCCGACTGCCACTACGATGGTGTTGAGTGCGCTGATGGTGAAGATGGGGCTTTTCGGGGTGATCCGGTGGCTTGCGCCGGTCGTGCCGGCGGGGACCTGGGCCTGGGGGGATACGGTTTCCGCGGGCTGTATTATCGGGATGATCTATGCTTCGCTGGTGGCGATCAGGCAGGACGATCTCAAACGCCTGATTGCCTATTCTTCGATCGCGCACGTCGGGCTGATGTGTCTGGCGATCTTTGCGACGACGTCGATCGGGATGCAGGGGGTGATGATACAGTTGTTCAACCATGGCATTAATATATTAGGGATGTGGATTGTTGTCGATCTGATCGAGCGGCAGACGGGTACGCGGAAGATCTCGCAGTTGGGAGGGCTCGCGCAGAAGGCGCCGGGTCTGGCGATCCTGCTGGTGGTGGTGGCGTTGGCGAATATTGCGTTGCCGCTGACCAATGGATTTGTCGGGGAGTTCCTGCTGTTCAGCGGGGTGTTTACGTCGAAGGCGACGCAGTATAATGTGGTGTTTACGGTGGTGGCGGGGTTGACGACTATTTTGTCGGCGGTGTATACGTTGAATATGATCCGCCGGGTATTTTTTGGTTCGACGAATGCGTTGACGGATCGGGTGACGGATATCCGGGTCAATGAGAAGATCGTGTTGGCGGTGATCGTGATGATCATTGTGTTTGTGGGGGTGTATCCGAAGCCGGTGTTGGATCTGACGAAGGAGACGGCGGAGTTTATTTTGGGGAAGATGAACTATAAATTATAGGGTAAGAATATATGAACGCAATAATACTTTCGGCAGTTTGGGGGGTTGTCATGATGTTTAGCGGGATCGTTACGCAAAGCAAGACGGTGATCCGGAATGTGGCGGTGCTGGGGTTGGCGCTGTTGCTGATCGGCAACTATGCGGACATGACGGGCCACCATCTGCTGGTCATCGAGGTGCATAAGATGTTGTTTTTTGACAGTTTTGGGCTTTTGGGGAACAGCATCGCGTTTGCGAGTACGCTGTTGCTGGTGTTGTTGTCGGGGCGGGATATGGAGAAGATCGGGCATAATCTGGCCGAGTATTATGCGCTGATCTTTTTTGTGTTGTGCGGCGTTTCGCTGGTGACGACGTTTAATTCGTTGCTGATGTTGTTCCTGGGGATCGAGATCCTGTCGATCCCGTTGTATATATTGACGGGGAGTGACAAGAAGAATCTGAAGAGTAATGAGGCGGCGTTGAAATATTTTTTGATGGGCGCTTTTTCGACGGGGTTGATGTTGCTGGGGATCGCTTTTTTGTATGGGGCAAGCGCTACGGGCACTTTTATCATCGATGATCTGTGGACGGCGAAGCCGGCGGTGTCGCCGTTGCTGATGTCGGGACTGTTGCTGTTGCTGGTGTCGATTGCGTTTAAGGTGTCGGCGGCTCCTTTTCACTTTTGGACGCCGGATGTATATGATGGGGCGCCGACGGTGTTTACGTCGTTTATGGCGACCATTGTAAAGGTGTCGATATTTATCGGTTTTGTGCGCCTTTTTGACGAGGGTTTTGGGGCGGGGGCGGCGCAGTGGCAGATCTTTGTGGCGATCATTGCGGCGGCGACCTTGTTTATCGGGAATATTACGGCTGTCTTTCAGCAAAGTGTCAAAAGGATGCTGGCTTATTCTTCGATAGCGCAGGCTGGGTTTATGCTGCTGGCGCTGTTGGCGCTGACGCGGGTGGCAAAGGAGGGGATCATTTTGTATGCGGCGGCGTATAGTCTGGCGACGATCGGTATTTTTGCGATTTTGATCCGGATGAAGGATTATACGTTTGAAGGCTTCAATGGCCTGGCGAAGCAGCAGCCGCTGCTGGCCGCAACCTGTACGATTTTTTTGTTGTCGCTGGCGGGTATTCCCCTGACGGGAGGCTTTTTTGCAAAATATTATATGCTGGCGGCGGTGGTATCGACGGGAAAGTTTATGTGGCTGGTGGTCTTTGCGGTGCTTTGCGCGGCGGTGAGCGCCTATTATTATTTCCGGGTCATCCAGGCTATGTATTTTAAGGAGGGGGATGCGGCGACGGAGACTGCGCCGAGTGCAGGATTCAAGGGTTTGCTGGTGCTGCTGGCGGCGCTGGTGCTGGTGCTGGGGGTTTTTCCGCAGGCGCTGCTTAATCAGTTATATGCCTTTATTTATACCTGGTAGGGGTGGGGAAACGTGGTGGTGGGGAGGAAAAGCGCTGTTTGTAGGCGGGAAATGGGTTTTCAGCGGGAGGAGGGCGGTGTGCGGTTTTTTTGTTTATCTTGCTATCCGACCATGAAACTAATTGACACATTATCTCTCGCCTACCGGACGATCAGCGGTAATAAGCTGCGCACGGGTATTACGGTAGCAATTATTGCTTTTGGCATTATGGCCCTGGTGGGTATCAATACCGCCATCGACGCCATGAAGCAGAAGTTTACCGAGAGCTTCTCGGCCATGGGGGCCAACGGTTTTACCATTCATTACAAGAACTGGTTCAATTTTAACAATAACGGGCCCAAAGCTCAGAAAAAGAGCGCGTTAAAGGAGAAAAAATCCAATAACAATGTGCCTATTACGCGGCTGCAGGCGGAGACCTTCCGCGGTAGATATAGCTATCCTGCGATCCTTTCTCTTAATATAAATGGTGTCAATGATGCGGTCGTTTCGCTGGGGGACCGCAAGACTAATCCAAATGTCCGGGTGTTGGGCGGGGATGAAAATTATGTGGAGCTGAACGGGTTTACGCTGGCGGCGGGGCGCAATCTGAACGCCCTGGATCTTTCGTCGGGCCGGAATGTCTGTATTATCGGCAGCGATGTGGCAAAAAAGTTTTTTGGCAGCAATCCCCTGCTGCCTTTGGAAAAGATCATCCGGGTGAACAATCTGCCGTTCCGGGTCATCGGGGTGCTGGATTCGAAGGGGAGCACCCTGGGGATGAGCTATGACAATGTTATCCTTACTTCCTATAATTCTGTGCGGCGGTTCTTTAGTCAGGGGTCATCGACATCGTTCAGTATCCAGATAAAGGTGCCGGATGTTAAGCAGATCGACGGGGCTATCGATCAGGCGGAGGGTGTTTTCCGGCCGGTGCGGCGGCTGGAGGTGACGGAGGCGGATAATTTTATCATCGACAAGAGTGATACGTTTGTGAACCTGCTGCTGAAAAATCTGAGTTTTATCACGATTGCGGCCCTTATTATCGGGGTGATCACCCTGGTTGGGGCGGCGGTGGGTTTGATGAATATTATGTTGGTTTCGGTGACGGAGCGGACCAAGGAGATCGGGTTGGTGAAGGCGATCGGGGGGCGGCAGCGGAGTGTGCGGCAGCAGTTCCTTTTTGAGTCGGTGCTGATCAGTCTGATCGGCGCTGCTTTTGGGGTGGTGCTGGGGGTGATCGTTGGGAATGTGTTTTCGCTGGTGCTGTCCACGGGGTTTGTGGTGCCCTGGGTCTGGCTGGGCGGGGGGATACTGATCTGTTCGGTGGTGGGTTTATTGGCGGGTCTGTATCCATCGATGAAGGCGGCGCGGTTGAATCCCATCGAGGCGCTGCGGTATGAATAGGAGGGGTGATGGGGGCGCCGTCGCCGAAGGCTATGGCGCCTGAAGCGGGCGGTGGAGAGGGCGGTGAAGCGGGCAGTGGAGCGGGGCTTTTGAAATAAATGGGGCGGCCCTTTTGAAATTTTGTTGGTTATAAAAATTCCTTATCTTGTGTCTCCCTGTAAAATCCAATGAAAATTTTAGTATCCAATTTTTTCGATTGAAACGCCTGAACCGGACGGAGTCCGGTTCGCACTTCCCGGCCTTTGGCCGGAGAGTGCAGACATTAGCGGTGTTGCGACAAAAAATTATTTTATTGACAATTTTTTGTCGTAATTCATTTTTCAGTAGAATTGTACATTCATTTTCTATTACATACCTCAATTTTTTTTAAAACACTAAAAACAAACGATCATGGCAGGAACAACAAAACCGACTGCAGCGCCGGCGGCTAAAAGCTCTACATCCGTACAACCGAAGAGAAAGGGTAATTCGATATCCTGGGTCGCACCGTTGGTGTGTGTTATTGCCGGTTATCTGATTTGGAGGTTTCTTATCGGTGCTGACGGCAATTTCAACAAACCTGATCCCAGCGGTGGCTTCTGGCCCACGCAGGAAGGCGCCAAATTCGCGCTTGCCAAGATGTACCAGGGGGGGATCATCGTGCCGATCCTGATCGGAGCGCTGTTGACAGTCATCACTTTCGTGATCGAGCGTTTCATGACCATCAGCAAGGCAACGGGCACCGGCAATATCGCCGAGTTCATCCGTAAAGTGCAATATCACCTGGCGAACAAGAATGTCGATGCTGCTATCGCCGAATGCGACAAGCAGCGGGGTTCTGTCGGCAATGTCATGAAGGCAGGGCTGCGCAAATACAAGGAAATGATCACGACGGAACTGGACACGGAGCAAAAGGTGCTGGCCATTCAGAAAGAGGTAGAAGAGGCGACTGCGCTGGAGCTGCCGATGCTGGAAAAAAACCTGGTGTTCCTGTCAACGATCGCTTCGGTGGCTACCCTGATGGGGCTGCTGGGAACGGTTATGGGTATGATCCGTTCTTTTGGCGCGCTTGGGGAAGCTGGCGGCGGGGAAGCTGCAAACCGTCTTTCTCAGGGTATTTCCGAGGCGCTGTACAATACGGCACTGGGTATCGGTACTTCCGCGGTCTCTATTATCATGTATAACATCTTCACTACCAAGATCGATGGTATTACATATGGCATCGATGAAAGTGGATTTACGCTGACGCAGAGCTTTGCTTCGCTCTATAAGTAATGGACCCGGAGGGGCCGTTACGGGCGCCCGAAGGGCGCAAATATGAGCCCTGTGTAGGCTGCGTAAGCAGCCGCAGCGGAGCGGAGGGCCTCAGGAGATGTTGAAAGTTGAGCCAGGTTTGTGGAATTTAGGCAATTTTGGATCTTATTCTGGTAATAGAAGAGGATCTGTGTATTAATCAAATAATTTACTATGCCAAGAGCAAAAATACCGCGCAAGAGCACGAACATTGACATGACGGCGATGTGTGATGTCGCCTTCCTGTTGCTGTCTTTCTTTATCTTAGCGACCAAGTTCAAGCCGCCGGAGGCGCTGACGGTGGTGACTCCAAGCTCGGTGTCATCGAAGATCGCTCCGGACAAGAATGTAATCCTGGTCACGATAGATCGTGCCGGGAAGGTATATTTCAGTGTCAGTGAAAAGAATTCTGCCGAGAAAGAAGCGATCATCGACGCGATCAACACGTCCAAGAATCTGGGGCTGACGGATGCTGAAAAGAAGAATTTTTCCAACAGTGCCTCCGCCTATATCGGCGTACCGTTTACGCAGTTGAAATCCTTGCTGGACAGGAATCCCGCGGATCTGAAGGGGGTTGTTATGGCGGGGATCCCTACGATGGACAGCACGAATAACGAGCTGCGCGATTGGGTACAGGCCGCTGTAGCCGCCTTCCAGGGCGTAACGTTGAATGTCCTGGTAAAAGGCGATGATGCTGCCACTTATCCGGCGTTCAGCGGCGTGATCTGGGCTTTTAAGAAGAATGACCTGCTGAAGTTTCAGCTGATCACGAGTCCGATCCCTGCGCCGCCCGGTTCTGAGCTGGATAAGCGTCAGTCCAAAGAGGGTAACAAGGTGGTGGACTAGGGCCGGAATCTGGTCCTGGTGGGGTCATGATTGTGTTAGAATGGGATAAAAGGTTAAGGCTCAGTGAATTAATTGAGCGGGAGCTTGAAAAAAAATCAGTAACTTTAAAAAAAGATAGTTTATGGCAGAAATGGATACCTCTAGCGGTGGCGGTCATAAAAAGGGCCCCGGCGTTAAGAAGAGTAAGAAGCTGTCCACCCGGGTCGATCTGACCCCGATGGTGGACCTGGGATTCCTGCTGATTACGTTCTTTATCTTTACGACGACAATGAGCCAGCCAACTGCGATGAAGCTCAATCTGCCGAAAGATACGGACAAGCCGGATGAGCAGAACAAGCTGAAGGAGTCTGCGGCGTTTACGGTGATGCCTGCGAAGGACGACAAGGTATACTATTACGAGGGTCTCGATCCTTCCAAGATCCAGGCGGGCGACTGGAAGACTATCCGGGATGCTATCCTGGATAAGAAGCGGAGGACGGACCCGAATGACTTCATGATTATCATCAAGCCTGACAAGGATGCCACGTATAAAAATACCGTGGATATGCTGGACGAGATGAAAATCGATGACGTAAAGCGGTATGCCCTGGTGGATATTTCGCCTACCGAATATGGTTTTATCCAGAAGACGGAGCAGGCGAATGGAATAAAATAACCGGGCATGGCCTTATGGAATCCGGGAGAATCCGGATCTTATAGGGTGGACCCGGGGTCGACTTTTGGACCAAAACACATTAAAAACCCATTTACAATGGATGTCAATAAAATACTAAACGCCGACGTTCTCGACATCATCTTTGAGGGGAGGAATAAGGAGTATGGCGCTTATGACTTGCGCAAGACCTATAATAAGCGCCTGGTAAGGGCTATTTTGGGTACTGCCGTCATAATTGTGTTGCTGTTCGTCGGGTACTTTCTATCCAATCTAAAAGGTAGCGGGAACAAAAAGGCGTTGGTTGTAGAAGATGTGCAGCTTGAGGACGTCAAACAAGAAAAGAAAAATGAGCCGCCACCGCCGCCGCCGCCCAAGATAGAGCCGCCGAAGGTGGAAATGGCCAAGTTTACGCCGCCCAAGATCGTTCCGGATAAAGAGGTGAAGCCCGAAGAGAAGCCACCGGAACAGGAAAAGCTGGAAGACACGAAGATCGGGACCGTCAACCAGGAAGGTATCAAGGATGAGGGTATCACTCCGCCGGTCAGCGATGCCGGTAAGGGTGTGGTGGAAGCGCCGAAAAAGGATGAGGAAGACTATGACAAGACCTTTACCAAGGTGGAAATCGAGTCCGACTTCCCTGGTGGCGCCGCAGCGTGGCTTCGTTATCTGAACAAGAATTTGCGTTATCCCGACGACGCGGTGAACAATGAGGTCCAGGGTACGGTGATCGTTCAGTTTATCGTGGACAAGGAAGGTAATGTTAGTGATGTGACGGCGATCTCCGGTCCTGATAATGGCGGTCTCCGCGAAGAGGCGATGCGTGTTATCAAGAAGAGCGGTAAGTGGACGCCTGCTATTCAGAACGGGAGACAGGTGAAGTCTTACAAGAAACAGCCGATCGTGTTTAAATTGGAATCGCAATAGTTGTTGCGCACGCGACAGGCGTTGCGCGAATAAGATATGGAAATCCCTCCGCCTGCGGAGGGACCCCGGCAAAAGAATTTTGCCGGACATAATGAAAAGAGAGGCCCCCTACTTTTTGGGAAAGGGGGCCTCTCTTTTATTTCGGGTAGACGTTAAAGTTAGTTCGGCCCGGGCTATGGAAATGGTTTATGATGGCGTCTCATTAATAAACGTAATCATATGGAACCAAATCAAATTAAAGACGCCGACATCCTCGATATCCTCTTTGAGGGGAGGAATAAGGAGTATGGCGCTTATGAGCTGAGAAAGACCTATAACGGGCGTATCGTGAAAGCGATGTTTGTCACGGGGTCTGTAATTGGGTTGTTGTTTATTGGAGGATATGTGGCGGGGCTTGGCAAGGGTAAGCCGGTGGTGGCGCCTGTAATTAGGGATTTCGAATTGGCGAATGTGAAGGAGCCGGATAAGCCGTTGCCGCCGCCGCCTGCGATTAAGCTGCCGCCGCCGCAGGTAGCGATGCAGCAGTTCACGCCGCCGAAGATTGTGAAGGATCAGGATGTAAAGCCGCCGGTGAATGATGAGTTGGATAAGGTTCAGATCGGGACGGTAAACAAAGCGGGGACTCCTGATGTGGGGATCGAGACTCCGCCGGTTAGTGGCGCTGGGGCGAATGTGGTGGAAGCGCCGAAGAAGGTGGAGGATGACGCGCCTTTTATGCGGGTGGAGGTGGATGCGAGCTTTCCGGGGGGTGCGGCTGCATGGTTGCGATTTTTGAATAAAAACCTGCGGTATCCTGATGATGCGATGAATGTTGGGGTCGCCGGGACGGTGATGGTACAATTTATCGTGGATAAGGATGGGAATGTCAGTGATGTACAGGCGATTGGCGGACCCGAGCAGGGCGGGTTGCGGGAGGAGGCGATCCGGGTGATAAAGAAGAGTGGGAAGTGGACGCCGGCTTTGCAGAATGGGCGTTATGTAAAGGCGTACAGGCGGCAGCCGGTGACTTTTCAGGTGGCGTCGGAGAATTGATTTCGGCGGGGGCGGAGATTGATTTGGGGCGGGGGCGGAGATTGATTTATTAGGCGGTGGTTGCGCAATCGGGCAATATATGTTATTTTTAGCGGGATAACCCGTTAAATGAAACGACGAATTCTTTCTATCCTATGGTGGACCCGGTTGCGTGGCCTCTGCCTTTTATTGCTGCTGTT
>Ga0302326_10032537_pt1 | contig 10386 bp, 8 predicted proteins | sample Palsa_T0_3_FD_202264 | JGI IMG/M metagenome (GOLD analysis project Ga0302326, IMG submission 202264) | Peat permafrost microbial communities from Stordalen Mire near Abisko, Sweden - Palsa_T0_3 | ecosystem: Environmental > Terrestrial > Soil > Palsa > Peat permafrost | place: Sweden: Abisko... | reverse complement strand
CCCGGTCAGCTTGGCCTCTCCTCCGCCCACATCCATCGTGCCGGTGAGGGTTAGTTCCTCCGTGTCGCCAACTTTGGCCTTTCGCTTCAGGATGAAGCCGTCGTGAACCGCGAGGGCGCTTAGGGCCAGTGAACCGATCAAAAGAAGGCCGATCCCTCGGCGAATTGAACTCTTAGTCATCTCTCTGGCCCCAATCTTACCGATCCCTCGCGATGCGATAGAGATTCCGACCCATGAGATTCAATTTCATAGCAGTAAGTTAAGTCTAGGAACATAAACTGCGAGCATAGGAGAAATGCGCAGGGGAGCGTTGAGTATCTCGGAGTGCCTGGCCATCATCACGGTTTTGGCCACGGCTGGATGCCTACTGGGGCCGCTCTTCAGTCCGCCGGCGATGATGAGACCGACGATCCTGTCGAACGTCAAGCAAAGCGCTCTGGGAGTTATGATGTACGCGAACGACTACGACGACCGTCTTCCGATGGTCGCGTACCGAATCGGGGGCAATGGATGTCTTCCCGCGCCAGATGGGGCCATCGTCCAGACCGCGTACGACAGCCTTTGGCCCTACATAAGGTCGACCGCGCCGCTGATGAACCCGCTGATGCCGGGAGCGATACCTTTGGTCAACAGGGCCAAACCTGCTGAAGGCGTGCTGAGTCAGTTTGGTTGGCGATGCGCGACGAGTATCGAGGAGGTCGGGTTTGCACCTAACTTCAGGCTCTTTGAGGACACTGCGTTGAACTCACCGCTCGGCAATAACAATCCGGTCTTCAACTCAGATTGGCTTCGCCATCCCGAGATCACTTCCCTCCTTTTCACCGCGAAGTTCGTCCTTCGCGATTCAAGCTACTCAGACAAGTCCTTGCGTGCCACGACCCCACCGGACCCCTACGCCGATGCCTACGCGCGGCCGAAGACCCAGTTCAGCGAGTTCAACCTATCAGCCCATGAATCGCCCGAAGGCAGAGTGACTCTCGCGTTTGCGGACGGCCACGCGAAAGCGGTCAGCGCTTCCAACCCTCTGCAGCCGTCCACCGCGCCCGATTGGTCGACCGGCGCCATGCAGGTCATCCCGACCTATCACTACCCGTACGACATGACTGGGATCCCGGACATCGTGGCGGAGCAGTACCGGCTCGGGGTCAATCCGCGGTGCCGATAAATCGCCTTGCGACATACTATCCCCTAGCCGGTGAAGCAGAACCAAGAAGCCAAGAAGAGCGGTTGGCCGATCATCGCGCTCGCTGCTTCTTTGTGGGGCACCGATCCCATCATTCGCCCGATCCTCCTCAAATCCGGCTATTCCGCAAGCGCCATCGTCTTGTTCGAGCACCTTGCTCTGGCAGCCGTCTTCCTGCCAGTGCTAATCAAGGGCCGCGCGGAATGGCAGAAGCTCAGCGGAAGGCAATGGTTGGGACTGCTGGTGATCGCGTGGGGCGGCTCGGCAATCGCCACTATCCTGTTGACCCTCGCTTATTCGCTTGGCGACCCGGTCAGCGCGACGCTTCTCCAAAAACTCCAGCCCGTGTTCGCAGTGCTGCTCGCAGGGATCTTCTTGAAAGAGGTCCGCCACGCACTGTTCTGGCCCCTTTTTGCCCTGGCCGTTCTGGCTGCGCTGCTCATCTCTTTCGGACTCCCTCCATTCCACGGCCTGCAAAAACCCACCAGCGCTCTGGCCGCCGGGTACTCGGTGGCCGCCGCTGCGATCTGGGGTTCCTGCACCGTAATCGGCCGGGCAGAACTCGCCAGCCTGTCCCCGAACCTCCTCGCCGGATGGCGATTCTTGCTTGCTCTTCCGCTGCTGCTGGCGATCAACGCGAAGTCCGGTCTCCAAGTCGGTCCGGTCAACGTTGGCACGATTTGGCCATTGCTGGCGATTGTCTTGCTACCCGATCTGGCAGGAATGGTTCTGTATTACCGTGGGTTGAACCACACGCCCGCCTCCGTCGCTACCCTGGCTGAATTGGCCTATCCATTCTCCGCCTTGATCCTCGGTCTTCTTTTTGCCGGCACCCGGCTCGGCCCCGGGCAGTGGCTTGGAATTGCGCTGCTTCTGGGCTCTCTTCAACTCATTCAGATGACTCAAGCGGTCGCACAAAAAAGGAAAGAAACTTTGCAATATTGATAGAACTATATACCCGCAAGTTTGTATACTATTTTTCGCTATGACAGCAAAAGAATTCATCCATTCTCAGTGTGTTCGGGCGGGTGACTCCGTCTTTGACGCGGCTGCCAAGATTCCCATAGAGAAGCTCTCGTGGAAGCCGCTTGACGAGGGGCGAAGTGCCCTTGAATTGGCCCAGGAATGCGCCTACTGCCCCTTATGGTGTGTGGACACCCTCAACACGCGTGCGTTCGACATGTCCAAGATGGAGGAGTTCAGCAAACACTATGCTGAGTCCATCAAAGACTGGAACACAGTGGAAGCCTGCCGGGCTGCATTCCACAAGAACCTCTCCATCTTCAGCGAAGCAATGAGCGCCTTCCCCGATCCCGACATGGACCAGACGATCGACCTTCCTTGGGGCAACTTCACCTTCGCGGGCATTATGTTCGTGCCGGCTTGGAACTGCTACTACCACCTCGGACAGGTCAACTATATCCAGACCCTTTACGGCGACAAGTCGATGTAGTGGCGCCGGGCCAGGTGTGCCTATACTGAGCACGCATGGCCCTGTTCGAAGTCGAATTTAATCGGTCTCCCTATCTTAGGACCGGAGAAAAACTCCGAGAAATCGCGTTTCCATTAGGCGGAATTGGCACCGGATGCGTGAGCCTGGACGGTCGCGGAGGATTGCGGGATTGGGAGATTTTTGGACGGCCGAACAAGGGCTGCAATCTCGATTACACCTTTCCCGCCCTCTGGTTTCAAGAGGGCGAGGAACCGTCCCGTTGCGTCAATCTCCTTGGGCCGAGGCTTCGAGATTGGATCGGCGAGACGCGGGGATCGTGGGAGTACGGGCACGGCCGGTTCTTTCGCCAGATGGACGGCATTCGGGGATTCGACTCCGTTGAGTTCACGGGCACCTTTCCATTCGCTCGGCTCCGATTCCTACGCGAGGATATTCCCCTCGATGTCGAACTGGAGTCCCTCAACCCTTTCATTCCGCTGAACGTCCGGGACTCCAGCTTTCCAACCGCTACCCTTGTTTACCGAATAGCCAACCGGTCAAGTAAGCCGATCGCAGCGAACCTTGCTTGGTCGGTGATGAACCCGGTCGGGCAAATGGCCAGTACCGACCAGGCGAGCCCGGACCGGGCGGTTCAACGGGCTATCCGCGAAGGCGCCTTTAGCGGGATAAGCTTTTCCAACGAGCGGTTCGCCGAGGATAGCGAGCACTTTGGAGAATTCGTGCTCGCCACTGACTGGCCGAATGCGGAAATTTGCGAGAAGTGGCCGACCGAAGCCTGGTGGGACTCCCTCCGGGCGTTTTGGAACATGTTTCGCAAGGACGGTCATCTGAGAAATCTAGGTCACCAGGAGCAGACCGAGCGAATGCCGGGAAGCCTCGGCTGTCGGCTCCAGCTCGAGCCCGGAGAGCAGGCCGAGATTCCCTTCGTCTTCGCTTGGCGCTTTCCGAACGCCCTTAAATACTGGGGCCAGCCCCAAGGGGAGCGGCTGAAGTGGAAAGCGCATTACGGAACTGTCTGGCCGTCGGCGGAGGCGGTCGCCCGGGAACAGCTCGAGAGGCGTTCCGAACTCACCGATCTAACGAAGAGTTTCGAGTCATCGCTTTATCAGGGCAGTCAGCCGCCGTCGATTCTCGATTCGGTCGGAAGCACCGCGTCGATCCTTCATACCCCGACCGTGATCCGGCTGGCCGACGGGACGTTCTGGGCATGGGAGGGATGCTCCGCGACGGAGGGCTGCTGCGAGGGGACGTGCTCCCACGTTTGGAACTATGCCCTCACCCACGTCTACCTCTTCCCGGAGATCCAGCGCAGTTTCCTGGATACCGCCTTCCAGCACACGTTCAACTGCGGCCCGGAAGGTGCGAAGGGTGCGATGAACTTCCGGGTGGCCATTCCGCTTGGCACGGAAGCGTCTCTTTGGCACGCCGCGAGCGACGGACAGCTTGGGCAGATCGTCCAGATCTACCGCGATTGGCGTCTTACCGGAGACTCCGCGTGGGCGAAGTCGATCTATCCTTTTGCGAAGAAGGCGCTCGGTTACGCATGGGTGCAGTGGGACCGCGATCGGGACGGATTGGTTGACGGGGATATGCATAACACCTACGACATCAACTTCTGCACCGCCAATCCGCTGACCCAGTTCTTCTATTTGGCCGCCTTGAGAGCGGTGAATCGGCTGGCAGTACATGCGGGCGACCCCGACTTCGCAGCCGAATGCGAGCGGCTGGAAAGGTCCGGCGCGGCGCTCACCGGCGAGAAGCTCTGGACCGGCGAGTTCTTTCGCCAAACCGGAGATTTCACAGAACCGGCCTCACCACGATATCAGCACGGAGCGGGCTGCTTGAGCGACCAACTGCTAGGCCAACTCTCTGCCACCGTGGCAGGTCTCGGCGATCTCGTCGATGGAACGCTCGTCGGCTCTGCTCTGGCCGCAATCTTCCGACACAACTTTCGGGCGGAACTCGGCGACTATGAGAACCTCCAGCGCGTCTACGCCACTAACGACGAGGCGGGGCTGCTTCTCTGCACCTGGCCGGACGGAGAGATGCCTGCCTATCCTTTTGTTTACTCGGATGAGGTCTGGACCGGGATCGAGTATCAGGTCGCTTCCCACCTCGCATATTCAGGACGCTTCGGGGAGTGCGAGAGCATTGTCCAGGGGATTCGCGGGCGATACGATGGCACGCGACGAAACCCTTGGAACGAGTTCGAGTGTGGCTCCCACTACGCCCGTGCCCTCTCCTCCTACGGTCTGCTGCTCGCGTACACCGGGATGCGCTTCGACGCGGTTGAAGGAACGCTCTCATTTCGCAAGGAGCCGTTCAAGGGGTTCTGGTCGACCTCGGCTGCATGGGGCGCCGCCGAACGCGCTGCGGACGGCAAGCTCACCGTAACAGTTCAGGGCGGTGACCTCGGCGAGGTTCGGGTGCTTCAGGATTAGGGCGCGTCATGCGGTTATATTCAGGTTCCGGAGGAGCCGGGTGTCCGGGACGAGGTCCGATATAAGGCATGCACTCACGGCTCGTGTCAGCCTTCGAAAATCAGCCGAGGACTTGCCCAGCCGAGGTACGTCGTGGGCGGGTATTTGGACGAGGACAGTGAATCCCGGATTTTAGGCCCGGAGGGCCGAGACGATCCCGACCCGCACGCTTTGCCGCCCTCTATTCGGAAAACTCTCTCTTGAACGCTTTCAGTCGAGATGCGCAGACGAACGTCGGACTGGCTGGTAGCCGATTGAAAGCCGCATGATGCAACACTAGGGCGTGTCCAGCATCAGTTGCATGTGCACCACGTCTTGCCACTCCCCAAATTTCTGGAAAAGCTCAGAGTAGCGGCCGCATATTACAAATCCGTACGCCTCGTGGAGCCGAATGCTGACCGCGTTGTCGCCCGCGATCGAAGCAATGAGGCAGTGAAGTCCTTTGGCCTTCGCAGCCGCAATCAGCGGCGGGAGCAGTGCCTTCCCGAGTCCCCGCCCGGTCCACCCCAAATGTACGTAAACGGACACATCGCCGGTAAAGCGATAACCAGACTTCGGGCTGTAAGGATTGATCGAAGCCCATGCCACGACCAAGTCTTCTCGCTCGATCACCAGGATCGGCAAGCCACGGCGCTCTAACTCGGCAAACCAGGTCTCACGAGCTTCGAGGGTAGCCGGCTCGCAGTCTGCGGACGCCGTATTCGCCACTACCGACTGGTTGTAAATATCGACGATGACGGGCAGATCGTCCCTTGTCGCCGGTCGCATCGCATAAGAATTCATTACTGTCATCGCTTTTCTCGGGAGCATACAGGCTGCGCCGCCAGTCGAACTCGTGGCGTCAGATGCCATTTGCGAGTTCAAAAGATGATCAAAGACGATAAGGCAAAGAAGCCCTCGGGCGAAAGTAGCTGTGCGTCCGACGCCGAAGATCTAGAAAGGGCGAGGAATTCGCCCGAAGGGGCAACCGGGCCCCGCCCTTGGTACAAGTGGCTCGGACCGGGGCTTATCACGGGTGCGGCCGATGACGATCCTTCCGGTGTTGGAACCTACTCGGCGGACGGCGCTCAATATGGCTACGGCCTCCTGTGGCTCATTCCACTGTCCCTGCCCCTCATGATCGCGATCCAAGAGATGTGCGGACGAATCGCGACGGTCACCGGATGTGGACTGGCCGCCGTGATCAAGGAGCACTATCCTAAGTGGCTTCTGTTCAGTTCGGTCGCCCTCCTCGTCGGCGCGAACGTGTTCAACATCTACGCGGATATCAACGTGATGGCCGCTACCGGCAAGCTGCTCTTTGGGCTTCCTGTCTGGGCCGGTGTTGTCGGGCTCAGCCTCTTTCTGGTTGCGTCCCAAATCCTGGTCCCGTACCGCTCCTACGCTCGCTGGCTGAAATACCTGTGCATTGGACTCGCCGGTTACGCGGTGGTCGCTTTCATGCCGGGAGCGCACAACAATTGGGCGCAAATCGGCAAGTCGATGTTTATCCCGCAACTAAAGATCAACGCGGATTCCGCACTTGCGGTCGTGGCTTTTCTGGGCACAACCATCTCGCCCTATCTGTTTTTCTGGCAGGCAGGAGAAACGGTAGAAGAGAAGATTGCTCAAGGCGATGCGAACGAGCCGGGCGACCAAAGCAGACCCGTCCCACCGGTTGCCTTCCGCCGCGTACGCGCCGACACCACGCTTGGGATGATGGTTTCTCAGGCGGTCGCCTTCTTTATCCTCATCGCGGCGGCCGGAACCCTGCACGCAACGGGGAAAACCGACATCAATTCGGCCGACGAGGCCGCCCGGGCGCTCTCCCCGCTTGGCCCAAGCGCGGTTTGGATCTTCAGCCTGTGTATCATCGGAACTGGCCTCCTCGCGGTGCCAACCCTTGCCGGTTCAGTCGCGTACTCCGTGGCAGAGGTATTCGGATGGCGCTACGGTCTTTATCGCCGCTTTTCGCGCGCACGCCGTTTCTATCTGACGCTGGCTCTCGTGATCGTGGTCGGCTCGGTATTTAACTTCGTCGGCGTGATCAGTCCAGTGAAGGCACTCGTTTACTCGGCGGCGCTTAACGGGATCGTTGCCCCTCCCCTCATTGTTGTTCTGCTTCTAATCTGCAATAACAAGCGGATTGTCAAAGGCCGCACCAACCGAGTCTGGTCGAATGTGTTCGGCTGGCTGACCGTGGCGGTCATGGGGCCGGCCGCGATCTACTTGATTTATGCAACCTTCGCGGGAAAGGCGTAGACGGGTTACTCCTCAACTCTGTTAAATGCCGCCTCGAGATCCGCAATCACCAGCTTCTTCATTTGCAGCATCGCCTTCATGGCGCGCGCTGCTTTTTGCCGGTCAGCGTCGGACAAAAGCTTGAACAGGACCGTGGGCACAATCTGCCACGAGAGACCGAACTTGTCAGTCACCCAGCCGCATTCAACCTCTTTGCCCTTATCCTTACCCACATTTTTGGAAGCTCAAGTCGATGAACCTCGCTCGTCCTGGCTAGCGGGGCTGCGGTTAACATGTGGCGGTTGGGTTAATGTCAAACCACTTCCCTCCGCGGGAGGGAAGGGATATGACATTAGTCCGCATGCCAAGCTTCGGACACGCACGCCGGCTATCCGATCGCCTGCGAGGCGGCGATTGGAGCTTCAAATATGTGGGTAAAGGCAAACCCGAGGAACCCTCCGTGTAGCGAGACACGCTTACGAGTTTCGAGGCCGGGAACAGGGAAACATAGAATGAGGCAGCTTCTTCTGCCTGAGTGTCAAACCACAGAAAAGGAGTGATCTTCTGCATATCATCTCGTCGACGAATCCGGCGTATCGGGATCGACAGATCGGCCAAACTCCGGTTGGCATGTTTCGTTTTGCGATTGTCGGTGCAGGGTGGCGCTCGGAGTTCTTTCTTAGAATCGCTCGCGAACTCCCCGAAAGGTTCGAAGTAACGGGAATTCTGGCCCGAAAAGCGGAGCGGGGGGAAGAACTGCGGAAGTCGTGGCCGATCCGCATCTACGATTCGATCGATCAGATTGCCGCCGACAAGCCGGACTTCGTGATCACCTCGGTCTCCTGGGACAGCAACCCGGTAGTGATCAAGGATTTGGCGGAACGGAACATCCCTGTCCTCTCAGAGACCCCACCGGCTCCGGACGTTGCCCGTATGGCCGAACTCACCGATCTGGTCAAGAAGGGCGCCAAGGTCCAAGTCGCGGAGCAATACAGCTTTCAGCCCCTGCATGCGGCTCGGATCGCGCTCGTAAGTTCCGGAAAACTGGGCGACGTGTTTCAGGCTCAGGTTTCGGTCTCCCACGGATATCACGGAATCAGCCTCATCCGCCGGCTCCTCGGAATCTGGTGTGAGCCCGCAAAGATCGTGGCTCGTACCCTCCCGGAAGTAGTGATCGGGGGCGCCGACCGGAACGGACGCCCGCCAACGGAACAGCGCATCGACCGCCAATCTCAACTCGTCGCCTATCTTGACTTCGGCGAGAAGCAGGCCGTGTTTGACTTCGTCGGCTCGATGTATCACTCCTACATCCGGTCTCACCGGATGCTGGTCCGCGGCCCGCGCGGGGAGATCAATGGGAACGAGGTCCGCTACCTCAAGGAGTTCGACACCCCCGTCGAATACACCCTTCGAAGAGTCGAGGCCGGCCAGACCGGGAACCTCGACGGGCACTTTGTTCAAGGGGTGCTCGGGGGCAGCGAATGGCTCTACCGGAACCCATTCCCGTTTGCGCGCCTGATGGACGACGAGATCGCAATCGCCGAATGTATGTGGAAAATGGGCGAGCACGCACACGGCGGACCGGACTTCTACTCGCTTGCCGAAGCATGCCAGGATCACTATCTGTCTCTGCTGATGAACGAGGCGGCAGAGAGAGGAACGGAAGTGATTTCGACATTACAACCGTGGGCCGTCTAGCCGAACGAAGCGACCCCCTAACAACATCTACACGTTGGCGGCACGATGATTGTTCCCCTTCCATTTGCTATAGTTCTCCCGGCAGTGGGCATAGATCCGCTGCCCAAGAATCGGCAGGCGTTTGCCGCAGCAGAAGCGAATCTGCGTGTTGGTATGACCATGGACGAGGTGCGGAATGCCCTCGGCAAGCCCGACGACGTCTGGGGACCGACGGATTCCTACCTGTTCGTCAGAGACGGCCAAACTGCGTGGGCTTATGGAACCACTGGGCGCCACTCGATGCCAACCTTGGCGCTCCTGCGGTTCCAGGATCTCAGGTTGGCACAGCCGCCAGTGCGGGACCCAAGGCTGATGCCGCCGCCAACGAACGTTATTGGGGAGAAAGAGTTGAGGAGTTCGATGCAGGCGCTGTACATCGGATACCCGAAAGTAGGACCCTGGGATCCGGTAAATCCAGCTCACTTGATCAAGGCAGCCAACACCCTTATTGGCCTGGGCAAGGAAAAGGCGCTCGCCGTCCTATCGGAATATGACCGGGTGTCAGAACCATTGACCGATACGTGGCTGACCAACCTCGTAAGGGTCGCGTTTAAAGGAAATACGCCGGACGCGTTTGATCCACCGAACGGCGGGATTCAATTGCCTCAGAACCCTGACCAAGTTGTCAACCCGCTGCCTGTGGTCGACCAGATTCCTCTTCCTGTCCAAGGCAAACTGCCATCCTTACCCTCCAACTTCTCAGATTTCTTGAGGCAAGATTCCTCCAAGTGGAGCCTGCGCACTACTCGCCTCGTTCCAGAAGACGACCCGTTCGTGGCCTACCAGCACCTCATTGCGTCGGCCGACTGGCCATACCCAAAACAGGCTGCTTCGGGCGGGATGTCATGGATTACTGAGGTCAGCGCGAAGCGAGCCACCTTGCGGGCCATCGTATCGATGGTCCAGACCGCGTATGCTCCCGAAAGCTCGACATTCGACAGCGATCCCGGCCATTTCACCGAGGCGGACCCACAGCCCGAGGTTCAAAAAATGGAGTCCGAATACAAGGCGCTCGGATGCCACTGGGACCCTGTGCGTGAGATGTACGTCCAGAAAAACGGCTCGGTTCGACCGGTGACCGAGTTCGGGATCTACCCGCAGAAGCAGTATGTGTTTTTCGCTGCCCCCGGTTATCGAATACTCGTAAATGTCCACCGATCTGACAACCAAAGCGTGGGGTACGAGTTCATTTTGCAGGCGGACACCGAGGCCCCGGCTGATCAGGGCTTGGTCTGCGCACTCGACCCGCGTACCGGAAAGCAGATTTACAACGGGACCCTGATTTTCGGAGACCATGTGGGTGGGCGTGGGAC
>Ga0302326_10032536_pt1 | contig 10386 bp, 8 predicted proteins | sample Palsa_T0_3_FD_202264 | JGI IMG/M metagenome (GOLD analysis project Ga0302326, IMG submission 202264) | Peat permafrost microbial communities from Stordalen Mire near Abisko, Sweden - Palsa_T0_3 | ecosystem: Environmental > Terrestrial > Soil > Palsa > Peat permafrost | place: Sweden: Abisko... | reverse complement strand
GCTGCACCCGCTGGTCTCGGTGCTGGTTACCTCGTACGCGGGGCAGGACGTGAGCGTGCTGGGCGAGGTGACGCGGCCGGGCGTGTACGCCTACACCCTGCACCATCGGTTATTGGACCTGATCTCGGCGGCGTCGGGGCTTTCGCCGACGGCGGGGCGGCTCGTCAACATCTTCCATCGCAGCGATGCGCAAACGCCGCATCCCGTGGTGCTGGACCCGAGTGGAACCGATACCAGCGCGGACCACAATCCGGAGCTTGCGCCCGGTGACACGGTGCAGGTGAGCCGCGCAGGCCTGGTATACGTGATTGGCGACGTGGTGCGGCCGGGTGGCTTTCCGGTGGACCCGGCGCAGGGGCTGACGGTGGTGCAGGCGCTTTCGCTGGCATGGGGGCCTTCGCAAAACGCGGCCACGGGCAAGGCGCTGCTGATCCGCGAGCAGAAGGGCGGGCGCACGCTGACCACACTGAACCTGGCGCACATGCTGCACGGCCAGGAGCCGGACCAGCCGATCCGCGACCGCGACATTCTGTTTGTGCCCGACTCGCTGGGCAAGGATCTGTGGAACAAGAGCCTGGAGGCGGCGATCCAGTCGGCGATCGGAGTCACGATTTATGCGGGGCTGGTGTATTCGCAGAGGTTTTAGCGCCAGCTTTTTGCGAAGCTGGAACTCGAGGTTTTCCCGGTCTTGAAAGGGCACGGCTTCACCCGTGCCGAAGAGGCTGCCCCCGCGATCTCGGCTTTAGCCGCTGAGGGAATGCAACTTGCGGGCAATACACCCCTCCGGGGCTAAAGCCCTGCATTTCATCTCACGGCTCGTTCGGCACGGCTGAAGCCGTGCCCTTTCAAAACCTCGAGTTTTTCAGCAGCCTGTGAGAAGCACCTATCTTCAATGCCTATTCTCCGAGGTCCTGGTCTCATGCGCCGAATTGCCAAATTATTGCTGCTCCTGTTCGCCTTCGCAATTCCCTGGGAGTTTTCGCTGAATCTTGGCGAGCCGTGGGGGCCGGTGGCGCGCATTGCCGGCGTGTTGCTGCTGCTGGCGGTGATTCCCGCGGTGCTGCAGGCGGGTCGGGTGCGCGCGCCGAGCGCGCTGATCTGGGCGGTGCTCGCGCTGTTTGTGTGGTTCTGCTGCACGGCGTTCTGGGCGATCGAGCCGGTGGAAACGCTGGCCAAGCTGCGCGCGTATTTTCAGGAGATGATGATCGCATGGCTGGTGTGGGAGCTTGCCGACAGCGCGCGGGACCTGCGGGCGCTGCTGCGCGCCTACGTGGCCGGGTCGTGGGTGCTGGCGGCGACGACACTGGCCAGTTTTGCGTCACCGGATGCGGTGGCGGGCCAACTCAGATTTGTAGCCGAGGGTATTGACCCCAACGACGCGGCGCGATTCCTGGTCCTGGGGTTTCCGCTGGCGGCGGTGCTGCTGGACGGCGAGCGCAACTGGGGCGGACGGGCGCTGGCGCTGGGCTACATACCGCTGGGCCTGCTGGCGGTGCTGCTGACAGCATCGCGCGAGGGATTTATTGCGGCTGTGGTGGCTCTGGTGGGATGCGCGGTGCTGCTGGGACGCGGCCATCCACGCAGGGTGCTGGCCGGGACTGTTGCGCTGCCCGCGCTGGTGGCTGCGCTGTGGCTGATCGTGCCGCAGGGAACGCTGGAACGCCTGGGAACCATTACAGAGCAGTTGCAGGGCGGCACATTGAATGACCGGCTCAACATCTGGACGCAGGGCTGGGACGCCTTTGCGCGTGCGCCGTGGTTCGGCTCGGGGGCCGGGTCGTTTGTAGCCGCGGCAGGCACGTCGGGCATCGATACGGCGCACAACACGGCGTTGTCGATCCTGGTGGGTGGAGGCCTTTGCGCGCTGTTCTTGTTTGTGCTTGTGGTGGCGCTTTCGGTGCGCTCGCTGAGGCGGATAACGGGGCCGATGAGGCTCGCACTCGCCACATCGCTGCTGGTGTGGGCCATAACGTCGATGACCGCGACGGTGGAAGAAAACCGCACCACATGGCTCTTGTTTGGGCTGATCGCAGCAGCCGGGCGGCTGGCTGCGGAAAGCCCCGGCGAGATGGAAGCTTGCTTTCCGCGGGCTGAGGGGCATCCCGCTCTGAGATTTCAGGCAGCGCGTGCGGGCTAAACGAGCCGAATGGAGAATTGCCTCGCGGCATTGAACAAGGACGGGGCGCTATACTGTGCCGGGCAACGACAAGCGCGCCTGCGCCTCGAGTGCCCGTCCTGAACGAGGATTGCATTCGAGATGAACACCGATAAGCATGCAGATCCATCCCCCTTTCGCCTTGACGGCCGCCACGCGCTGGTGACGGGCGGGGCCAGCGGCATTGGCGAGGCCACCGTGAAGGAACTGGTGCGCGCCGGGGCGTTTGTGTGGATTGCCGACATCAAGTTCGACGACGCCGAGGCTCTCGCGCGATTCACCGGCAACGCCAAGGCCCTGCATCTCGACGTCACCAGCCATGAGTCGGTAGCTGCCGCCGTCGAGAGCGTGCGCCGTCTCGACGTCCTGGTCAACAACGCCGGCGTCGGCCATGTGGGATCGATCGAGCACACCGAGCCCGACGAGTTTGACCGCCTCATGAACGTGAATGTGCGTTCGGTCTATCTGGTCACGCGCGCCTTCTTGCCGCTGCTGCTTTCAACCGCCGTCGGCCAGCCGGGCGTGATCGTGAACATCGGCTCAGTGGCCGGCCAGGTGGGCATCAAGGAGCGCTTTGCCTACTGCACCAGCAAGGGCGCGGTGCTGGCCATGACGCGGCAGCTCGCGGTCGAATACGCGAAGACGCTGCGCGTCAACGCGATCTGCCCCGGCACGATCGACACGCCGTTTGTCGAGGGCTATCTCGAGAAATTCCACAAGCACAACAAGGAAGAGGTGCGCGCCGAGCTGCGCGCGCGCCAGCCCATGGGCCGCCTGGGGCAGCCGCAGGAGGTCGCTTCGATGGTGCGCTATCTGGCGTCGGATGAAGCTGCCTTCATTACCGGCGCGCTGATGGCTATCGATGGCGGCCTGACGGCTGCGTAGGACGCTTCAATACTCTCTCTGGAGGCTTCAATGAAGCTGGTTTCATTCTCTGAAATAGACGGCGGTCAGGCCGGTCAGGTGCGCCCCGGCCTGCTGCTCGATGATGGCAGCCTGGTGATCGATCTCACCGCTGCCGGATATGCCGATGCGCTCGCAGTGATTACGGCGGGGCTTACGACGCTTTCCCCTGGCGGCGCGTACGTGGCTCATCCGCTCGACAAAGTTCGCCTCCACGCGCCGCTCTCAAATCCGCCGCGCATCTTTGCCATTGGGCTCAACTACCGCGATCACGCCATCGAATCGGGCATGGCCATTCCCACATCGCCGGTCGTTTTTTTCAAGGTGCCGACGGCGATCGTCGGGCCCGGTGACGCCATCGTGCTGCCGAAGAACTCAACCCAGCCGGATTACGAGGCCGAGTTTGCATTCGTGATCGGCAAGGGCGGCTATCGCATTCCGGCGTCGGCGTGGCGCGATCATGTCTACGGCTACACCAATGTGAACGATGTGAGCGCGCGCGATGTGCAGTTCGCCTCGACGCAGTGGTCGCTGAGCAAATGCTTTCCTACATTTTGCCCGCTCGGCCCCGCCATCGTGACCGCCGACGAAATTGCGGACCCGCATCAACTCGCTATAAGCCTCAGCATCGACGGCGAGCAATTGCAGAATTCAAACACGCGCGAACTGGTGTTCAAGATTCCCGAGCTGATTGAGTATCTTTCGTCGATCACGCCGCTGCTGCCCGGTGACATCGTCTCCACCGGCACGCCGCCGGGAGTTGGCCTGGGCCGCACTCCAAAGAGATGGCTGAAGCCGGGCGAGACCGTCACGGTGACTGTCGAGGGCCTGGGCTCGCTGACCAACCCAGTCGTGGCGGAGTGAGCGTGATATCCCAGGTCCCAAAATCGGGACCTGGGGCACCCATTGTTCTAAGCTGGACTCCAGATTCAGATCGTATGCTCGATCGCTTCCAGCGTTGCTTCCTCTTCCGGCTCGGGCTTTGACAGGAACCACGCATAGACGGCCACGCCCACGAATCCGCCCACCGGCACCATGTATGCATTGGCGATGGTTGAGGTGTCGGCGATCTTGCCCATCAGCGGCGTCAGCGCCGCGCCGCCGATGATCGACATCACGATCAATGCGCCGCCGGTCTTGGTGCGCGTGCCCAGCCCGTAGATGCCCAGCGCAAAGATCGAGGGAAACATGGTTGACATGAAGAAGCTGGCCGCGATCAGGCAGCCCACGCCAATCCATCCCGGCCGCATCACGGCCACCGCGGTGATGGCCGTATTGATCACGGCATAAGTGCCCATGAGGCGGGCGGCTGGAACGAACCGCAGCAGCCATGTTGAGAAGAATCGCCCCACCGTGAACGCCACCAGCGCGCCCGTGAGCCAGTAGCCGGCGTTGCGCTCGGCGAGCCCCGCGTAGGTCTGCACGTATTGAATGAGGTAGCTCCAAGTGCCCACCTGCGCGCCGACGTAGAGAAATTGCGCCGCCACCGCGAACACAAAGTGCTTTCTCTTGCGCAGCGGCAGAGAGTGATCGTGTTCCAGGGTGTTGCGAGAAAAGTCCATGCCCATTTGAGGGAACGGCGTGCGCGCGATCAGAGCTGCCCAGATCAGCACCACGCCCGCCAGCACCAGGTAAGGCACAATCACGCGCAACTGCTCGGAGCGGAGATAGTCATGGTATTTATGCTGCGCCTCAAGCGCGGCGATCTCGGCGGGCTTCAATTCAATGCCGGAAAAGATAAACCTGCTGCCGATCAGTACGCCCGTGATGCTGCCCAGCGGGTTGAACGATTGAGAGAGATTGAGCCGCTGGCCGGCGGTTTCCGCAGGCCCGATCTGCGCCACAAACGGGCTGGCTCCGGTCTCAAGAAACGCCAGGCCGCTGGCGATGATAAACAGCGCCGTGAGGAAAAACCAGTACTGCCCCACAACGGCAGCCGGCCAGAAGAGAATGCAGCCGGTGGCATAGAGGCCAAGCCCGGTGAGAATGCCGGCCTTGTATCCGGCGCGCCGCATGATGCGTCCGGCGGGCAGCGCCAGCGTGAAATATCCGATATAAAACGCGGACTGGACCAGCCCCGCCTGCAGCCGGTTAATCTCAAACGACTTCATGAACTGGCGAATCAGAATGTCATTGAGGTTATGCGGAATGCCCCAAAGAAAAAACAGCGCAGTCACCAGGAAATAGGGCAGGAAGCGCCCCGCGGGGATGAGCGGCCCGTGCTGCGTGCGGCCGGTTGGAGACAGCTGTCCAGTCGGAAACGATTCCAATGCCTGACTCCTTCGAAGAAGTTCAACCTCGCAAATGTATCACTCGACCTGCCGTCTCACTCAATCCGTTCACATTGCCTCGGTGCATTCTCCTTGAGCCTGAAGCCGCGGAGCCTCCGCCATAGCGACCCACGGGACGATGCATGATAATTCCAATTGATATGGAACTGACTGGTCTGTCTTTCATCGGCAATCGGCGCGGATCGCGGGGCGGCGCAGAATTTCATGGCATGAATCCGCAAACTGGCGAAGCGCTTGCGCCGGCCTTCTATTCCGCGATTCCCGGCGAAGTGAATGACGCCGTGGAGTTGGCCGCGGCAGCCTTCGCGAGCTACGCGCAGAGCAGCGGCAAAGCGCGCGCTGCTTTCTTGCGGCGTGCCGCGGATGGCTTCGAATCTCAGCGGCAAGAACTGGCCGAGCGCGCGCACCTTGAGACCGCGCTGCCCATGCCGCGGCTGCTTGGCGAGGTGGGCCGCACCGCCAACCAGCTGCGCCTCTTTGCCGGCGTCGTTGAGGAGGGCTCCTGGGTGCAGGCGCGTATTGACCCGGCGTTGCCTGACCGCCAGCCGCTGCCGCGCCCAGACATCCGCTCCATGCTGCGGCCGCTCGGGCCTGTTGCGGTTTTCGGCGCCAGCAATTTTCCGTTCGCGTTTTCGGTGGCCGGCGGAGACACCGCGTCTGCGCTTGCCGCCGGCTGCCCGGTGGTCGTGAAGGCGCACCCCGCGCATCCCGGCGCCAGCGAGATGGCCGCGGCCATTCTCGCCGAGGCCGCCGCGCAGGAGGGCCTGCATCCCGGAGTCTTCTCGCTTATATTCGACGCGGGCATCGAGGCCGGCGCAGCGCTGGTGCGCCATCCGCTCCTGCGCGCGGTCGCTTTGACTGGCTCGCTGCGCGCCGGCCGCGCGCTCATGGACATGGCCGCCGGACGCCTCGATCCGATCCCGTGCTTCACGGAGATGTCGAGCGGCAACCCGGTGTTTGTGCTGCCCGGCGCGTTGCGCAAGGGGCCAGCTGCACTGGCTTCGGGGCTGTTCGGTTCGTTCACGATGGGCGCGGGCCAGTTCTGCACCAAGCCGGGCATCGTGCTGCTTCCCGACGCGCCTGAGACGCAGGATTTTGTCGCAGAACTGCGCAGGCTCGTCGAGCAGTCGCAGCCGTTCACGCTGCTCACGGCTGGGATTGCGAAGGAGTATCAGCGTGCGACTCTCGAACGCACAGGACAGGTGGCGCTGGCTGCCGAGGGCGCCAGTGTTGAGCATCACGACGGATACGCGGCCAACGCCAAGCTCTTCGCCGCCGATAGTCAGGAGTTTCTTTACGAGACAGGCCGGGGACCCGGCGAGTTGTGGCTTGCCGATGAAATCTTCGGACCGAGCACCGTAATCGTGAGTGGCGATGAGATCGATATGAAGCTGATCGCTAAGGGCCTCGGAGGTCATCTCACAGTAACGCTGCTCGGAACCGATGAGGATCTTGCGAAACATCGCGACCTCGTCCACATCCTCGAGCAAAAAGCCGGCCGCCTCATCTTCAATGGCTTCCCCACCGGCGTCGAGGTCACGCACGCGATGGTGCACGGCGGCCCTTATCCCGCCACGTCGGACCCGCGCTTCACATCGGTGGGCAGTCTGGCAATTTATCGTTTCGCGCGGCCCGTCTGCTTTCAGGGATTTCCCGATGCGCTGGTGCCGCCCGAGTTGCAGGAGGCAAACCCGCTCTGCATCGCTCGTCTGCGCGATGGCAAGCCGGAAGCGAGGGGATGAGCAAAATGTGGAAGCGCGTTTTAGAATGAGACGGCAAGTTAGCGCCGCTGCGCGGCATGGCGAGTTGGCAAGTTGGCGGGCGCGCCGGCGCAAGAGAGCTTCATCCCCGTTCCAGGCAGCCTGTATTCTGCCGCTGGCTCGACTTGCTTTCCGCGAGCACGCGCTTGATGGCTTCCGCCACGCGCAGTGCGTTAGCGGCGATGGTGAGCGACGGATTGATGGCAGCGCTGGTGGGCATAAACGACGCGTCGACGATGAAGAGATTGGCGATGCCATGCGCGCGGCAGTTCCGGTCCACCACACTAGTGGCTGGGTCAACGCCCATGGTGCATGTGCCGCAGGCATGGCTCAGGTTTAGCACCACTTCGGGCGCGAGCACCAGAGTGCGCCTCTTGTCCAGGCGCTTTCTCAGCAGCGTGTGCAGGCGCTGGACGCGATCGCGCAGTTCCTGACGGATGTTGTATTTCATGCGCACGCCGTCTTCTTCGTTGTCATCGAGTTCCACGCGATTGTCGGCATAGGGCAGGTCCTCGACGATGGACGAAAAAATGGTGCCGGGACCTCGGGCAGCAGCCGTCAGCTTGGCCGGAATGCGGAGAAATGGCCGCGCGATGCGCAGCCAACGAAACGGCCCTCGATCGAATTTGTCATAGAGATGCATGAGCAGATCGCCATAGCGGGCCTCGAAGCCGCTCGATTGCAGCACTCCCAGGCGCTCGCCATTGTAGCTATAGAGGTCGCGAAAGCAAAGAGATTTGCGCGGCCCAGTGCTGGGATGCTGCCGGCGCGGCCACACGATCAGTCTCAGCCCCGCGTGAAACATGAGGTTGCGGCCCACCATTCCGTTTCGATTGGCCACTCCGTCGGGCCAGTGTTCACTACGCGACTGCAACAGCAATTTAGGCGTATGCACTGCCCCCGCCGCCAGCACCACGACTCGCGCGCGGACTGTTGTCTCTACGCCTTCGCGACGCAATGTCACCGCAGAGATGCTATCGCTTGTGGCCTCAAGCCGCACCGCTTCAGTGCGCTCCCAAAGTGTGGGTTGCGCGGCTCCCTCTGCCACCACCGAGTGCGCATCGGTGCGGCAGTTTTTCATGCACAGCTTGCTCAGGCACTCATCACAGCCCGGCACGTAGCGAATGCCGACGTGGAGCCGGTAAGGGTGCATGCCGCTAGCTGCGAACGATTGCATGATGTCTGTGTCGACGGGCCCCAGCGCAGGTGGCTCGCGCAGATGGTCCATGGCATCGGGGTTCAATGGGTCGCGCGTACCGGCCACGTGCAGCATCCGCTCGGCCTGCTGGTAAAACGGAGCCAGCTCGTCGTAGCGGATGGGCCAGCCGCCGGTCGGATGCGGCAACTGAGGCGTCGATTCCAGGTCGTGGCGTTCAAAGCGCTCCAGCGCCGCGGCGTAGAGATTGGTGCCGCCTCCTACGCCCGCGCCGAAGATGCCGTAGTGGCGGCTTACGGCTCCATCCACTTCGCAGGCGCTGGGACCGGGCCATTTGCACTCGGCCAGCGCCGCATCCCGATCGCTGCCGCTCGCGCCTTCAGTGCCGCGATTCTTATTCCCGCGTTCCTTGTTCCCGCGTTCGACCAGCAGCACATCGTACCCGGCCTCGGCCAGCGCCCGCGCCGTAAAGCCGCCGCCCATGCCCGCGCCCACAATCAGCACGTCCCATACGCGGCCCGGTTCGTGCGCACTGGCTGTCGGCAACGATCTCCCTCCTGGCGTGAATCGGCTGGGTGAATTATATCCAGTGCCTCGCGCCCCTGCTGGTTTCGCAGGATTCACGAAAGTTGTAAGCTGCCCGCGTCATTTGGCGGTACCATTGACTCCACAGGCTTCCTGCAATTTGAAACGGGTTTATGACCTCGCTCTACGTCAAGCATCTGCTCATACGCACTCCGCTGGAGCGGCCCGCACAGCGGCTCAGGGAGTTTGCGGGCATCGTGCAGCGGCTTCGCTATCCGGAGTTGCACGAGACCTATATTGAGGGCGATCGGATCGAAGAGGCGATGCGCCGCATTCTCAAGCCCGACTCCAACTGCATCGACATCGGCTGCCACATCGGCTCGTCGCTGAGCCTGATGTTGCGCTATGCGCCGCGCGGCAGGCACATCGCGTTTGAGCCGATCCCCTTGAAGGCGAACTGGCTACGCCAGAAGTTCCCTGAAGTCGATGTGAAAAACATGGCTCTCGGCGACAAGCGCGAGCGGTTGACGTTTTACCAGAACGCCTCGCGGCCGGGTTTCAGCGGCCTGGCCAAAGACTCCGCAAGCGAAGATGAGATTGTGGAGCTGACCGTGGATTGCGAGATGCTGGACAATGTTGCGGCCAGCGACCGCCGATTCGCTTTTGTGAAGATCGATGTGGAAGGCGCAGAGCTGCTGGTGCTCAAGGGAGCTCGTCAGCTTATCGCGCGCGACCGGCCGATTATTTTGTTTGAGAGCAGCCACGACGGCGCGCCGCGCCTCGGCCTGAACCGCGAAGACCTGTTCAATTTCTTTGTGGTCGAGCTGGGTTACCGCGTCTTCTACATCAAGGATTTTCTTGAGACACGCGCGCCGCTCGACCTGGCCGGCTTTCAGAAGGCAGCTGTGTACCCGTTCCAGGCATTCAACTTTCTGGCGGCTCCGCGACCTTCCGATTCCTGATCCCACTCATTTTCAACTTCAAATCGACTCAAGGCTTTTGCCGTTTGGTGATAGACTAGACTTGGTCAAGCGAAGGAGACCGCGATGCAAGCCCTCGACACATCCCCGACCGTGAATATCTATGAGGCCAAGACTCAGCTTTCCAAGCTCGTTGACCTTGCTTCTTCGGGCACGGATGTGGTGATCGCACGGGCGGGAAAGCCGGTGGCCCGGCTGACCAGTCTCAGGCCTCAGAAACGCCCGATAGTTTTTGGCCTTCTTGAAGGCCAGGGCTGGATTGCGGACGATTTCAATGCGCCTTTGCCAGACGACCTCCAGGCCGCATTTGAAGGCCGCTGATGCGGCTGCTCCTTGACACACAAATTGTCTATTGGTGCTTTGTCGAGCCGCGGAGTTTGCCGGAGGCGGCTCGGCGGGCTATTCGCGAAGCTGAGTTAGTGTATATCTCTGCCGTTTCCGTGTGGGAGATCGCGATCAAGGTTCGCATTGGTAAGATGAACGCCGATCCCGGACGGATCGTTCATCTCATGGAAGAAGCCGGATTCGAGGAATTGCCCGTTTTTTTGAGACACACCTTGATTGTCGCCGATCTGCCGTTGCATCATGGCGATCCATTTGATCGGCAGCTCGTCGC
>Ga0302326_10032534_pt1 | contig 10386 bp, 9 predicted proteins | sample Palsa_T0_3_FD_202264 | JGI IMG/M metagenome (GOLD analysis project Ga0302326, IMG submission 202264) | Peat permafrost microbial communities from Stordalen Mire near Abisko, Sweden - Palsa_T0_3 | ecosystem: Environmental > Terrestrial > Soil > Palsa > Peat permafrost | place: Sweden: Abisko... | reverse complement strand
GGCGTCGCCGATGCCCGATGGTTTGCCATTTCCGATTCTTTCGGACACGGATGGAAAAGTTTTCGCTCAATATGATGCCATTCACACGCGGACGGTGGTGATCGACTTGAACGGCCGGGTGGGAAAGATTTACGAACCGGCCGATCCCGCTGCTCATGTCGCCCAGGTGCTGGCTGATGTGAAAGCGATGGTCGAAATCGAAGAGCCTCGGCGGATCATCCAGCAAGCGCCGGTGCTGCTGATTCCCAATGTCATGCCGCCGGAAGCGTGTCGCGAGCTGATCCGGATTTGGGAAACACAAGGCAACGAGGATTCCGGATTCATGAAGCAGGTGGATGGAAAAACCGTTGGCCAATACGACTACAACCACAAGATTCGCCGCGACCACATGGTGCTGGCGGGGACCGATCTTTTCCGAAGGCTGCGCGATGTCATCTCCCGCCGGGTCGTTGGCGAAGTGTGGAAATGTTTCAACTACCAAGTCACCCGGCTGGAGGACATGAAGATCGCCTGCTACGACGCCGCCAGAGGCGGATATTTTCGGCCGCATCGTGACAACACGACCGAAGCAACGGCCCATCGCCGATTCGCCTGCTCGCTGCTGCTCAACGACGATTACGAAGGCGGCTATTTGCGTTTCGGCGAATACGCCCCCCACCTCTACCGCCCCCCCGCCGGCGGCGCCATCGTCTTCTCCGGCTCCATGCTGCACGAGGCAACGGATGTGACGGCCGGACGGCGATTCGTGCTGCTCACGTTTTTCTATGGCGAAAGAGAAGCCAAGGCGAGAGAGGAATACAACAAGCGCGTTGGCGGCGGATATCGGGCTGGGGCATAGCAATTGTCCCCTCGCCCTGTACTCAGGGAGAGGGTTAGGGTGAGGGTTCTTTCCATCCGATAAAACCGGCCCACTTTTGCATTCGGCCCTCACCCCTGCCCTCTCCCTGAGTACAGGGCGAGGGAGAAAACATCCCCACCAGGCTAGCCGAGAACAGGGAATGGTTCAGAAATCTTTTTCCAACAAAGGACTTCTGAGACTTTTTCCCCATCAATCAAGGTTTCTGTGGTGCTCGTTGCCACCGAGAAGACGGTGTGTCACGCCAAGCGTGGAACCCTGGCTTTAAGTCTGCGATCTCCAGCACACTCGGATCTAGTTTGACAATTTCCTCCATCGAAATCACCGCCGCGTCGGCTAAGTTACATTTTTCGCCGTCGAGAAATTGCCAGCCATGATCTTTGTCATGCGACACCCAAAGGATTGGCTTGCTGTCGAAGACCACCGACTTGAGTGAAATTGCAGCGCAGTTCCTAGGCTGGTCAAAAGGCCAAATCTCGCTCACCATGTGGTCCTCCAGATGACAGCCACAAAAGACTTCTGACCAATTTACTTCACATCCACCGGCGCGCCGTTTTTCCGCGAGGATTCATACATCGCCTGAATAATCGCCACCGCTTTGCGCGCCTCAGGCCCGTTGGTCTCAGCTTCTTCATCGCGCGACCACGCCTCGTAGATCGCCTGCATATTTTTCCCATGCAGGTCCAGCCCGATGTCGGTGGCGCTTTTGCCGCCGCCGGTGTTGGTGGATTTGCTGGGATCGAGGCGCTGCAGCAATTCCTGATCCTCCGGCAGTGGCTGTTTGAATTCGAATTTCTTCAGTCCATTTTCGCTGATGGCCGTGCCGAATTCGCCGCCGACTTCCAATCTCGTTGGGCCGCCGGGGAACATGGCTGTGGTGCTGACGAATGTGCCGAAGGCGCCGCTGGTGAATTGCAGGGCGCAGGTCATGGTGTCTTCGACTTCAATTTTGGGATGGATTCGGCTGGCACTGTACGCGCTGACGGTTTTCACCGGGCCGACGACCCATTGGATGAGATCGACCTGATGGACGCCCTGATTCATCACCGCACCGCCGCCGTCCAATTTCCAGGTGCCGCGCCAGCCGCCTTCTTCGTAATATTTGTCCGGCCGATACCAGGGCGTGAACGAACCGGCCCAGGCGATTCTCCCAAACCGATTTTTGAGAACAGCATCCCGAATCGCGCGGTTGGCTTCGTTCCAGCGATTCTGGAAAATCCCCGCGAGTTTCACGCAATATTTTTTTGCCGCCTCGGTCATCTCGTCGATGCGATCGGTTTGAATCTCCATCGGTTTTTCGACGACGACATATTTCCCCTGCTCCATCGCCGCGATGGCCGGACCACGATGATCGCCGCTGGGCGTGCAGATGTGCACGGCGTCGATTTTCTCTTTGCGATACATCTCACTGATGTCGGTGTAAACGGGGGCTGCCAGTTTATTTTTATCCAGCGCTTTGCGACCTTTCATATCTTCAAGATCGCACACGGCCACGAGCTGGCAATTTGCAAGGCGAGGAATGGTCCGCACGTGCCATTCGCCGACTGTCCCTGTTCCAATCACCGCGCATCGCCATGTTCTTGCCATTTTGAAATATTACAGAGGGAATAATGGACCGCCAAGACGCGCACTGAGGCCAAAATTCAAACATAATGCAAATGCAACCGCCGAGACGCCGAGGACGCCGAGGCAAACGCCGAGAAATGCAAATGCGATGCGCAGATTGCGAACATTAAATGCAATTGAACTTTTTCTCGGCGTCTGTCTCGGCGTCCTCGGCGTCTCGGCGGTCGCATTTTTTCTTGGCGCCTTGGCGGTTCATCCATATTTTCCGTATGATAACCATCGGAATTTCACGCGCCAGGATTTCTCAACCATGATTCGTACAAAAATTGTCGCCACCATGGGACCGGCCTGCGGGGATGTTGAAACACTCTTGTCTCTTTTCCAGGCCGGCGTTGATGTGTGTCGGTTGAACTTCTCGCATGGGAATCTCGATTCGCATCTGCAAATGTTGCGCAACATCCGTGAAGCAGCGGCGCGCGGGGATAAACCGATTGCGGTGCTTGGCGATCTGTGCGGTCCCAAAATCCGGCTCGGCAAAATCACCGAAACCGGCTGCGTCGGTGGAATGCCCATCGAAGTCGGCGACGAGCTGATTATTCAGCGCGCCGCCATCATCGGCGAGCATGGACGGGTCAGCAGCACATATCCCAATCTCGTCGATGATGTACAGGTGGGACATCGCGTGTTGATCGAAGACGGCTCGATCCGATTTATCTGCACGGATAAAAATTTCAACGAGCTGCATTGCAACTGCACGATGGGAGGAGTGCTGAAAACTTCCAAGGGCATCAACTTGCCCGACTCCGCCGTGACCGTTCCTTCCATCACCGATCGGGATTGGGAGTGCGTGGATTGGGCCGTTGAGCATGATGTGGATTATCTGGCGCTGTCGTTCGTGCGCTCCGCGGAAGATTTGAATCTGTTGCGCGAACATCTGCAAAATAAAGAAAGCGATGCGCATCTGATCGCCAAGATTGAGAAGGCCGAGGCGCTGGAGCACATTGATGGGATCGTCGATGCCAGCGACGGCCTGATGATCGCCCGCGGGGATTTGGGCGTGGAGATGGATGTCGCCCAGGTGCCGATCATTCAGAAGGATTTGGTGCGCCGCTGCCAGGCGGCGGGAAAACCGGTGATCGTGGCGACGCAGATGCTGCAGACGATGATCGAGCAAGCCAGCCCCACGCGCGCCGAGGTCAGTGATGTCGCCAACGCCATCTTCGACGGCACCGACGCCGTGATGCTCAGCGGCGAAACTTCCGTGGGAAAATTCCCGGTGATAGCGGTCCATACCATGGCGCACGTCGCGGAGGTGACGGAGGATTATCTCATCAAGAACACCACCGGCCCGGCGGCGACGCCGAAATTAAATTCGGCGACTTTGCGATTCTCAGCCGCCGTGGCGCGCGGCGTGTTTCAGATCGTCACCGACATGAAGGTGAAGCTGGTGGTCATCTGGAGCCAGACCGGCGCGACGGCGCGGATTTTTTCCAAGATGCGATTCCCCATGCCGCTGGTGGCGATCTCCAGCGATCATCGCGTGCTGCGGCGAATGGCGCTGCATTTTGGCGTGATCCCGCACGAAATGTCCGCGCCGGAGGGAATGATCGAATTGGTCGATGAGGTGGATCAAATGGTGCGCGAGCGGAAATTCGCCGACGCCGGCGACCGCGTCATCATCGTCGCCGGCGCGGCGCTCGGGACGCCGGGCACGCTCAATGGCGTGGTGATTCACACCGTCGGCGAGCAGTGGGATGGCCAGATGGAGCATGAAGCGGCGCAGGGAGCGCGCTGGGCATGAGGTATGGCAATCGACGTTCGGCCCCCACCCCAACCCTCCCCCGGAGTACCAGGGGAGGGGGAAAATTTTTGCGGATGTTTCCGCTTATTCTCTGTGCTCTAGCTTTCTCCGCATTCGGCTGTGCGTCCGCCGACCAACATCCCACCACCCAACCAGTGATGGACATTCCCGCCGAGCAGGCGTTGCCGGAATATTGGTATGACCAGCCGGATGTGGCGGGCGTGGAATCGCTCAGCTTTCCGAAAATCTGGAACGCCTGCGAGAAGACGATCAAGGATTATCGGTTCGACATCGACTTTATGGACTGGCGCGAAGGCACCATCGCAAGCGAGCCGATGATCTCCAAACAGTTGTTTGAAATCTGGCGGCGTGATGCGGGGACGGACGGCGATGTACTGGAGGATTCGCTGCAAACCATTCGCCGGACAGTGCGGTTTCAGGTGGATCGCACGCCGGAGGGATCGTACGTCGCGCATCCCAAGGTGGTGATCGAACGCTTGTCGCTGCAATCCGAGCGCGTGACGGCAGTGGAACAATTCCGCGGCGCGTTTCTGCCGCTGCAGCCGGGCGATGTTGTCGGCGGAGTGGGGGCGAGTTCCGCGCCGGTGCAATATTGGTACGCCATCGGTCGCGATCAAACCATGGAACGGCATCTGGCGGATGAAGTGCAGAACCTTGTAAAATAACCGGCGAGATTGCATGGTCCATTCACGCCGATTTACGCCCGGTCGCATCACGGTATTTTTGCTGATCGTGGCAGCAATTCTTCTGTGGGATGCCCAGAAAAAAATTCCCGCCGGGCCGGCCGAGGGGAGCACACTTTCCGGCGCGCCGGCCGCGACGCAGCCCACCGGGCCGACGATTCGAGTCGCCACGTTCAACATCGATGGCGGCGCGGAGGGATTGGATCATGTCGCCCATGTGCTTGGGGGATTTGATCTGGCCGGCCTGGAAGAAGTGCATGGCCTGGATCAAACCGATTTTCTCGGGCAAAACCTCCGTCAACCTTACCTCTACGCCCCGGTCGAATCGCAATGGTGGTACAAATCCTTCGGCAACGCGGCCATCACGGATTTGCCGGTGACTCAGTGGGAACGGATTCCAATTTCCAGCAATGATTCTGACTCGAACCGCAACGTCATTTTCCTTCGCGCGACTTTCGCCGGCCAACCGCTGAATGTGCTCATCACCCACATCGACCGCAAGCAGGATCACGCGGCCGAGATTCGAGATGTTTCCGGACTATTTTTATCGCTTCAGGAGCCGGCGATTTTGATGGGGGATTTCAATCTGACTGAAGACGCGAACGGAAAAGATAACGATCCCGATGTGGCCGCTCTCGCCAGCACTCCCGGTGTCATCGATCCCATCGGCAAGGCCTACGACCGCATCTTCGCGCGTGGATTCACGGCCGTGGAAAGCGGCTACATCGAGGAACACGCATCGGATCATCCGTTAGCATGGGCCGAGCTGCGATTAGCGCAACCGTAGAAAATGCGGATTGACCGCCAAGGCGCCAAGACGCCAAGGTAGGAAAAAACGCCAAGAAATCATAATTCAGTTTTGAAATTGAATTCAATCAAAACCTAATTTCCCCCTTGGCGTATTTTCCTACCTTGGCGTCTTGGCGTCTTGGCGTCTTGGCGGTTCATCCTCTTCGATTTCCCCGAATCGACGGCAGGATGCCGTGTTTCACCGCGAACTCGAAAAATCGCCCGATCGCCTTGAATTCGCGCGGGCCGACTTCGAATTTCAGATTGTTCTTCAGATATTTCATCGCCAGATCGGCCGGCCAGCCGGTGGGGACCGCGAATTGCTGGATGATTTTGGGAAGGTTGGCCAGGCCCTCACGCCGGGCGCGCTCCAGGCGCGCGGGGAGATCGCCGAGTTCGACATCGCCGCGCGCGGTCCAGACGGCGAACACGAACGGCATGCCGGTCAGATTTTTCCATGCGGCTCCGAGATCGAGCTGATGCTCCATTCCGGTGGGTTGCTGCGTGACGACTTTATCGCCGATGAGAAGTCTAGCCGCATCCGAGGGGACATCGGGGCCGAGATTGATCAGCCGCGGGCGGATTCCGAAAGTCTCGGCCATCACGATCTGTGCCAGCGCCACCGATGTGTGACTTTCGGGATCGCAGGCGAGTGTTTGGATTTCCTTCAGCGGTTTTGGGCTGAAGATTCGGACGGTGAGGGTTTCGCCGTCACTGCCGATGCCGCCGCTGTCCAACATGCGAAGGCCGGGGAGTCGCTGGAAATCAATCACGGGCAGAAGCGCGACATCCAGCAATTCGGTGGCTAAACCCCGCAGGAGATTTGCCGGGACATCGAGCGACAGTTTGATATCGGGGGAATTTTCCAGGCCGAAGATGAGCGGCTTGGCGTTGAGATAGCTGACGCTGCCGATGCGAAATATCTGGCTCACGTTGGGGAAGGTACAGCAAGTGGAATAGGTGCGGAATAGCCGAGTGGCAATCAATCTCGCCGTTGGCGTGATCGGCGCGGATGATTATGCTGGATTGCCATGAAGGTGCATCCGGCCGAATCGCATATTGTTCACACCCGCCAGCGGTCTGAGATGATCAACGTCACCGATGTGATCGCCGGGAAAGTCCGCCAGAAGAACATCCGCCACGGGCTGGTGATTCTTTTCGTGACGCATACGACGGCCGCGATCACCATCAACGAAAATGCCGACCCCGATGTTCAGCACGATCTGATGAAGAAACTGGAAACCCTGATCCCGCGTTCGGAGGATTTTTACAAACATGCCGAGGGCAACAGCGACAGCCATCTGAAAACCTCGCTGGTGGGCCAGAGCGTGACCCTGCTGATCGAAGCGGGGCGATTAATTCTCGGCCAATGGCAAGGGGTTTATTTTTGCGAATTCGATGGGCCACGGCAGAGGGAGATGGTGGTGAAGTTGGTGGATTTTGAGTGAAGTGGATCAACTCATTTTTGAATAGTTCCGCAATTCGTCGGCCGCTAAATTAATTGGCGTTTCCCAATCTCCCGCCTTGGGTTGCCGAAATAATCGCAAAGTCGGATACCACGGCGAATCGCGCCGATCCAGCAGCCAGCGCCAGTCGGGGACTTTTGTCACGAATACCCAAACCGGTTTGGCCATCGCGCCGGCGAGATGGGCGACGGCGGTGTCCACGGAAATCACCAGATCGAGATTGGCGATCAGGGCGGCGGTGTCGCAAAGATCATTCAGTTCACTCGTCCAATCGACCGTTCGCATCCCCGTCGGCGGCTCGGCGAATTCGGAATCGGGCTTGGATTTTTGCAGGCTGAAAAATGTCGCGCCGGAATTTGTGAGCGGGGCGAGCTGTTTCAATTTGATCGAGCGCATGGAATTGAAATTGTTTTCCAATCGGCCAGCCCATGTGAGACCGACGCGGGGGCGGCCGGTGAATGGTTGCAGTTTCTGTTGCCATTTATCGATCAATTCTGCAGGCGGGCGGAGATACGGCACGCTCGCGGGAATTGTTTCCAACGTGGTGCCAAAAGCCATGGGCAAACTCAGCAGCGAGCTTTGCAAGTCGAAATTTCCTGGGTCCCCATCGGAGGAAATGCATCGCGCGGCGGGGAAACAATTCTGGATTAGCCGCAGCAGTTCCGCTTGAACCTGCAGGATCACTTTGCCGCCCGATGCAATGACTTGCGGAACGTAGCGGACGAAATGCATCGTGTCGCCGAGGCCCTGTTCGTGCCAGAGGAGGATCGATTTACCATGTAGTGGCCGACCGTCCCACTGGGGCTGGGTGAAGTTGCGGCGGCGATGCGTGCGCGTCCGCGAGCGCCATTCGTAGAGCGGCAGGCCGCGCGCAAGATCGCCCTGCACCAGATGCGCCATCGCCAGATTCAGATGCGCGCCGGGATTTTGGGAATCGAGCGAGATTGCTTTTTCACATGCGGTGATGGATTCGTTGTAGTTTCCGTTGAGCCCGAGGATCGATCCGAGATTCACGTGGGCATCGACAAGATTTGGCCGCAGCGCGATGGCGCGCTGGGCGGCTTCGATGGCGATTGAATATCGGTGCATATGCGTCAGGGCGGCGCTGAGGGTAAGCAGCATTCCAAGATCATTAATTCCCTCAATCTGATCCCGTGGCGACGCCGGCGGTTTTTCGTGAAGAAACGTCTCCAGCATTCGTAAACGCTCTGTGTGATTCACATCAAACCGCGACGCGGCTCGCATGGCATCTTCAGCGGCATCGCCAAAACCCAAATCCATCAACAGCACGGCAAGCTTGTCATACGCAATCGCGCTGGGTTTGAGTCGGATGGCGTCTAGAATCGACTCCATCGCTTTTTGCTGGTTTCCGAGCCGCCGGCAGAACTCGGATAAGTTGATGAACGCGTGGGCTGTGGGCTGAATGGCGATGGATCGGCGAATTAATTCGATGCCATCTCGCATGTCTCCGCGCTGGCAAAGCAAAGTGCCGAGCAACTGCATAGCCTCGGAATTCCGCGGGTCTTCGGCCAATATCCGGCGATAAATTCCCTCGGCCACATCCAATCGGCCCGACTGATGATGACCCGCGGCCTCGGCCAGCAAAGGATTGGGTGTATTTTTAGTCATGGACGGCCACGGCATCACGCAACCGGATTCTTCTTCCCCGAATTCTTTTCCCCAGAGATTTTATCCCCTTGGTTCTTATCGTCATCGAACTCGTCCCCGCGGAATGTGTGGCCGAGATAGGTCGCCCGGACGGCGGGATCGTTGATGATCTGGCGGGGCGTGCCGTCTTTGAACACTTCGCCATCATTGATGATCAGTGCGCGGTCGCAGACGCGCAGGGTTTGGGCGACGTTGTGATCGGTAATCAGCACGCTTTTGCTGAATTCCTCCTTGAGCCGGCGAACTTCCCGCTGCAAATCCTCAACGGCAATCGGATCGACGCCGCTGAAGGGTTCATCGAGGAGAATCAATTTGGGATCGGTGACCAGCGCGCGGGCGATTTCCAGCTTTCGCCGCTCGCCGCCGGAGAGGGTGTCGGCTCTTTGGCTTCGCTGGCGGACCAAACCATATTGATCCAGCAGCGCTTCGGCCTTTTTCATGCGATCGCGCCGGGAAAGGTCCAATGTCTCCAGGATCGCCAGCAGGTTTTGGATGACCGTCAATCGCCGAAAATCCGAGCGCTCCTGGGATAGATAGCCGATTCCCAGCCTCGCCCGGCGATACATGGGCATGAAGGTGATATCCACCGCATCGAACGCCACCGCCCCGCTGTCGGGCTGCACCATGCCCAGAATCATGCGAAAAGTGGTGGTTTTGCCCGCTCCGTTGCGTCCGAGCAGGCCGAGCACCTCCTGCTGGTGGATCAGGAAGCTGACATCGTTGACCACCGTACGCCCATTGTAGGATTTGACGAGTTTGGTGACTTCCAGCAGGTTCATGCGGGGTGCGATTAGGTTCGGTAGTCTGACGGCTGGGCCTGTAAAATCAAGCGATTGCCAAGAATGTGGATAACTCGTGGATAATTCGCAAAGTGAGCGAAATTACCGAGGAAATCGGAATGGCCGGGGCAACGTCGAGAGAACTTGCTAACCAATTGCCAAATCAATCCACATGAGTATTTGCTGAATCGAATTACCATAAACAATAAACAACAAACAACTTAGGCGCGAAATTTCATTTGGAAGCGGCGATCGCGCAAACTTTTTGCCGACTTTTCCGAGCAAAAATCGGCAGTTCTGTCGTAGAGTGCCGAAATTACCGGCGTTTTTTGGCATCGTGTGGATAAGTGGCGCGAGGCTATCGCAAGAATAGGGATTTCTTGTACCGATAACCGCCAGCGCGGTATGTTCCCGCTCGCATTTCCGTCCTCTCGGCACCCGGAGGACGTCTCCGTTCGGGGAAGGACTCGACGGTCAAGACTTGGGGTGTCGCCGTAGGACGCCAATATATATTTGATTGGCTGTCTTTTCACATCTTGAAAGGAGTGGCTGCCATGGCCACCGGCAAGGTGAAGTGGTTCAACGATCAAAAGGGTTTTGGTTTCATCGCATCGGACGCGGATGGAAAGGATGTCTTCGTCCATCACACCGTCATCGAGGGTCAGGGATTTAGAACCCTCGAAGATGGAGAAACGGTCGATTACGAAGCGGAAAGCGGGCCCAAGGGATTGAAAGCCACGCGAGTCCGGCGAACGGC
>Ga0302326_10032533_pt1 | contig 10386 bp, 8 predicted proteins | sample Palsa_T0_3_FD_202264 | JGI IMG/M metagenome (GOLD analysis project Ga0302326, IMG submission 202264) | Peat permafrost microbial communities from Stordalen Mire near Abisko, Sweden - Palsa_T0_3 | ecosystem: Environmental > Terrestrial > Soil > Palsa > Peat permafrost | place: Sweden: Abisko... | reverse complement strand
GGGACGATCCAGCACAAAAGCGCCTTTGACCACGACTTTCCCCAGCATATAATATTTTTTGCTGCGGAAGGCCACGGGTGTAATCAAAGTGTGGGGCGCCCGGTGATATTTGCCCAACTCGTCGTCGAGCCGCGCGCGCAACTCATCAATCGTCAGGCCGGCCGCCATGATATCCTGCGCTTCCAAATAACTGATGCGTCCGTCCGGCCCCACCAGCACTTCCGGCACCGAAAGTTCCGGCTGTCCGAATAATCCGAGGTTCAGAACATCACCTGCGCCGAGAGTCAAATGCTCCTGCCACGCGGCCCTCTGCCAGGGGTGAGTGATGGAAAAGCTAAGGTTGGTCGGCGGCGCGGCCGCCGGTGGTGTGTTCGAGGGCTGCGCCCGCAAGGCGTGCCCACCCAATAAGGAGAGCAGGACCAGGGAGGTGATCCAACGTGGAAATCGTCTCTTTAAAGGGGGAAGGTTTTCTTTATTAAGCACGGCTCCGACCAGATTGCAGCGAGCATGTCGCAAGGTTTCAAGTTGATCACGAGTGCTGGCCGCTTCGGCGCCGCTTTCGGCCATCCAAACCAGGTTCGGCAAACTCGACCCCAGCAGCACGGTTTCGGGCCGGTCGGCGGGCGGCAATTCCACCAGGATGACGATGTTTTCAATCTCGCGCCAGTGTTCCAGCGCCTCTTGCCATTGCTGGCGGCGCTCGCGGTTCCAAACCCAGCCCGGCAACGGAATATGGACGATGGGCGGGGAGTTCGGATCGGCCAATCGGTCCTTGATTTCCGTCGGCGAACAAAGGGTGTCATCTTCGCGCACGGTCAGGCTCTCGCCGGGATCTTTCGCTTGAAAACCTTCGGGTAAAAGATCACGAATTTTTTCCCCATTTGCTTTTCCCTCTTCGTTCGGGGAGCGCGTGGCCACCGTCAAAACTCGAAAGCCCGTCAAACTGGCGGCTTCGGCCAGCAGGCGAATCCAGGTGGAACGGCCTTCGCCGCGCGCCGAAGAGGTGAAGCCGCAGACCAACCCGTGATGGGCGGTGGGGCTCAGATTGCCTTGCAACATGGTCCAGGTGCGAAACGCCCATTGTGACTTCGCATGATCGTCCATGCTCTCGCAATCGCCCAGGGTCGTGAGCACGGGCAATTTCGTCACTCGCCTCACGTCGTCGGCGGTTTTTAAACGGCCATCCACCAGTTCGGAAAAAAGAACGAACATCAAACTGGCCGCAAAACCTAACAACACGCCTACGACCGTCGCCAGCGCGATCTTCAACCGGCGATGATTGCTGCGCGTGGTCTCGAGGGTGGCCGGGGCAAAGACACGCGCCACACCGGGAGGATTAGTCATGTATAAATCGGCTTCCCGCTGGCGGTTGACCAATTGCACGCGGCCTTCCTCCAGCGAAAGCAATTTGGCGCGCATGATGTCCATCTCGGGATTCATGAAGGCTGCTTGGGTTGCCACGAGCGGGGCGACTTCGGCCGGCAAAGCAGGGCCATTGGTCGAGTCGATCGCAATTTGCGCTTTCAGGGCCGCCACCTCAGCTTTCTTCTGCAGCACCGCTGGATGAATTTCGGTGTACCTGGCCAGCAACGCAGTGAGTTCGATGAGGGCTAGGTTCAGCTTTTCCGTTTCCATGGCGACCGCCGGAGAAGGCCGGGCCGAGGCGGCCAAAGTGCGGCTCAGCTCGTTTAATTGTCCGCCGATTTGCGCAACCTTATTGGTCACTTGCGGCGGCGCGGCCAGGGCGCGAACCTTGTCTCCCAAATCGGCAATGTCCTGGTCCATTTGATCGACTTGTTTTTTCAGATACGCGCCCGCCGCCAGTTGGACGTCTTGCGCCTGGAGATCGCGAAGGTATTTGACCGAGTCAGTCAAATAGATATTGAGCAGCTCCACCGCCGCGACCGGAGTGCCCGCGGCCAGAGAAACGGTCACCAGATCGGAGTCCGAGTCTGGGTCCACTTTAATTTGCTTGGAAAAAGCTTCCGGCGGAATGGGCGGAACGGCTTTTTCACCCACGCGGCGCAGCAGGTCCGGCGCCTTGATGAGGCCGGCGAAAGTATCGGAAGAGGTGGGAGCATCACGTTTGAAAAATTCACTCAGGCCGGGCGTCTCGTAGCGGATCAATTGCGCGGTGGCCGTGAACTTCGGCTTGATCACTTTCGAGGCCAGCAGCCAGGCGCCAGCGCCGCAGAGGATCGCGCCCAACCCAAACCACCACCAGCGATTGGCCACCAAATCCAGCACCGTCCAAAAATCAATCGTGGGCGAGGAGGCGTTCGGCGTCGCCGGCTTGGGCGGACTTTTATGAGAAGACGGTTGCATCAGTCAAAAACAATAAAACCAGCTTAATGCCTATGGCCGGCTCAGGGTTAGTAGGTGAAGACCTTAGTGCTGCCCCGATAACACCCCACGCCCCGCGCAGCCTTAAAATTGGGGTGAGAAGCCCACTACAACCGCACGGCCTTTTGGCGTTACATTGCTGGTGTTGATGTCGAACAAGTTATTTCCAATTCCACAAAGCGAACCAATGCACATCGCCATCGGCATTATCGCCCGTAACGAAGAGGCCGGCATCGGCCCAATGCTCGGTTCCGTATTTGCGCAATCCATTTTTCACGAGCTCAAGCGCCGGGGGCAGTGCTGCGAAATTCTTTGTCTGGCGAACGCTTGCACCGACCGCACGGCCGGAGTGGCGGCGAATATATTCCGTGCGCAAAAGCGCGAGCATCCCGACCAAAGCGCTTTTCGCGCCCACCTGGTGGAATTGCCCGAACGCGGCAAGATTAATGCCTGGAACCAATTCGTTCATGGCCTCTCCGCCAGGGACGCCCAATTTCTGTTTCTGATGGACGCTGACATTTTGATTCATCAGCGCGAAACGCTGTTGAATATGCTGCGCGCTTTGGAAGGCGACGCCTACGCCAACATTGCCATCGATCGCCCGTGCAAAGATGTTCTTTTCAAACCGCGCAAATCTCTCCGGGACCGGCTTTCACTGGCGGCTTCACGGATGACGGCGGCGGGCGAGGCGCAATTATGCGGGCAACTCTATTGCATTCGCGCCGAAGTCGCGCGCCGCATTTATTTGCCGAAGGATCTGGTGGCGTGCGACGACGGATTCATCAAAGCGCTCGTGTGCTCTGATTTTCTCACGCGCGCTGCGGATGCGCGGCGCATCACCTTGGCGCAAGGCGCGGAGCATACTTTCGAGGCGTATCTCTCGCCCCAAGCCATTGTCAAGAATCAGAAAAGACAGATCATGGGCCAGGCCATGGTGCACGTCCTGGTGGATGGCTATCTGAAATCTCTTCCGGCCTCGGATCGTGCGTCTCTGGGAGAGAAATTGCGGGAAATGGATCGCACGGATCCAACCTGGCTCAAACGATTGATGGATGAACATCTGCAGCGCAAACAACATTGGTGGGAACTTTACCCTGGACTGGCCGGGACAGGTTTTGCCAGAATGAAACGGTTCAATTTGGGCCGCCGTCTGGCTTGTTTTCCCGCCGCCGTCGCCGGCTCGTCGCTGTCCATGATTTCAGGACGGCTGGCCTTTGCAGCGTTGAAGGCGGGTTGCACGGATTACTGGCCCGAGGCCAATCGGCAGGGATTAAATCAAACTCTTATGAAGGATTAATATGCAAGGAACCATTCCACAAAAAATTGGCCGGGTCGTCGCAGACCTCTGCCTTCACCCACAATACGTCCCGCGTACTCTGGCTCACAATGTCCTCGGCCAAAAAACGCCCGCCGACTTGGAGTTGCCGTGGTTTTCCTACGCGGCCATAGATTTTCTGGACAAATTTTTACAACCGCACATGTCGGTTTGCGAATACGGATCCGGCGGCTCGACTCTGTTCTTCGCCCGTCGCGTCAAATCGGTCTATTCCATCGAGGACAACCGGGACTGGTTTCACCGTGTTTCCGAACTCCTTTTGGCCAAGAACATCGGCAACGTAACTTTGAAACTCTGCCCGTTCGATTTCAAGAATCCGGTCGGCTTTGAAAAATCCGACTATCTCCACGCCTTGCCTGACAGGCAGTTCGATGTGATTGTCGTCGATGGCAGCGAGGAGTGGACGCGCGTGCGACCCATTTGTTTCGAGTTGGCCCAAACTCACGTCAAGAAAGGCGGCATCATTGTCGTGGATGATTCGTGGCGTTATCCTGAAATTCGAGAAAACAACGCCGCCCAACGCTGGCAAACTTTTAGCAGCGTCGGGCCGGGACGGCCCGGAGTCACGAGCACGGATATTTATTTTTATTGAGGGGCGGCGCAGCCCCACGCCCGGCCGCTATGGGTTTCAAAGCAATATTCGGATTGACAGTCCTGCCGGCGGCCATCCTCGGCGGCATTCTCCTGGCCTGCGCCTCGCGGCGCGTCCGCGACGTATTCTTTGTGGCGTTGGTTTTTTTCTCACCGATGATCGAGCGCATGGATGTGAATTTCGTCAGCCGCGAATGGTATCGCGGGACGTCGCGTGGATTTGAATTTTCCATGCTCGATATCCTGGCCATTAGCTTATTGGTCAGTTCGATTCTTTTTCCAAGAGAAGGGGAATCGCGCTGGTATTGGCCGGCCAGCCTGGGGTTGATGCTGCTGCTCTTCCTCTACGCTTGCGGCAACGTCGCGGCCAACGATCCCAAGCTCTTTGGGTTCTTCGAGCTCTTCAAAATGGTTCGCGGACTCATCCTGGTGCTGGCCGTGGCTTTTTATGTCCGCACGGAACGCGAATTGCGCCTGCTCATTTTCAGTTTGGCCGCCCTGGTCTGCTTCGAAGGCATGCTTGCTCTCAAACAACGATACTTCGACGGCATTAATCGCGTGCCCGGAACGATCGACGATTCCAACAGCCTCTCGGTTTTTGCATGCATGACCGCGCCGGTCCTCGTCGCCGCGGTTAATTCGCGCCTTGCAGGCTGGCTCAAGGCCTTGTGCGGAGCGGGCATCGTCCTGGCCTGCCTGGCGGAGATTCTGACCATTTCTCGCGCCGGGGTGATTATCATGGCTTCGATGCTCGCCGGCGCCGCCGTCTGCACCGCTTCCTATCGCGTGACCCCGCGCCGCATCGGCCTCTGCCTGGTCGTGCTCGTGGCGGCGATGGCCGTCACCGCCAAGTCGTGGCATACCTTGAGTCAACGCTTTCAACAATCGTCCCTCGAGCAGGAGTACGGACACCACCACAACCTCGGGCGCGGTTATTACATCCGCGTGGCGGAAGCTATTGTTGACGATAATTGGTTTGGCATCGGCCTGAACAATTGGTCCTACCGCGTCAGCAATGAATATGGCCCCAAACTCGGCTATCGCTTCGTCCACTATCGCGGCACGGACAAGGAGCCCAGCGAAGTCATCCCGCCCAATAGCAACATCGATGAAGCGCAAGCCGCTCCGGCCCATTGCCTGGCGGCGTTGACCGCGGGCGAGCTGGGCGTTCCCGGTCTGGTTTTGCTGGCGCTCTTATGGGGGCGCTGGTTTCAAATGGCAGCCTCGTTTTTGTGGCCGCGCACGGATGATCCCATGCGCCGGCTGGGTGTCGGCATTCTTTTCGGCTTCGGCGGCATTTTTCTGCAAAGCTTGACCGAATGGGTGTTTCGGCAATCCCCAATTTATTATGTTTTTCACATTCTCTTGGGAACATTAATCAGCCTCTATTATCTCAAGCGCCACGAGCAGCCCGTGGCCGAGGTCGAAATGATCGCCGTGGAAACACCCTTGGAATTTGCATGAGCTTGCGCACCGTCCATGTTCTCAGAAAGCTTGATCGCGCCGAGTGGGGTGGCACCGAGACGGCGCTGGACCGCCTGCTGGAGGGCCTGCGGGAAAACGATGTCGAAGCGGTCGTTTACAGCCCGGTGCCGCAACACGCGCCCGGCCAGGAACCGCCGGAAGTGCGCCGTTTTCACGCCTTCGTGCCGGTGTGGGGTTTGTCGCCGGAGCGCCGCCGCCAAATGATTTCCGTGGGCGGCAATCTCATGTCGTTCGATCTCGCCTCGTTGTTGTGGAAGGAGCGCGGCGCCTCCCTTATCCACACGCATACCCTGGGCCGGATTGGCGGCATTGCCCGGCTGATCGCCAAGCTGCGCCACATTCCCTTTGTTGTTTCCATTCATGGCGGCGTGCTGGATTTGCCGAAAAAAGTCCGGGCCGAATTCAACACTCCCGTGCGCGGCTGGGATTGGGGCAAACTCTTCGGCTGGATCCTCGGTTCGCGCCTGCTCTTTCGCGACGCCGATTGCATTATCACTTGCAACGAGACCGAAGCCTCGCTGCTGCGCAAGGATCTTCCCGGCAAACGCATCATTGTCCAGCCCCACGGCGTGCCGCTGGCCTGCTACCAGGAAAATCACCGGGACGCGGCGCGAGCTGCCTTTCCGCGCATCGTCAACCGGCAGGTCCTGCTTTGCGTGGGTCGGATTGATCCGATCAAGAATCAAGCCTGGCTGCTGGAGCAAGCGCCGCGAATTTTTCAAAAGCATCCTAATACCTTGCTGGTCCTGGCCGGTCCTTGCACCGACGAACCTTACGGGGCGCTCATCCAGAAGAAAATTCGGGAACTGGGTTTGCAAGACCGTGTGCTATTGACAGGCGGATTGCCAGCCAACGATCCCCGTCTCATTGGCTTGATGCAGGAGGCCAACGCGTTGCTGTTGCCGTCGCTTTCGGAAACATTCGGTCTTGTCATTTTAGAAGCATGGGCGGCCGGCACCGTGGTGGTGTCAAGTCGAACCTCCGGGCCTTCGGCTTTGGTGCACGACCAGGAAAACGGCTGGCTGTTTTGCCTCGATCAAATCGAGGCCTTTCATCAAGCGGTGGATAGCGCGCTGTCGGACCCCGCTTTGGCCCGGCGCATGGCCACCAAGGGCGCGGCCATCAGTCAAGAATACAGCCTCGGTGCCTTGGCTTCCCGGCTGAAAAATATTTACGAGGAACTCATCCGCGAAAAGCAATGCGCTACGTAATCCTTCGCGACGATGATACGAATGCGCTCACTCCGGTGGACTGTTTGGAGCGGCTCTACCGTCCCTTTCTCGATCGAGGTCTGCCGGTCAATTTAGCCACCATTCCGGAAGTCAATGTCCACACCCGGATGGCGGACGGCCAGCCGGAAGGATATTTGTTCAATCGCCAGGGCGCCCAAGCCGGCAAAGTCGCCATGGGATCAAATCCCAAACTGGTCAATTACTTGCGCGAGAATTCCGGCTATCGCATTGTCCAACACGGATGCCACCATGACCAGTTGGAATTCGACTGCGCCGACCGAAGTGAAATGGCCCGCCGCCTGGAGCGCGGCGCCCAGGCGCTGCGGGAGGCCGGTTTTCCCAAACCCGAGACTTTCGTCGCGCCCTACGACAAACTTTCGCGCGCGAGCCTGGCGGAAGTGGCCGCGCGTTTTCGAGTTTTGTCCACGGGTTGGTTTGAATTGCGCCGTTTGCCCCGCGCCTGGTGGCCGAAATTTGCCTTGAAAAAACTGCGCCAATCCGCCCACTGGCGCATCGGCCAAACCTGGTTGCTTTCGCATCCCGGTTGCCTTCTTTCCCGCCATCGGCCGCGGCGCCAAATTCTCGAAAACATCATCCGCTCCCTTAAGACGCAGCCCTTGACCGTGTTGGTCACGCATTGGTGGGAATATTTCCCCGACGGCCAGGCCGATGAGTCCTTTATCCAAGCGCTCCACGAAACCGCGGAATATTTGAGCAGTCAACGCGATGTCAAGACGATTGCTTTTGATGATTTGGCGCGAGGGTCCTTTTCCTTTCCCTTTGCCTCGGTAGGGCGAGACTCCGTGGAGCCCTAACTGGTTTTTGGGGAACTGAATGTCAGGGCGAGACGGTAATCTCGCCCTCTCGAAATTTCGCTCGCTTACGCATGCGTTTTAGACATGCTTAGTTCCGTGCCCGAAAATCGCGTCGAACGGAGACACATGGGACGAATGCGCCCAGCGCAAGGAGTGTACGTCTTGTCGGGCCATCCAACCATCGTGTTCCTGACCGTTTGCACCAAAGACCGAAATCCATGGCTGGCCGATGCCACAGTTCACCAATCGTTGCAGGCGGCCTGGAAATCCGCCCAAGCGTGGTTGGTCGGATATTATCTCCTCATGCATGACCATTTGCATCTCTTTTGCGCGCCGAAGGATTTGAATTTCACCTTGGAGCAATGGGTGGTTTTCTGGAAACTGGAATTTCGGCGTTTGCACAACGCTCCGCAATGCCGATGGCAATCTCATTTCTTTGATTACCGCCTGCGCCGGCAGGAAAGTTACTCTGAAAAATGGAGCTATGTTCGAGAGAATCCGTTGCGCAAAGGCTTGGTGCAAAAAGCTGAAGCTTGGCCTTACCAGGGAATGATGAACGTGCTGCTTTGGTGAAAACCCTTCTTCCTTTAGGAGACGAGACTCCGTCGAGACCTAATATTTTTTTCAGCAAATCGAGTCAAGGCTCGACGGAGTCTCGCCCTCCCAGGAGCGAACTCGAAGCGGAAAAAGAGCGGATGACGGCCCCGATCTGGGCTTATCTCGAGGCTGATGCCATGTCCGCGCAATTCAACGATGGCGCTCGCGGCCGGAACATGGCCGAAATCCTGGCTCGGACCAAATATAACCTGCCACCGCCCAAGAATTGGCAGGAAACGCTGCAACGCGTCAAAGAGGAGCAAGCGGCCAAGGCTGAGGCGGCCAAGAAGGAAAAGTCCGGGCCTGTCGCACCAAGTCGCACCAAATCCAGGCCGGAGGAGGCAGAGTCCGGGTCGGAAACGGCCTCACCTGGCCAGGAAAGCGAAGGAAATGAATCCATGGAATAATGCGATTACATTCCTGGTTCTCGTTTTCATCACGCGCATAGTCTCGTCTGTCAAGAAAGACATTCCAGAGGGATGATTTGATAATACCCCGGCGATTTATCGCCGGGAAGAGGGTGTTTAGTGGTCTTCGTTCCGACGGAACCTGAAGATCATTGCCTGGATATATCAGTCGTCCCTTGGGGACTCTAATTGTGAGGCCTGGTTTCCCGGCGATAAATCGCCGGGCTAGTATCGATTGTTCCTACGGAACAAAATTGAGCGATGGCCACACCTTGCCGGGCAACTAACTGCTTTTCTTCGCCAGGATCGGTTGGGGCTCCATGGACGGTTGGTTCTCCCCATCCGTTGAGCCATTCTTTGGCGCGGTCAAGTAAAGGAATGCCTTTGTGCGTGGATCGCTCACGGTTCACCGAGCAAAGGAGGAACTCGTCCGAAATGGTGCTTTCCGTTCCGGTGCGCCAATTAACCAGCGTGTGGCCCCAAGCGAGAGAGTCCGTGATGGTCAAGTATTGGCCGACAAATGTGGCCGGACCAACCACGCTGCCCTTGATCTCCGATTCGCCTTCGATGAAAGCGCCATTTTCCAGGATGGCGCCCGGTCCGATGACTGCGCCCGGGCCGACATAGACATGGGCGCCAATCCAGCACGGCGCCAGGAGCCTGGCTTCCGGCGAAATGTGGCCATGCAGACCCACCCAGACTTGGGGTGCTTTTTCCATCACTCCCACCCGATGGCAGGTCTTGGCCCGAGGCATCCAGGCCTCCAAACCCTTGTACCAATGCCCGTAGCTTTCAAAGAGCGGCAGCTCCGGCAAGTCGGGAAAATGATCCATGGTCATCGCCGGCAAGCCGTACTTTTCCGCGGCTCCTTCCGGCGTCAATTGTTGACCTTCGGCGATGATTTTAACAGTCAGACCCCAGCGCGAGCCATGGCCCACGGCTTTGCGCACCGCCTCGATTCGATCGTGGGCCAGCAGGGTGACCTCCTTGACGCCGGAGCCAGCTAAATGACTCATCCAGTATTCCACCAAGCCGGTTCCAAGCGCCACTATCGCTGCCAAAGGAGCCTCGGTGGAGAGCAGGGGAACCTCGGATTGGTCCGCGGGGCAGATTAAAATGGTTTTCATTTAGCACGCCCCCTTTCCAAAAAGAACAGCCGGGATGGTGCGGGTCAAAATCAATAAATCCGTCCAGAGGTTTTGCTGTTCAATGTAATTGACGTCCAATTGCACTTGGCCGGGAAAATCGATTTCCGCGCGGCCGCTAATCTGCCAGAGGCAGGTCAAGCCCTGTTTGACCGTCAAGCGGCGGCGGTCGGCCAGGGAATACTTGGCCACTTCGCGCGGCAACGGCGGGCGCGGGCCCACCAGCGACATATCGCCGGCCAGGACATTCCACAACTGGGGAAGTTCATCGAAGGAAAATTTGCGCAGCCATTTGCCGACCCGAGTGACGCGGGGGTCGTCTTTGATTTTAAATGTCACGCCGTCCCGGTGCTTGTTTTTGTCAAGCAGATTGGCCAGGTGTTGCTCGGCGCCCAGGCACATGGAACGAACTTTGTACATTTTGAATTCACGGCC
>Ga0302326_10032529_pt1 | contig 10387 bp, 9 predicted proteins | sample Palsa_T0_3_FD_202264 | JGI IMG/M metagenome (GOLD analysis project Ga0302326, IMG submission 202264) | Peat permafrost microbial communities from Stordalen Mire near Abisko, Sweden - Palsa_T0_3 | ecosystem: Environmental > Terrestrial > Soil > Palsa > Peat permafrost | place: Sweden: Abisko... | reverse complement strand
GCCGCCGGTGCCCGAGCCGCCGTAGCCCGAGCCGCCGATGGCCGGGCCGCCCAGGAACATGGGGCTGCTGTCGTCGCCGTGTACCGCGCCGCTTCCCCCGGCGTGTGCGTGGGACCCGAGGTCGAACGAGTCTTCCTGGTCGCCGGTGATGGGGTGCGCGCTCGACTCGGTGGCGTTGCCGCCGCCGATGGTCCCGTTGGGCGACTGCGGGTTTCCGAAGCCGCCGACCTGCTGACCGGGCTGCGTGGGCGCCGGAACGTAGGTCCCCCCCGGGGTAGGCGCGACCACCCCCCCGCCGGCCGCGGGGGCTGCGGCCGCAGGCGGCCCGGCTTGCGCCCAGGCGAGCGCCGGTGCGAAAACACCGGAGACGATGGCCGCGGTGAGCGCGGCGCGGCGGCGAGCAACGAGACGGTTCATCGATGATCCTCGGAGCCCGCTGTGTGCGGCGTGGTGGCCGACGTGAAGACGGGCGGGATATGGCGGGCGGCCTCGCTGCGCGGATACGTCCGCGCCAGGCGATCGAAGCAGTCCTTGGCCTTGGCGGGATTGCCTAGCTTCTGGTGGCTCATTCCCAGCTTGAGGAGCGCGTCCGGTGCCTTGCTGCCCGCGGGAAAGCGCGTGATGGTGCCCTCGAATTGCTCGGAGGCGTGGAGGTAGTCACCTTCGGCGAAGTAACACTCGCCGCGCCAGTACATGGCATTGTCGGCGTAGGGGTGGTCCGGGTACTTGACGAGGAACGAGGCCAGCGCGTCGAGCGCGCGGTCGTATTGATGGGCGTTCACCAGCGCGAGCGCCGCCTCATAGGCAGGCTTGGCCTGGGGATCGAGCGCGCTCGAGCGCGGGGGTCCCGATCCGTCGTCGACGCCGGACTCCTCGACCTGGTCGTCGCTCCACCCGTTTCGCCCGACGCGCGGCGATCCGAAGATGCGAAGGGTCGGCCGCGGCGTAGGGTCTTCGGTGTCCGGCGAATCGAGATCCTCCCCGTCGCCGTCGCCGTCGCGCAGCGGCACGGACTGCGGGGGAGCGAGCGCCGGCGCCGGTTGGCGCTCGGCCGGGCTGGCCGTGTGGGTGTCGGCGATCGACGACGCCGTCATGTCGGCCTCGGCCCGGTCGCGGTCGCTCGCGACCTCGTCGATGGTGGCGCGCATCTCCTCCAGCTGACGCTCCTCGGCGTCACGGGCACAGCCGCCCAGCGCAGCGCCGAGGAGGGACACGACCAGGAGATGGGCTCTTCTCATGCGAACCTCGACCCAGGGTATGGTGGGGGTCCCTCGGGGGCCAATTTCTCTGGCATTGTCCGGCCAAGACGTGGCGAAGCGCGCGATACGGCGACCGGCTCGAGCCGAAGGAGGGGCAGATCGCCCCGGTGAACCACGAGGGAGGCGTCGCCGGGCTGGCGATCCCGACCTTCCCGCCCCGCTCCTCGAAACGGCAGGGCCGTCCGGGTCCTCGCGGCGGTCGCCCCATCTTGTCCCCACGGCCTTTCTGAGGGAGGATCCGGCTCTTGCTGACGGAGAGACCGTAGTGCCGCCGCTGGCCCGCAAGCTCGACCTCCGCAAGACGCTGTTTCTCTTGCCCAACATCATCACGCTCTCCAGCGTGTTCTGCGGCTTCGACTCCATCCGCATCAGCGCCACCGCCCAAGGCGACGACGACTACTACCGAGCCTCGCTGCTCCTCGTTTTCGCGCTGTTCTTCGACATGCTCGACGGGCGCGTGGCGCGCCTCACCAAGACCCAGAGCGCCTTCGGACTGCAGATCGACTCGCTGGCCGACGCCATCTCGTTCGGAGTGGCCCCCGCCATCCTCGTTTTCAAATGGTCGCTCTGGCAAAAGCCCATGGCCGGGCTCATCGCCGGGTTCCTCTTCGCCGCGGCGGGCGCGGTACGCCTGGCGCGATTCAACGTCCTGTCGATGGGCGAGAAAGGCGCGCCGACCAAGCCCGGCAAATACATCGTGGGGTTGCCGGTGCCGGGAGCGGCGGGAATCCTCATCTCGCTGGTGCTGGCCAATCACGCCATGGGCGACGAGCTGCGCCTGCACGGTCCGAGATACGTGTGGGCGATGGTCGCGCTGACCATCTTTCTTTCTTTCCTGATGGTGTCGACCATCAAGTTTCGCAGCTTCAAGGATCTGCGACTCAACGCGAGGACCTTCCTGCTCGTGGCCTTCGCCGTGGGATCGAGCGCCATCGTGAGCCTGCAGACCCGCCCGGCGTTCGTTCTGGTGTGGCTGCTGTCGTTCTACGTGGTCATCGGCCTGGTGGAGACGGTGCTCCAGCTGAGCCGCCGAGCCGCGCGCCGAGGCGAAGCGCGGCGAAGCCTGCCGCCATTGAACTGAATCGTGGTACGGGTTGCGCCGCCCGCCGTCGCCCTCGCGAGCGCCGCGGCGCTGCTCGCCTCACTCCGCGCGCCGCGGACCGCTCGCGCCCAGGGCAACGACCTGTCCGCGCCGACCGGCGGACGGTCCGCGCTGATGGGGGGTACCGGCGTCGCGCTCGCCAACGACGGCTCCGCGCCGTTCCTCAATCCCGCCACCATCGTGCGCATCAACGACCGATCGCTGGCCTTCTCCGTCAACTTCTACACCTTCGCCGACACCCACTTCAGCAGCTGGCATCAGCCGGGACCGGTGGACGCCTCGCAGTTCGGCGCCGTCAACCTGAGCGGGACCGGGATCTCGTCGAATGGCTTTCACGTCTTCCCGTCCACCCTGTGCCTCTTCTTCACCCTGGCCGGATTGACCGACGAAGGGGCCAACGACGGCGGCTTCCACCGCGGTCGGCAAAAGCTCGCGGTTTGTCTGGGCAGCACCGAGGCCCAGAACGTGGGCCTTCCCGCCCTCCAGCTTCACGCGAGCACCGCGCTGGGGATGACCACGCAGGTGCAGTCCATCGCGGAGAACTGGAACCGTTTCCGCGCGGGCCCGACCTACAGCGTGTCGCTGACCGACAGCTTCGCCATCGGCATGTCCTTGCACGGCGTCTATACGGCCGATTCCTTCTCCTTCGACTCCAGCGCCATCACCTCGGCGCAGGCCGGTGGCTCCATCGAGTCGACGCTCGGCGCAGGCGGAAACGCGCACTCCTTCGACATGACGGCCATCCTCGGAGCCATGCTCCGCGCCGGACGCCTGACCTTGGGGGCCAGCGCCGAAGTCCCCGCGCTTCATGTCCTCGGCACCTACGACGCCATCGTGCACCAGGAATCCCAGGGCACCGGCACCAGCGGATCGACGATCTCCAGCGGGTCGGGGAGCTTCTCCGCGCCACCTCCCATGCGCTTCGCTCTCGGCGTCGGAGCGCAGTGGCCCCGCCTCATCGTGGAGCTCGACGAATCGGTCGGCGTCCCCGCGGGGGCGATCGCCTCGACGCTCGACGTGATGAACACGAACCTGGTGGGGACCACGGCGACGACGGGCAACGTCGACTCGACCTTCTCCGTCTCCCAGCGACCGGTCTGGAACACCTCCCTCGGCGGGGAGTACTTCGTCTCGCCCAGCTTCAGCGTCCTCGGGGGCGTCGCCACCAACGAGAGCGCGCTCCATGCTCTCTCGCCGACCTCCACCCTCGGCAATCTCGTGCAGTCACGGACGAGCATGGCCACCGCGTCGCTCGGCATCGGCTCGTACGGGAGCGGGGGCGACATCCTCATCGGCGCGCGCTTCAGCTACGGCTGGGGACAGTCGATGGCGGCGAACGCCTACGTTCTCCCCAACGCGTGGGGGGTGGTGGACACGCAGTCGTACAGCGTGATGCTCATCCTGGCCGGCGCGACCAACCTCCGCGCCATCGGGCGCGCCGTCGAGAAGGCCGAGAAGGCGGTCACCACCGGCAACCCCGAACTCCCTCCGGTACCGAAGCCTTCCCCCGGCGCGGCCCCCACGGCGGCGCCGCCCCCCTCGCCCACCATTCCCCGTGCGCCCATCGACCCGTTCAAGAAAGAGCCGCTCTGAATGGATACGCCCCTCGCCGACAACCCCATCATGGACACGGACTCGTACAAGGCGAGTCACTGGTTGCAATACCCCCCCGACGTGACCTCGATGTACTCGTACTTCGAGTCGCGCGGCGGCCGCTACCGCGAGACGGTGTTCTTCGGGCTCCAGTATTATCTCCTCGAGTATCTGACCAAGCCCATCACGCGCGCGCACATCGACGAAGCGGACACCTTCTTCGCCGCCCACGGGGAACCCTTCAACCGGCAAGGCTGGGAGTACCTGGTGGAGGCCTACGGCGGCCACTTCCCGGTGCGGATCCGCGCGGTGCCCGAAGGGTCTGCCGTCCCGACGGGCAACGTTCTCTTCGACATCGAGCTCACCGCGCCCGATCCCCGGGTCTTCTGGGTCGTGTCCTGGCTGGAGACATTGCTGGTGCGCGTCTGGTACCCGACGACGGTGGCCTCGCGCTCCCACTACTGCAAGGGCGTCATCCTGGAGGCGCTGGCCGAGACCAGCGACGATCCCCTGGCGGAGATCGGCTTCAAGCTGCACGACTTCGGGTCGCGCGGCGTGTCGAGCCGCGAGTCCGCGCGCATCGGAGGCGCGGCCCACCTGGTGAGCTTCCTCGGCTCGGATACCATCGAGGGCGTCCGCGCGGCGAATCACTACTACGGCACCGCGGACGGCATGGCCGGGTATTCGATACCCGCCGCCGAGCACTCGACCATCACCATGTGGGGCCGCGCGCACGAGACGGACGCCTACCGGAACTTCGTCCGCGCCTATCTCGTCGACCGGCAAGTCCCACCGGGCACTCCCAAGATCGCCGCCTGCGTCTCCGACAGCTACGACCTCTTTCACGTCATCGAGGACGTATGGTGCGGAGAGCTCCACGACACCATCAAGGCCTCGGGCGGAAAGCTGGTGGCGCGTCCCGACTCGGGCGACCCGGTAGGCGTGAACATCGACTGTCTCAAGATCATGGAGCGCAAGCTCGGCATGCGAACCAACACCAAGGGCTTCAAAGTCCTGCCGCCGTATCTCGGGCTCATCCAGGGCGACGGCATCGACGACGAATCGATCGGCGAGATTCTGCAGGCGCTCCGGGCCAGGAAGTACTCCGCCTCGAACCTCGCCTTCGGGATGGGGGGAGGCCTCCTCCAGCAGCTCAATCGCGACACGCAGCGCTTCGCCTTCAAGTGTGCGGGGGCCCTCCGGAGCGGCGAATGGGTCGACGTCTCCAAGGATCCCGTGACCGACACCGGCAAGCGCAGCAAGAAGGGTCACCTCGCGCTGGTGCACGAAGGGGGCGCGTTCGGCACCGTCCGTGCGCCGCGCAAGGACGACCTGCTCACCGCGGTCTACGAGGATGGCCGCGTGCTTCGCCGCTCCACCCTGGACGAGGTCCGGGCCCAGGCGGCGCGCGGCTTTGCCTGACCGCCCAACCGCGCCTAACGGTTGGCCTGCTGGGCGACCGCGTTGATGTCGCGATTCTCCAGCACCCGTTTGTCGAAGCCGGTGAGGGCGACCCGGATCATGGCTAGGCCCAGGTTCTCCGTGGTGGTGACGTAGGACGGAAAGAGCGTCTTCCAGACCGGGTAAAGCGGTCCCATCACCGCATAGATCATGCGGTAGGACGCCGTCTTCGATTGGATTCCTCCGAGTGGCTGGATGTAGCCCGGCCGGAACATGTACGCGCGGCGGAAGCCCAGCGTGGCCAGCGCGTTCTCGGTCTTGCCTTTCACGCGGGCCCACATGGTCCGCCCTTTCTCGGTGGCGTCCGTCCCCGCGCCCGAGACGTAGCAGAAGGTCATGTCCGGATTGACGGCGAGAAGGGCCCTGGCCGCGGCCAGCGTGAGATCGTAGGTCACCTGGTGGTATGCGGCTTCGGTCATCCCCGCCGCCGAGACGCCCAGGCAGAAAAAGCAGGCTTCGTAGCCGGTCAGCTCGCCCATCACGCCGCGGTAGTCGTAGAGATCGGGATGGACGAGCTCCTGGAGCTTGGGTGCGGCGACGCCACTGGCGCTTCGCCCGACGACCCGCACGGAGTCCACCTCGCCACTGGCCAGGCACGCGCGCAAGACGCCCTGCCCCACCATGCCCGTCGCACCGAAGACGATGACCCTCATCGGATTCCGCGCTGCACGAGCGCCCAGCGTAGCCGAAGGCATCCGCCAGTGCCCGGGAAGATGACCGCCGGCAAAGCCATCCCGCGGCCAGGACGCCACCGCGTTCGGTAGGCTGACCTCGGCAAGGCGATGCGTCGGCGACGGAAGACGGGAGCTCTGGTACTGGCCCTGCTGGTCGTCCTGGCGGCCGGCATCGCGCTCGGGCTCTCCGGCCGTCTCTCGTTCCAGAAGCCCCCCTGGGCGGGAGCAACCGACACCGTCGACGCCGGCGCGCCCTCGGCCGATGCCTCCGCGGCCCCGCCCCGTCGTCAGACCGGGCCCCTGTCGAGCGCTCAGCTCGGGGCCCCGCTCGTTCGCGGGGGATGGGTCACCCGCTGCGGCGCGCCCGACACGATGAAGGTGGTGGTGAAGCTGGACGTGAAGATGGGGCGCGCGGCAGAGGTCGAGGTGAGCACCGACCCGCCCGATCCCCGAGTGACGGCGTGCGTCGTCCGCGCGGCGCGCGACCTGCGATGGGACGTGAGCCCCCGGACGGACCACGTCACCGTGCGATACTGAGGAGGTGCTCGAGGATCTCTTCATCCTTCGCGATCGCGCTCGGGCCGCGCTGGCACGCGGCGACCTCGACACGGCCCTCTCCGCGTTGCTCTCCGGCGCCGCGCAGACCCACGTCTCCGAGCACGACTACATCGGCGTTCTCCGACCGCTGGAAGAAACCCTGGCCAGGGCCGACAACCCGCGCGGTGCGCTGACCGTCGTCTGCTATCTGGCCGCGACCGACGCCAGCGTCTGGAAGCGCGCGCGCGCGCTCTTGCCGCAGGTTCCACCGGTCGATCGGGCGCGCGTCCTGGGCGCGCAGGGGCAAATGGCCGAGGCGGCGCGCGAGATGGAAGACGCGGGGCTGGTCGCGGCTGCGGCCATCTGCCGCGAGAGGGCCAAGGACTGGAGCTCGGCGCGCGCGCTCTGGTCGCGCCTCGCGCACGTGACCGAGCGGGGCGACGACGCCTACGTGGCGGCGCTGGTGCGCTTCAACCTGGCGCGCTGCGCGAAGCAGTGCGGCGACGCGCGTCAGGCGCGAGAAGCCATGGTGGCGAGCGTGCGCCTGGTCGAGGAGGCGGCCGATCACTTCGAGTCGGTGGGTCTGCGCGAGCGCGCGTTCGATTGCTTCGGCGTGCTGGTGCAGATCGGCCGGGAGAGCGGCGCCTTCGAAGACGTCCTGGAGGGCTACGTCAACTGCATCCGCATCCTTCGCGAGGATCACCTCAGGTATTTCGCGCTGGAGTACTTCGAGGAGGCCATCGCGGCGGCGACCGAGCGCGAGGAGACCAGCGCCGCGGCCACGCTGGCGCGGGAGGCGGCGGACTACGCTCGCTCCCTCGGGCTGGCCTCGGCCTCGGGAGGATATTCGATGCGCCAGGCCGAGCTGTGGCGCACGCTGGCCCGGCAGCATCTCGCGCGGGGGGCGCCGCCGGAGATCGCCGAGAACGCGCTCCTCGCCTCCATTCTGGCCTTCGGGGAGGTCGGGCAGTGGGCCCACGTCGGTGCGAGCTACTCCGAGCTGTCCAGCCTGGAGCTCGACGCCTCGCGCCGCGAGCACTACCAGCGCGTCGCCCGTCGCTACGCGCGCATGAAGGACGACCCCATGGAGACGTCGAGGTCGCTCATTCACCCGCTGAGGCACGAGACCCATTTCACCGAGGTGTGGCACGTCGACGTCGTCGAGTGGGAGCAGCAAGGGAGCGCCTCCGAGGCGTGCGCCGACGTCTTGCTCGACAAGCGCTGGCCCGATCTCATCCGCCGGAAGGCCATGCTGGCGCGCCTCACCGCGCTCCCCGTCGACGAGCGGCCCGATGACACGCGGCCGGCTATGCTCCATGCGCGCGTGCGCCTCGCCGAGCAGCTCGCCCAGCTCCAGCTCTACGCCGTGCTGTCGCCGCTGGAGAAGCTCTTCGCGCGCAAAGAAGAACCGGTGAAGGTGGCGGTGCTCCAGTCGCTGCAGACGCTCTTCTTCAAGCGGAGCTTCGTCACCGTGCGGGCGGCTCTGCGCGATCCGGATGGGCTGGTGGTGGACCAGGCCTGCAAGGCGGTCGAGGCCCTCTACTTTCAGCACGCGGTCGACCCGCTGTCGCGCATCCTCCGGGAGTCGCTGGAGCCGGCGCCGCGGGCCTCGGCGCTGCGCGCGCTGGCCAAGATCGACACCCTGGAGGCGGCGGAGATCTTGCTGGGCGCGCTCGAGCACGGTGCGCCCCCGGACCGCCTTGCCGCGCTGGCCGCCCTGAAGGCGGAGCGCGGGTCGAAGTTTGCCGAGCTGGCCAAGGGCTGCCTGCCGAGCGCCAAGGACCCCCTGCGGGGGAGCCTCCAGGAGATCCTGGCGGCGCGGGGGCTGGCGGCCTGAGCTAGGAGACGGTCGGTCAAAGCCCCGGCAGACTCCGTCGTGATACCGGCGGGCGCCTCGCACGTACTCCTGGGCATGAACCACGGCTGGATCCCTGCCCTCGCGTTGGCCTCGTCCCTGGTCGTCGGCTGCCACGCCACCAGCACCATCGGCGACATCTCGCCGGAGCCCTCCGCCTCGATCGCCGCGACGCTCGCCCCCGTCGGCGTCGATCCCGGGCACGCGGGGAACGGGACGCCGCTCACGCCCACGGGACACGACCGGCTCGCCGCCTTCGCCGCGGGCTGCTTCTGGGGCGTGGAGGACGCGTTCCGTCACGTCCCCGGCGTGGTGTCCACCGCCGTGGGCTACGCGGGCGGTCACACCACGGATCCCGACTACCCCAAGGTATGCACACACACCACGGGGCACGCCGAGACGGTGCTGGTGGAGTTCGACCCGGCCCGCGTCCCTTACGAGCATCTGCTGCGCGTGTTCTGGAAGATCCACGACCCCACCCAGGTCGGCGGTCAGGGCCCCGACGAGGGGGACAGCTATCGCAGCGTGGTCTTCACCTTCGACGAGGACGAGGCGGCGGCGGCGCGGGCGTCGCTCCAGGCAGAGCAGAAGCACCTCGACCAGCACATCACGACGGAGGTTCGACCCATCGGCCCGTTCTACAAGGCCGAGGGCTACCACCAGCAGTACGCCGAGCGAACCGGCCACCACGGCTGCCCCATCCGGGTGCCGCTGGACACGCTGTAGACCCTGTGAATCACACGACACAGCCTCCCGAAGGTCGGCTAGCTCGTGTGCAGCGTTCAGCGCGCCTTGATCAGCGCGGTGGCCAGGGCGATGGCCTCGGTCATGCCCCGCGCGTCCGCCGTGAAGGTCCCCGCCCTGTCGTACGCCGTGCCGTGATCGACGCTGGTGCGCACGATGGGGAGACCTAGCGAGACGTTCACCGCGTCCCCGAACTGCACGAGCTTCATGGGGATGGTCGCCTGATCGTGGTACATGGCCACGACGCCGTCCCAGCGCTTCGCCACGGCCAGCCGGAACGCGCTCTCCGCCGGGACCGGACCGTCGACGCTCGCCGCGATGCCCGACGCGCGCAGGCGCCGCCTGGCCAGGGCGATACCCCGGGCGATCTGCCGGGCGTCCTCGTGGCCGAGCAGGCCGCCCTCGCCGGCGTGCGGGTTGAGGCCGGCCACCACCACGCGCGGCGCGCTCTTCATCAGGCGCGCGAGCAGCCATGCCAGCCACCAGGTGGCCCGCGCCACCGCCCCCGGCGTGACCGCGGCGGGGACGCGCGCGAGCGGCAGGTGCGTCGTCACCAGGGACGTGACCAGGCCCGGGGACCAGAAGGCCATGACCACCTCGCGCGCGTGCAGGCGCCGCTGGAGGTGCTCGGTATGGCCCAGAAAGCCTACGCTCCCCGGCGCCCCCGAGCTGGCGATGGCTTCCTTGCTGACCGGCCCGGTGGTCAGCGCATCCGCGGCGCCGCTCGATACGAGGTCACATGCCGCGTCGATCCAGGCAAGCTGCGCGGCCCCGGAGCGCGGGGTCGGCGCCCCCGGTGGGCGGTCGCGAAGCCCGAGGTCGCGGGTCGGCTGCCAGACCGCCACACGACCCCGCGGCAGACGCCACGCCTTGCCTGGCTCGGCCACGCGCACGATTCGCTCGGAGGGGATCCCTCGTCCCTCCGCCGCCGCGCGGATCGCGCCTTCGTCGCCGACCAGCAAGACGCGCCCGCGCTTCTCCAGGGCCGCCGCGACCACGCTCACCTCCGGCCCGACTCCGCATGGACACCCGATAGTGACCGCGATGCGCGCAACGCTCAACGCTTGCCGCCCTCGTTCGGGGCGCGAAGCTTGTAGCCCGCACCGCGCAGCGTCTCGAGCGGCAACGTGTCCCCCAGCTTGGCGCGCAGACGCCTCACGTG